>Ga0302315_10003781_pt1 | contig 13505 bp, 9 predicted proteins | sample III_Palsa_N3_1_FD_200532 | JGI IMG/M metagenome (GOLD analysis project Ga0302315, IMG submission 200532) | Peat permafrost microbial communities from Stordalen Mire near Abisko, Sweden - III_Palsa_N3_1 | ecosystem: Environmental > Terrestrial > Soil > Palsa > Peat permafrost | place: Sweden... | reverse complement strand
ACCCGTACCAGCACATAAAGTTGTAGTAGATAATTGATTAAGAATACTTTTACTCTCATCTTTGATAATAGTATTTGTTCCATATGAAACGGGTTTATAATTAAACATGATCGTATCAACCATATCAGGCGAAATAATCCTTGTAAGAAACCACGAACTTTTAAAATTTATTGTTATATCTGATAATGAAGATTGATTTTCATTGCTCATATATTCGATAGCATTAAATTCATAAATAGTTCCATCTTCAACGACTACTCTATATCCATTATTATCATTAGTTATTTTCCAAGCTTTATTAGGACTTATATATGGAGTAGAATTCTGATCATAAAATAATTTAGCAGAATGTCCATTAAAATTCATAAAATATAAGTCTGGGGTTAATTCCATCTGCCCTTTCGAAAGTTTGTTTAAATTGCAAGTAGATATATTTTCCAGCCACTGTTCAAACACAGTCGGATCTGAATTGGGAGGTGGCATTTGTAGAAGCCCTGCTGATGATTGATAGCCTTCCATTTGAATAGTATGGGATTCATCAGGAACTCCCACAACAGATCTGCTAATTGCCCCGCCTGCGTTCAAATTCCATCCTAACCCAACAAGTCCAGCCTCCTCTTCTACCTTAATTCCATTCGAACTATAATTTAAACTTATTGGCACGCTCAAATTACCTAATATTACTGTCCATATTGGAACAGATACATGGACAGTGCCTGTATAATATCCAACAGAGCTACTAACGTCCTTGAATAAAGAAGCTGCAATAGGCGAAGGAGCCACTACTACTGTTGGTGCAGCTGGATCCATGCCTGGTATAACTCCTTCTTGTTGACCAAAAGAAAAACCTGGGCGAATTATTAATAGCATTACAATTAAGACAAAAAATATAAATTGTCTGTCCTTAAATACTGCTTTTAAAAAAATAGGATGCATAAATTATTTTAAATAAATTTTATATTGTTATAGAAATCATTAAAAACTATAACCTGTTCTAAACAATATCGGTGATGTTATCGGTATCTGTTGATAACTTAAAAAATCGAATAATAATTGCATCGTGCAATTTTGTTTGCCAACTTTATATTTTTTACATAATCCTATTAATCCGCTTTTTTGCCAAGAAGAATAATTATTTAATACTTTAATATCATTAAACTCATTTAGGTAATTCATTTCAAAGCCCCCTGTGCCCCATAAACTTCCTTTTACCTTCAGCTCTAGAAATGAACGTAAACTGACGCCCTGACTTGAAATATTTATATGACTAATATCTTTGCCCCAACCTACATTGTAACCACCTCCAATACCTATTGTTGTCTTATCATTTAACTTGTATCCAAGAGATAGGCCTATAGCGCTTGTTGCAGGAAATAAAACTGTACTATGTACTGTTTGAAAATTTGTTCCAAATTCAAGCCGTTGCAAAAGTGTTTTTGTTTTTTGCATATTGGGAGTAAAATCTGGCGCAGTTGAACTTCCTGCAATACATCCTGTTTGATTCAATTCATTCTTTATTTGTGTAAGCTGTGTCTGAGCCATTTGCATATTTTGTGATAGTACTTGTTGCGCATTGGGCCCACCAGTTGATATCTTATCTTGCATTGCACTTTGTATGTTCCCTTTTGATTGTAGTCCACTTAAACCTGCAGTATCAGTACTCGCACTTATATCGTTACTATTATTGCTTGATAGGCCAAACATTGATGCTAACTGACTATTGCGTAGCATGAAATTCTGATAGGCTGGCATTTTATCTATTATATCTGTCGCCATCGTTTCAGTTTTTTCTGGATCAGAAAAAATTTCTTTATAATTTTTTAAAGTCGCAACGTAATAAAATGATTCTTTATCCATTTTGGCCAGGTACGGACTATTCCCAATATATTGAATCGTAGCATCTCTTAATTGTTGCCTTCTTTGTTTGATAAATTGTTGAACTGCAGCATCCTTATTTTCTTCTTCGTTTACTTGCACCATTTCCCCATTTGCATCATTTACAGATTTTACAAGACCCGAATCTAATTTTCCTTTCTGCTGTTCTAAATATTTTAATTGAGTAGTCATTTTATCATTATAAGCATTATACTCATTTCCATATTGTGATGTTATAGATTCTCCATTTTGATATTTCTGTAACAAAGAAGTAAATGTCATTTGACCATTTCCAAATAATGTTTGTGCAGCTTGAGGATCAGCTTCTTCTAGCTCTGGCTGCAGTTTAGTTTCCCATTTGCTCAAATGTTCCAATGTTTTTTCTGTTTGTTTATTTGCCCTACTAGTATACTTATTCATTTTATCATCTACATCTTTTATATATTCTGCTGGTATCTGTTGTAAGTTTTTTGCAGTACTATCTGTTTGCGTTGTTTTTTTATTAATTGAACTATTATATTGATTTACGCTATTATCTATTTTTTTTACATTTTTTACAGGCTGTTGAATACTTTGTATTCCACTACCCTGTATTATTGTTTTGGTTGTAAGAGCAGTGCTATAGTGATTAGTATTACTGTCAAGAGCAACTAGATCTTTTGCTGATGAATGTTGAAGATTTTGAATAGAACTATCCAACTGTGCATAACATTCACATGCAACACATATCATTAACAATGATGTTAGAGATAGGATTTTATTCATTAGAGATTTCGATATAATACGATTCAATAAATAGTATTTAGAAGTTCTAATTCTTATTAATTGATTTTTTTAATTCATCAAATTCTTTTTGTAATTGCTCTAACTGCCTTTGTTGTTGTTTTAATTCTTCTATTTCCTTTTCTTGATTAATTATATACAAAGTCAATTCTTCTACTTTTTGTAGCAAAGCTGTTTGAGTTAATCCTACATCAATACCATTTTTTTCTACCTCACTGGCTGAAGGCAGTCCTGGCAAATGTTTATTTTGATCGATATATTTTTTTGTGTCGATAAGAGAAGGCAAATTGTATTTTTCATCAAATACAAAATCAGGCCAGGTGGTATATAATTTTATTACCGCTTTAGTAAAGATTGCTGCACCATTAACAGCAAATTTATATCCTGCTGTGCTAGCTGAACTGATTGTTCCTATTGCTACAAGATTACCATCATCGAATATTTGACTGTTCCCCACTAATGTTCCAGTAGGAGTAAATTTTGATACGAAATTTGTTGTTCCGCTTAATAAGACTGGCTTTGGCTGTAAGCTCAAATTCCCATTTCCTGATACATCTGTTAATACATAGCCAGCACCTGTAGGAAGTCCTTTTGCTTTTATTGTGTGTATACTATCTGAAATGGCCAATTGATTGGATATTGCAATAGCATTATTCCCTAGTGATATGGAATAAGAAACACTTCCATTTGCTACATTAGCAAAAGAACCAACAGACGTATTATATTGACCGGTTGTATCAGCTAACAATGTTTGAATACCAATAGCAGTATTAAAAGATGCAATAGTACTTCGGCTTAATGATAAAACTCCCATTGCTGTATTACTACCTCCTGTAGTATTCGCAAATAATGTACTATTCCCTATGTTAATATTATTTGATCCAGTTGTACTAGATCCAGTTGTATTTGATGCTGCAAAAATACCTATGGCTATATTACCTGATCCTCCCTGATTTACTCCTAACGCACTATGTCCTATACCTATATTCTCGATACCTGTTGTATTACCAGCTAAAGCAGAATTTCCTATTGCAGTATTGAATGATCCTGTGGTATTGCTAGACAAACTATTAGCACCTTCAGCAACATTATATTCTCCTATAGTATTTCCATACATACTATTGAATCCTATGGCCACATTATAACTAGATAAATTGTCAAATAAACTATTAGATCCTACAGCCACATTATTACTAGCAATGCCTTTAAACATGCTGTTTGCTCCTATCGCCACATTATTTGTTCCAATAGTATCAGTATATAAACTATTGGCTCCTATCGCCACATTATAGCTATAAGTATTTGTATTATTTGGTAGTGCATTTACACCAAATGCAGTAGTGCCTCCAGCCAAAATTCCCGATTTCACGTTATCACGTCGAAATACAAGATCAGTATTATCTGTCGTGCCTATAAAATTGGAGTTGCTTGAAGTTCCAGTATTACCTGTTAAAACCCATGCAGAAATAACAGTAATAGTCAGGTTTTGATTAATAGAGCCATCGGCATTTGACGCAGTAATAATGACTGCAAAAGTCCCTGCTACTGTAGGAATACCACTTATAATACCTGTAATAGTATTAACTATTAAACCAGCAGGAAGCGAAGATGCATTAAAACCTGTTGGTATATTAGAAGCTGTGATCGTATAAGTAAATGATGATCCAACTATTCCAACCGCAGTTGAGCTACTTGATATTATGGGCGCAATAAAATCAGGCCTTAATGATTTTGAAGATGCATTAAGACTAAATAAAAGAAACATTGCATATAAAATACAATAAGTAAAAATTCTAGAAATTACTTTCTCCTTTTGATAATTTTTAAAGCTAGTCATTATTATTATTTTAATATAGGGGATTATTAAACATTTGAATTAAAGACACATAATAGTGATTAGCACATTTAAAAATGCGAAAGGGACGATAGTATTTGCTTAACATTATATAAAGTTTAGGTACGGGTATAAATAGTTTTCATGCAAGCCTCACAAATGTATATTTAAAAATATAATAATTAAAAAATTTAATCCTCTAAATATTATGATGAAAAACTCAGTATTTATGGTGTTTTTCTTCTAACCCAATACTGACAAATTAAAAAAGCTTTCAATAACGAAAGCTCTTTTAATTTGTGCCGGGCTAAATCTTTGGTAACAATGTTTTCATTTGTTTGGGATTGCTTCTACTAAATCTACCCGGTCTTAGTATTTTTTATTTACTGTTCAATGTTTTTATAAAGGCAATTATTTCATCGCTTTCTTTTGGTGTAAGGTTTAAGGTATCTGTTGATAATGTTTGGTTATCTATTTTTATTCCCAGGCCCGCGCCCCCACCCTTGTTGTAAAAATCGACTACCTGTTGCAATGTTGTAAACACGCCATTGTGCATATACGGCGCCGTTAGTGCAGCGTTGCGCACCGTAACAATTTTAAAGGCATGCTTTTGCGAGGCTACCGGCACTATCATGTACCTGCCCATATCATCATCAATTTTATTTTTACCGATCGCTTGTGGAACACCTATAATCTCGGTCTCGATTTTTATATAGCGTGGCGGGAAAGTGCCGTTGAACAAAGGCATATAATGGCAAGTGCCGCATTTTGCTTTGCCCATAAATAAATTAAAGCCATTCAACTCCTGCTGCGTTATAGCTATTGTATTGCCGCGCATGTATTCATCAAAGCGGCTGTTGAGCAATACCAGGCTGCGTACGTAAGAGCCAATGGCATTCATCACTTCAAAAGTATCAATGGCTACCCTGTTTGTTTTAGGGAAAGCTACTGTAAACAGGCCGCGGTATTTTTTATTGTTCCAAAGTTTTACAGTAGCTACCTGCATATTGCCGTGCATTTCTTTTTCGTTTTGTACCACGGCTAAAGACTGATCTTCTAATGTATTGGCACGCAGATCGTAAAATAAGGATGGTTGTAATCCTGCATTGATTAAAGTGGGTGTATTTCTTGGCAGTAAGGCGGCGCTATTCATTACCGTGTTTTTTACCAGTCCGTCTGTAAATGCTTTGTCGGGTTGATGGCATGTCTCGCAGCTTCTTGTTCCGTTGGTTGATAGTATGGGATCTGCAAACAACATTTTACCTAAGGCTATTTTTTTATCCGTCATAAAATAAGCGGTATCGGGCGCATAGGCGTTGGCGTTAAAGGCATTGGTATCAAACAATGTTTTTGCATCCTGTCTTAATAAACGATTGTAGGTGATCACGTGAATCTTTAACCCGGCTTCAAGATCTGTGATACTTGTGGTGACCGGATCAGCGTATGCGGTAATAAATGCCGCCCTGTTGAAGGAATTGAAATTGGTATTGTTGATAAGATAGGTATTGGCAGCAGCCATTTTGTTCAACAAGTTAGTAGTATCATTCTCCTCTGCATAATAACTCATTACTTTTTGCAGGCTCGTTATACTTGCTGAAGATTCCTGAGCACTTTGCAGTGTTAGCGGGTTATCGAAACCTGTAATGCCCAATGTTTCTATTCTAAACATTTCTAACTTGGCGGCATCAAATACCTGCCAGTCGAAAATGCCGATATTTTTAAAATAGATATTGTATTTATCGCAGCCCTTTTGTAAGGCTGTTAGTTGTTGTAGTAATTCTTTTTTGTGCGCGGTATCGTACTTCGGAAATAAGTACGCTTCTATCACCTGTAACCCTGCGGGTTCAATTACTTGTCCGTCTGCTTCTATTTCTTCTACGGGTGGGCCGTTGATGAACCTTGAGGTGGTGGGTGCAAAATATTCTGCGGCCCATTCAAATTTTTTAAAAGCTATTCTTGTTTGTAGAAATTGTTGTTGCAGTGCCGCTTCGCTTGCGCCTATTTGCACCAGCGTTAATAATTTATTTTTAGCAGTCGCAAAGCTATCAACCTGTGTTGCCAGTGTTGCAGCTATTTGTTTTTCCGAAGCGATGGTATCGTGTTTGTAAAAACAAGCGGTATACCCCATCATCACTATTAGCAGGCCCGTTATAAAAATAAAATACTTCATTACCTTAAAACTAATTATTGATCAGTGCTTATTGTCAGACTATCATCGTTGGCCAAGCGACCAACAATGGCCAACTACTTTTTTAAAAAATGTAGAGGCAACTAAATTAGCTGCCCCTTCATTTTTATACTTACCTCTATCTATTAAACCTGCTTTAATAAGGTTGGAGAAAAACGAGAACTATTTGAATGAATTTGAAAAAGGATTGGCATTGGCATCACGTGTTGATAATGCCGTAAGGCCCCATCTCTTTTCTATAAAAGAAAGAATGCTTACTGTTTCGTATTGCGTATGATCTACATAACCTGTTTTTGCAAATGGAGAAACGATGATCGCAGGAACGCGCGTACCAGGTCCCCATTTAGTATCGATAACCGGCGGTGCGACGTGATCCCAGAATCCACCATTTTCATCATAGGTAACAATGATCACTGCGTCTTTACCGTTTGGCCCGTTCAATACATCGTTGATCAATTCTACCGCATGTGTTTCACCATTGTACACATCAGAGTAACCCGGATGTTCGTTGTTGATACCCAGTGGTTTGATAAAAGATACTGCAGGCAATGTACCGTGCGTAGCAGAATCAATGAATTCTGTTTCATCTTTTAAATGCGCCGCTCTTCCCGGAGTTCCGTCAGCATAATTAGCATAGAACGCAAATGGCTGGTGATGAAACTGGAATGTTGGATCCGGATGTCCCGCTATTGCACTATCCCATCCTCCTGAGTACCATGCCCATGAAACACTCTTTGCACTTAACCTATCACCGATAGTCGGGTTGGTTTGTTCAGGTACTAAATTAGCAACAGGTGTTGTTGAAGGATGTGGTGTATTAACCGAATAGCTAGTGTTTACTACATAACCATCAGGTGTAACTTGTCCGTCTGTAATGAACATGCCTGTTGTAGGATTCACCGTAGCAACAATACTTGCAGGTGCATTTGGAAATGTAGGACTTGCCGCAGCGATCAACCATTGGTGATTTAAAAATGAACCACCGAAAGCGCTATGAAAAAAATTATCGCACAATACATATTTCTGTGCCATGCCTAACATCGGTATAATGCTGGTGGTATAATAGCCTTGCGTTAAACCTGCAGAACTTCCGGGAATATTATAGTAGGCATACTTATCCATTTTACCACCATCAATTTGTAATTGCTCCTGGTAGTAACGATGCGTAACATCGGGTGTGATCATATCTGCCGGTATGTACTGATCGATATTGAAATACGTATTAGGAAGGTTTGTCGGGAAAGCACTTGTTCCAGGAATTGGTGGTAAAAAAGAATATACATTGCCTGAAGAATCTACCTGCGTTGTATTGCCCGGTATTGCATTTGATAAACCGTTGGCACCGGCAAACTGTCCGTACAAATTATCAAAACTATGATTCTCTAAATAAATAACCACTACGTGATTTACTTTGGTGATATCAAAAGTTGTATCAGCAAGTGAGGCAGATCCTGAGCCGCTTTTTTTACAACCAATAAAAGGAAGGCTTATAAACATCATCCCCATGATCGTAGCTGTTAAAATGTTTGTTTTTGAAATGCTTTTCATGATAGTGTAGTTGTTTTAGTTTTTTACTATTTGATGATGTAAAACAAAAACATCTGTGTGAACAGAATATTAAAATCATGTAACGGTTTGATTAATTTAATGTGAACGAATTAATTTTTGTGGAAGTAATTACCCGAATAAGCGAATGATTTAAAATAGATCCTTATCTTAGTAAGCAACACTAAAAACCATAACATGAAAACAACCCTATTAGCTTTTGCTGTATTTATCAGCTTAATTGTATTGTCATCTTGCAGAAAAGATGGCGGTGGCGGCACAACTACTATTCTAGGTACGTGGCAGCTTCACTCCATAAATTCAACATACGATGGCTTTCCTTCTCCCGATTCTATTTATCCAAAAGGATCATTGGTTGTTACCTATAATAGTAATGGAACTTTTAGCGCAAGTACTAATGAAACATCTCCACCAACTACAGAACAAGGTGTGTATTATATTGCTAATGATTCATTGTACGATCACCCAACAGGTATATCAGCATATACATCAGAAGGTAAATGTGTTATTTCACACGATTCCATGTCCTTTATATCAACAGATTATTTAGATGCGGCAGATTCGGCAGTTACAATAGAATTGTTTCTAAAACAATAATGCGGGAATCGATTTTGTTATGCGCATGTTATTCGTAGCCTGCTTTAGGGTGCTTTTTTTGGCAGGTAATAATTGAATCATCACAATTCTTATCTTAGTTAAAACTAAAACCGATAAAACATGAAAAAAATACTTCTTTTTGCTGTACTTGTAATTGTATTGGCATCTTGTAAAAAAAGCAGTTCGGGAATACCGGCTAATTCTATCACTGCAACGATTAATGATACTGTTCATACTTTTAATACAAGTTTAATAGATACGACTATTTATAGTGATAGTACGCTTATTGTTTTACTTGAAGCGACAGATGTAAACTTAAATAAGCTTGCAATTGAACTTTTCGCAAGAAAGACTACACCGCTTAAAGCTATAACTTATGGCACAACAGCCGATACGCTTCATCAGGTAGGAGTTGGTTATATAGCACCAGAAGGCACTAATTATTATAGTCAACCTCCATACGATGCATCATATCCTCTAACAGTTAATGTGACTACGCTTAACTCTACAACTATACAGGGAACATTCAAAGGGACTTTATTTTTAAATGGAGAAGATACTACCAACTCAAGTAAAATACCAGTTACTAACGGAACATTTAGTTTTACTAAACCAACAGCAGCTATTCAATAAATATCAAAATACTCAAACGATAAAAGGTAGCCTTAGTGCTACCTTTTTATTTATCAACTACGTTAAGTATCTCATTATACTACCTATTGATCTTTCTTAAATAATTTTTTAGATACCAAGTAGCCTGCTACCATGGCTCCTGCAATAAGAATAAATGTCATGTTATGTGGTTTTAGTATTTAGTTATGAATATAAGCGATATTCCCCTGCATCGGTTGGGTATCCTGTGTAAAAGAGACAATAGGAATTTCGCAACGATATTGGAATGGCTCTTTGGTTGCTCCGTGCAGATCATATATTAAAATTGTTCTGTTCTTTGCAGGAATATAAATTTGCCAATCATGCCCCCAGGTAACATATCCCGGAATTGCATCTTGCTCAAAATAAACTGTCGTTGTATCGTTCGAAATTGTATACTTTTCATTATTATTTGTAATGATAGCAGTATCCCCTTCATGTTGAAAATTATCTCCTGATTGATATGCCCGAATAATGAAGGTATCAATATCTGCCGGCGAAAAGCCAATGAACGCAGGAGAAACAGATTGATAAACACATGCTTTTTTACAACCGGCAAAAAGCGCACACGTGAACAAGGACAACAGGATCGTTTTATACATGGGTATAATTTTGCTAATTAATTTTCAATAATATTTGTAGCGTTGATCTGTTTTATACTTGACGGCGTGCCTGCTGCAGCATCCGTTCGCAATCCTTTTATCTTACCACCAATAACATCTTCCAGTATCACTGCAGGGCGAAGATCATTATTTATAAGATTTAGTGTCATGTCATTCAATACAATATTTTTTGCATGCCTGATATATAAACCACTTGCCGGATACACATAACCGTACATCCTGTTCTCAGGATATTCTTTTAAAATTATTTTTGCATCCGTGCTATCGCCACTACCCATATCATTCAGGTGTATATTATCAAGCGTAACATTTTCTATATAATAACCGGGAAATGCAGTGATGGAACTTGTCATTTTACTATGGCTGGTTGCGGTAATGTTTTTCAATACAATATTTTTTATTGCACCTACCGGTGCGATGGCCGTATCTCCCACTTGTTTTCTACCGCGGTTTGCTAAAACTATAAAGATCGGCGTTTGTACATCACTCATTTTAATATTTGATATATTGATGCTGTCCACAACGCCGCCATCCGTCATTTCAATAGCAATGCCTGCGATGGCTGTTATGGGTTCATCTATAAATTGCAAAGTTTTTTGCCAGTGAAAAATAGGACTCTCTGCTGATCTGTGAATTATGCAGTGGCTTATCTTAATATTGCGAAAGCCTCCAATTGAAGTTGTACCAAATTTAATAGCGTTGCAGTTGGATGCAATAGTACAATTACTGACAACAATATTTTCACAAATATTATTTCTGCTATGGCTCTTAAAACAAATGGCATCGTCGTCGCTATCTATATTGCAATTGTCTATTATTACATTGCGGCTATCAATATCCATACCGTCAACATTTGAATTGGAATGATTATAGATCGTCAGTCCTTTCAACAATAAGCCATCGCAATCAATATAATTCTCTAACCAATACGCAGGATCAGTGAGGTGAATATTTGTTACCGCTATTTTTTTACAGTTGATAAAAAGAATAGTACAGGGCCGTTCTTTGCTTCGCTGAGAAAATGCATCATCGCCGAGATCAAATTCTTTACTTGCGCCATTGCCATCAATAGTGCCTTTACCTGTTATGGTAATATTAGACATGCCTTCTGCAAACAACAATGCTTTATTCGTTCTTGAACTGCCGTTAGGAAAATGCGTAAAGAAATTTTTGTATTGCACTTCATTATCCGGATAATCTACAAATGAACCACTCCCCAATAGCTTTGCACTATCAGAAAGATATATTGTTACATTACTTTTTATATACAATGTACCTGTTACAAAAATGCCTGCAGGTATCATAACTTTACCTCCTACCTGCGCACAACGATCTATTGCAGCTTGTATGGCATTTGTATTAATGGTTTTACCATCTGCTACTGCGCCATAATCAATAATATTATACGTTTGTGCTGAAACACTCTCAACAAAAAAAAGGCAAGCGATAAAAAAGCAATATCGTTTTATCATGGTAATTCCGTTTCCAGTTTTTGCCAGTTATTGGTTATTGTTGCCTCGTCGATATTACCATTCGATACTTTTACCTCTTTGATATCACCACTAAAGTGCACATCCCTGTTTGCTGAATTGCCTATTGTGAGTGGCAGTTCGCTATTAATGATGGGTAAATTACTGATGCTATTATTAACCAACAGTTTACCGTTAACGTATACTCTCATTGCATCTTTATTGCCGGTAATAACAACATCGTTCCATTTATTATCTTCCAGCAGAAAAGTCATAGTTGGCATTGCCTGGCCACTACCATATCCAAATAAATATTGTGAGGGCATGGTCCCGTTTGCCTGCAATACAAAGCCTGTAAGTGCATTTATCTTATTAAAGTCGCTGAGTATCGTTGCGTTTTGTACTTGTGTTCCTGTAGGTTTTACTACTACCTCAATGGTAAAACTATCCTTAACAGGAGTATTAGCGAAGTCTACTCCGTTCCTTGCAATAGTATCTTTAAAAGCCTTATGAAATATCTCTGATGTATCCTGTGACAATAAGAGGCTAACATTCTCCCTGGACAACGCCACCATATTATTTTCCTGCTGACTGTGATCATAATTTAAATAAGGAATATAATCTCCTAACGACTGATATTCTTTTGTATTATAAACAATATAGTAATGCTTATCAAGCAGATCTTGTATAAAATTAAGCAGGTCCTTTCTGTATATCCAGGTTGACATTGGGTTAAAGTAACCCAGCGGAGCATAATGCCCATAATAGTAATAATAGAAATCGATATAAAAATTAAGGAAAAATACATTGGGACTATTGAGCGTTATATGTTGAATCGCAGTGGTATCAATTGTCATCGGCGTTAACGGACATATGTATTGTGATGCTGTAAAATTATCATACTGCTGGTCAAACTTTTCTGCAAGCCGGCCAGAGTAATAATAACCACTCATAAACAAAAACAAGAAAGGCAATGCAATATATCCCGTTCGTTTAGTAAATAAACTTCCTTTCTTTACTTCAGCTTTTTGATCTTTCTTTTTATTCTTATTATCGACGGCTGCAATAACTACCGCTTCTTTCGGTGATAAACAGATCAGTATATCGAACAATACAAATAAAGCCAGTATCAATAAAGCAGAAATATTAATGATATTATTTTCATGGCTACGGCCAAAGAAATACATGGAATTACCTACCAGTAATAACACAATGAACATCCCGGTCTCACTATATCGCTCACCAAGCTTTTGTCTGAAACGATACAAGAGTACTGCCAGGCATCCGACCATAACAGGCACATACCAATAGAATGAGAACTTAGAGATCCTGAGCATGCCTACTCCTATCTTTCTGTAGATAAGTGCACTCTGAGAAAACATTTCCTTAAATAAAATAAGGCAAAGCGCTACCGAAGCCAACAGGATCAATGCATTCTTTGCGTTTACTTTTAAATGTCGCATAAATACTTTGCCTGCATTTCCCGATTGATGTTCTACTATCACCGGTATCATATCAAGGACGAATAATACTACCACTAACTCTGCATAAGCGCCTACATATATGATACCAAGGTTACGATGAAATATAACCAGCAGGCCCAATGCTATCCCTACCAGCCAATGATGTACGCCTTTGTAATACGCTATGATCAATGGAATGATCCAAAGGTCCAAACGAAGCGGCGAAACCTGGAGAAAATCTGCGCCCTGGTCCCATATTCCATAATAACGAATTATAACCAGGGCCGTAATAAAGAGCACAGAAAGCCATTTTGATTTAAACAGGCGGTCGGCAAAGAAAAAAGAAGCAACAAAAAATATAAAATAAGAAACATGCGTGAGGTAAGCAAAAGTATCTAAAGAAAAATTCAATTTCATCCATGCGTAGGCAAGGAATGATAAGAGCATGTCGTACTG
>Ga0302315_10003778_pt1 | contig 13510 bp, 9 predicted proteins | sample III_Palsa_N3_1_FD_200532 | JGI IMG/M metagenome (GOLD analysis project Ga0302315, IMG submission 200532) | Peat permafrost microbial communities from Stordalen Mire near Abisko, Sweden - III_Palsa_N3_1 | ecosystem: Environmental > Terrestrial > Soil > Palsa > Peat permafrost | place: Sweden... | reverse complement strand
GTTACGGTTGCTACTGTTACGGTTGCTGCTGTTACGGTTGCTGTTAGCAGCAACAATAGTCGTGGTAACAGCTAAGTATCTGCCTCGACGTACTAACTTAGTGCCATCATCGAAGGTGAACTCTGCATTGTTAGTTGATAGCATTTGATCCACTACAGCTGTCAGTAGGTTGTCAGGTACATCACTCTGCTGTGACAGAACTGCCGACAACAGATTGTCAGGTACATCACTCTGCTCCAGTAGAGCCACTAACAGGTTATCGGATACGTCACTCTGTTGTAACAGCTGAAGCAGAGCTCTACTAACGGACTTGCTACTAACGGACTTGCTACTAACCGATTTGCTACTAACAGACTCGTTGTCACACTCCTTACTCAGCTGTAGATAGAACTTCACTGATACCTTCTTCTGTTCCTCCTGATCCTTGTAACAGGATGATGTCGAGTTTCTGTAGCTCATAGTTGTTGTTCCTTGACACAAAGATATTTTACACCACTAAGAAATTTAGCACCGTAATATTATAAAACGGTGGTGGTAGTAGTTGAAGCCTGCTGCCAACTAAGCCATAGCTAATTATTAATAACGCTTTAAGCGTTATTATGTGGCTAGTAAACGTTAACTCGCCGTGAAGACTAAACTTGTCAGCTTACAATCTTATAAGATTATAGATCTGTACTAGGTTGGTTATTACTAGATTATCTAGTAATATTCTTACACAGTAGTATGTGGTATGTCTCTAACCAGGCATCTATTGTAACAGGCTACCTGTTAGATATTTAGTCCTAGACTCTTCTGTTTAGCTGATCCATCAGTCTAGCTCCTCAGTTGACATCAAGCTTGGGTCAGTCTTAGATGACTCACTAGTGACACTAGTCATGTCAGCAGTTGGTGTCGTTACCTCAGTTAAAGCAGCCAGAAACTTACGTATCAAATCAGATGAGCGGGCCTCAGCCGGAAGTGTCTCACTGACTCTATTCATCACCTTGGCCATAATCTCCTGAGTATAGAGGGGATCATTAGTGGACCGATGTTTGGACATAAACTGACCAATCATCGACGCGAACGGCTTTGCCATGGCGGCAGCTACTGCGTCATTAACATTCGCACCGTTCGTGTCTCCAGTTTTACTCTCAGCTCTCATATCCTTCATTGATGCAGTAATGTTGTCTATCAGATCGGACCATGGGAACATGGCAGGTATATCTGCCATCTCGCAACCCTCTGTTGACTTACAAGCATCATTGTTAGCAGGTTCCCCATGAGACTGACAATCAGGCTTGACTTCGGGTGTCACCTCCTCACTGCCAAAAGCAACCAGCTGTGGCATAATATCAGTGAAGATAAACTGTGTCAACAGCTCCTGCGGCACAGTTAGATCGTACTCGACTAGCATCCCGAGCAGAGAGTTGAGTACGATGTAGAGCCTGTCAGTGACTGTCTTGTTACCTACTGACACCTGTGTATCAGCAGACAGCTGCTGACCAGCATGAATAAGGAGCAGGCTGAAGGTGATAGCGCCCAGCTCTTCTAGGCTATCGTAGCTGGCAGCCACTGTCTTGTCATCATAGAGATCGGTGACCGACTTGACAGCCATGTTAACAATCTCATCTACCATTAGGCCGGGCAGCGAGCAGCTAAGTATCTTAAGATGTGGCTTAATAAGATGTTCATGCGCAGCCTTGGCGTAGGAAGCCAGACCAGCAGTCTTGTAGGCCTTGGCATAGGCGATGTGGAACTGCAGGTGCTTAAGTCGACGGTTGATACCGTTGGTGGTCTGAGGCTCTTCATCGATGAAGGCCCAGGCCAACTTGGGTACGTTAATACTAATACCAACCTTCTCCAACAGCTTGTTAGTACAACGCACGAACACCTCCAACTTAGTCTCCTTGTAGAGTTGGGATTGAGGTTGTTGCACACCACAGGCACCGAGCAGCTGCCTCATCTGCTCACTGTGCAACTTCACCTCAGCTGACCGGTCAGCTGTCCCGGCTGACCGGTCAGCCGGGACAGCTAAGTAGTTGGGAACTACTAACTGGTCAGGGAAAGCTAGACGCACGGGAAAGGTTGACTGGATAGGAGCAGCTAAGTCGACAGGAACAGCCGGCTTAGGATAGCTTGGCGAAAACTTGACTCCCGTAGTAGATCGCTTGGACCTCATAGGTCGAGGCATGCCAGCTGTGGGGCAGGCAAAGTCTACCGGACGAACTGGACCGTTATTACTACCAACCTTGCATTTCACATGTCTACTACCGACAGGCTGAGGCCTGCACTCTGCGCCAGTCAGAGGATGGTCATAAACAGGCTGGGGTTTGTAGCTCATTGGAACTGGAGCTGGAGAGTGGTCACAAACAGGCTGGGGTCTGTAGCCCATTGGAGCTGGAATTGGATTTGCAGCTGGAGAATAGTCACAAACAGGTTGAGGCCTAACTGCTGAGGTCAGGGGGTAAACACAAAAGTTTGTCATCCCAACTGGGTATGGCTTATAGGGCTTACACTCAGCCATCTTGGTCAGACAAGACTTAACCACGGCGAAGTCATCAGCAGTCAGCAGTGGCTCTAGTAGACAACAGAGTGTCTCACAAGAGACCTGCTGGCTCTGTAGCAGGTTGCAAATCCCCTCCAGCAGACAACAGAGGGTATCGGGACACTGACCAGGCAGTAGACTCTTGAGCTTGGCCATCTTAGTCGGCTCGACACAACAAGAGTCATCAGCCCAAGCCCTGAGGGCAGGAATACAGGCCGAGATGTCTAGCTTATCACTAGACTTGAGAACGCGGCTAGCCATATCGACGAAAGCAGCCCTGTTGTCACCGTTAATGCTGCCACTCTCTATCTCCAGCAGCTTGAACAGCCAACGGATGTGCAGGCTACGATGAGGGTAGCTGTTGGCCGCGGTGCTGGCAATCAGATCAATCAAAGCTTCAGACATACTGCTTTTATGTCAAAGTTACATTTTAGATCTCAACCGTAGTTGATACAATTATGATTTTGTAGAGATTAGACACCAGACACCAGACAACTACTTTATGCAGGCCTGAGTGGCGGAGATTGAGTATCTACCACCTTACTATGTAAGAACCAGCTATTCTATGGAAGCTCTATAGTCTAGCGATTTGTAACTTATTATAAGTTATAATATGTTGTGTAGAAGACAAATCATAATAGGACATAATTATAGTTTTCTATATTGGCTTCAGGTTGTAAGACCATGGTACCTCTAAAGTTGCAGTCTAGTACAATCTACATCTAGAGTCTTAAAATTACAACTTATCGTAAGTTGTAACAGGTTAGATTATAACCTAATTAGGTAATATTGATTAGGGAGATGTAATTGTTACATCTTCAGTGTAAGAAGAGCTGGTAGTCACCACTGCTTAGTTTACTTTCTCATTAGTACTGACCCATTGTACCTTACCGTCAGACACAACTATACGATACTTGAGGGTTCTAGGCTTGTAGCCAACTAGACTACATTTTCGAGCTAGATCAGCTGCCAGCCGTGCGTCGTCAATAGTTGTCGATGTCATGGTCTGTTGGTCATCTGTCACATGTTGACCCTTGTTGACTGGCTTCTCTGTTGAAGTTGAGGTCGTCGTTGCTCTACTTGGTGAGACGGCAGTTTTCGAAGTCTGCCTAACTGCAGCAATGGCCTTGATGTCGACCTCTATGGCCAGAGCCTTGACGATGCGGTCATACAGTACCTTGCGATTGCGAACTTGAGGAATTACTACATTGAGCTCCTCAGCCATCTCAACCAGCTCATCAAAGGTTGTTGAGTGATAAGTGTCAGGTAGATCGAACATTTTGATCACAGATATTATCTTCACTTTTAGTATGAGTAGTAATAGGCTGGGTCTCCAAACTATACACCTACCTATTAGTGGCAGCATCCACTACCACTACAAATTTTACTAGTTAGTTGTTGGTTAACAAGGTTATAACTTACAAGTATACACCTTCTTAGAAGATATAAATCTTATAACCCTTAAAGTCTCTCCAAGTTACAACTCTAAGTTACAACTCTAAGTTACGACTCTTATAACCCTTATAAGTTACAACTCTAAGTTATAACTCCAGGTTGTAACCCTTACTTCTCTTATAACCCTTATAAGTTACGATTCTAAGTTATAACTCCAGGTTGTAACCCTCACTTCTCTTATAACCCTTATAAGTTACAACTCTAAGTTACAACTCTTATATCTCTCATGACTCTAAACCTATATCAAATACAGGTTACTATTCTCCTGACGGTATGTAAACATCAGATGAAATTAGAATAATATATCTTGTCTTCACCAGTCACTAGCTTATCTGTTTGTAATTGTCGGGTTACATGGTAACTTTGTGTTTAACTACATAGTGTAGTTATGTTGACTACCGCGAAGATGTAAAAATCTTGTTCTGACTGTAGAGCTAATAGTGGTTGTCTCCTGACAACTCTTATTCGTCTATAAATATTTTTGTCAAAATTTTCGACTTTGACTACAGTCGAAAATTTTCAAAACCCTTTCACCTCCGGAACCAAAATCCATATACTTTTTTTGAGAAGATCCATTTAAAATTTAAGGAATTTCAAGTATACCGAGAACTGGCGCTATAGGCTAAGTTATGACCGAATAAAATAATTAGCGAAAGTTCGGTGTCCAACAGTGTTATTTCCGTCAACAAAGATATACTCTACTGAGAAGCTCATAAATAGTTTACCTTGTAATGTATGTCATTTCTCTCTTTAATGTACTCTACAAACTTTATGATAATTATATTGAATTTAGGATTTTAAGTCTTATTAACCAGTAAGACCAGCTGATAACAAAATCATATCATGTTCAGTTCTCACTTCTTTTACAACTCTTATATCTCTTACAAGTTACAACTTTAAGTTGTAACCCTTCTAAGTTAGAACTCTTATAGGTTAGAACTCTTATAGGTTAGAACTCTAGTTGTAACTCTTCTAAGTTATAACTTTAAGCTACAAACATGTTATCTTCTTACAAGTTTGGGATGGTTGGAATTGGTCCAATCTAATCTAATCTAATCTAATCTAGTCTGATCTAATCTAGTCTATTCCAGTCTATCCTAGATCACTATAGTTACAGCTTAAAGCTGTAAAAACTATAAAACTCTATCTTGTTTACCTGTAAGGGTGAGCGAGTAACAACTATTGTTACATCTTCTCGGAAGATGTACTACTACTACTACTACTACTACTACTACTACTACTACGACAACGGTAACAATAATAACTACTCCACACCCACTGAAGTACGTAGGGTAGCCAACTGCTCCTTGACAGCCTCAAGCTCCTCACTGATCCTACTGTTGCTTGCCTGACTGTCACTCAGTTGCCCCTTAGTGGCCTTGAGCTCAACACCATCATCGTCGTCATCAAGCTCGTTGACTCGAGCCTTGCTGTCACCTAGACGCTGTCTGATAGTCTCGGTTTCGTCACAGGCTTTAAGACAGAGTGCATGGTCAGCAGCCAACTGCTGCTGTAACTGATTACAGAGAACAGTCTTGGTCTGGACCTGATCCAGAGTGTTGCGGTATTTAAAGTTCACAGTTTCAAGCTGCTGTGTTATGGCACCCAGCCATGACAACAATTTCTTATTCTCATCGGTCAGAGTGTGCTGTGCATTCGACAGCTGCTCGTTGAACTGATGTGATTTCATCAGCTGCTCAGTTAGCCCCTTAATCTCAAGCTCATAGTTGTCGACACGAGTCTGACGATAGTGAACTTCAGACTGCTCTGACAGTCGCTTAATCTCATCTTCATACTTGTGTAGCTTGCTGACATAGGTTAACTTTTCCTGCTTAAAAGCTCGCACTTGGGCCTCTAGCTCAGCTTGCCTGATGGCTAATTTTGACTGCTGACTGTCAACTGTGTCATCAAGTAAGCTGATGTTAGAACCATGACCCGTTAGTGAGGCCTCAAAACCACTCAGACTTACATGCACTAGCATATTATCTTCTGCATCGAGTTTGACAACTGATAGGATCTGTGCACCACCAGCATCATAGTGGGTGACAGTCAGGTCGTCATTGCAATATTTACTGATGACAGTTGTGCCGTCAAAGAAGATTTCTTGATAGCCGTTTGCCGTCCTCGCTAGCAACATATCATTATCTAGCCGCCTAACCTCATGCTCTATGACGGACATGTCAAGGTCAGCCTCAGTAATCTTGCTGTCATAGCTGTTCCGGTTGATCCAACCTGTAACGTACTGAGTGGGGCCGTCGAAGCGGAACTTGACCTTCAGGCTATTGGAGCAGTAGGTCAGTTGTACCCTAGTCTCCTCGCCATCAATATTCACAGCCAGCACTTCACTAGTTGTACTAGTCACCTCTTCTGTACTAGTCACCTCTTCTGTACTACCCTGCGTTATATGCGAGGTAGCTACTATAGCAGAGCTACCATCATCATCATCATCAGTAGTTCTGACAACAGCCTTGTCCTTACGTTGAGTCTCAACAGCAATAAAGCCGCCGCTATCATTATCGTTATCATCAATAACGATTGACAAAGGTTCAGCCATCATGTATTAGGTAGTTTGTTGTAGCTCGTGATTTTTCAGTTACTTGGTCGACTGTTTGATAGATTGACAACAGCAACTTATAGTGGATCAGTTAATGAATAAAGTTATGCAGCTATAAAAGTGCTGCCTGATAAAGACTAGCGTAGGTGAGACTTATCTTAGAATCCTGATGCAAGCCAGTAAATAAAACAAGACTTACCTGCTGGTACTACAAACTTATTTTAGCTTTACAAAGATAGAAACTGTAGGAGTATGAAGTTGCGGCGTATAACATGTGACAACAGCGACAGTGCTGATGGTGGTCATGGTAGTAACAAACATAATAATAGTGGTGGTAACAAACATAATAATAGTGGTGGTAACAAGGGTAATAAGACCAGCGCTAACAAACGTAATAATAGTAGTAGTAACAAGGGTAGTAAGGTTAGTGCTAACAAACATAGTAGTGATAACAGATGTAATAATGGTGGTGATAATAAGGTAGGTATAGAGTTGCATTTCAATGTTAAGAGTTGTGGTATATGTTATCACAAGATCAAACTCAAGATCAAGCTAGACTGTGGTCACTATCTTTGTAGTGATTGCTATCGTCTAATATGTGAAAACGCCTATAAACTGGCGGTTGATGTATTTGGTAACGTGGTCTATCTTGAAGCCGAACCTAAGTGTCCGTTCTGTAGGCAGACATTTCCCATAGTCCATGCTAAATCTAAACCTAAACCTAAACCTACACCGACCACAAAACAGACTATTAATCGGGTAACACAAAGTTGGTTAATGGTATTGTGAGCATCAAACGATCTAGTTTTTAAAATTATTGCTGGTGGTTAGTTACACACAATATGTGTAGGGCAAGGTAGTCTCTAAAATTTTGGTGCGATTTTCGAAAATTGGGGAAAAACCTGGTGGCTAGTTGGTGGTGGAAATTTTTGTTCCCCCACTTCAGGCAAAAACATGAGAAGAGAAAAATTCTTAATCTCTACCATAAGGTAGTTGTGATACATAAGCGATTAAGGGTTTGAAGTAAGAAATTATCTCACTCTCTAATGTCAAAATAAGGAACAGTGGGGGTGTTTTTAGTAACATCATCACAGAACAGTAGCATCTCTAACCAAGTTGGAGATAAGTAATTGAGCTCAAGCGGTATAGTGTACAGATTAGGACAAGATTTTTACTTGACAGATGTCAAGCTAAAATTTTCTCTATATTTTAACCCTATAGCCTTATAATCTTTTACTCAAAACCTAACTAGGTTAGAATATGAAATTTGTACCTCAAACACTATAGGTTATTAGGCTTAATTACAATATGAGCCATCCATAGCTGATGTACTGACAGTTAAAAATAACATAGTTATACTATACCACTATTGTGTAGCAGTTTCGAACCAAAATTACATAGTAATAGTGTTAATCATAGGCACGCTAGAATCTCTAACCAGGTTAGAGATAGTTGTTAATTTAGTACAGGTAGCCCTACTTGTTAGCAAGAAAATTGCTATATAGTAAGTCTATACATGACTGAGCTCGGGTCAGTTTTGTTACTACTGTAACCTCACAACTTTTCTTATAAACTTTACTAGGCTGAGTTATAAGAAATCCTTGCGACTATATACAAACCTCTTACTGTAAGAATCTCTTATTACTTATTAATAGTCCAAACGTTGGTATGGTAAAATTTGTCACCACGACAGTGATCCAACTAAAGCTGGAGTAGCAGAAAACTGATTGAAGATAGTATTTGAGAAATGGCCAGGAGAGGTATCGCTTACAACAACAACAACAATGGTAGTAACACTGCTAACAACAGTAGGTCACTACCGTTGCTGGGCAGAAACCCCTCTGATGAGACCTTGATGGCGTATACCTTTGTGCCCTTTCAGAATCGCGAGCAGTGGTTACAGGTGGCTAAAGAGTCTGTAGTCACACCTCGCTTCCTACTGTCGACCAACGGTGAGTTGTTGTTTGGCTCTCACAATGCCGGCTTTAGTCGTCTCAACCCTGAATATGTGATTGCTTCAGTCAACCGCTACTCCAGCTATGAGCTGATGACCCTGAGAGAGGTTCTACCCACACTCTACAACAAAGTAGTGGAGAAATTACCCACTACCGAGTATGTAGTCAATCTTGACAACAAGCAGGTGGTCAAAACTGGTGATATGCTAGCTATCAGGCAGGCGGCTGAAAAGACCTTTGCTGAGGCCGGTGTTAACTACCAGGTGGTGGTTAGACCAGTCAAGTACATGAAGCGTGGTTATACTGACATCACTGATGATTTCATCAATAGCGGTGTAGTCAAGCTGTTACCCTCATCATCATCGGCCGATGATGAAGAGCTGTTGTTGAGTGACAACAATGATAGTGATAACGAAGATGATAGTTTGGAGCAGGCCAACTACGAACAGGAGCGACAACAAGCGCTGAGCAGAGTTCAGCAAGAGATCAAGCTAAGAGTACAAACCAGGTACCCAGCCATCAACAATGTTCTGACTAGCTACTTTTCTGTCGCTGAGGTCAGAGCTGACATCAGACACAAGTTCTTTCTTTATGTAGAACTAGACTACATCTTCCTTGGTGCCAGCTTGTCTTTTATAGATGGCAATGCTGACGTGGTAATTCTGAATAAGGATGGCATTACTTATGTGTGGCCCAGTCGTCTATTGCAGTCTATATCCAACCCCACAACTGAAGCTGAGATGGCTTTCTATGAGATCATTGCCGATCTGACTGACTATGTTAGTATTTACCGGCATACTACATATGCTGTAGGTAAACCTGAGCAACAAACTCGGCCGGCTGGTGGCCTGACAGGTAGTAAGGCTATCCCTACTACAGCTACGAGACGGCAAGCTGTGGTTGGTAACACTTCCAGAGCTACGACACCAACATCTACAGCTTCGCTACCTACAAGGCGAGCTGTAACACAAACCCCTGTTGCTGCTGCTACCACATCTCAACGACCTGCGTTCTCAAGGCGAGAGTCACCAGTTAGTACTAGACCTGTCACTGTGGCAGGCGCTATTGTGAGAAGGGATCGCTCAGTTGTTGCATCACAACCTATCAGCTCTAGTCACAGTGTTAGACCCACAGACACCCAGCAGGCAGCTACGGCTACTCCTGCAAGGAGTAGGCCACCACCGAGAGTGAGCATTACTAGGACACCAGACACCAAGTAGTTGTCTAACTTATAACTACAACATTTCTACTCTATTATAGAGTAGATATCACATAACAACAGTGTTTACATTGGTAAGATGTACAAAAGACAGTACATGGAGAATTTTGTAGTTATAGTTCCACCTATTGGTAATAAATTTCATAGCTTGATAAACTTAGACTATGACAGAAAGTCTTACAACTATAACCTTACGATTATAAGCTTGATCTATAGTAAATTTGTAGCTATATTCTTGACCCAGACTGTGAGTTTTTGCAACTATATTCCACTAATAACAGACTTGAGATAAAACTTCATCTTATCTTAACTGTCTCCAATATGCAGAGTAGTCTGTATATCTAAGGAATTGTAGTAGTGTGTTGATAGAGATGACATAGACTACCATAAGCCTAATGCTACAGAGACTTGTAAATTACAAGCTTGTTTCGTAATAAAACCTTGACCAACCAGTTACAATCTTGGATTGTAGCAGCTTTTATGATTACATTACCTATAGTATAGTAAACAAATTACAACAACTCGGTCTTTACTGATGACAACATTGTACAACAGAGTTGTACAAAATATCTGACTATGACAGACAAAACTTATAAAACAACAAGAGAGAAAATAATGTCTTTGATAACAGAGGCGAACAAGCACGTCAGGGCTGCTGAAAGGCAGATGAACAAGAGTGGTCTGTCACTGCTGGGCTCGTGGCTCAAGTTGCTGGATGGCAAGTGTGACTACCTGGCAGCAGCTAACAACTACGTACAGGCTGGAGACTGTTACTGTAGCTCTGCAATCGCGCGCACTGTCAAGCCCACTACAGTGGGTGATAGGTGCTGCAGCGTTGCAAACGCGCGCACTGTCAGAGCCGCGATAGCGGCCACTAAGTGCTGCAGCGTTGGCGAGCTGAGTTTGGCCAAAGATTGTTATGAAGCAGCTATTAGTTGCTATAATAATTATAATAACTGCAACCAGCAGATTATTGATGTCTACAACAAGCTTGTTGACATCAGTGATGATCACTACAGCAAAATTGGCTATTATGAGCAGATATTGACTATCCAAATGTTTAATCGCTATATGAGTGATTACTCGAGTAATCATGACAGTGATTGTTGTGACAGCAATAGTAGCAGTAGCAGCAATAACAATGTTAATGAGACTAAGCTTAAGATAGCCTGTCTGTACTGTGACAACCTCAACTATGGTAGGGCGGCCGAGTACTTTGAGGAGTTAGCTAATTCAGGTGATGACTCATACGTCAAACAGAGTCTCCTGTCTCTGATTGATATCTACGCCAGTCTGTCTGATACCAGGAAGTTGTCTACTGTCTATGACAGACTGCTTGTTAGTCGCAACTACTTCATTGAGTGCTTGCTGTGTCATCTGTGTAACGGTGACAGTGTTACCGCCAAGCAACTGGCAACAACAGTTCGTGCCTCAACCACAGAGATGGTCTTCATTGACACTGTAATTTCGGCGTTTGATCTTGGTGATGTCGAGATGTTCACAGCAACTGTTAACCATCACTATAATCATTACTCCATGTCGGATATTGTGGTCACACTGCTACTACCTCGTATTCGTCAACGTATTGTCGATCACAACAGTTGTCATGACCTGAAATCTCTGTCATAACTTCACCTGTATGACACTAATTACTACAACTTGGGGTTGTAGCAAAACGGTAGATCTAATGAGCTTGATAGTTGTTACTGTTGATGGTTGCTACCACTAGTACTTGCTACTATTGGTAGCAAAGAGGTGCTATGCCTTACAATCGATAACAGGTCTCTTATTACTAGATAAAAGGTCTAATTACTCTCTCCTCCTCGACTAGCCGTTCAATACCGACCGACTTTTCAGTGCTGAAGGGGTTAAAGTAGATTAAGAAGGCTAGTGAGACAGCAGTAATAGAGAACATAAAGATAGCCTGTGACACCAGTGGGTTCTTGAAGACAGCAAACTTCTGTCTGATTTCGGCAATGAAATCAACCCAGGCTATGGAGACCACTAGTAGTAGGACTGTGCCAAACAGTATACCTACATTAGTAAAAATTTTCTTGGCTAGTCCGGTATCCATACTACTTTCTCTAGTCAACAAAAGTTATTGTAGCTGATAATCAGCCACAACAGATATCGTACTAGGTTTCTACTTTACGTGTTTTAGTCAGTGAACTTGCAACAGGAAAACTTAATAACCGTTGCAAGTAGAGTTCTGTCTCTGACACCTCTCGGGTTAATTGCTAACCTATAGTCTTTTCTACTAAGACTGTTTAGGTTCAACTACTGCTGTGGGATGAGAAACACAGCTTGCAGCGGGATAAGAAGTACAACAGTTATTCTAACTGTTATTAGTTAACAACAACTTAGTTGTTGTTAGAGTGACTCATAGTCACAAGTGATCACCTGACCGCTAGTGTCTAATGGTTGTCTTAATAGTATTTTTGGCATTATCACTATAGTAGTGCCAGTTTCCAACTTTGACACCATTTAATAAACGGCCAGAAGACTCTCGCTTATGGCGAACATTATCATAATAGAAGATAACCTTAAGGTCATATCCGGCAAGTAGGTCATCTAGTACAACTTCGTTAATTCCTACCTGACCAGGATAAGTAGGATAGATATGCTGTTTTACATGACCACTCTCATAGTAGATATCCACATGATCTAGAACTCCACTATTAGTGTGGAACATTACTGCATATAGTTTGCCTCTGTTATACCATCTAACAACCTTTAGAATCGCGTCTTTATAGTCTACCTCACGTGATAAGGTATTACCGGAATCATCGTTGTAGTACGAGTAATTACCATCAACTTCTACGTTATCGCCATCATCGTAATAACCACTGAGATTACCCGAATTATAATAGATCTTGATTGGATTTACTAGCGTATTATGATCATATAGCTTCTCAAACAACTTACCGTCAGTTTGAAGCTCTGTCATTACACCGTGGTGTTCTCCCTGATGATTGCGGTATCCATGGTCAGTGATGGAATTTTCTTCGTCATCAGCATATACAGTGTACTCACCAATATCCACATGTTTGTGATCCACAAACATCAAAGAAGTTACTAGACTTACACGATGAGTATCGTTATCGTAAAATCTTATATATGGACTAACAGTAGTAGAGTTGGAGTCTGATATTATGTAGTTCACTAGAATCTTAACTTCTTTGTCACATATCATTGTCTTATGTCGACTATTAGTGATATGCTGAATCTGTTCATCTATAACAATAATCTCATCGTGGTGTCTGTCAAACCATGACTTCATGAAGATCTTGTCAGTAGTCAAGTACTTAGGTAACAGGAAATATGGTGCTCGAATGAGCACAGCGTGCTGTAACTCGGGATAGAACTCGAAATAGACATGATGTTAGTCCAACAATCAAAGATCTTCTGTACTACATAATCGACATAGTCTTCATCAGCTAACCAATCTGCTAACTGTAAACTATTCACCAGCTCATCTTTGACAAGCAAGGCTGGCTTTTCATCCTCCAGCCAGGCAACATAGAGAGGGAAGATACGATAAAAGCGACTCTCGATGGGAATTGTTAGCTGACTTTTAGCTGTTGCTGTTGTCGTTATTTCTAGTAACAGAGAGTCTTTGACAAACTCCCTAATTAAGACTGAACTGATTTCTCCATCACTGTCTTGGCTACTAAGTTTAGGGTTGAGGTTGTAGCTCACCTGATAATTCTTGGTCTCTTGAGCTTGATCAATAGCAAAGTTGCTGGGTGACTTTTTTTGTTGCTTCTACCTGTGTCTGGCGGCTTAAGCTCGAAGATGATAGT
>Ga0302315_10003777_pt1 | contig 13510 bp, 9 predicted proteins | sample III_Palsa_N3_1_FD_200532 | JGI IMG/M metagenome (GOLD analysis project Ga0302315, IMG submission 200532) | Peat permafrost microbial communities from Stordalen Mire near Abisko, Sweden - III_Palsa_N3_1 | ecosystem: Environmental > Terrestrial > Soil > Palsa > Peat permafrost | place: Sweden... | reverse complement strand
GGGCATGCAGTATTGAAGTGTCTGCCCGTGCCGTTTCGCGGCGGCCGCCATGTTGTCGGTAAAGGCCGGCCCGGCATCCAGCGTGCTTGCCATTTCCGGGGAGTGGCCGTAGATTTCGTTCAGCCAGTCCTGTTCGTAGGTGATGACGCCGCTGCCTTTGAGATAATCCGCGCGGTCGTTCCACCAGCGCGGATCGACCGGAGCGATTCCGCTGATTTTGTAATTCTGGTGGTAAGGGCTTGTTGGGTCAATCCACCGTCCGTGGACTACGAGAGGCAGTCCAAGCTGCTTCTGAAATGCCGCAAGGCCGTTTGGAAAGAGGTCGGGAGAGGCGGTGTAGTCCAGCGTTCCGCCGTATGCGTTCCACGTTCCCACCGGCAATTTGGCGTTCTTGGGGCCTTCGTCCTTGCCTTCCGGGGAGATCTGGGTTTTCTGGTACCACCAGCTGTCGAGCTGCATATAGTGGATGGGGATATTCTGCGACTTATAGTAATCCGCGACAGCCAGGATGGTCCCGGCATATCCCTTGCTCGGGTCGTAATTATAGTAGTAGTAAGCCCCGTTGTCTGTCCAGTAGCCAAAATACTTCACGATAAGATCGGAGTTGTCGGCGGGGCGCGGTTTGCCACTGAGATCGGTTAAGACGTTTCCCCAGGCATGCACGGTCGATTCGATCCCCTGCCCCAGGACCAGCCAGGACGTATGCGTGAAGCCGGCGGGAATATTGGACAGAGAGGGATTGAGTCCGCTTGCGATAAGCGTGTTGCCGTCCCCATGCATCTGGGAAACGAGGAAGTCGGACCCGGCGGAGAGCACTGCGGTATGCGCGTTGTCGTCAAAGAGGAACCATGGAGCACCGTTGTTTGTAAAGCCAAACTTGGGAGGACTCATGGCGTCTTCTTTGTAGCTCAGCATGTGCAAGTTTTGCGGAAAGCCCGTAAATGCTGGGAAATCGGCCGTAAAGTGTGATGTAGCCTGCAGCATGGTCACCGCAAAACGCGCGAGCGGCCGGCCGCTGTATTGACGGATCGCTCCCTGCAGAGAGATGTCTGTTTTCCATCGAAACGACACTTCCCGATATGCGCCGAGTTTGTCCTTGCCGCCAGTCACTTTGACTCCCGTTACCGGCGCACCCACAGTCCCGGAAAACTTCCAATCCGGGTTGCTCGACGTTACGCTGTAGACGCCGCTGGATTCGTCCACCGCTACGTTTAGTCCTGTGTCGGTGTGCGGCAGCGAAACGGCGAGCACCCTCGGCGCATTGACAGTGCCAAGGAGGGCAACAACAAGCATGGTCCACAATCTGGTCCTTGATTCGGGCATGGTATTTTCCTAATTCGGCAGGTAATTCACAAATGTTATCCATAACATGAGAGGACGATTGACGAAATACCTTCAGAAAACCCAATTATTCTTTGGACGATGAGATTTGCTGGCTCAGCAGTTCGTCTACGGTAACAAAGCGATCTCCGCGGTTCTTGAGGCGCTGGATGATCTGCGGAAGGATGGTCAACGTCTCTATGCTGCCGTCGTGCAGAAGGATGATCCCACCGTCGTGAATCGTGTCTAACGTACGGGCTTCGATCACCTGCGCTCCAGGCTCCGCATAGTCGCCAGGGTCGTCCGTGTAGAGGATCATTTTATAGCCAAGCTGCGCCACATCATCGGCTACGGTCTTATTGTATTCTCCGCCTGGTGGACGGAAGAGTGTTGGCCGAATTCCGGTTATGCTCTGGATGACATCGCCGCAGGCTTTAATTTCAGTTGATATATAATCGGTGGGGATTTTCACCAGGCTTACGTGGTCGTAGGTATGGTTGCCTATGGAGTTGCCGTCGCCCACTTCGGCGCGGATCAAATCTGGGTACTCCTCGGCCTTTTCGCCGACGACGAAGAAGGTTGCCTTAATATTGTAGCGCTCGAGGGTTTTCAGGATGGCCATGGTGAAGGCCGGGTGCGGACCGTCGTCAAATGTCAGAGCAATCTCGTGGCTGTCCTCGGGGCCATGCATGACTTTATCCACATGGATGCCGCGCAGCATTTCGGTCTCATCCTGGGCTTCCAGTTCAAGGCTGCTCTTGTAAACCTCTTCTTTCGCGACGAGCCAGTATTTGTCACGCTCAGAGGTAACAAGCGCCAGAGCCGCCGATGCCGAAAGTTTGTTGGGGGCGACAATTGTGGAAACCGAACTCAGCGGCAGGCCTACGTGTTTTTTAACCGTGTGTTTCTGAACGGAGGGGGTAATTGTCAGCGTTGGCGGCGCTCCTGGAGTTTGCGTCCATCCTGAGTGGGGACTGCCCAGCGCCATTGTGGCCATTAGAACCGGCAACATCGGTCGGCGGATTGAAATCATGCTTTGGTCTCCCAATTTCTGTGATGCTAACACGTCTGGCTGTTTCGAAGTCTACAATTGTACCTATTGTGAAACAAATCACAGGCTTGCGGCGTAATATCCATTAACTTAGCCATGAAACTTCAATTTCCACATTTAACATTTGCGATTGCTTTGATCGCTGCCTGCGGAACCGGGCCGATTTTCGCATCCACGGTCGTTCCAACGACATTACGTACTATACACGTTGTTGACTTAAACGGAAAGCCGCACTCGATCCCGGATTCCGCGGCGCCTGCCACAGTCGTCATCTTTATCGCCCACGACTGCCCTATTTCCTGCGCCATGCTGCCGGAGGTGGATCGGATCCGTAAAGCCTACGCGGCCATCCCATTCTATGTGGTCTATGCGGAACCGAGCTTTACAGCCGAAGCGGCAAAGGTCCATGCCCAACAGTATAAAATCGGCTCAACGTGCATTGTCGATCGATGGCGGGATTTGGTGAAATGGTCGGACGCACACGTCACGCCCGAAGCGCTGGTAGTTACTCGTTCGGGAAATGTGGCTTACGAGGGACGGATAGATAATAAGTTCGCCGGATTGGGCGTGTATCGGTCGTCCGCGACGACACACGAGTTGGCTGATGCCTTAGAGGAAGTTACGCACGGGCAGACGGTTAAAGTCTCAAAGACGACTGCTGTTGGCTGCGTAATTGAGACGATGCTCCTGAGAGGAAATGGTTGATGACTGGTAAATTGTCGATTGCGACTTTAAGTATGATTGGGTCGCTCGCGACTCTTAATATTTTTGGACTTCTTGCTGTGGTTGGCTCGGGCCATGTGCAGATGAAGTCTCTTGGAACACGTCAGGTTCGGACCGTCCAGAGCGACAAGGTGACATTCACCCATGATGTGGCTCCGATCCTGTATCAGAACTGTACGAGCTGCCATCGCACCGGAGAAGTAGCTCCGTTTCCTCTTGTCTCTTATGACGACGCTGCGAAGCGGGCGCACCTGATCGCAAGCGTTTCAACAAGCAAGTATATGCCGCCTTGGAAAGCGGAGGCACAGGAGTGCTCGTTTATCGGCGAGCGGCGCTTGTCGAACGAGCAGATCGCAACCTTGCAAAACTGGGCGAACAGCGGGGCTCCTGAAGGCAGAGCGGCCGATCTTCCGAAGGTTCCCAGCTACCCTGTTGGCTGGAATCTGGGCCAGCCGGATCTGGTTGTTCAGCCTGTGGCCCCTTACAACCTGGCTGCGGACGGCGATGATGTTTACCGCTGCTTCGTGATTCCGACACACGATGCGAATGACCGATTTTTGTCGGCCATTGAGGTCCATCCCGGCAACAGCCGTGTTGTCCACCATGTCATTGTCTATATCGACACCACCGGACGCGCAGAGGAGCTGGCGGGGAACGATCCCAACCATAGCTACACGTCTTTTGGCGGTCCTGGGTTTGCTCCAACCGGCGCGCTTGGGGGATGGGTGCCAGGCTACGACAATCGAAAATATACAAACGGGATCGGGATCCTTCTCCCCAAGGGAGCGGACATCGTTTTGCAGGTGCACTACCATAAGGATGGAAAGCCCGAAACAGACCTGACCAAAGTGGGACTCTATTACTCGACGGAACCAATCGACAAGCGCGAACGCAATCTGGCGCTGATCAACCCCTTTATCAGGATCCCGGCCGGGGACGCAAACCATGAGGAAACAACTAACATTACGGTGCCGGAAGATATCACCGCCGTCGGCATAACGCCGCACATGCACCTTCTGGGCCACGATATGATCGTCACGGCGAAGCGTCCGGACGGCAGCACTGTGCAGTTGATCAAGGTGGACGATTGGGACTTCAACTGGCAGCTTCGTTATGTTTATCAGCATCCGATCTCATTGCCTAAGGGGACGGTTCTTAGCCTGACATCGCATTACAACAACTCGGCGGACAACCCAAGAAATCCGAACACTCCGCCCAAGCTTGTTACCTGGGGAGAGCAGACTACGGACGAGATGTGCATCGCCTTCCTGACCTACACTGTAGACGCGGAGCACATCACCAAAGGCGTTACGGTGGAAGACCAAGGCCTTGAAATGAAGCAGATGCGCGCGGAAGTGGATGAGGACCTGCTCAAAGCTTACGACACGGACGGAGACGGCAAGCTGGATAAGACGGAGTTGGCCGCGGTGATCTCTTCGTTCCTCAACAAAAATGGGCATGCCGATCCAAATGGGATCGACCCCATGGCGGCGGCGACGAAAGTCATGGCGTTCTTCGACGCGGACGGTGATGGGAAGCTCGATCAAGAAGAACTGGACAACGCACTGCAGTTCATGGAGAAGTTCAAGAGCGGCGGCGGCCTCTAAGAGGCTTAAATGCAACAAAGGGCTGGTTCATTGCGAACCAGCCCTTTTTCGTCGTTCAATAGGTTGCGATCAGGATTTCAAAGGGAATTGGTGGGGCTTGGGGGAATCGAACCCACGACCCTCTGCTTAGAAGGCAGATGCTCTATCCGCTGAGCTAAAGCCCCGCACTGGCAAGAAACTGGAGCGGGCGACGAGTATCGAACTCGCGACATTCTGCTTGGAAGGCAGACGCTCTACCACTGAGCTACACCCGCACTGCATCGAATTATACCCATTAAGTCAGAATATGGCTACTATCCCACGCCGATCTTTCAAATAATCTGTATTATTTGCTCCAGTCTACTTCACTGGAGAAGACCAGCTCTTCGGTCGCTACGATCATGTAGGCACTGGTGTCTACGTAGCGCTGCCAGTTTGCGGGGCGGTTTCCCTGGTCGTCCACCCAGTCTATAAAACCTCCAATAAATGTGTCCGTGGTTGTTACGTTTGTCCAGCATCCTGATCCGATATTAGAGCCGAGGGGAGACAGGGCAAAGTTGTAGTGAGACCAGGCTTCCTTGAGCAGAACGCCTTTCTGTTTGCTCGTCCTGGCGATTTTCCATTCCGTATCGGCAAGCTGGAAGGAATCTCCGGGGTAAGACCTGTCAGCATACTTTGGCACAGCCTGGTGAACCCCGCCGGTATAGGGGCCGCTTTGGACAGTGAGATACAACCCCGAACCGGCCTTACCGTGGTCCCACCAGTTTGCTACTTCAGATGCATAGGCTTCCCTCGGAGGGCGGGCGTTGAACTCATAGGGAGAAAATCCGGTCTGGTCGACGTTGCCTCCGTCATACATCCCCACCCCATGATGGGTGAGGTAGTTGAAATAATTTTTAAAGGGTCCAAGATCCTGAGCCTGCGCCAATTCGTTGGACACGGCATCGGCCCTGCTGCTGTACAGTCGAGAGCTGGACGCGTCTCCCATGGCCGTCGCCCAGTGGGAAAGTGCGCGAAACGAGGCCACGGCATAGGATCGATCCACCGTCCAGGAGCTCACATGATGGTTGATGTATTCTCCCATTTCCAGCGCTAATTTATATTCCGCGGTCCCATATCGGGCTCCGTCATTCAGGTCGGACAATTGCCGGTACTTGGACATGGCGATAAGAAGCTGGGCTGTCACCCCGGCGCTTGGGCCCGATATAGAGCGTATGCTTCCCGAAGTATCGTACGACGCGCTTGCAGGAAACCCTGTCTCCCCTGCCGCCTGGATCTGGTTATTCCGGTTCGTAATCCAGTCCCAGAAAAAAGCCTTGCACGTTGCATTTGCTTTGTCATCCAGCTCTGAATTGCTTCGTCCGGCCGCCATAAGCCGGTGGTGCCCGTAAAGCAATCCAACCATACCTATCCCCTCAGTGCCGCAGTCCACGGAGTCTGCCGCCCCATTACCGATGCGCCAGTCGTTGATAGCCCCGTACCCAGGAGCGCTTTCGGGGACGTTCTTCACCGTGACATTCGCTTCGGACATCGAGCACTGTGTGATATAGTGGCATTCCATCCAGACGTTGTCGTACGAATCGGCACGGGCCTGACCGCTCGCACTGAACACCAGAGACACAGCAAGCAAAACGATCGAAAAGAATTTGGCGGGCGAATTATAGATTTCCGATTCGAGGGTCATTTAACACTCTCTTAACACGCGAGGGGTATATTGCATCGATTACAATCTTTTCCCTGGAGGTTCTTCATTGAACCAAGTTACACGCCGAAGTTTTCTTAAATTTGCTGGAGGGGTGACCTTCCTCAGTCTGGTCCCCACAAACCAGGGATTATTTGCCGCACCCGCTTCCGGTGAACTGCTGCCCCTGTTTACTGTGGTCCCATACATCCAACCTGGTCCGGCAAGCAAGCTGGCCGCGAACGCGGATACCCTTGTTGTCGCCTGGCAGACTGAACTTCTGCCTGCGGACTTTGAAGTGACTTATGGCGTGAGCAAAGCTTATATCAATTCTGCAACCGTCGTCCGGTCGGAGCGCGTCATTGGGCCACCCGATAAAGTCAAAACCCCACAAGATTTACAAATCGCTCAAGATACCAGTATTGTAGATCACCGCTACAACTATCGGGCACATTTGAGCGGGCTCAAACTTGGGCAGAAGTACTACTATCGAGTGAAGGGCAACGGTCAGATCCTCGCCGAAGGCTACGCGACGACACGCAAGCCCCGCGGCGAGGCCATCCGGTTTGCTGCGTTTGGCGACAACTCCTACGGGGACCTCAGCGACAAGGCCATCGCGTACCAGGCCTATCTCTCAAAGCCAGACTTCGTCATGAACACGGGCGACAATGTCTATGAAAGCGGATTGGACAACGAATACACCCGGTATTTCTTCCCGGTTTACAACGCGGATGTCGCGAGCCCCCGCATTGGCGCTCCGCTTCTTCGATCGGTTCCATTTTATACGGTGATTGCAAACCACGACGTTAAGGGCAAAACCGACAGCGGAATGCCGGTGGCAGACTTTAACAAGGACCGCGACTCCCTGGGCTACTATACGGCGATGTCGCTGCCCTTAAATGGCCCGGCATACCCCGCGAGTCCGACTCCCGTTGTTGGAGACGACGCCAAAGTCATGAGCCAGTTCCGCGACTGCGCCGCCGAACGCTTCCCAGCCATGGCTAACTACTCCTACGACTACGGCGACGCGCACTTCCTGTGTCTCGATTCAAATGACTATGTAGATCCGACAAATGTCGATCTGCAGGCCTGGATCGAATCCGACTTGAGCGGGACCGATGCAATCTGGAAATTCGTGGTCTTTCATCATCCCCCGTTCAACGTCGGAGAAGAGCACTACTCCGAGCAGCAAATGCGCGCACTGACGCCTCTTTTTGAGAGGCATGGGGTGGATCTTGCCCTGCACGGCCACGAGCACACGTACCAGCGGACCATGCCGATCGAGTTCGCTCCCACCGACCTCTCCAAAGCCGCGCCGCCCATAAGCGATGGCGATGACAAGGTAAAGCCGACGGACCGCCTTGTTCCAGGCGCCTTTACTATCGATACCGAGTTCGATGGAATAAAAAACACGAAGCCGAAGGGAATCATCTACATAACAAGCGGCGCGGGAGGCCGAGCGCTCTACGAACCGAACTTCACGGACTCACCCAACCGGTGGAAGCACGCCGAAGACAACAATGTAGCCTACATTGCAAAGTTCCATTCGAACCGCCATTCGCTTACGCTGTTTGAAATCGATGGACCTGTATTGAAGATGGCGCAAGTCGACGAAGCAGGTCTCGAGATCGATTACATCACGATTACCAAGTCCTAGTTTCGGGGGACATCGGCGACTGCGTATCTCTGAGTCGAGTGGTCTGCTTTATACGACGGGTCGAGGCGATTTGCTTGAATGAAGTGAATTTGCGCCTCGTCGAGGTGACCTGCACTGCGCAGGGCCAGTCCCATATTGTACTGGCCGGCGGCAAATCCGGGCGCAATTTCTATAGCCTCACGGAAGGTCCGAACCGCACTAGCGGCATCCTTGGTCGATAGATAGCAAGTGCCCAGGCCGTTCATAGCACGGTAGTGCCTTGGGCATTTATCCAACAGGATTTTGAACTGCGCAATTGCATCGTCGATCGCGTTGTTGTTCCTGAGGCACTTGGCAAGTTCGAACCGCGCCTCGTGGTATTGTGGATCCATTTCCAGCGCACGGCGGTAGTTCTCGATTGCGCTTGCGAGATCGCCCTTGCGCTCGTAGACGTCGGCTATACTGTAGTAGATGCTGGAGTCGTTTCGGCTTAGCGCTTTAGCCTTGTCAAAACTTTGAAGGGCACTGTCGAGCTCTCCCATCGCAGCGAGCGCTTTTCCAATGTTTCTATGCGCCTTGCTGCTTTCTCCGGCCTTCACCATGTAGGCGACATAATGCACGATTGCGGACTGGTACTTGTGGTCGTTAAAGCGCAGAGTAGCCAGATTAAACCGCGCATCCTCCAGTCCCGGGTCCAGCTTGATAACGGCTTCGTACATGACCTGCGCCTCGTCGAACTCCTGGGCCTCATCCAACGCCCGTGCCAGAGCATTCGCGATCTTTGCATTCTTCTGGTCACTGGTCCACGCTTTTCTGAGCGGCGCGACAGCGGCCTCATACTTTCCCATGTGACTTAACAACAGGCCAAGTTGCAGATTAGCCGTAGGCTCGTTGGCGTCGATTTTTACAGCACGCCGATACACCGCGACGGCTTCCTCAGTCTTACCTTGACCCTCGAGAATAATCCCAAGCGTCATAAATAACTTTGTATTTTTCGGATCCTTATTGATGGCGCGCTGTAGTTCCGATATCGCCTCTCGGACGTTGCCTTCCTTGTAAAGCTGCTTAGCCTTATTAAAATGCTCGTTCAATAGTTCTCTCCGGCCAAATTGATGACGGTACTTTGTATAGCAAAAATATCAACAAGAATTAGAGCTGCTGATTTATTTTGCACAGCAGGCATCCTCTAAGTTATTATCATACATATTGTACGGTACAAACGCTTGCCCGTCAAATAATTAATTTAGAGGCGCGACTGTAAAGCCTGCCCCAATCTCCGGACTCCCGAGATAATATCGGCGGGCGGAACTGCGGCATAGCCAAGGATTAGGCCGCTTCTGGGCTCCGGCGCGCCGGGCGAATCCATATATTGACGCGAAAGAGCCAGAACGCGGACCTCATGCTGCCTGGCGGCTCGGACGACAGCTTGGTCGTCCGTACCTTGAGGGAGCAAACCGAGCAGGTGCATTCCGCTCTCCGCGGGTGCCACTTCCAACAGTCCCGCTAGATCCCTCTCGGCGGCTTCAACCAGAACCGCCTGACGTTCGGCATAAAGCGACCGCATACGGCGTACATGGCGTTCGAAGTGGCCTTCCTGAATAAACTCCGTTACCAGCAACTGCTCCAGCAGCGGCGAGTACATATCGGCGAAGAGCCGCGCTGTGGTTATCGCATCCACCAGGCCGGGCGGTACAACAAGGTAACCCAGACGCAGGCCTGGGAACAGCACCTTGCTAAACGTTCCCGTATAGAGCACGCGTCCTGTTGTGTCCAGGCTCTGCAAGGCAGCCAGAGGCCTGCTGGAGTATCGGAACTCGCTGTCGTAGTCATCCTCAATCACCCAGGCTCCCGTGGCGCGCGCCCACTCAAGCAGCGCGAGACGTCGGGATAGACTCATCGTCACCCCAAGCGGCATCTGGTGCGATGGAGTGACAAACGCCATGCGAGCGGAAGGGCATAACGCCCGCCCTGCCTCAACATCCAACCCTTCCGAATCCACGGGGACAGGAACCAGATTTGCGCCCGCACCCAGCAAAGCCCCTTTAGCTCCGAAATAGCCCGGATTTTCAATCCACACGGAGTCCCCAGGATCCAGCAGGACATGGGCAATGAGCGAAAGAGCCTGCTGCGAGCCGTTGACGATGATTATTTGCCCGGCCGTGCAGCGCACTCCGCGAGACACCGCAAGATAAGCGGCGACGGCTTCACGCAGGGGGCCGTGGCCGGCCCGGTCGTTGCGGATGAAGAACTCCTCCTGGAGTCCGCGCCCCAGGTTTACTATTAGCCGCTTCCAGAGAGCACTCGGAAATGCGTCGAAAGCAGGCAAGCCTATTCGAAAAGCCCTCTCGTCCGGTTTTGGGAAGAGCCATTCATTAAAGCTGGGCGGCAAGGCCCCCCACTGCCGCGTGAAACGCTCCGACAGTCGGGCTGGTGCGTCCTCGCTGGAAGGACCAGGATCTCCGGATGGGACGGCAGCCTGGAGCAAGTCATCGGGTAAGGCGCACGCTACGTACGTTCCAGCGCCGATCCTACCTTCCACATACCCTTCCGCGAAGAGCTGGAGAAACGCATCCAGAACCGTACGACGCGAAACACTGAGTTCGGCAGCCATCGTACGCGTGGAGGGCAGCCTCTCCCCGCGTGGAATACGTTCGGTAAGGATGGCTGCGCGCAGCTCTTCATAGAGCTGCCGATGCAGCGGTGTGGATAAAGAGCGGTCTAATCGCAGCAGCCCGAGAAGCGGGCCAGCGGCATGTTTTGACATGAACGCCTCCGGGTAAAAGTGGTCCCGTCATTGTGGCACAAAATGGAGCTGTAATCAAACCATTTCGGCGAGTACTATAGGACCAATCAACCCGCAAAGGAGCACGCCATGGAAAATAGTACGCATACACCACGCCCGGATATCCAGGATGTATCTCCGGCAGTCTACGCCCATATGCGTGGTTTCACAAAACTGCTGGGGGAAAGCGGTCTGGACGCAGGCCTTCGTGAGTTGATCAAAGTGCGCGCTTCGCAGATCAACAGTTGCGCCTACTGTCTGGATATGCACGTTCAGGAAGCCCGCAAGCTTGGGATCTCTGATGACCGCCTGCACTTGCTCAACGCCTGGCGGGAAGCACCCGGCTTTTCGGATGCAGAGCGTGCAGCGCTGGCGCTTACCGAAGCAGTAACCCTCATATCCAAGGGAGGCGTCTCAGACGCGCTCTACAATCAAGTTCGCGAACATTACTCAGCAGAGCAGTATGTCGGACTTTTAACGACAATCAATGTAATCAACGCCTGGAACCGATTTATGGTCGGCCTCGGGGCCGTACCGCCCAGCGTTAACGAATGTACGGGAGATACATAATGCCAAGCCAGACACGTGTGAAGGAATTGATTTCTTACGTCGAGCAGGGTAGGTTTCTCGAGGCCTATCGCGAGTTTTACCATGAAGATGTGGCGATACAAGAGAACAGCGGAGAGCCCAGACTAGGTCTGGCGGCAAGCCTGGAACACGAGACGCAACTCCTTGCGGTGGTGGTGTCGTTCGATAAGATTTGTGCGAAGTCGTTTTTGGTGGATGGTGACCGAGTTGCGATCCGTTGGAACTTCGACGCAACTCTCACGGAAGACCGGAGCATGCAGCGCGATGAGATCGCCTACCAGCGATGGGACGGAGACAAGATCGTATGCGAGCAGTATTTCTACGATCCGAATAAGCCTCCGCCGCCCGAGGCCTCTGTTCCCGGCAGAGGTGAAAAGGAGAGGGAAACCGTGGGCGCTGCCAGTGTTGTCGTCGACGACCAGGGTCAGATCACGCTGCCGGAGGCCCTCCTGCGACAGTACGACCTGGCCCCTGGAGACCGTTTCCTAATTTCAGACGCCCCCATGGGTTTGCGGCTCTGGATTGGTGAAAAGACCACCGCGAAATGATGCCCCATCTGGGTGCCACTCCATTAGCCCTGGAGTGGAGTGTCCGAAGACATCCCGCTCCAAGGCGACCGGGGTGGCACCAGGAATGAGATGCGTCTGACTAGTTCTCGTACGCCCCCATATCTATCATACTTCCGATTGTTCGTGCGTTGCCCGCGAAGTCGAGGGCGCCATAGTCCGACGAACCCAGGCCATAATTTCCAGTGTCCAATGCGGGCGATCCGGAAGACAGGTTGAAGTTCGGGGTTGTCAGGCTTACGAACAACGGATCGCCGAAGACCGAGTCACTATCCTGCGTGCTGTCTGTCTTCCAATTCGCGAAACTGGTGATGTAGGTAGAGCCGCCGCCGAGCCCGACCCAAAGCGAGTTGGAGGCGCCGCCCGTGGAGTAATAGCAGTTGTAGTCGATGGTGCCGATGGCGTCGTTATCGGTTGCCGCGTCCCTAACAAACACGCCTTGGGACAGCGCATAGACGATGTTATTTTCGATCAGATTGCCTACCGCGCCATAACGGATCTGAACCTCACCGTTGTACCAATCGTTCGTATCGTCACCGTATAACGTATTGTTCACCAATGTGCAGTCAGAGAGGCCACCGTTGCCCGAGGAGTATCCACCAAGCACCAGGCCGCTAATGGCGTTGGAATAGATCTCGTTGCTCCGGACTGTGATGTAGCTGGACAATTTGCCGGAGGTTTCGGCCCCGACTGCGACGCCATCATCGTTGTTGTGAATGGTATTTCTCTCGGCCACTATATTGGTACTGCCGTCGAAGTACAACCCCGCGCATGAGTTGGTGTCGTAGTTCGGGTTGGTCAGCGTGGAGCAGTTGTAGATAGTATTGTTATTAACTTCTCCATTCCGTGTCTGATCCACCAGGGTCGATACACCGTATCCTCCCGCAAGATCCAAGCCGATATTGTCGTTATCGTGGATCGTATTGTTAGAGACAGTGAACGCTGTCACGTCTCCGTTAAGCGTAACAGACTCGCTCTTTCCAGTTTGAAGCGAGTAGACCTGGTTGTTATTAATGGTGATATTATCGATGTCTCCAGACAAGCTGTCTCCCCTGACGAGAATCCCGTGCGCGCTGGCATAAGTACCCGTGGCAGTGGTGACGATGTTATGGATCGTATTGTTGTTGATGTTGATGTGATTGTCCGAGCCGTTCACCAAAACGCCGTCCGGACTGAGCGACGTGGAACTTGTGCTTGCATTTGTGATATTCAAACCGGAAATCGTGATGTAGTTCTCATTCGTAATCTGCACCAGGCCCGCTTCGCCGGTGCCGGTGAGGGTGGTTCCATCGATCGTTGGACTTTGGCCGGGATAGTTGGTGAAGGTGATATACCCACCCACAGCCGACCCCGAGACGTTCACATCGAACGGAGTGTAGCTACCCGCCATGAGATAGACTGTAGATCCCGCACCAACAATATTAGCCGCATACTGCGGCGTAGCCCAGGGCGAGTTGATCGAGCCGGTATTTGAGTTGCTGCCGGTGTTAGACACGAAGTAGATCGCCCCCAATGATGAGCTGGGCGTGGCGCTGACTTCGTTGCCCGTCTGGCTGTTGCCTGTGGCATCCACAGCA
>Ga0302315_10003776_pt1 | contig 13512 bp, 13 predicted proteins | sample III_Palsa_N3_1_FD_200532 | JGI IMG/M metagenome (GOLD analysis project Ga0302315, IMG submission 200532) | Peat permafrost microbial communities from Stordalen Mire near Abisko, Sweden - III_Palsa_N3_1 | ecosystem: Environmental > Terrestrial > Soil > Palsa > Peat permafrost | place: Sweden... | reverse complement strand
TCAATAAAAAAAGCTCCGCTATCAGCATCTTAAAAGAATACGGCGCAACTCATATTTATAATTATGATGACGTGCAAAAAAAGGATCTTACCGGATTTTTAAGATCAGTAGGCGATGGCCAACTGGCGCCCCCTCAATATAATGACAATGCCATTAACAGGTATTCTGCCCGCCAAATGACTTTAAAGCAGTGCCGCCTCTTCAATTTAGTGCTAAATGCAAAAAATTAATAGAACTATCGGCTTTATTCTGAAACATCCGCTGGGTAAAAAGCATCCTTTAACATCCCTTTTGCGTTTACTGGCTTGGCAATTCCAAAGTATGTTTTCGCCATCCAAACTCATTGTCAAAAGTTTTATATCGCCAGTGAAGTTTTATGCCCGCAAGGGGCTAACAGGTATTACCGGTAATATTTATGCCGGCTTGCATGAATTTGACGACATGGCCTTCCTATTACATTTTTTGCGAATAGATGACGTTTTTTTTGATATCGGCGCAAACGTCGGCTCCTACACCTTATTGGCTTCCGGCGTGTGCAAATCATCCACCACGGCTATAGAGCCTGCAAAACTCACCTTTAATTTACTCTGTAAAAATGTGCAGCTAAATAGCCTGCAAAACAAAGTTACTTTAATTAATGCAGTGGCGGGAGGTTTGGCATCATCATCAGTAGTGTTTTCACAAAATGAGGATACTACTAACCATGTTATTGCTAACGATGAATCAGCAACCGGAATTATGACGGTGCCAGTCATCACCCTTGATTCTCTGTTAAAAACAGCCGCTCCCGCGTTAATTAAAATAGATGTGGAAGGCTATGAAACCGAAGTATTAAAAGGCATGGCAAAAACACTAAGGCACCCCAACTTAAAAGCCATCATAATTGAACTTAACGGAAGCGGCGTGCGTTATGGTTTTGATGAAAATAAGATACATGAACTGCTCCTTTTAAATGGTTTTATACCCTATAATTATAACGCGTTTAAACGAAAGCTAAATGCAATTGAATATCACGGTTCGCACAATACCATTTATTGCCGGGATATTGATTTTATAAATGAGCGTATTAAAAATGCACGCCCGGTTAAAGTGATGGGAGAATCCATTTAAATTTAATGCGAAAATTAGCGATTGTCACCACCCATCCCATTCAATATTACGCGCCTGTTTTTCAGTTACTACAGCAGCGCGGGCAAATAGCTATTAAAGTATTTTATACCTGGGGCGACACTTCGGTAAAAAAACATGATCCGGGTTTTGGAAAAGTGATAGACTGGGACATGCCTCTTTTAGATGGTTATCCCTTTGAATGGGTAAACAACACCGCTACAAATCCTGGTTCACACCATTTTAAAGGGATAGTTAACCCCGATCTCATAGCCCAAATAAACGCATGGCAACCGGGCGCTGTATTAGTTTTCGGCTGGGCCTATCATAGCCATTTAAAAGCCATACGCTATTTTAAAAATAAGCTCCCGGTATATTTCAGAGGCGATTCAACTTTGCTGGATGAGCAAACAGGTATCAGATCGATCTTAAAAGGCATTTTACTAAAGTGGATCTACCGGCATATTGACCACGCTTTTTATGTGGGCACCAATAATAAAGCCTATTTTAAAAAATATGGTTTAAAAAATGATCAGTTAAGTTTTGCTCCGCATGCCATAGATAATAATCGTTTTTCTGTAGACAGAATGCCTGAAGCCCTGCAATTAAGGCAAGACTTAAATATTAATAAAGACGAAATCCTGGTTCTTTTTGCCGGGAAACTGGAAGATAAAAAATCCCCCCTATTATTATTGGATGCCTTTTTATTATTAAATGAGCCGTATGTTCACCTGTTATTTGTTGGAGATGGGCTGTTGGAAACGGTACTGCGCTCCGAAGCCAAAGAACACAAGCGCATTCATTTCATGGGTTTTCAAAATCAATCATACATGCCGGTAGTATACCAGGCCTGCGATTTATTTTGCCTGCCCTCAAAAGGTCCCGGAGAAACCTGGGGGTTAGCCGTTAACGAAGCGATGGCCTGCGGAAAGGCTGTATTAGTATCTGACAAATGTGGCTGTGCCATTAACCTTGTTACAAATGCAAATGGTATAATATTCAAAAGTGAGGATATAACCGATTTAAGGTCGGCGCTAAAAACATTGATCACCGATAAAGAAAAACTAAATGAATATGGCAACCAGTCAAAAATATTGGTCGATACCTGGAGTTTTGTGCATATTGCAAATGCTATTGAAAAAATAATCATTAATGAACCATTTATCAATTAATCGCGGTTACGTGTCATCGCCCCTAAAATAAAAGATGGATAATAACAATACTCCTTACGGAAAATTAGTCATCCTTTATATACCATGGTTATTGTCCCTCCTGTTTGATAGTGATCCGCTCTTGTCTTATTTTACAGCATGGGCCGGATCATTTTTTATTTTTTATGTTACGCTAACCGGCAAAATAAAACCTTTACCCGATGACAGGCCCTTTGCCGACCAAATAATGCGCCCGATCATTTTAGTACAGATCATTTTTGCGGGATATATGGCCTGCAGTTCCATATTTTATTTACTGAATACCCTGGGCTATTATAATTTTACGGCACCTCAAATCGCTATTTTACAGGATACTAACAAAATACAGTTAATTGCTCAATGCCAGCGTTACTATTGCCTGGCCCACGCTGCCATGGTTTCAGGCATGATCTGCTTCATGCGCTATCCTATTAAAAAACAGTTTAAGATAGATAACCAAAACATTGCCAATCTTTTGTTATACGCCGCGGTTATCTCATTCCCTTTATCCATCGTATTTTTGAAAGTGCCGGGCTTATCACAATTTTCCAATCAGTTTAGCTCTTTAAGCTTTATTTCAGGTACGTTGGCGCTTGCCTTAGCTATTCCACTAAAAAAGGTTGGGAATACGGCAATATCCCTGGCACTATATCTCTCAAATTTTTACACCGCTTTAACATCCGGTTTTAAAGAGCCCATTATTCTGAGTGTAATGGTGCTGGGTATTTTTTTGTACCCGGTGTACAAAAAAATGGTGCTTCTTATCTTTATTCCTGCACTTTTAATATTGTTTGTGCTATTGCCTACCTATGCAAATACCTTCAGGCAAAATGCATGGGCGGGGGATGCAAATTCTGACGAGGCAACTCAACTGGCATTAAACGCAGCATTAAGTAAGGATAGCAAAGATGATACCAACTGGGACTTTTTAGTTTTCAGGCTAAGTGAAATTGATATGTTTACCATATTTATACAGTCAACACCCAGCAGAATAGATTTTTATGGTTTCGATTTGATTAAGCAATCACTAATTGTTGTGGTACCCCGCATATTTTGGCCGACGAAGCCAAGTACAGAAGACCTGGTGATGCAGCGTGTATATGATGCCGGAGTAATCAGCAGAAATTCAAACGTATCGGCAAAGCCTGCTTTTGTTGTTGATGCCTACCTATCAGGCGGAACGTTGGGTGTGTTTATAGCACTATTTATATACGGGGCATTGGCGCAATACATATCTCAAAAAGCCGAACTGTTATTTGGCGGCTACATGCTGGGTACAGCACTTATTTTTTCAGGTTTATTCCAGATATTCTGGCGCGGGCTCAGCTTTGAATTTATCATTAATAATGTTTTCTGGAGTTATATAACTATGCTACTTATTGCTAAAATACTCCGGTCGCGAAATATACTGATACCGGTTTGAGGATACTGCAAATCAACGCTTCGTATAAACCCGCCTATATTTATGGCGGCCCAACCATGACGGTATCTAAACTAAGCGAGGAATTGGTAAACGCCGGATGTTCAGTTGAGGTTTTTACAACTACCGCAAACGGGAAAGTTGAGTTAAATGTACCTGCCGGCAAACCAATGCTTGTAGATGGGGTAAAGGTTACCTATTTTAAACGGCTTACCAAAGATCATAGCCATTATTCACCCGCTTTATTAAAAGCCGTTTGGAAAAACGCTAAAAATTATGATGTAATACACATACACGCCTGGTGGAACCTGGTGTCGGTATTATCATGCCTGGCGGCTGTGATTAAAAACGTACCTGTACTACTTTCGCCCAGGGGTACACTTAGCGGGTACTCGTTCACTAATAAAAGTGCTTTATTAAAAAAAATGCTGCATTATGGTTTAGGTACTTACCTGCTTAAACGTTCGCACCTGCATGCCACTTCAAAAGCCGAGGCCGACTCGCTATTGCAAATCATCAAACCCAAAAGTATTAATATCATCCCGAATTTTGTTAAGCTGGCCAGTGAAGATTACCCGGATATGAACGAACAAAAGGAAGTTTTTAAACTGCTCTTCTTTTCGAGGATAGAACATAAAAAAGGCCTGGATATATTGATAAAGGCGCTTGCCGAGCTATCTATTCCGTATACCTTAACTATTGCCGGTGATGGAGATATAGCGTATATGGAGGAGTTAAAAAAATTGGCCTATGAAAATGGCAGTTCAAAGCATATTTATTGGATAGGCTTTCAAAACGAAAACAAGTTTGATGTGCTGCACGAACACCACCTGATGGTTTTGCCCTCGCATAACGAAAACTTTGGCAACGTAGTAATTGAAAGTTTAAGCGTGGGTACGCCTGTTTTAATAAGCAAAGGCGTTGGTTTGGCCGATTATGTTATCAAAAATAATTTGGGTTGGGTATGTGATGCTGACCCGGAAACTATAAGTAATACTATCAATGATATTTTTTTGCATAAACAAAGCAGTTTGAAAATGATAGGGAAAAATGCACCTGCCATGATCAGGAATGATTTTAATGAGGAGCGCCTTACAAAAAAATATATGGATCTTTACCAGCAGATCATCAATTATAAATTAACTTGAACACCCAATTCTCCTTTATAGTATTAACATACAATGAGGAAATTCATTTACCGCGCCTGTTGGCTTCTGTTGCCGATCTAAATGCCCCAATTTTCATCCTCGATTCAGGCAGTACTGATGGTACCTTAAAAATTGCGGAACAATACAATGCTGATATTTTAAGCCATCCTTTTGAAAATCACCCTAAGCAATGGGATTTCGCGCTTAATAATTTCAATATTCAAACACCTTGGGTTATTTGTTTGGATGCCGACCAGGTAGTAACCCCCGAACTACAATTAAAGCTTGCCAATTTTAAAAATGAAGATCATCAAGATATTGATGGTATATATTTTAACCGCAAAAATTATTTTAAGGGCAGGCAGATAAAACATGGCGGATATTCGCCTTTTTACCTGCTTAAAATGATCCGTTTTGGCGCTGGATTTTCAGATCTGAACGAAAACATGGACCATAGGCTTATCGTTAACGGCAAAACCGAAATATGGAAAGACGGCTATATTTTAGAAGAAAACTTAAAAGAAAATAACATCGGTTTTTGGATAGAAAAGCATAACCGCTACAGCGACCTGGTTGCCCGGGAAGAAGTAGAAAGGATGCAGCAGATCAGGTCGCAAACTATTAAACCCCACTTTTGGGGTTCGCCTGATGAACGTACGGCATGGCTTAAACAATTATGGTGGCGTTTACCACGATATACCCGGCCAACGCTGTATTTTATATATCGCCTGTTTTTCCAGTTAGGTATATTAGATGGCCGTAGCGGTGTAATATTCCATTTTTTGCAGGCCTATTGGTTCAGGCTTGTTGTAGATATTAAGATAGATGAAATTATCCAACAGCAAAATAAGCCCATAAAAACACCGGCAGCTATTATCGCGCCTTTAAAATTCGTGTTCAGTTTTTTGGTGCTGTTCCTGCTTTTCTATTATTTCAATATCCTGTTTTTTGGTATAACAAGCCCGGGGAATTATTATAGCCCCTTTTTGGCCGATCATCTGAATTATATAAAAGGTTTGCGCTGGCTGCTGTTAAACAGCAGCGCTTTTGTTTTAAACTTATTCGGTTTTACAGCCATTACCAGCGATTACGAATTACTGGTAGCCGGGCGTGGCGTTATACAATTGGTTTACACCTGCCTTGGTTTAGGGCTTATCAGCTTTTTTGCCGCTTTTATTATAGCTTACCCAAAAAAACTGAGATCAAAGGTCATATTTTTAATATCGGGGATCTTTGGTATCGAGGTTTTAAATATTATCCGTTTTATATTACTGGTACTATACTGGAACAAACGCGACGCCCAAATTATTGATCATCACACCCTGTTTAATATTATTATTTATATACTGATAGCTATCAGTTTGTATTTTTGGGTTAGGGAGCCAAAAAATCTAAAACAAAATCATGCCTCAAACTGATCTTTCTTCGTATAATAACCATCCCTACCATCCGGGTGGTAATTTATTAAAAAGGTTATTTTGGCTATATATAAACGCCATTGTTTTTAACAACAGCCTTTTACCATTTAATGGCCTTAAAGTGTTGTTATTGCGCTTATTTGGTGCTAAAATAGGTAAAAAAGTTACCATAAAACCTTGTGTTAATATCAAATACCCCTGGTTTTTAAGCGTTGGCGATAACACCTGGATAGGCGAAAACGTTTGGATAGATAACCTGCTGATGATCACTATAGGGAAAAATGTTTGCCTGTCGCAAGGGGTAGTTTTGCTTACAGGCAGCCATAACTATAAAAAATCCACATTCGACCTGATAACCGGCAGTATAGTGCTTGAAGACGGTGTATGGATAGGCGCCCTTGCCGTGGTGAATCAGGGCATTACCGCAGCCAGCCATGCTGTACTCGCCACCGGCTCAATAGCCACCAAAAACCTGGATGCTTATTCTGTTTACCAGGGCAATCCTGCGGTTAAAGTTCGTTCACGCGTTGTTGAGTAAAATCCAATGCAAAGCCCAATTATTTTGCAGAAAATCAGTTTGAATAAAGCCATACTCATGGTTATAGGTATCATCATTATAACAATGGGTGTGATGATATTTATTCATCCACCATCCATTTTTCCTGATGCCAGCCATGGTTTCCAGGTAATGCGGTCGATGCAGATGGGCGGTAAATTCAATATGCTTACCGCGCCTGATCAGGATGATATTTCACAAAATTCGTCAGCATTTATTAGCTGGTGGTCGCCTGGGCAGTACCTGGTTCCTTATTTTTTTCAGTCAATTTTAAAGGTAAACACCGGGCAGGCATCGGCCATAACTATAATTATTTTTGAATTATCGGGTTTAGCGGGACTGTATTGTTTTTTTAGAAAGATAGGTTTCAACTCACTCATTTCAGCAGTTAGCCTATTATTTATAGCCTGCCAGGTGGCCTTTATAATCCCCTTTGTTTTTTACAATGGCGGCGAAATTTTACTGTTCGGCTTTGTGGGCTGGTTTTTATACGGATGCCTTGCTGTTGATAAGCCGGGCATCAAATTACTGGCCTTTGTATTGTTATCCGGCTGGTTGGGGTTTATATGCAAATCATCCTTTATGTGGCTCTATTCTGCCGGGCTATTATGCCTGTGGCTGCGGCTATCTGCCACCAATACTAAAGTAAACATGCGCCGCCTGGTGATAAACGGAATATGGATAGGCATACCTGCTATATTATCGTTAGTTACTATTTATGTTTTTTATTTGTCAAAGGGCGCTACACCTGCATCCGCGCCTACCGGGCTTAAATTAACATGGCAAACATTCAGCTTTCCGCTGGCTTCGCCGCTGTTATCAGGCTTTTCTGTTGATGATCTGTTCAACGGCCTGGTTTTTCATACTACCGGGCAGGTATATAACCCTTGTTTTATAATCGCGGTTTTGCTTTTACTGGCGGCATTGAGCCTCATCTTAATTGCGGGCATTATTCAATACGTCCCCAATAATAATTACAGATTATTTTTATTGGTATTTTATACGGTGTCGCTCCTGTTTTTTTGCGGGGCCTATTTGCGGCAGCTAAATATTTCGTACGAGGCAAGGCACTACCGCATCATAGGCTTGCTAATAGTACCGGGTACCATTTACCTGTTCAGTACCTTTAAACCCATTTACCAATTATTTTTTGGCGTAGCCTGTGTGGGTATAGCAATTAGCAGTTATGCCTTTTTTATTAAAGGTTACAAATTTAATGTAAATGTAAGCGCAAGGGGCAATACCGGCATTGCGCAGGAATATATTGACCAGCCTTCTCTAAATTACCTGATGCAGTTAGACAGGCAAAATAGTAATGCCATATTTGCTTTTATTACGCCCGACATTGGTTTGGAGATTTCGCATAACCGTGTTATCACGATAGACCCGCCTACACTGGGCGAACAAATAGATTATGAAGATTTTATTTATGATGGCCATGCCGGGCCGCTTTACCTTTTGCTGCCTGCAAATTATAATAATGTGGCAACCCTTTTAAAATTCTTCCCGGGGTATTCCAGCTTTACTACTACACAGCTTGGCCGTAAGTATATTTTGTATGCTGCCAAATAGGCTGCAAAACCATTATTGTTTATTGATCTCCGTCCACAGCAGGTCTTTCAACTCATCAATTCCCTTTTGAGTTACAGCTGATATAAAGATCGACGGTACATCTGCCGGCAGTTCACTTTTCATTTCCTGTTGCAATTCCTCATCCAGCAAATCGGTTTTGGTTATAGCCAGCACCCTGGGTTTATGCATCAGCTCAGGATTAAATTCCTCTAATTCCCGCAGCAATATCCCATATTCTTCTTTAATAGTGCGCCCGGTATCGGCCGGAACCATAAACAACAATACCGAATTACGCTCGATATGCCTCAGGAACCTGAAGCCTAATCCTTTGCCTTGTGAAGCCCCTTCGATTATCCCCGGAATATCAGCCATCACGAACGACCTGCCGCCCCTGTAAGCCACAATACCCAGGTTAGGTACCAGCGTAGTGAAGGCATAATCAGCAATCTCCGGCTTGGCTGCCGATACTACCGAAAGCAGGGTTGATTTACCCGCATTCGGGAAGCCAACCAAACCCACATCAGCCAGTAACTTTAACTCCAGCACGTTCCATTCTTCTTGTCCTTCTTCGCCAGGCTGCGAAAAACGGGGCGTTTGAAAGGTAGAGGTTTTAAAATGCCAGTTTCCTAAACCACCACGGCCACCGGGCGTTAGTATTTGCGTTTCGCCGTCCTTGGTTATCTCAAAAATAGTTTCGCCTGTCTCCGCATTTTTGGCTATGGTGCCTAATGGTACTTCTAAAATCTCATCCCTGCCGGTTTTGCCGCTTTTTTGCGAGCTGCCGCCAGATTCGCCATCACCCGAAATAACATGCTTGCGGAATTTAAGGTGCAGCAAGGTCCAGAGTTGAGCGTTGCCTTTTACAATCACATGGCCGCCACGGCCGCCATCGCCGCCATCTGGGCCGCCCATAGCGGTAAACTTATCGCGGTGTAAATGTGCAGAGCCCGCCCCGCCGTGGCCGGAGCGGCAGCATATTTTCACATAATCAACAAAATTGGAACCCTGGGACATTTTGATCTTTTATTTCGAACGATGAATATCGAATTTCGAATGTCCAATTTCGAAATTGAAAATCCGAAATCCGAAATATTTAGTAAGCATCAATAACAGCACATATCGAATTGAATATTTCATCAACCGATCCTATACCATTAATGCTTTTAAACTTGTTTTGGTTTTTATAGAATTCAGCAACCGGTGCTGTTTTATCATTATATTCTTTTATGCGCTTTTGGATAACCTCCGGATTAGCATCATCAGGGCGGCCTGAATCTTTACCACGCAATAGTAAGCGATGCTCCAATTCGGCATCATTAACTTCTAAGGCTATCATGCCCGATATGGCCGTTTCTTTGGTTTCGAGCAAGCTATCCAACGCTGCAGCCTGGGCCACCGTACGCGGAAAACCATCGAATATGAAACCTTTTGCAGCCTTATTGGCATCCAGCTTATTGCTTATCATACCAATAACCACTTCATCGGGCACCAAAATGCCTTTATCCATTAGTTTTTTTGCTTCTAAACCAAGTGCTGTTCCCTGGGTGATCTCGCCGCGTAACAAATCGCCTGTTGAAAGATGGATCAGACCGTATTTTTCAATAAGTTTTTGTGATTGAGTACCTTTACCTGCGCCTGGCGGGCCGAACAATACCAAATTTAGCATGCGTATATCAAATTAAAAGCCTTCCGGTACATACTGAAAGGCTTGATATTTTGTGAATAAGGGGTTGAAATCCTTATTGTTATGTGCAAAGCAAAAGAATTGAACCTCCTTAAACAATGCTGTCTGTGTGCACTTGAAGGGAGTCGAACCCCTAACCTCCTGATCCGTAGTCAGGTGCTCTATCCAATTGAGCTACAAGTGCTTTTTTTAACGGACTGCAAAAATAGAATTTTTCTGTTAAATCCGCTAATAAAAAGTGAAAATTACTTTACAGCTTCCGCTATCGCGTTAAAATCAGGCAGATCCGTTGCTATTTCAAGCACTTCGGCGTAAATGATATTTTGCTCTTCATCAATTACAAAGGCGGCACGTTTGGATACACCTTTCAGGCCGAAAACAAAATTCTCATATATCGCGCCATAAGCCGTTGAAACTTCTTTATTAAAATCTGAAAGCAGATCGAACTGGTAATTATTCTCTTCCTTAAACTTGGCCAGTGTAAAAGGCGAATCAACCGATATGCCTAATATAACTGCGTTTAAACCATCATAATAACCAAAACTATCGCGCATGGTGCATAATTGCGTGGTACAAACGCCGGTGAAGGCCATCGGGAAAAAATGGATAACTACTTTTTTGCCTTTGTAATCAGCGAGGGAAACCTCCTTTAAGGCTGATGAATATAGGGTGAATTGTGGAGCTGGTTGACCGATTGTTAACGACATAAGTTTTTTTATACAAAGAAATGAGATTTAACCGAATAACAGGATATTTTTAATAATTGCAGTGTTTTTATAAGTACGGAGGCAGATATATTATGTTCCTTGCGTAGTGTAAAATAATTATTTATTTATGTTTTATTTCTGCACTGAATAATTTATATTTAGGGCACAATAAAACTTAAAACCTTATATGAAAATTTCACTCTCCGCTGCGGTAATTGTTGCATTACTTTCTATCGCAACCATCTCTAATGCACAAAAGATCAAAGTAGTTGATGGCGACCCTTCAATTTTAAAAGACGAACCCTCTGTTGAATTTAAATTTACTTATGACAATATGGCCATCGGTAAATTCGAAAACGGGCAAGATTATATCGACAAAAAAACGGCTGAATACAATGCCAAACAAGATGGCAAAGGCGACAGATGGGCAAAAGAATGGGTAACCAACAGGCAGGCCAGTTATGAGCCAAAGTTTATTGACCTGTTTTTGAAATACAGTTTAATGAGTGAAAAAGCAGATGCTAAATACACCATTATATTCCATACCTCGTTTACCGAACCGGGTTATAACGTTTATGTAAGCCGCCATAACGCCGAAATAAGCGGTGAGGCCATGATTGTTGAAACCGCGCATCCGGATAAAGTGCTGGCTACTATTTCGATAGAAAAAGCACCCGGCCGTACCTTTGGCGGTGAAGATTATGATGCAGGCATCAGGATAGCCGAATCATACGCTGATGCAGGTAAATACCTTGCTAAATTTATCATGAAAAAATAATTTATTGAGATTTAAGCTATCAGAAAGGGCCATTCTTAAGGATGGCCTTTTTTGTTTTAAGTGAGGTTGATATTTCATTGCGGATTGGATTGGCCAATGGTTAACGACATAAGTTTTTTTATGAAAAGAAATACTTTTTAGATTCAACTTGGTTCAATTTTTAAACTCATTATAAAATTTTAAACAAAGAATTTGTGGAACTAAAAATTGTTATACATTTGTAGTGTACTACTTAACTAATACACTATGATACAGTTTAACAATTTGTCTTTTGGTTATTCAAGCAAGAAGCTTTTGTACAAAGACTTAACGCTAACCATTGAAGGCGGCAGTATTTACGGGCTATTAGGAAAAAACGGCGCCGGCAAATCTACCTTGCTTAAAAATATGGTTGGTACGCTATTCCCGATAGATGGAGAAATTATCATCAATGGTAAGATCCCTGGAAAAAGACAGCCATCTTTCTTAAAAACTATCTATTATATACCCGAAGATGTATTTGTTCCAGCTTTAACTATCAAACAGTACAAAAACCTGTTCGCTCCTTTCTACCCGGAATTTAACGAAGAGAATTTTTACAGATACCTTAAAGAATTGGATGTAAGTGCTGATGGAAAGTTGAATAAATTATCTTTTGGTCAGCAAAAAAAGTTTGTTATAGCTTTTGCTTTAGCCTGCAATACCAAGGTGCTATTAATGGATGAGCCCACTAACGGGTTGGATATTCCGTCAAAAACGCAATTTAGAAAACTCATCGCCTCCATTATGTATGATGACAGGATCATATTTATTTCCACCCACCAGGTGCGTGACCTGGAAAACATGATAGATAATATTATTATAGTAGACAACGGCGACTTGCTGTTACATTCATCTATTGAAAACATTGGCAATAAACTCTGCTTTAAAACCACATCGGAATTACCCGCCAACGCCAGGGTGTTATATAAAGAACAAATGCTTAAAGGTGCCACAGTAGTTATAGAAAACATTAACCAGGAAGATTCCAAACTTAACCTGGAGCATCTTTTTACCGGGGTTACCGAGAATCCCGCGCTTACAAAAGAAATATTTTCAGCCAATTAACCTGTAAACAATGAACGATATATTTGAATTTAAACGTTTTGGTTTATTATTTAAAAAAACCATTTTCGAACGGTATTTACAATTAACAGGCCTAACCTGCTTAGCATTTGCGGCAACCCTGGTCATTTATTCAGTCATACTATTTTTCACCGGTGGCATGGCCCGGAATCTTGCTCAAAACTTATCTTTTGGTTATGGAATTATTGGAGGCGGGTGCTTTTTATCATCAGTAATATTTGGATATTTTAGCACCAATGCAAGCGGCGCGGCTTATTTAACGTTACCGGTATCGGCATTCGAAAAATGGTTTTGCGGAATGCTGATTATTGGTGTGCTTTTTCCCGCCTTGTTTTTAGCTTTTTACAGGGTGATGGATTCGTGTTTTGTTATTTTTTACCACAATGGGCTAAATAAGAACGACCCCCGGTATAAAGACATGTATGATGCGGTACAGGTTTATCCCTTCAATAATAATTTTGTACGGGAATCTGTAATGATCTACATAAATTTTGTGAGCGTAATGATGCTGGGTTCTTTGTATTTTAACAAAGTAAGCGCTATTAAAACGGCATTGGTTTATGGTTCTATTTTAGGCCTCTTATATTTTCTTAATCTGATTATAGCAAACCTGCTGTTCCATAATGTTGATGGAGCGTTCCCTTTCAGCGGCGTATTTATTAAAGTAGGAAACGATGTTGGGATACTTGGCTTGCCCGATTCAATTGCAAACCTGGTACAATTGGCTATACAAATTATAATCCCCAGCTTATTATTTATTACAGTTTTTATCAGGCTAAGGGAAAAGGAAATTTAGAATATGGATTTTAGAGAAGGACAGTCAATTTA
>Ga0302315_10003773_pt1 | contig 13517 bp, 13 predicted proteins | sample III_Palsa_N3_1_FD_200532 | JGI IMG/M metagenome (GOLD analysis project Ga0302315, IMG submission 200532) | Peat permafrost microbial communities from Stordalen Mire near Abisko, Sweden - III_Palsa_N3_1 | ecosystem: Environmental > Terrestrial > Soil > Palsa > Peat permafrost | place: Sweden... | reverse complement strand
CGGTAGCCAGCGGGATATTCTCCTCCCTGAACAATTCCAGCGACTTTTTAACGCCGCGCAGGTAAATGAAAAACTTTTCGGTATCCAGCTCGTCGACATAAGCATTGGCGACCAACTTTTTGTTCATGTCGTTACTGTAAGGGGCAATTTTGGGCTCAATTTCGGTAGCGAAATACTGGAATTTTTCCAGCAGTTCTTCACTGGCCGTATCGCAGGTCATGCGAATGTAGCGCCAGGCGAAATCCTCCTCAATGGCGGCTTCCAGCTCGCTACGGTCGCGCAGCCATTGTTCCAGTGCGGCGGCGGAATTGATGTCGCGGTCGCGCAGTTCAATAAATATCGGTTCAAGCACCTCCCATTTCATTTCCAGGTCGGCGGGTATGTATCTTCTTGTTTTTTTGTGGATCATGGTATTGATGTGCAGATGTGCCTATATGCAGATGTGCAGATTGCAAATGTGCAAATTTGTGCGGAAGTGCGGAAAGTATAAAGCGAAAGTTTACAATAAAACGCGGGTTGTCTGAACAGCAAATTTTACCGATTAATGGATTTCGCAGATCAGCCTGTTAACTTACGAAGTTTTTGAAACCCACACTGGTTTAAGAGTTAGCACAGCGCTCTTAAATCCACCGATGAAAATCAGGACTCCGTCCGGTTTAGTTTGATGAAATACTGTGGAATGATTTGGGCGTTTCCCCGCCGGTAGAAGCGGGGTCAGGCTTTCCAGGGCTGCGCTGCGCTCCGGCCCCGGCGATCAGCGCGCATGACCTTTGCCGCCGTGGCTAAACCCTTCCAATCCTTAACGCGGGTATTTCAATGAGCACAAAGAGCGCTGTCACACTGAGGCCCTCGAAGTATAAGCGCAAAGGCCTGACGGATTTTGTCTTGAACCTTGATTAAACGGATTAAAGGATTGCCCGGATTGACTTTTGAATAGGACATTAACCTTCATAGAAGTTTTAAAAACTTCGAAAGTTTGTTCGGTCTTTCTCAGGGCACAAGTCGCTTTATGTGCATATCTTTTCGCGGCAGATTTGCGCTAGGTGGAAATCGAACTATTTTTAATGATCCGCCTGTACCATTAGAATACCTTTGGCTTTGACACGCTGGGCACCATCTACCCGGAAACCTGCGTAAGTTCCTGCTGCCAAGAGGTTATCAATGCTATTCACCAATTGTCCATTGATATAAAAATAACAGATCACGCCGCGACTCCAAACCATTAGTCGATTTGGCACATCATTGCCAATGTGTAGTTGTGCAGACGGTGACCAAGGCAATAGGGTATAATCTATATTGTCCTGAAAGCGACAGATTCTATACCTTCCATCCCCAGATATTTCGAAATCATAATTATTGCCTGTATCCTCATAGGAAAAAGCGATACCATATCCTTGGGATGGGTCACCAGACAAATGCACCAGTGTCGCCACGATATAATTATCAACTCCGACATTGAGGGGTGTATTAACTACTAGGAAAGCTGCTGGTAAGCCGTCATTTTTCATGACATAGCCGTTTCTAAAAGAACAATTAACACCATTATTTTCACCAACCGGCCAGCCGGCCTCATTACTGTTAAAATCGTCATGGAAAACCGAGTTGTAAACCTTACCATCTGCCGAAGTTACAGGCAAGCTCATGTCTTCAGCCGGTTCGTTTGATGAGGGTGGCATATGGGTCGCAGTTTCAACCGCCTGCTTTATTTCGGCCGGTGGCGTAAGACCCAAGGTACCACTACGTACAAAGGCGGTGACACCATTATAATTAATCATGGCATATTTCGGGCCAATCGTTATCACACTGACTGGCGTAGAGCGTTGCAGCACTACTATCAATTGACCACCTGTTTCTGCAGTAAGCACATTGCAATGACGGGATCTGACATAATAGGTTGTTAGGGGTGCGGCTTTAAGCGTATCTGTCAGCAACACTGTATCGCCGGTGTGCTTGTTCCGAATAACCATCACCAATATAAAGATCAGCACGGCCAGTATTAGACAGGCAGAAAATATTCGCTTGTAACGCAGTTCTCGGCGCTGCTTTTCATGGAGTGCTGCTAGTTCCTGCTCCAAGCGTAATTTCGCCGCATCAAAGCATTTTTGCTCAGAGTCATTTTTCTGACGCTGCTGCTGCTCAAATGCGGCCAGTTCGCCCAACGTTCCGGTTTGTTGTATAACTACCTCGTTAAGCTTCATACTGCAAAGTATTAAAATCCGCACTGATTTTTTTGGCCAACAGCCGCTGCGCTTTAACCAAGCCAACAAAGTGCCGTGTCTGAAAACAAGCGAGCACCTGGTTAAAATAACGCTTCAGCACCGATCCAGTCACCAGCATATCTCGGATCGCATTCAGTTCTCCCGCAATTTCCTGTCGCATCTCCTGCTCATAGCGGTCTGCGTAATGGATTACCAACGGGTGCTGCAAAAAGAAAATGTCTTTTTTAAACTTGAAATAATAGTAAGGTGACTGCTCCAGCATCTGTCGAACGAGTTGTTCCACTAAGCCAGGCTCTTCCAACATGAGCACGACCTTAATATACAGGTAACGCGCCTCCTGAAATGCCGGCGTGACAGCCAGTGCATTCTCCAAGTGCATCTTCGCCCGTTCAGGCGTAGCTTGCAGAATATTCGCCTGCGCGGCATAATAGAGTGACAGAGCGGTTTGCTGGCGTAAATCGCTAAATAATTGTGGCGCCAGTAGACCTGGCATAGGATCATAAATGTCCCGTTCAGCTAGGTGCTGCTTACTTCGGAACTTAGGCAGGATAAAATCGACCGCTTTTTCGAAATAATCAACCGCCATCTCAAAATCGATATGCTCTGGCGCGTATAAATGGATAAAGCCCAACCGGTTGAGCACGAATGGATCGTCTTCTCGCAGGCGTAATGCTTTTTCATAATAAGCGATTGCGTTCCGGTATAACGCAGGGTTATAAAAAGCCTCATGCTGCCGCTCAATACCCTGCTGAATAAGCATGATACGTTCTTTTTCCCTATCAGGTATCTTGGCAAGTTGCTCGATTCCCGTCAGCACTAGCAGGCTTAATCTTTGATTCTCGATCACAACGTTAAAACCCCATTCCAACACCCCTGAAATATTATTCATTTCACTGCTGATACTGATGAGTTCATCTGAGATACTGACCAACGATCCTTCTAGGTCCTCCAGCGAACCGTTCAGTCGTTCGTATTGCTCGGTCAGCGAACTATTGTAACCATCGATCGCATCCTTAACCAAAACTCCAGAGTGTTCCACTGCATTGATGACCGCACGGTTCTTATCTTCCAGTACGCTACCCAAGGCATTTTTATAATAGTCAGCTTTCAATTGTTCGGCATAAGCCGCTTCACGCCCCCGTGTATCCCGTATATTGGCAAGATGGTTATAGTCCAGTCCGTACATAAATTAAAAGTTAGCAGTTAAAAAATCAAACAAGCTGAACGGCAAGCACAGTCCCGGCATAAAAATGGTGGGGATGTAGAGCTTATGTGGTGACAAGTTATTAAGTGTTTAAAAATAAACAATTTATAAATATATATCCAAATAATATTCTGAAAAATACGGTATCATATTTTAGCGCGTCACTGGCCTTATTATCGATCTTCTTTTGATCATGGTAACTATATGTTTGCAGACAACTTGTTCCGCACCACGATTTTTGTATCATTTAACCATTTTGTTTACTCAACCAATTCAAAAATGTAAAAAAGGATCCTACCCCGTTCGGTGCGAGAATTAAGAAAAGACTGTGCAATGCCCAAATCACCCCACAATATTCCACTCAACTAACCCGGACGGAGTCCTGACTTTCTTTGGTGGATTTAAGAGCGCTACGCTAACTCTCAAACCAATGAAAGGATAAATATACTGTGGCGGTACTTTGATATATTCCGCCTCCTCGTATGGCTTCTTGAAAGGCACTCTGCGAAGATTAAATATCCTTATATTTACTCAACCAATTCCCAACTCATGAAAAAACTCCTTTACCTTACCATCATCGGCTTCGCAGCCCTTATCAGCTCCTGTTGTCATACCCAAAAAAGTCCTACGGTCGCCGAATACTTCGCCCCGGTTGATTCGGGGGTGCAGGTGGCGGGTATAAAAATGGTTACCATACAAACCCCGGTGGGCAAGTTTAAGGTTTGGACTAAGCGCTTCGGCACAAACCCGCGCATTAAGGTGCTGCTGCTGCACGGCGGCCCGGCCATGACGCATGAATATATGGAGTGCTTTGAGAGTTTTTTTCCGAAGGAAGGTTTCGAAATGATAGAGTACGACCAACTTGGCTCCTACTACAGCGACCAGCCCAAAGACAGCAGCCTTTGGACCACCCCGCGCTTTGTAGAGGAAGTTGAGCAGGTAAGGCAGGCGCTGAAACTCGACAGCAGCAATTTTTACTTGTTGGGGAATTCATGGGGCGGGCTGCTGGCCATGGAGTACGCGTTGAAATACCAAAAGAACCTGAAAGGCCTGCTGATATGCAATATGATGGCCAGCATACCTGCTTATGAAAAATATAATGGCGTATTGCGCAGCCGGATGCGTAAATCGCTGGTGGACTCGCTCACCGTATATGAAAATAAAGGCTTATACCAGGATTCAACATACCAAACGCTGGTGATCAATAACTATTACAGGCAGCATATTTGCCGCCTCCCCGAGTGGCCCGATCCTGTTGTGCGTAGCTTAAAGCATGTAAATGAAGAAATATATGTAATGATGCAGGGCCCAAGCGAATTTAAAACCGGTGGCAGGCTGCTGCACTGGGACAGGAGCAAAGAAATACACAACATCACCGTTCCCACTCTTTGTGTAGGCGCTAAATATGATACCATGGATCCTAACTATATGAAATGGATGAGCACACAAATGCCAAAGGGCCATTACCTGTATTGCGCCAACGGCAGCCACCTGGCCATGTGGGACGATCAGCAGGCCTTTATGAACGGCGTTATCGGGTTTATTAAGAATGTGGATGAGGGTAAGTATTGATTTTTGTGGACAGACTTGACCGCCAAAGCACCCCACAACATTCCGCTCAACTAACCCCGGACGAAGTCCTGGCTTTCATCTGTGGATTTAAGAGCGCTGTGCTAACTCTAAACCAGTTGTCTGAATCAGAATTTTCAGAATTTTAAAATTAACAGAATTCAAAGCGCTTAATATTCTGCTCATTCTAAAATTCTGTGAATTCTGATTCAGACAAACAGTAAAGCCCCTGTTGGGCAGGGGCCTTTACTAACCAATTATAAACCAAATATGAGAGGGGTGATAAAGTGGCAAACTATAAACCAGGAGGCGTGAGAACGGATTCGAACCGTTGTAGAGAGTTTTGCAGACTCCCGCCTAACCACTCGGCCACTCCGCCTGTTAATGATCACAGTTTAAATTTACCTTCCGGGAAGACACGGGCAGTACAAACCTGGCAGCTGGCAATGCCCCCGTACTTCCCGGATAAGTAAAAACTAAACTAAACCAATTGAATTAATTACCTATCAGATAAATAATTGAGGTCGGAAGCGGATTTGAACCGCTGTACCAGGTTTTGCAGACCTGTGCCTAACCGCTCGGCCATCCGACCATATAAAAATCATGCTACAGCTACTTTTAGCTTTTCCTGCGATCTTTCTTCCTTTAAAAAATAGTACTTCATTATCGGCCCGCTGATAACCATGGTAACCACCGTCATCACAACCAACCCTTCAAACACCGGCCCGCTGATGATTTTTGCCTGCAATGCGATCAACCCCAAAACAATCTCCTGCGAGCCACGGGCATTCATCCCGAAAGCCACGGCAATGGATTCGTTTTTCTTCATCCCGCTTGCCACACTACCGATCCAGGCGCCGATCAGTTTGGCAACGAAAGCAATCAACAGGATAAGCGTAACTATCCCGATATTAAAGTTGGCGACATAATTTAGCCGCAAGCCCACCGATGCGAAAAACAGCGGCGCCAGCACGTTAATAGTAAACTGATGCAGTACTTGTTTATGCCCATCGGTAAAATATTTGGAGTCGCCAACTGCTACGCCCACCAAAAATGCCCCAAAAACGGCGCGTACGCCAAGCGCTTCGGTTGCAGCAGCGCCTACAAAACAAAGGCAAACTGCTACTGTAAATACGTTGCTCGCCTTACCGCTTTTACCTGCCCAGGCCAATAATTTGTCTACTATCCAACGCCCGGCCGTTAGCATAAATACGGCGAACAGCACCACTGTAATAACCGACCAAAAGGAAACCTGCTCTTTCCCGGCGTTCATCATCTGGATAATGATAGAAAACAATATCCAACCCAAAAAATCATCCACCATTGCAGCGGTCAATACAATGTTACCTATCCTTGTTTTAAGGATATCCAGGTCGAGCAATATTTTAGTGATAACCGAAAGCGCGGTAATAGAAAGCGCAGTGCCAAAAAACAGCGATGTCACCAGTTGGTTATTCACGCCATTGGAAAAATGAGCATTAAACAAATACCACACCGTTACAAAGCCAATAGCAAACGGAAACAGGATACCGGTTAGGCTGATGGCAATGGCCTGTTTGCCATTTTTCCTTATCTGTTTCAAGTCCACTTCAAAGCCTGCGATAAACATTAACAAAACGATGCCGATATTGGCTATGCCATCAAAAGCGCCGCTTGCCTTTGGCGCAACGATGAAGATATTGTTAAACAATCCGGGAAAGAAGGTGCCCAGCAAAGTAGGGCCTACTATTATTCCCGCGAAAATTTCACCGATAATGGCCGGCAGCTTAAACCTGCGGCAAAGTTCGCCCAGCAGCCTCGCCGGTATCAGTATAAGCAGCAAAATGATCAGGAAATGGATGATCTCCGTGGAGCTGAGTTTGGTAATCATTGTTTTTTAATATCTGTTTAAGCCGTATTGTTAGCGAATTCGAGTTGTTGATATAGATATGCTTTATTTATTGTTTTGATTTTAAATGCCTCCTGCGAATAAAATAACCGATAGCCAGTGCGATTAACATAACCGGCTATTTAACAATTTTGGCAAAACGCTGGTACAGTGCCGTAGGGCTATCCTCCGTCTTCGGTTCGTACTTTCCGGCTACTATGGGTATGTAAATTACCCGCCTGCGGCTCTCCTCTCCTACTACCGATGATTGCGCCACCCGGTGCCATAAACGCCCGTCGTGAATGGTGAGGTCGCCGGCTTTAGGGGCGATGGCCAGTTCATTTTCATCAACATCATGATCCAAAAAATACTTTTTCCTGAACAGCAGTTGGTAAAGGCTTTGTTTATGCGTACCCGGTAATATCCGCAGGCCGCCATTATTTGGCTTTGCATCGCTAAGGTGGATGCCAACGTTCAGCATCGGGCTTAGTTTTGTGCCGTGAAAAATGTCGCGCAGGCCATCGGTATGCCAACCCATCTTGGTAAACTTGCTTTCGTCGCTGTTTACGTAATGGTTGAAAACCATCCCGTCTTTCTCGCCGGTACCCAAACGTGAGCCGGGCACAAGGCTCAGTAAAGTTTGAAAACGCGGATCGAGCGTAAACTCCGCAAGCAGCGGATGATGCTGGCTGATGAACGCGAAGCGCTGTACGATTGCCGACCCGTCGAGGTCCTTACCGTATTTGATGGGTACGCCGTTTACCTTTTCAACTTTGTGCTGTACCCAGTTGTTTTCTACCTGCTTTGAGGCGCGGATAATGTCCTGCACCGTTGCTGGCTCGATAAAATTTTTAAAATGTATAAAACCGTTGCGGTTAAAAAAAGCGTGTTGTTCGTCAGTAATTTCAGCACCAAGGCTGAACCTTTGATAATTAGTGTCCATTAAAATAAAAGAGAAAATAAATGAAATTGTTAATTGAGAACTATGGGGCATTAACAACAACAGCAACACAAGCCGTTCTGTATGAATGGCATTCGCATGGAGATAGCGGTGTATATTTTACTGTTCTGATTCATTTAAATAATGTCTACTAATTTTGTCGACTTTGCAAATGTAGAGAATTATTTATAAAACCAAAATTTATTTTATTTTTTGTACAAACCTGCCGCGATACGTTCAATCAGCGATTTATTGAGATAGCGCGTACCGATAGCCGACACTTTATTGAGGAAACCAGGGACGATCTCGGCTTTCTTTTTAAACATACCTTCTACCCCAATTTTGGCTACCTCGGCTGGCTGCATGTTGAACTTTTCGGCAATATCAGCCAGAGAATCCATGCCGGCGCGGTGCGCAAAGCCGGTATCAGTTGGCCCCGGGCAAAGGCAGCTTACCGAAACAGCACCCTTTAATTCCATCCGCAATGCCCGGCTAAATGAGAGGACGAATGCTTTGGTGGCGGCATAAACCGCTAAAGTGGGCACTGCCTGGTATGCCGCCGTGCTGGAAACATTTAAAATATACGAGGGCTGTTGCTTTAACTGTGGCAGCAGGTACCATGTTAACTCAATAAGTGCGCTGGTATTGAGTTGCACCATGTTTAGCTGCTGCTGAATATCGATCTCTGCAAAATTGCCCCATAAGCCATAGCCCGCGTTATTCACCAATACCGAAACAGGGAGGTCTTTACAAAACGCTGCTACTTTTTTGGCAGCGCCAGCTTCGGAAAGATCAATGGCGAGATACAATGCACCGCCGGGAAGTTCTCCGGCCAATTGTTTAAGCTCCGCCTCCGACCTTGCAATTAAAAGCAACTTATACCCTTTTTGTGCCAATAAAATTGCTATGTCTTTACCTATTCCCTTGCTTGCCCCTGTAACTAATGCGTATTCCATATTGCAAGATTAAAAAAAGTCGACTAAATTTGTAGAGAATTAAAAAGTTTTTACATTTGCACCATGATCCTCGTTAATAAAATATGTTGTTGTTGCCTGTAAGCTAATCCACTGGTTTAACATTTCATTTTTTATTACAGCATATGAACTTCCGATATTACAACCTTTTTCTCATAGTAGCCGGCATTTTTTTAACCGGTATGGTTAAAGCCCAATCTCCTGATTACATAACTTCGGTGCAGGAGCCGTTAAAATATACGGTCAGTCAACCGGTAGCTGCCGAAACGATCGATGCCAACCTGAGCAAACCGCAGCAACGTAGGAAGATAATGACCTACTTGAAAAGCCTTGAAGCTGCCAACCCCAATTATAACGAAACAAAAACCCGGAATTTATACCGGCTGGCCAACCTTTTCACCAAACTTAGGCTATATCCGCTGGCTATGAAATGCTTTTTTAAAACCATCCGTACAGATGCGGACAGCATTAGCAGTGGGGATTTGGCCATTACTTCCGGTGATGATTCGACACTCGAAAAACAGGTGCGCCTGCTCGGCGCTGATACAGACAAGGACATAAAAAGCAAGCCGATAAGCAACGATAAGATCATCAATACATTTAACGATGGCAAAACGGCTATTGCTTATGCCCTGGTATTTCATGTTAAGCAACCGGTGCGGGGCAAACCACAAATATATAAACTGGCAAATACGGGCCATACCTTTATTACCCTCATCAAATACAATTCCGATTCCACTTACGCTTCCGCCTCATTTGGGTTTTATCCTAAAAAAGACAACCTGCTTTCCGCTACGCCCATTATCCCGTCCACATCATCCACCTTCAAGGATGACTCGGAACATGCCTGGGACGAGGTGCTGGGTAAATTTATATCGAAAAGGCGTTTTAACAAGATACTGGCACTTACCCAACAATATGACAAGGTATCTTATCACCTGAGCAAAAATAACTGCACCGATTTTGGGTTGAAAGCTGCATCGCTGGCCGGCCTGGATGTATGGGAAACAAAAGGCAGCTGGCCGCTGGGCAGCGGCAATAATCCGGGAATCACCGGCCAAAGCATCCTCAATGGAAAGTTTGACAATGCGGATACCGGGAATAGTAAAGACCTGCTGATCGATTTAAACCAGTAATAATTGGTTTAACAAACCCGGTGCATATTAATAAATAATGGCTATAGTCTATCGTCTATGGACAATAGACTATTTCTCCGCCTTCGCAGCGTATTCATCCCATGTACTTTGCTATCAAAAACCGAAGTCCACTTGTCATTAATACGGTATATATAGTCTTGTTTATTAAAACGATGCGGCGCTGCTATAAGGCCGAAAATATTAACAAAATATAATAAAATGCAAACATTAACAGGACCTTATGTGGTTATAGAAGATAGTTATTAATTATAAGGTATGGATGAACAAATTAAAAGAATGAGCAGGGAAATCAAAACCTTGAAATGGTATGCGGCTATTTTAACATTTGTTTTTTGCGCAATACTGGTGTTTCTCGTAATAAATGTAAACCAAACTCATTTTAAGGAAATAACAGCTGAGCGCATAAACATCGTTGAGGATAATGGCAATTTGCGCATGGTTATTTCAAATAAAAGCCGTTCGCCGCAAGCGCTGGTTTATGGTAAACCGTTTACGCCACCAATAGAGGGCGGTAACAGGCCAGGCCTGATTTTTTATAATGACGAATGTACCGAAAACGGCGGTCTTGTTTTTATGGGCGGTAAAGATAGCACAGGAAAATACGAAGCTACAGGGCACCTTTCTTTCGACCAATATAATCAAAATCAAACCATCTACCTGCAATATGCGGATGACAATGGCAATCAAAATACAGGATTACATATTGACGACTGGCAAATAGATCCTCCTTTCTGGAAATGGCGGGCTGCTTACAAAAAAGCACAACAACTGCCGGATGGCGCTTACAAACAAAAGCTGCTCAATAGATTAATGGAGCCAAGCCGTAGCCATAAAGCATTTGCCCAGCGGATTTTTATAGGTAAAAATGAAAACAAAACAGCCATGCTTACGCTGGCTGACCGTGAAGGTAAGCCGCGACTGCAACTACTGGTGGATTCAAATGGTATAGCAAAATTGAATTTTCTGAATGAAAAAGGTAATATCACTTACAGCCTGCCAAAGCAATAATTATAACACCATTTCCATTTGATGTTTTCAATTCAAGCACTACTTATTGTTTTTCCGCTTCTTGTGCGTACTTGCTGATTACGGCCCATGTACTGACATCACTATCGAAAACAGAGTTCAGGCCCTGCTCCTCGCCGCCGGGGTCGCCCATAAATTCGTCTCCGTCTTTCCAGAACGTCTGGCCGGGTATTGGTCGCGCTGTGCCGCCGAAAGCCCAGAAATTTGCCCCGGCAATACCGGTATTTTTAATCATCTCGCCAAAAACAAACTCGTACCACTTATTACGACTGATTGTAGTAGCTTTTATGCTGAAGGATTGTGCATCCCTTGGCAAGCCGAATTCTTCTATCACCAAGGGCTTGTTCAGCGCCTGAGCAACAGCTAAATGGCGTGCAATATAATCTGTAGCATTGGCAATAATTGTAGGATAATTTGCAACAATAGCCGTATCCTGGAACCAGCCCCAGTTTTTTGGCCAAATGTGGATAGTAGCATAATCGATATTTTTATCTGCATGGATTTGCTGAAAGATCGACATATCGCCTGACGAGGCGATATCACCTTCGCTGCCTGTAGTAAGCAAATGGTTATGATCAATTGATTTAACCAGTGCTGATACATGCTGCATCCATGCTAAAAAAGCCTGGTTGGCGCTTTGTTCCATCGGGCGGGGCTCGTTGATGATCTCCCAGGCCATTATCGCCGGGTCATCAGTATATTTCTTGCCGTTGACACTGTTAATACGATGCAAAACATATTTGATATAAGTATCCAGTTCATCCATACTTTTCTGGGATGTATAAAACTGGGCAGTATAGTGCTGGTCGGCATTCCAGGTGTAACCGCCATATTTGGAGTGCGGCTGCGGGCCAAACCCATTCCATTGCAAGTACTGACCGAGGCCGCCGCTCCAGTCCCATGTATTGGTAAAGTGCAGCACGGCTTTCATATTGCGTTTACCAAGTTCGTTCAGCAGGTAATCCAACCCATACATTATTTTTTCATCAAACTGGCCGGGATGCGGCTGCAAAGCCTTTTCACCGGGCACACGATAAGGGTAGGTGGTTAGTCCCTCCGCTCCCACCATTATGCGAAGGTTGGTAACGCCGTTCTTTTTTAAAAAATCAAGCTCTGTTTTAAGGCGCTGTTTGCCTTTTTCACCATTGGTAGCCAGCAGGCCGCCGTACCAGTAATTCGCGCCGATATAGCGGTAGGATTTGCCGTCAATGGTAAATTGGGTGCCTTCAACTCTTACAAAACCGCTTTGCGCCATAGCCGGTAACGATATGCTCATGATAAAGGCAATAAAAAGGTGCTGGAATATTTTTTTCACTGTTTATAATAAGATGTTAAAATTATAAAACATGGGCAGTGCATGTTAGTACTGTTTTAACAAAAGATTGTTTTAAAAAAGCAGTAATAAGATATAGCAAATATTCCCATTGCAAAGGTGGTGGTGGTGGTTTGGGAGATGAGTATTATTATTAAATTCAGGGCAGGAATATTGGCAATTAACCATCTCCCCTATTGCCGGTGTCCTCACCGGCGATCATAGATGTCTCTTTGGTAAAGGCGGTGGGGACACCGCCTTGGGGGAGGTTGGTATATGTCCCTTATTTTTCACATATCCCATCCCCAATTTACGGTGTCCTCACCGGAAATCATATTCTCCTTGCCGGGCAATCACCTAACCATCATATTAAAAAACATCCATATAATGTGTTAGCCAGTTAAACCGCATGTCTTCCTGTTCATAAAAGGAGCATGAGGAAAAGTAATAGTCGTTAGGATCAGCAACCAGGTTCCAGTGCTTTTGTAATGGGTTTAGATGCATGTAATCTAATTTTGTTCCAGAATTTTCCTGTTACCCATTATTACCGGCAAAGCATCTTTTTGCCAAAAATGATGTACACGGTCATTCGCATCAATTGCAAATTTGTTTAGCAGCGGGCTATTTGTCTGCCTTAATTCCTTCAGAAACTCATGCCCGGTAAATTTCATAAAACTGGCATAAGGCATTTCTTTGCCGTTCATTGCCAGGTTTTCCCAAATGATATGGATGTGATTAGGCATGATAACAAAGCCATAAACTTTTATTTTCTCTTTGTTAACAAGATGGATTAGGCTATTTAATACAATTTGTTTAAAGCTGTCTCTTTTCAGAAGATGTATCCAATCAGTTATGGCAACAGTGTAAAAGTAGATCGTTCCAAGTTCCATTATGGAAGATAGCGATTTTGGTAAAATGAATTATTTATTTGACGAAATTAATCTAATGTCCCTTTTATAAAGGCGGTGAGGACACCGTCTTGGGGATGTATAATCCAAATATCGCTTTTATAAAGGCGGTGGGGACACCGCCTCGGGGGTGAGAGAACGCCCTATTTGAGGATAAAAATATCTTCAAATTAGAAACCCGCCCCCATTTCCGGTGTCCCCACCGGAAATCTTACAAATCATACACTCCCCATTTCCGGTGTCCCCGCCGGAAATCTTACAAATCATACCCGCCCCCATTTCCGGTGTCCCCGCCGGAAATCTTACAAATCATACACTCCCCATTTCCGGTGTCCCCGCCG
>Ga0302315_10003764_pt1 | contig 13528 bp, 10 predicted proteins | sample III_Palsa_N3_1_FD_200532 | JGI IMG/M metagenome (GOLD analysis project Ga0302315, IMG submission 200532) | Peat permafrost microbial communities from Stordalen Mire near Abisko, Sweden - III_Palsa_N3_1 | ecosystem: Environmental > Terrestrial > Soil > Palsa > Peat permafrost | place: Sweden... | reverse complement strand
TAAAGAACGGATATTGGAGCAGGAACAGCTCAAAGGCTCTTGTCCGTTTTTGTTTACCTGGAATGGTAAAAATTATGAATTTATTAAGGATATGCTTTGGCGCAGTGCGCTCGGGATGCCTTTGGCCGTACATGGTAAGGATACTACCTATTCATTTTCAGATGCATCAAAGGAGTATTTGCTGGTTCCGGGTGATAAATTGAAGCCGAAGGATAGCAAATACAGCATTAAGATTACCGAAGAGCTGTGGGAGGCTGTTTATTTTGATAAAGCAGGCCTGGTGGCAGTAGATCACCCAGACTCGATTGATACTTATGTGGATGAGCGTTTTGTTCCACCGCCTTTTCCGGGTAAAACTGTATATCAAGTTGCCAAAAAATATTTACCTGTTTCGGCAGCAGATGAAAAAGGCAATAACCTGCTACCTAAAATCAGCAGTTATGATTTTCAATACGCATCAAGTTTCTCCCTTACCAAATTTCAGGGATTAGCCGAAGACCACAGCCTGATACTTGACCTGGGCGCAAAAGCAAAAAATGATAGTGTGCGTTTGTTCTTACGAGGATGGATATTTCCAACCGATGCCAGTATTAATATCGCAATGACCCAGTCGGATAAATACAGGGTTCACCCCCCATGCTTACAAGTCATCAACAGTAAAGGCGAGTGGCAAACCGTCATCGCTGACCTGGGCTTTCCTATGGGCAGGGATAAAATTGTTATCGCTAATCTATCGGGTAAATTCCTAACCGCTAATGACCGCCGTATAAGGATCAACACTAACATGCAGATATATTGGGATCAAGTGTTCTTTACTACCGGAAATACAAAGGCTCCCGTAAAAATGACCGACCTGGTAATGACCAAGGCAACATTGGGTTTCCGGGGTTATTCTGCGTCTTACCGCAAAGGCGGCCCTTACGGTCCCGAGTGGTTTGATTATTATCATACCACCTCCGGTCAAAAGTGGCGCGATCTTACAGGGAACTACACCAGATATGGAGATGTATTACCGCTTTTGCAGCAAGGGGATGATAAATATATCATTGCAGATGGTGGCGACGAAATAAGTATTGACTTTGATGCAAGGCGATTACCCGCTTTAAAGAAAGGCTGGAAACGCGACTTTTTGATTTATAGCGAAGGATGGGTAAAAGACGGTGATTTAAATACTGCAAACGGACAGACTGTTGTTCCTTTGCCATTTCATCATATGCCATCTTATCCTTACCATCATGCCTTTTATCCTAATGACGCAGAACATCGCCATTATCAACAAAAATATAATACCCGTAAGGTAAGTACCAATGATTTTAAATATGATTTACGCAATACAACTATATCAAAACAGACCAAAAACCAGCCGAATTAGCGCACAGCTTTAAAAATTAACCGCTGTATGCTGATACATGTTTTTTAATGTAGGATTAAGCAACCCAGCTATATTATAAGGGTTTATCCTGTGCCTTATCGTGGCTGTAAATTGAAGAATATCCATTGAGGTTACGTCCTGTTTTTTGATAATTGTCATTAAATCCTGATAACTTAAGTTAACCATATCTCTCATCGCCAAATCATCTGCTCCAAGAAAATATCCTGCCGGCATTTTTTTTAATAAACGTTGTTCATAGGAAATAGTGGCTGTAAAGTATAACATAGACCATGCATTGAAAAGTTCAAAACGATCCATCGTTTGATAGGATCCGGCAACCAGTTGGTCAATAAATTTTAGCTCTTCAAAAACACCTTGTTCGTATTGTTCCAGGTTGTGATATAATTCATCATTCTTTCCCCAGTAGTGCTGTAAGATGCTTGCTATTTTTTGAATACCTGAAAGCGAATGTGCGATTCCTGAACTAAAAAGCGGATCTATAAAACCGGCTGTATGCGGAAGTGCAGCCCAGCCGGGGCCAAAACAACGTTCGGTCCTTCGTTGCAACCTGTCCGACTTATTAATTGAACCTGGCTCTGATGAAAGTGAAATATCTTTAAGAAGCTTATTAACTGTTGGATATTTGTCCCTCAAACAATTCCATATTTGTTTTGCTGGTAGATCATCAAAGGTGCAGTTTTTATCATTTAAGGCGAAACCAAGACTGGTGCGATCATCATTAAAACGGAGCATCCAAAGCCAAGCCTCGTCCAAAATCTGGTATAGGGCGGAATTATCCGGATCATAAGGAAAATCACTGGTTGGGATGCCTGATTCTTGCAATACCTTCATCCAACGAGGGACCTCATTAAAATGCGAAAACACGGCAAATGAATTCGTAAGAAAATTTCTGGATGAAGATTTAACTTTCAATATTCTATCCAGCAAAACACCGCTACCGGTGGCGTCAATGAAAAAAGAGGCAGTTATATCAGCGGACTCACTGCCATTGATATGAAACGTCCAGGTACCGTTTCTTTCTGCTGAAGAAATTTCCGTAAGATCGAAATATGAAATACCAGCTTCCTTTACCTTACTAATTAAAAAACTATCAAAATCAGCGCGTAGCCAGTTGGTATCTGATTGCATATCGTCAGAAATGGCGGCCACGAAAAGCTCATTGATATGGTTGCTATCTGTTGTAAATTCCTCCCCGGGATGATGTTTAAAATAGCTGAACCCTCTTTTAATACCGCATACAATTTCAGGATGAGCTTGCTGCCAGCTGCCATATCTCGAGAAATCCTTAAGCCAGGGAAAATCGTACTGCTGTGATAATTGCCGTAATATCATGTCCGCGACAGGTGTAGAAGATTCGCCAACGGCAAATCGTGGATGCTGCCCTTTTTCAATAAGACAAACCTTAAGACCCATACTATTTAAAACCATTGCCATCAACGAGCCAGCAAAACCAGCACCCGCTATGACAATATCATAATTTTGAACACTCTCTTTAGTCATGACAATGACAGCTAATCCTTTTATAAACTTGCTGATGAAGGTTCATCGTTTCCAAACGTTCCTTTCTCGCACCAAAGCAATGAGGGCAGCTGGAAAGAAAACCAATATCCCAAGTATCTACAAACACCCGGCCTTGTGTTAACTGTAGCGCTTTTTCAAAAACCTCTTCAAGTGTATCCAGCGAAGGCGCGATATAATACCCTTGTTGTTGCAATGTTTCCATAATACCATTCCCAGAACGGGTGGCGATAATAGAACAGCATTGTGTACCACTATAAAAAGCGAATTTTACGGTACGTATTACCCATTCAATATTTTCTTTAACATTAACAAAATGAACGCACGGACATCTATATCATTACTCCGCAAAAAAGATGCAGCTTGTTTAAAGTCATCGGGCGTAAGTTGTTTATTGAGTTTGGGCAATACTTCGGGATGGATAGTTTCAAGCCCCATCGCTATTTCCAGGCTTCCGTTAAGTTTATTTTTAAATTCAACACAGCTTTCACCACAAAGCTTGGGATGGTTTTCCACTACCACCCTGCTATAAGGCTGTAACCGTTCAATTATTCCTGAATGATCTTCAATCGGGATGGCGTTATGGTCGAAAAAATTACCGTTGTTATATAGTTTTATTACATCAGCCTTAGGTAATTGGTTTAAAGCATAGTCTATTTGCTTTAAAATAGCTCGCGGGCGTGTGGGCCCGGTTAGTGTATTTTTCCAAAGGTCACACATCAGGCACTCAAAGCTACATTCTTTACCCGTCAAAAAGATGGTGTTTACCTTTTGCAATACCCCATTCCTATCCGGTTCCTCCTCGTGCAGGAAATGATAAGGGATATCCGGATTTAACGCGTTTCTCGACGGCCTGAGGTTTTCAATCTCGTGATTATCGTGCATAAAGCGAATGGAAGTATTTCCTATATTCCGTTTCACCTTGTGGAAACAATTCTTTGAAAGTGCTTTCTGTAGCTGCTCCAAGTTGGAAACGGCGTTTTTCAAATACTGGCATATCAAAACCCGTAATGGCTTTAACACCCCTGCTGGTTATCTCACCTTTTAAGGCATAAAGCGCATCCTCGCTCCAATCCGTTAACTGAATGAAAGGTATACCTTCGGCCACCTCAATAACATTGGGCAGCGCATAGGGGCTTAGGCCTTTAAATCCATATAAACGGCATGGCGCATATGAGCGCACATGCCCGCGGCTTTGCCCGCCAGAGTAGGTTAACGAATGTTTGATCTTATCAACCCCCCAACCTTCCTGGTAAAGCATCATATTATTCAACACGCTGCGTATGGTGAGTTCTGTATTTTCCGCAATTGGGTAATCCTTAAGATTTTCATCCCCTCCGTCGCCGTCTGCCAGGTATTTCCACTCCGGATACAGACTACGCAGTTGCTTGCATAAAGCCAGTGCCATTGTAGCTGATTCCAAATCTCTTGACTTATAATCTTCTATTACTGTGATAGCTTCTTTATAATTAACCGCAGATTGCGGGATATTAATAACTTCCAGGAAAAGGGAAAGGCCCAACTGATCCAAAAATTGGTGCGCTTGCTCCGCATCGGGGCCGCTATCTACTGAAAGCGTAAACGCTTTTAACCGTTGTGGCGACATACCGAGTTTTAGCATCAGGTAATAAAGTACCAGGAAAACAGATCCGCTATCGATACCGCCGGAAAATAAAACACCCACTGGTTCATTGTGAGGAATTGACAAAAGCCATTTCTGGCATTCATTCGCTAATGTTCCGATGTAAGCTTTACCTATTTGATCCAGATCATGCGAAAAGGCGTTTCTTTGGGGTTCAAAAAAGCGGGTATAAACGGGGTTTGGGTCAGGGCAGCCTATTACTTCTAAACGCACTACATAATGCGCGGGCACCATCCTGGTATAGGAAGGATGAAACTGATGATGTAGCCCCATTCCTTTTAAGAAATTATAGATCTCATCAATACGTTCGGCAACAATCAGCAATGGGCCGCTTACTTGCTTAGCCAAAAAATAACGCATAGGCCTGCCAATTGAACGCGCCAGAAAAATCTGCTGACCCACTTTTTTTACTATGGCAAATTGCCCTTCTATCTGCCGTACACGTGAAGCATCACCGGAAATTACCGCTTCCGCCGCTTCTTCCGATGTCATATTAAAAATACTATTATTATTATCATCTAATAAGCTTACATAGTCAGTAGGCTTGGCTGTATAAGGGTTGTTCATAAAAATCAAATTAAAAATAGATGATTCGTCCTTATTGCGCTTAACATTGTATCATCCGCTGTGATACAATGTTAAGCTTTTCAACTATATTACCCAAAAATATCTACAGCGTTAAAATCAGGCATGATGCATCTAAAATTGAACATTTACGTAGCTAATAAACTAAAAATTACAACTCCTACGAAAACAACTTTTCTCCGGCAAGTCTTGTTCCATCAACACGGGCCTGTATTTTAGCAAACGCAGTTTCACGTGTAGTCGAAACATCATCGCAAAAAGGCGAAAAACCGCAATCGTCTGTAGTGCCTAATTGGTTTAGGGGGATATACTCTGCTGCCTCAATTATCTTGTTCATTACTTCTTCAGCAGTTTCAATTTCGGGGCTAAGTACATCTATTACACCAATAAACGCCTTTTGATAAGTTTTAAGGTATTGTTTTATTATTTTCAATACCTTTACCCTGTCTGGGTCGCTTGCCAATTGCAGATAAAAACTGCCAAATTTAAATCAAAAAGCTGCGGCAAAAAATCGGCATAATCTATATCAGCACTATGTGTTGAATCGTGGTCGCCACCTGGGCATACATGCACACCCAATTTTTGTTGCTCATCTTTATTAAAACGATCAAAAACCTGATTATTAAGCTCAATAAAATGCTTTAATACGCCACCGGATGGATCAAGTTTAAGTGATAATCTTCCTTCCGTAAAATCCATCTGAACCTTGTATGCACCGTGGTGCAAACATTGCCTTATATCCTTTTCGCATTCATTTAGTAGATCTGCTACGAATTCCGCCTGGCTATATCCTTTAATTCCATTTTTGGGGGTATATCAAACTTAATGCTGAAGCTGAGATAACTGCTTGTTTTATTGGAGTGTTCGTATGCTTTTGAGCAGTAATCAAGTATTTTACTGCATAATTACCATATTTAAATGGTCCGCTGGTTAATAATGGCAATTGCCGGCAATGGCCATCTTCAAAAGTGATCTTCATTCCATCCGGACTCAAATTTGATAAACCTTCGAGTGGATAGGTCGCGAAACTTGACTTGGTTTGTTCACCATCGGTTATTACAGGGGAACCGGTTTTTTCAAATTTACTTATAGTATCATTAATTGCCTGATCGTAAAGTTTTTTTAAATCACCGTTTTTGCGGATTGGTAATAGCTTCTACTAATTCTGGTGAACGGGTATACTTCCAATTGGTTCTGTAGGTATTTTCATAGCATTTGTTTATTATGTTTATTATGTTTATTATTTAAACCGGCCTCGGAAGCCCATTAGGTTAATTCTAAGGGCTTATTTATCAGGGTTGTTACATCATAAGGTACGATTAACATTTTTTTGCTGTATCATTACGCTGCATGATTATTCAGGTTTTTGGATCCTTGAGATTTGGATACCAAAGCAAAAACCACCAGGCCCGAGGCCAGAACAATCAAACTCATAGCTAAATGCCAACCCGCAGGTTTAAGTACATACATTGCACCAAAAAATTGTATAACCAGTATAATTGACAAAAAATTAGCGGCGGCTTTGCGTGATACCTTGCTAATTACATATGAGCCTAACGGCGCAAATATAGCAACAAAAGGTATACAGATCAGCCACATTTCAAATGCTTGTTTTTGGAAATCTTTTACAACACCTGCGTGAATAAAAAACCCAAAGATGGTTTCTATAGTCATAATAATAACTGACGACGGTATTGCTATTTTTTCATTAATCCGATAGTAAATTGTCATGAAGCAGAAGGAAAATATGTTTATGCCCGTTCCAAAAATAGACGAAATTATACCACCTATAAACCCAAGAATAATTAATCTTGCCATATCGGATTTTCCAAAGCTCCGGATAGCGTCAAATAAATCTCTTTTGTCTTTTCGGTTTTCATTCCACAGCACGATACCGAAACTTAGCCATAACGAAACAAAAAATAGTTTGGCCACGGGCGGTGAAATTAGCGGAACTACGTAATATGTACCCAACACCATTCCAAACACCCCACCCAGAGTAACGAACTTAATATAGTTCCATTCTACTTTTATCTTTTTATTTAAAATCAAGACAGATGCACAAGTCATGCCAACGCTTTGAATAGCGAATGCGAAATTGCGGGTAACGCCCGGGGATATTTTTAATAAAAGGGTAAATATAGGATAAGCCACTGCCGCACTGCCTTCCGGGCTTGAGCCGGCGATAAAAGCCCCACCGATCATGGTAATTAATGAAGGATAATATTTCCCGAACAGATGAAAACTAGCTGTATAAAACATATAAATAAGCCAGCAGGTAATTACTGTAAATAATAGTGCAAGATAAATCAAAGGAAGATGTCTTGCCTTGTTCTCAGCTTCAGGATGATTAACTTTATCATTTGTATCGTAGTGCATGAGATTAGAGTTTAATAGTCGTTTAATTGAATTTGATTTATGTATTATTTACCAAACTGGTAAAAAAATGTAACCCGATAAACTAATACATGGCTATCGGGCAGGTAGCCTGTTGTTGTTGGATCCCTCAAGTCCTGGTAGCGTATAAACCATATGTTCGGCATAAAGTGGATACTTTTTGCAGGGCTGAAATCAAAGCCCGCGGTAACGAAATGCTCTTTAGTGAACGGACTATATGCTGCAAGGTTGGTGTTTGTAGTATACACATCGCCGGCATTGAAATGATCGTCGGGGTTATAGCTATCATAACGTGCGAAAAATCCCAGCTTGTCTTTATAAATTGCTCCGTGTGAATATAAGGAGATGGCCTCCACTGTAGCGCTCTCCTCTGTTTTATTATTTGTAACGTTGGTTAAACCGTTAGCAATTTGCTGTGCATAACCTTCCACACCAAAAGTAATCTTTGGGGTAGTATAAGCCACAAAGCCCTTCAACATGTGCCGTTTTTGTCCATCAATAGGGAACGCGCTGGGTGCTGTTTGCATATAGTCGGCATATAGATCGAAGATTAGCGACTGGTTAAAGAACTTAGCGTATACATCACCATAAAAGGCCTTATAAAAACCGGTGTTCGGATTAGTGGTTATGAGCAGGTTCGATTGGGTATTATTGCCCACCATTAAGTCATACCCATAGTTTTTTGTGGCAGGGTCGAAATTTCCTTGTAAGGAAGCACCAAGATCATAAAGGTTTGACCGGTGAAAATCGGCAATTGTTTTTTCAACCGAGCGGTATCCCCAGACCTTTTCAGTCAGCATTACGGTAAGCGGTGTAAGCTGCTCGCCTATTACGAAATCGGTTCCGTTCCAGATGTTTTTCCAGCGCAGATCGGCTAACTTGATAAAGAATCCCATGCGATTATCCGCCAGATTATCGCCACCTGAAATAGTTGTTCCTGTTGCCGGATTGGTATTGGCGCTCGGCTCAGACGACAATAATAATTCTGCAGAAAATTTGCGATTGATATCATAATCGTATCCTAAATAAATACGGCGAAACTGGAAAGAATTGCGGTAAGTTGGAACGTTATTATAATTGGTTTCCGGGCCGCGATTACCGGCATCAGCGTGAGCGTCATAATAAAAATCACCAAACGTGAGTCCCCAAAAACGCCTTACGGGCTTAAAGGAGGTGTCGCGCTCTGTAATAACACCCGTGTTTGTATTAGTAGCAGAGGTGGTCACCTGCGCGTTGACGTTAAGGCCGGTAAGTAAAAATCCAGCGCATAAAAAACCGTTAAAAATTTTGGTAAAGGGTTTAATCATAATATATAAGTTAGGTTGATTATTGGTTATTCTGAAATTTATTGGTTCTGCCACCCCTTCTGATTAACTCATTTGATTTGAAAAATCTAATCTGTTGATTATTAAACGCGACAGCATAGATCACACCAGCGGCTGTTTTTATGGTTTTTATATCTCTTACTTCACCTCTTAATAAAAACCCGGAAGAAACCGGTGAAATTGCGCGCAAACTTTTATTTTTATCTAAAAGCAGTACATCGCCGTAGTCGGCATCATACCTCCCCTCGTAGGGCATTACCCCAGAGAAATCGCCACCAGCTAAAATTCCTTTTTTATCCCCCTGCAACAGACTAAAACCAAAAAGGGGCGCCATTTGTGCTTGCGCCGGAAATGCCTTGAACACAAAATCGCCTTTGCCTTTATTGTAAAATACACCCGATGAAAAAGTGCTGGCTATTAAAGGATTTTTATCGCTTAAAGCATCGCCGAATACCTGCTGAATAGTTTTACCGGCAAAATCCTGGTATAATAAAAACTTTTTGCGGAGAAAAGGCACCTGTTGTTCGAGTTCACCTTTGCCTAAAAAGCTATAATCATTTTGATTGATACTATAGGTTAGCAAAGGATCAACCGTTCCGTTCCGATCCAGATCCGACAAAAATAATTTAACAGGATCTTTTGCAGTAGGTTTTAGTTTGGAGTTCCAGCCGTAGTTACCTGCTATGATGTCAATTTTACCGTCACCATCCACATCCGCAAGCACCACTCTTTGCCACCATCCCGATAGTTTATCCAGCCAGGGAGAATGATGCTGAATAAATTTCCCGTTTTTATTCATGAAAACCTTTACCGGCATCCATTCACCTGCAACTACCAGGTCGGGCCAGCCGTCATTATCCAGATCGGCGAAAGCAGCCGAACGGATCATCCCCGCATGTTTTAATTCATCAGGCAGTGGTACCTGGTGATAATGGCCATGCCCATCATTCATTAACAAATAGGATTCCGGAATCTTGCCAAAACTATGAATACCAGGCGCGCCGGCTACAAAAATATCCGGGTAACCATCATGGTTTATATCGGCAACTGCTACGGCCGATTTATTGAGTTTAATAGACGGAATATCATTTGAGCGCGTAAAATGCCCCTTGCCATCATTGATATACAAACGATCTGCAAGCGCAGGTGAACCATCCGGCAATTCGTTACCTCCACTCACTACATACAGGTCAGGGTTGCCATCATTGTTTACATCCAGAAAAACTGCATCCACATCTTCACAGGCCGCATCAGCGATAAATGCCGGTTGAACCGAAAGTTTGAAACTGCCATCAGGCATTTGAATAAACAAAGCGCCCGGTTGCCCGCTTGCTCCGCAAACATAAAAATCATCCAGCCCGTCATGGTTTACATCAGCAACCGCTATACGAGGGCCTTCGATTGAAAGCATATGCGGAATAAGTGGCTGCTGGCTAAAATCTACAAAATCATTTTCCTGGTGTTTCCAGTCTATACCCAGATGGCTGGTTATATCGTTCAAAATTGGAGGTGTAGGCGGAAAAAATTGTTTGTAATTAAAATGCCCGACAGCATTTTTTTGATCGATAAGCAAAAGCCGATCTGCCTTTACATTTTTGATCACCTGGAAAGTTTGATTCGGCCAAACTATCAACAAACTATCAATTGTTTTTACGCTATTTAACCCGAAATGCAATTTCGGTTCCACTGACGACTGGAACCCGCGTGTAAGCATCAGTTGCTCATATTGCATTTGCTTACCACAAAAAGTATAGGCCTTGGTACCTATGCCAAAGCGATTATCCTTCCTGCCTGTAAATTTCAGGCTTAGATAATGGCTGCCTTTCGATAGGTTTTTATAAATACAAGCTTCGTGATTAATATTATTAGTCACTAGGTCTAGGTTTCCGTCATTGTTCAAATCTGCATAGGCGGCCCCATTCGAAAGCATTGCGTCCTTGATACCCCATGCAACACTTTTATCTATAAATTTTTCGCTCTTTGTACCCTTATAAAGATAGCTGCGTGCATCGCCTTTGGGCATTTTATCCAATACATCACCATCTATGGCCGTCGAGTTTAAAAGCTGGTTCTGCACCGCATCATCTGACACATAGCTGATATAGTCCATATCCGTAGGCCGGCGCTTAACACCATTTGTTATAAAGAGATCTTTTACGCCATCGTTATCAAAATCAGCTAATAGAGGGCTCCAACTCCAGTCTGTGGCGGCAACACCATCCATTAAGCCGACATCGCTGAACGCTTCACCGTTGCCCAGGTTCTTTTGCAGGCAATTGCGGGAGTACTGATTTTGAAAGCCACCCCTCAATATTTTAGACTTATATTCATCATATGACCCATCTCCCATATAAGTTTTCAACCTATATTCGTCTTCGGGCAGCATATCAACCGTAATAACATCCAGCTGACCATCATTGTTAAAGTCGGCAATGTCATTGCCCATGCTGGACCGGCTGTAATGATTAAAATGCTTGGCGCCTGATTCTGTAAATGTACCGTTGTGATTATTGAGGTAGTAGTAATCATTTTCATCAAAATCATTTCCTATGTAAACATCATCCCAGCCATCGTTATTCAAATCACCTACTGCTATGCCCAGGCCATAGCCCATTGCACTGCTGTAGATTTCAGATGCTTTAGTAGCATCAACAAAATGACCACCCTTATTAAGATAAAATTTACTCCCTGCCTGATTGTTGACCGTTTTACGGCCCGACGCATCGCCAAACATGGCTAAAGAATGATCTGACTGATTAAGAAGGAAACAATCCAGTAAGCCGTCATGGTCCGCATCAAAAAAAGCCGCTTGGGTTGAGTATCCAGAAAAATCAAGACCATACTTTGCGGACTCCTCTGTAAAAGTGCCATCGTGATTATTGATATAAAGAAGGTTGTGACCTTTTAAACCTAACTTGCCTGCAACTGCGCATACATAAATATCCAGGTAACCATCGTTATTAACATCGGCCATGGTAACGCCGGTACTCCAATCATTATCGCCGGCAACCCCTGCTTTTGCAGTTATATCTTCAAACTGGTAATTTCCTTTATTGAGGTAAAGTTTGTTACCGCCTTTTTGGTTTGAGGTAAAAAAAATGTCGGGCAAGCCATCATTATTAATATCGCCGATTGCAACACCGCCGCCATTATAATAATACAAGTAGTCCAAAATACCGGGTTTTGCATTATCATCGATCTGGTTTATAAAATGAATGCCCGTCTGCGACGAGGGTAGCGATTGAAATAACGGCGGTGGTTGCGGTATTTTTTGCCGACAGGAAAAAAAAAACAAGTACAAAATAATCAGGCAGATCACAAATACATCACTACCCAACCTTTTTGGTGAATTAGTTTTTTTCATCAATTAATTTTAAAAATAAGGAGAAATGATGTCCATGTCAACTATAGTAGTATCGCTGACAGGTAGTTTGTCATTTTTAAATTCTTCAAGAGGCAGCAGTATGGGTTTTAAAGATTTATCATTCATATAATTTTCCATTGCTGTGTATAATCTGACCCTATCGATATATCTGCCTTTAAAAGGTCCGACCAGAACTCTGCCCGCCGGGATAATCATAAGATCTAATTTATTTGATAGCGGAGGGTTTTTATTTATCTTCAAACCTATAAGTATTTGTAACGAATCCTTTCCAAAATCAATTCGCTGTAATAGAAATGGAGGAAAGTCAGTTAACCGATTTTTCGAAACAAAGCAATTCAGTTCGTCAAGCATCGGCGCGCAATGCTGATAAATATCTTTTTTCGCAATTGTTTTTTTATTTACGATAAAAATACTACGATTGCTAAATTCCCTTTGAATATTAAAACCGTAAAAGGAATTAATGTCTTCCATATAATTTTTCAGATCTACTATCGGGGAACCTCTTAAGTCATCTTGAAAAAACATACTGTGCAATAATTTCCATAACTCTTGTTCACGGGTAACAACAATAATCGCATGATTGCTTTTTGGTTCCGGAACGATAATGCAATTAAAATCCGAAACATTGTTATTTTTAGTTTCACGAATGGATATGTCGTTTAACCAAACTTTTTTTACATGAAATGAGGTCCCGGGAACTGTTAATGAGAAGTTCGAAAGATTACCCGTGCGTTTTAATTGGCTATGAGTTGCTCCGATTTTTAGTTCAGGTTGCCATAGTTGCCAGTCTTCAGCTGTTGTGAAGTATTTGTACACACTAAAATAGTCAGAATTGATAACAATATCGTTTGTTTTTTTAATCGGTATAAACCCTATAAGAATGATCACAAATAAGGAAAATATTATGGTTGCTCGTATCTTCATAGGTATAATTCGTCATAACCATCTATGCCGAACAAAATTTTAGATTTATAATGAACTTATGCCTTATAATAAGAAATTGAATATGTTGAAATTATAAAATGTTATGCAGCTAATATTTTAGCTGCATAACATCGTGATAATTATTAATATCCAGGGTTCTGTTTTAAATTTGAATTGGTGATCATTTGCGCCTGCGGTATAGGGAAAAGAAAAGTGTGCTTGTCAGGATCCTGAGATTTACCAGGAATACGGGCGCCTGTGAAATAAGGAATCCCATCGGCGACTTCGAAACGAATTAAATCATCTCTTCTCGTGGTTTCCCAAGCCATTTCCCGGCCGCGTTCCGCCAACAGGTTAGG
>Ga0302315_10003763_pt1 | contig 13529 bp, 3 predicted proteins | sample III_Palsa_N3_1_FD_200532 | JGI IMG/M metagenome (GOLD analysis project Ga0302315, IMG submission 200532) | Peat permafrost microbial communities from Stordalen Mire near Abisko, Sweden - III_Palsa_N3_1 | ecosystem: Environmental > Terrestrial > Soil > Palsa > Peat permafrost | place: Sweden... | reverse complement strand
GGCCGCTGGAGCCACTGAGGTGATCGTCAGATTACCCATCGAAGTCGCCGCGCTGTAGTTGTTCACCGCCGCAAAGGTAGCCGTGATATCGGCGGCATAGCTTCCCGCAGCAAGCGTCCCGCTGGGGGTATAGACCGTAGTGCAGGTGCCTGCCGTTATCAGCGTGCAGGTTGCTGGAGCGAAGCTTCCGCCAACGCTGCCCGTTGTCCCGAATGTCACCACCCCGCCGGTGACGACGCCTGCTGTCCCGCTCTCGGCCGCCGTCACCGTGATGCCTGTAGTCGAGCCATAGGCCGAAGAGACTGCGCTCACTGTCGTGGTTGCCGGAGCGATGCTGGTAATCGTCAAGTTACCTGAAGCGTTCGCTGCAGCATAGTTGCCCGTGGCCGCGAAGCTGCCGCTGATATCGCTAGCATAGGTCCCAACGGCAAGGGTTCCGCTGGGGGTATAGACCGTCGTGCAGATTCCTGCCGCTGTCAGCGTACAAGTTGCCGGGTTGAAGCTTCCGCCAACGCTGCCGTTAGTGACGAAGGTGACGACGCCACCTGTGACGACACCGCCCGCACCGCTCTCGGTGGCTGTCACCGTGATGCCAGTGGTTGAACCGTAGGCAGACGAAACAGCACTCACTATGGCCGCCAAAGGCGCTACTGTGGTGATGCTAAGGCTGCTGGTTGTGCTTGCCGCAGTGTAGTTGCCAACTGTGGCAAAGCTGGCAGTAATGTCACTGTTATAGGTTCCAGCAGCGAGGGTGCCACTCGGAGTGTAGACCGTAGTGCAAGTGCCCGCCGCTGTCAGCGTGCAGGTTGCTGGATTGAAGCTACCGCCCACGCTGCCGCTCGTGCCGAAGGTGACAATGCCACCCGTGACTACACCAGCACTACCGCTCTCGGCAGCTGTCACAGTAATGCCGGTGGTCGAACCATAGGCCACTGAGACGGCGCTCACAGTCGATGTGATTGGAGCGACGGTAGTGATGCTGAGGTTGTTGGCGGCATTGGCTACACTGTAGTTGCCAACCGTTGCGAAGCTAGAGGTGATATCACCGCTATAAGTTCCAGCGGCAAGTGTGCCGCTAGGCGTGTAGACCGTCGTGCAGGTGCCCTCCGCTATCAGAGTGCAGGAAGCCGGATTGAAGCTTCCGCCAACGCTGCCAGCTGTCCCGAAGGTCACCACTCCACCGGTGACGACGCCTGCTGTGCCGCTCTCGGTGGCCGTCACTGTAATGCCCGTGGTCGAACCGTAAGCCGAAGAGATAGCACTGACCATTGTGACCGCTGGAGCGACCGAGGTGATCGTCAGATTGCCCGTCGAAGTCGCTGCGCTGTAGTTACCCACTGCCGCGAAACTAGCCGTGATGTCGGCGGCATAGCTTCCCGCAGCAAGCGTCCCGCTGGGGGTATAGACCGTCGTGCAGGTCCCTGCCGCTGTCAGTGTGCAGGTGGCCGGATTGAAGCTACCGCCAACGCTGCCCGTTGTCCCGAACGTCACCACACCGCCTGTGACAACACCGGCCGTACCGCTCTCGGTCGCTGTTACCGTGATGCCCGTCGTCGAGCCATAGGCCGAAGAGACTGCGCTCACTGTCGTGGTCCCCGGAGCGATGCTTGTGATCGTCAGGTTGCCTGAAGCATTTGCCGCAGTGTAGTTGCCTGTAGTCGCGAAAGTAGCCGTGATGTCGGCAGTATAGCTTCCCGCAGCCAGGGTACCGCTGGGGGTATAAACCGTCGTGCAAGTGCCTGCTGCTATCAGCGTGCAAGTTGCCGGATTGAAGCTTCCGCCAACGCTACCGCTAGTGCCAAACGTCACCACACCGCCTGTGACAACACCCGCTGTACCATTTTCGGTTGCAGTCACCGTAATACCAGTAGTCGAACCATAAACTGTCGACACGCCACTCAGAGTAGCGGTCACCGGCGCTACAGTGCTGATGCTCAGATTACTGGTTGTGCTCGCAGCAGTGTAGTTGCCTACCGCCGCAAAGCTGGCGGTGATATCACCGCTATAAGTTCCGGCAGCGAGAGTCCCACTCGGAGTGTAGACCGTCGTGCAAGTGCCCGCCGCAACTAGCGTGCAGGTCGCCGGATTGAAGCTGCCGCCCACACTGCCTGTTATCCCGAAGGTAACTAAACCACCCGTAACGACTCCTCCGGCACCGCTCTCGGTCGCCGTCACCGTGATACCCGTCATCGCGCCGTAAGCTGCCGAGACAGCACTTACCGTCGCCGTCGCTGGAGCTATGGTGGTAATGCTGAGGTCGTTGGTGGAGCTGGCCGCGCTGTAGTTACCTACCGCCGCGAAGCTCGCAGTGATGTCGTTGGTATAAGCTCCGGCAGCCAGTGTCCCGCTGGGCGTGTAGACCGTCGTGCAAGTACCCGCCGCAACTAGCGTGCAGGTCGCCGGAGTGAAGCTTCCGCCCACACTGCCTGTTGTCCCGAAGGTAACTACACCACCCGTAACGACCCCTCCGGCACCGCTCTCGGTCGCCGTCACCGTGATGCCCGTCGTCGCGCCGTAAGCTGCCGAAACAGCACTTACCGTCGCCACGGTTGGGGCTACGGCGAGCGACGTACCGCTTACCTGAATGATCTGAGTTGGATTTGGGTTGATGTACAGGTCGTTATCGGTGATATTTCCCGAACCCGTCAACGGGCTGCCGACCGCGGTCGGCACGAACTCGACTCCGAGACCGCAACCTGCTCCCGCGGCTAATGTCGCACTGATGCTGCACGTCGTACCTGCGCCGGCGAAGCTGGCGTTCGTACCCGTCAATGCGGAGATCGTCAGCGGCATGTTGCCGTTATTGCCCAGCGTCACTACTTGCTGCGCGCTGCTGCTGCCGACATACGTGCTGGCGAAAGCCAGGCTCGGAGCATCCTGCACATCTATCCTGCTCACCTTAAGTGTGGCGATATCGGAGACGTAGAGGTTCCCGCTGCCGTCAACCGCGATGCTGAAGGGTTTAACGAAACCGCTCCCGATTGCAGTCATACAGGCGGTGCTGAAGCAGTTTGGCGACATCTCCGACACTGTGCCGCTGATATCGGCAACGTAGACGTTGCCAAGTCCGTCTACCGCGACTCCGGTAGGCGAGGAAAAGCCGCCACCCAGCGTCACCACACAGCTGACATCGACGCAACCCTGCGGAATTTCGTTGACCGCGTGGTTCCCTTCATCGGCCACGTAGACATTTCCATCCTTATCGACCGCTACGCCATAGGGCATGTTGAAGCCGCCGCCCAGGGTGATAGAGCAACTGGCGACAAGGCAACCGGCAGGCAGCATCGCTATACGGTGGTAGGCCAGGTCGCTGACATACACGTTTCCGCTGCTGTCCGCCGCTAAGGCAACGGGCTGAGCGAACATCGGAGCCAGTGTCACGACGCAATTGGAACTGAGACAACTTTCCTGCCTCTTCGTCACGTTTGCCGAATCGGTAATATAGACATTTCCGCTGCCATCCACTGCCACGCTATAAGGCGCGCCAAAACCACCCCCGCCCAGTGTGTTGACGGCCGTATAACCGCCTGCTGCCAACAATTCGTAGACTGCTGGGTTTGCGCTGGTTGAATCCGGGATAAAGACATTGCCTGCCGCGTCCACAGCGATACCGCGTGGACGCACATAACCGCTACCCAGGACAACTGGGATGGATGGCGTACTCAGGCTGAAGGTCGTCTGCGGTCCGGTGCCTAATCCCCCGAGGAAGGCAGTGCTTGCGATATTTCCCGCTCCATCCATCAGCACGATGCCGCCAAGGCGTGCCCATGGATGCGCCGGCTCAAAGGTGTAGTTCACCGTGCAGCTGTGAGTCGAGTCATACGTTCCACCCGGGACGCAGGTTCCACCGGCCAGGTAATTGAACTCCAAACCGCTTATACCCTGTGTGGTCACCTGAATAGCGGTGGCAAGCGTAGCGTTCAACGTTACGGAAGCGGTGAAAGTCATGGTTGCGGTCAGCGTGCCGCTCAGCGTCCCCACGGGCAATACCGCTCCCGTCGAGACGAAGATGCTTTGCGTGACTGAAGGGGCCGGCGCATAGGTAGCATCACCATCCTGATTCGCGGTGACTACGACTGCTCCAGCACCTGTGATGGTCAACGTCGAACCCGAAACGGTTGCCGGGCCGGTCACCGTGTAATAGACGGCGAGGTTGGAGCTGGCTGTCGCCGTTAGCGTCAGCGGTGACACACCATTGCTCACGCTGGAAGGCAGCGGCGGGAAGGTAATGGTCTGTGCCGTGCTCCCTGTTCCAACTCCCGTGCCTATAAGCGCAATCACCTGCGTTGTGCCGGCATTGAGTGTGTTATCGGTAATGCTTGCCGATCCTATAACTGCTCCCGGAGATGCAGGCGCGAATTCAATACCGAGAAGGCAAGTCCCTTCTGCTGCAACGGTCGCAGTAGAGCTGCAGCTTGTCGCTGCGCCGCCGAAGCTGGCATCGTTGCCTGTGAGCGCGGAGACCGTCAACGGCATGTTGCCGTTATTTCCCAGCGTTACGACCTGCTGTGCACTGCTGCTGCCGACTGGTGTACTGGCAAAGCTAAGAGACGGCGCGTCCTGAACATCGATCTTCTTTACATGATTATTTCTCTGGTCGCTGACATAGAGATTGCCGCTTCCATCCAACGCTATGCCAGCTGGATAGCTGTAATTTCCCCCTAGCGTGACGACGCAGCTCGCGCTGAAGCAACCCGGAGGAATCTTCATCAGCGACTCGGAGACCACGTCCGTAACGTACACATTGCCGCCGCCATCCACAGCCACCGCATCGGGCTGGCCAAAGCCTCCGCCAAGCGTCACGACGCACGTGCTGACAATACAGCCTGGAGGGATCTCCGTGACCGTGCCATTCTGCTGGTCGGCGACATATACGTTCCCACTAACGTCCACCGCAACGCCCTGAGGACTGTTGTACCCCCCACCGATTGTGGTGACGCAAGAGGAATCTAAACAACCAGGCGGCATTTTGGTGACAGCATGAGTGCCGAAATCCGCAACGTAGACATTGCCGCTACCGTCTATGGCAACTGAATCCGGAGTGTTGAAGCCTCCGCCCAGATTCGTCATGCAACTCGAGTCCGCGCAGCCAGGCGGCATCTCCACCAGCCGCGCTCCATAGTATGGATTCGCCACATAGACATTGCCCAGACCGTCTACCGCTATGCCGACGGGGTAGGTATAGCCGCTGCCCAGCGTTGTCGTACAGCTGGCATCGAGACAGCCTGCCGGCATCTCTTTAATCTGGCTGTTGTACTGATCGGCAACATAGATATTTCCACTCGCATCCACGGCTAAGCCGGTGGGCTCATCAAACCCGCCGCCCAGGGTGCTCGGAGCCGTTAGCGTACTCAGAGAGAACGTCGCCTGCGGACCGGTGCCGATGCCACTGAGATAACTACTGCCCAGCACCGCGCCCGAAGCCGTCACCACCTCGATGCCGCCAAAGCGTGCCCACGGATGCAGGGGCGTGAAGCTGTATTCCACCGAGCAGACATCGCCGGTACTGTAAACCGTGTTTGCGGCGCACGTTCCGCCGGTGACCAGGTTGAAATCCAGGCCGGTCGCACCCTGTGTCACCACTTTGACGGCGGCGATCGTGGTGCTGGCCGACGTGCCCGCCGCCGTGATCGTTATATACGCCGTCAGGTTCGTGACCGTCGATCCCACGGGGGTGTTCGGCGTATAGCTCGGTGGCACGATATAGGCAAACTGGTCCGCCGTGCTTGTCGCGCTGGTGCTGTCAGTGATCACAGTGATATCGACTATGCCCAGTGCGTCGGCGGGCGCAACCGCTGTAACCGTTGTCGCATTGACGAAAACGACGTTCGTTGCCGCGCTACTGCCGAACATTACGCCAGTTAGCCCGGTAAAGCTCGTACCGGTGATCGTCACCGCTGTTCCGCCCGTTATCGGTCCGCTCGCCGGAGTTATCCCGGTGACCACCGGCCGCGGATTAACCGTCAGCACCTGGCCCGTTGTATCGCTGCTTGCTGCATAGAGCGTCGTATTGGACGTCGTATAAGCGGCAGTAATCGTGTTTGCGCCGGCTGTCGTCACATTGTACGAAAGGCTCGCCACGCCATTGGTCACAGTCGCCGAGCCCAGAGTGGAAGTCGTCGACCCCACCGTGTCATAGAAGGTAACGCTGCCGACAGGCTTCATCGCAGGGGTAATCGTATCGGCGACGGTGGCGTTTAGCATCGTCGCTCCGCCCCACGCGACGGTGGCCGGGTTCAATCCCACGGTCGTGGTGGTCGTATCCGGAACATTAGCTATAGCCGTGCCGGTTAGCTGAATGGTCTGAGTCGTGCTGGCGTTGAGGGAGTTGTCTTTGATACTTGCCGTCCCCGTCCGCGGGCTCCCAGTGGTGGTCGGAGCGTACTCGATGCCCAGGCCGCAACTTGCTCCCGCAGCTACCGTTCCATTAGCGATACAGGTCGTCCCCGCGCCGGTGAAGTTGCCGTTCGTGCTGGTGAGCGTAGAGAGTGCCAGCGGCATATTGCCGTCGTTGGCAAGCGTGACCACCTGCTGCGCTGTGCTCCTCCCTACGAAGGTGTTACCGGGAAATGTGAGCGTTAGCGTGCTCTTGAGGTCGACATCGATCTTGTACATATTCAGGGTGGCGGTGTCGGAGACATAGAGGTTGCCGCTTCCGTCTATCGCGACACTGAAAGGTGCAGTAAAGCCCGTACTGGTTGTGGTCACGCAGCTCGCGCTGAAACAGTTCGGCGGTATCTGCGCGAGAACGCCGGCAACATCGGCGACATAGACATTCCCAACTCCGTCCACCGCGACGCCGTCCGGCGTGGTAAAGCCGCCACCCAGCGTCACCACGCAACTGGCGTCGAGACAACCCTGCGGAATCTCCTTGACAGCATGGTTCCCGCTGTCGGCCACATAGACGTCTCCGCTCGTATCCACAGCAACGCCATAGGGAGAGCTGAAACCGCCGCCCAGCGTGACAGAACAACTGTCCGCAAAGCAACCGGCAGGCAGCATCACGATCCGGTTGTAGCCGGCGTCACTGACATACACGTTTCCGCTGCCATCCACTGCGATGCCGACAGGACCACTGAATATCGGGTCCGACGTTTGAACCGCACAATTGGAATTGAGACAGCCTTTCGGCATCTTTGTCATTTCCTGACGGCTTACATCGGTGACATAGACATTCCCAGCGCCATCCACCGCTACGCTGTAAGGCACGGCAAACGTATTGCTGTTGCCCACCGTCGTAACGGTGCCGCCCGAAGCCGGAACTTCGTATACGGCCACATTGGCTTCATCGGCTACATATACATTGCCGCCTGCGTCTACTGCGAGGCCGCGCGGGCGCGAATAATTAGGGGATGGCGCTTTCAGCGCAACCGGCACGGCGTTGCTCAGGCTGAAGGTCGCCTGCGGGCCGGTGCCGGTTCCGGAGATGAAGGTGGTGCCTAAAATATTCCCCGAGGTGTCCGTCAGTTGGATGCTGCCATAACGCGCCCATGGATGCGTGGGCTTAAAGGTGTAGCTCTCCGTGCACTGAGCGCCTGCTATATACGTCGTACTTGTGGAGCAGTTGCCACCGGTATGAGAGCTAAAATCCAGCGAGGCCACGCCCTGTGTGCTGACCGTGATTGTCTTCGGTTTCCCCGCGGTGGTGATAGTCACAGTTGCCGTCAACGTTCCGCTGGTTGTTCCCACCGGCTCAACCGCTCCACTCGATACGAAGATACTTTGCGTGACCGAAGGAGCGGGCGAATACGTCGCATCGCCATCCTGATGGGCTGTGACCACAACGGTTCCGGCGCCTGTGATGGTCAGCGTCGAACCAGAGAGCGTTGCCGGGCCTGTAACCGTGTAATAGACCGCGAGCGCGGAGCTGGCCGTCGCGGTCAGCGTAATCGGAGCCACCCCATTGGCCACAACGGCTGTCGGCGCCGGGAACGTGATGGTCTGCGCCGTGCCTCCCGTTCCAAGTCCGGCGCCGGCAAGCGCAATGCTCTGGGTTGCGCTGGCATTGAGCGTGTTGTCGGTTATGCCTGCCGATCCGGTATTCGGTCCGGTAATTGCAGGCACGAATTCGACGCCGAGAACACAGTTCCCTCCGGCCGCTACTGTAGCGCCGGCCCCGCTGGCAGCACAGGTTGTAGCGGCGCCGGCCAAGCTGGCGTTCGTTTCAGTAAGTGCGGAGATCGTCAGCGGCATGTTGCCGTTATTCCCCAGTGTCACAATCTGCTGCGCGCTGCTGTTGCCAATCGAAGTGTCGGCGAAGCTCAGCCTCGGCGCGTCCTGCATGTCAATCTTCTTTATTTCGTCATTTTTTTGATCCGTAACGTAGAGGTTGCCGCTGCCGTCCACTGCTACGGCAGCAGGATAGTTGTAACCGCCGGCTAGCGTGACCACGCAGCTTGCGCTGAGGCAGCCCGGCGGAATCATTGTGAGCAGCTCGGTGGTGACATCCGTAACATAAACATTGCCGGTGCCATCCACAGCTACACCAACAGGAGCGCTGAAGCCGCCACCGATCGTCGTAACGCAATTCACGTTCGTACAACCCGGAATGATCTTCGTGATGGTGTGATTAGGTTGATCCGCAACGTACACATTGCCGCCGGCGTCCACTGCGACACCTTCCGGGTTGCTGTAACCGCCGCCGATCACTGTGACACAACTGGAGCTGAGGCAACCCGCCGGCATCATCGTTACCGTACTCGTGCCAAAATCCCCAACATAAACGTTGCCGCTGCCATCCACGGCTACCGAGGCCGGATGACTGAAGCCACCGCCCAGCACCGTCATGCAACTCGAGCTTGCGCAACCGGGCGGAATCTCCACCACATGGAGGTTGGCGATGGCAAACGGATCCGCGACGTATACATTGCCGAGACCATCCACCGCCATGCCCGTGGGAAGGTTCAGTCCACCACCCAGCGTCGTAGCACAGCCGGCAGTGAGACACCCCGCCGGAATCTCTTTGATGAGCTTGTTTGATTGATCGTCGACGTAGACATTCCCACCAGCGTCAACCGCTATACCGGCCGGCTGATAAAACCCGCCGCCCAGAAGGCTTGGCGCAGCCGGCGTGCTCAAACCGAAGGTCGTTTGGGGGCCATTGCCTATGCCGGTAATGTAGCTGCTGCCCAGCACCGCACCCGAAGCCGTCACCACCTCGACGCCCCCAAAGCGCGACCACGGATGCGTCGGCGTGAAGCTGTACTCCACGCTGCATACGTCGCCGACGTAGTAGGCCGTGCTTGCCGAGCACGTTCCACCAGTGACTAAATTGAAGTCCAGCCCCGCCACGCCCTGTGTCAGCACGCGGACCGGGTTATTCGCACCCGCTGCCGATGTACCCGCGGCGGTGATAGTTACATTAGCTGTCAGGCTCGTAACGGTCGATCCCACGAGCGTAGGGGGAGCCGTATACGTCGCAATACCGCTCTGTGCCTGTGACCTTTGTCCACCCGCCAACAACAGCAGACACAGCGCTCCCAACTTAGCCCATCTGCCAAACCCAACCGCGCGGCTTCGGGAACCTGAGATGTAGTCGGAGAGAGAAGAAGACGAAAGACACAACGACGCCAAAGAACGCAAGAGGGGGAAGGACATGGGCCTAAAAACTCCGGGTAGAACGTATTCGCCATACGAAACGTTCTTCGACCCAGAAGCATTCAGGACAGTAAAGACCCCGGGAAGGAGAAAATTTAAATGGGGTAGTTACTGAAGCCTATCCCTGATTTTAACGGGGGTCAACATCTGTGATCGATTTACTTGCCCGGCAGCTCGGTTCTTAGGGAAAAGAATCCAGAAGTCCCCGGTGATAACCGCGTTCTGGGCATAGAGATGAATGATTCAAGCCCAGCAGAGCGAGGGTTCCCGCAAAAGTTCCACAGAGATTGCAGAAGAAACACCGCTCGCCGGACGACGCTCAAACGAAGACGCGACGCGGAACTTCCAGGTCTGCCAAAAAGCCCGAAAAGCGGCGCTCAGAATCGCTCGTGATTACTTAGGTTTTTGAAGGAGTCTACCCACAAAAGTCTCCCCCACAATCGTTCGTTTTTTGAGGATTTTCGGATCATCTAGGCAAGCCACGACCCGTCGCCGGAGGCGCTCATGTTCCCGACCTTCGGGTGGGGCAAACGGAAGGGACAGGCCGTACCGCGCGACGCGGGGAACTTCCTGCGCTGGCGGATCTATCCCATCTCCCGCAAGCTGGGAATCCCGGACCACCTGATGACCTTTCAGGTGATGCGGCGGACACTGGGAACGAACCTGCAACAACATGGAACGTTGAAGGACGCTCAAGGGGTGCTGCGGCACGCCAGTATTACGACGACCGGCAACGTGTATGTGCAGATCATCGAGGAAAGCGTGATGCGGGCCGTGAACTCCTGCGCTGCGGCGGTACTCGATGGATGGACGCCCTCGGTAGACAGCCTCGGGCTCAAGGGACGCAACCCCAAGGGCCTGTTGTTGGAAGCGCCGTCTACGCAACCTCAAATCGTAATTTGACGAAGTTTGACGAAGTTTTTGAGAGGAGGATTTCTAAATGCTTGATATAAATGGCTCCTGAGGTAGGACTCGAACCTACAACCCTTCGGTTAACAGCTCCCCTCTCGGTATTTTCAGGGTTGCTCAGAACTGCTCTATCTTGTTCATTATCTGCAATTTATGTGGCTATGATTTTCCATATTGACTGTGGGGATTACCCAGAATTTGCCACTATTTTGAGGGGTGTTCCCCACAAAATCCCCCACAGTTTTTGACCCCTAAAATCGGCCTTTTTCGGCAAACTTTCGGGCAGCAACCGAAGGGTTGTAGACAAATTCCAGGCCCCGGAAAAGAGAGGCGATTCCCTTCACTTTTTCGGCCTCTTGGATCGGTTCGCCATGAGCGGCGAACGACCGATGGCGGTGGATGGAGTGGCTAGTTTGGGTGCGTCCGAGATTCCCTCGAAGGCCCTGTCTCCCGGCCACTCGCCACTGGCATAGACCCGCTTTTCGCGGAGGCCATGCACCCCTTCCTGCCATGCTAGGAGCATCCGTTTCCCGATGTCTCGGAAGTCGGGGTGCTCGGCCATTTTCTCTTGGACAAGCGGCGCTACATCCGAGACGGCATCGCTGATGGCTTCCACGAGGAGCGCCTGTTCTCTGAGGGGTATGCCGAACGTGCTGGCGATGAATCGAGGTAAGGTCTGGCCCGGAGCCCAGGTCTTCTTCCCCATGAAGCCGATTCCGGGTGGGTTGTACTGATAGCTGGTGTAGACGGTCGTGGTGAGGAAGTCGTAGGCGGGCGACAGATGTACGTCGTCTCCTGCCGTGTAGAGCAACGCCAGATTCTTCGCATGGCAGTCCGCATTCCGAACGGCGTATGTCAGCAACAACGTGGCTGCCAATCTGCGGAAGGTCTCATACTGATGGCTGCCCGGAACATGATCGCGAACAGCCCGTGCAATCCGCTCCCAAGTCGTCTCGTACTTCGCTGCGGGTCGAAGCCCCAGCAGCGCACAAAAGTCCTCCATACCCCACAGCGGATGGCCCTGGCCATCGACATCGAAGCGATGGACAACCAGCGCGTTGCCGTCGCGCGATACCTCAGTCTTCGCGCTGGGCAGAACCTTCCCTACGACCTGCATACAGAGGTATTCATTGAGGGCTGCAAACGGCAGTCGCCCCGACGATCCTTTGATGATGTGCCGCCTAGTAAATAGAGTTGCCTTCTGATGTAGGCCGAGGCTGGCGCTGATGTCTACTGACTCGGTATTTGACCCATCATCTACGTCAAGAAACTTGGGCAGAACGCCAGACACACCGCTGGTGGCGTGTTGGCGAACGAGTTCCGCGAAGGCCTGCTCCGAGTTGTCGCCCTGGAGAAGCTCGGCCACTTCAATCGGATTGGGAGGCTCCTCCAACACCGCGCCGGGAGCCGCGATCTGGACGCGCCCCACCATGTTGCGCCCGATCACAGACAGGAGGGCCGTCGGGCTAGCGCCGATCTGCGGCCCAAACTGCTCCTGCAACACTTGGAGCAGATAGCCTTCCGGGAGATTCATCTGGAAGACCGGAGGCAACTGGTCGTCCCAAACGTAGGACTCGGTGCGGACTGGCATCGTCAGAGAGACGAAGTCTTCAGGAGCCGTACCGGGAAGATAGGTCAGCACACTCTTGAAGTCGCCGACCGACTCCAGAGCGGCGACCTCCCGGCCCAGAACATAGACGGAGAGCTTCATTTGCCCTGCCTCTCCAGCCGTAGCTCATCAAGCGACCCAGACTTGCCCAGCGCGGTAAAGTTGATTTCCATGCCAAGCACTGCCAGGACAGCAAGGAGCTTGCGGGAGCCAAACTCGGCCGCATGTCCTCGCTCCAAACGCAGCAGCGCCTCAGGGCTGATCCCTGCCTGCGCGGCAACGTCCTTTTGGCGCAGCCCGAGCGCCTTACGGGATGATGCAACAGCCTCGCCAAGCTCCTGAAGAGTCTTCATGATTGATTTATACATCAATTACCAGCTCGCTTGAGGGAAAAATTGATTTATCTATCAATCCGCACTGATGATGGATAAACGCATAGCTTTTTCGAGCCTTGTCGCGAAAAGCAGATTATTTCGCCACTACTCATATGGAGTCCTTCTTAAAAGAGCAAAAAATCGCGAATCGTCACGGTGGGTTCAATTCTGCAACAGTCGGCGCATACGAATGGAGACGAAGTTTACTGCATCCACGAATCCTCCTCCTACCTCCAAGGCGGCGCACTACGTGCGCATGTCCACGGAGCACCAGCAGTATTCGCCGGAAAATCAACTCGACGTAATCCGCCAATACGCCGCCTCGCACCAGATGGAGATTAGCAAAGTCTATTCGGACCATGGGCGGAGCGGTTTGAACATCGCCGGTCGCGAGGGTCTGAATCGGTTGATGGCAGACGTAGAAAAAAAGCAGACGGACTTCTCCGATCTGCTTGTCTACGATGTCAGCCGATGGGGACGCTTTCAGGATGTAGATGAAAGCGCCTATTACGAATACGTGCTTAAGAGGGCAGGCATCCGCGTTCACTATTGCGCGGAGCAATTCGAGAATGACGGCAGCATGTCGTCATCGGTACTCAAGACACTTAAGCGTTCGATGGCAGCCGAATACAGCCGGGAGCTGTCGGTGAAGGTGTTCTCCGGTCAATGCCGCCTGATCGAGCTGGGGTTCCGTCAAGGAGGGCCAGCGGGATACGGTCTGCGGCGGCAGTTGATCGACCAGAACAGGAATCCGAAAGGTCTGCTTGGACGAGGTGAACGAAAAAGCCTACAGACCGACCGGGTCATTCTAGTGCCTGGGCCAGAAGGGGAGGTTGAGACCGTCCGAAAGATTTACGACCTGTTCGTCACGCATGGAAAGACGGAACGCGAAATCATGGAGACGCTGAACGGGCTGGGCGTCTTGGGAGAGCATGGGCGTCCGTGGACTCGCTCAACCGTTCATCAGGTGCTGACCAATCCAAAATACATCGGCGCGAACATCTACAACCGACGATCCTTCAAGCTAAAGCATAAGCGGG
>Ga0302315_10003756_pt1 | contig 13542 bp, 11 predicted proteins | sample III_Palsa_N3_1_FD_200532 | JGI IMG/M metagenome (GOLD analysis project Ga0302315, IMG submission 200532) | Peat permafrost microbial communities from Stordalen Mire near Abisko, Sweden - III_Palsa_N3_1 | ecosystem: Environmental > Terrestrial > Soil > Palsa > Peat permafrost | place: Sweden... | reverse complement strand
AGAGTTTACCGGCAGGTCGTCGCCCAATAGGGCATAGACGTAGCAATCCAATTTGCGTTGCGCTACTACCCCAGAGTCTTGCATTTTCAGGGTGCCCGAAGCCGCATTGCGCGGGTTTGCCAAGGGAGCCTCTCCTATATCTTCCCGCTCTTTGTTGATGTTCTTAAATACTTGTAATGGTAAAAACACTTCTCCCCTTACCTCAAACAAGTCAGGAATGTTCTTGCCTTTTATACTAAGGGGAATGTTCCTTATGGTTTTAGCGTTGGTAGTAATGTCGTCGCCTCTCACTCCATCTCCCCTTGTGGCGGCTACTTTTAGCAGTCCTTTCTCATAAGTAAGGCTGATGGCTACCCCGTCAAATTTAAGCTCGCAGGTATATTCAAAATCATCGCCAATGCTTTTTCGTATCCTCTTATCAAACTCTTTTATCTCATCTTCAGAATAGGTATTGCCAAGCGATAGCATGGGAAAACGATGTATTACAGAAGCAAACTCTTTAGTAATAGTACCGCCTACCCGCTGGGTTGGAGAGTCTTCTTTTTTCAGTTCCGGATGTTCTTTTTCCAGGTGGGTAAGCTCTTCCAGCAGTTTATCAAAGTCAAAATCAGAAACCTCGGAAACGCTGTTCTGATAATACTGGTAGTTGTAGTGGTTTATCTTATCCGTAAGTTCGGCTATTCGTTTTTCTGCCTGTTGCCTGTTCATAAAAAATGAGCTAGTAAATATACTTAGTCCGGAATAATTTTCTGTTTAATGTTTTGGCAATGTTCTTTTAGTACAGCCGTAGCTTCCCTGTAACCTAACTCCTCTGCCTTCTCTAAAGCAAGGCAGCCTTCATCCGGATTACCATTATGCACATACGCCAGCCCCAACCCGTAAAACGCTTTTGCAAATTTAGAATTAAAACCGATAGACTGAGTAAAATCGTCCACTGCAAGGTCATACTCCTTCATCATTAGCCTTGCATTACCCCTGTTATAATAGGTTACATGGTCGTCCGAGTCGTAAACCAGAGCCTTGTCAAAGTCTTCTATGGCTTCGTTGTATTGGGCTAGGTTGTAATAAGTAATACCCCTGTTCAGGTAAATGTCCTCGTTGGCGGTGTCAAGCTTTTGGGCTTCGTTGTAGTCGGCTAAAGCTTCTTTATTATCCCCCAGGGCCATTCTTACATTCCCCCTGTTGTAGTAAGGCCTGTAATCGTCTTTACTATATTTAATGCTTTCGTTATAAACGTTTAAGGCTTCGTTGTACCTTTTCTCCTCAAACAAGGCTACGCCTTTAACATTATAAGCAGCAGCATTTTCAGGGTTTTTATCAATGGCTTTTTGGGCAAACTCCAAAGCTTTCTGATAATCTTTAGCGTCAAGTTTCTTCCTTGCCAACTCAACTAATTCAGAATCTGATTTTCCACAGGAGAACAATAGTGTAAATAGTATAAGATAAAGGTATTTTATCATTTAATAGCCTAGTAATTATGGAGTAATATTAGCAGGAAATTATTAACAAAAGAAGAAGAAACCCTGTTATTTGAACGATATAGCCCATTTTAGGCATGAACAAAAAGAATTTAGGTATAAAATTAATGTCTGCAAAAGGACTTTTTTTGTTAGAGATTTACAAATAGTTTTGGGTCATGAAAAAAATAGCGTTAAGGGTATGGGAAAAGTTAAGGGTAATTTTGCTGTATGTATTTCTGTCAAGTATCTTTTTTGTTCTTCTTTATCGATTTGTTCCTCCGCCAGTTACCCCACTTATGCTGATTAGGTGCAACCAACAATTATGGAGCGGTAAAAAGCTAAAGCTCAAAAAAGACTGGGCTTCCCTTGATGAGTTATCTCCCAAACTGCCTTTGGCGGTCATGGCCTCCGAAGATCAGCTTTTTATGAAACACTGGGGTTTTGATACCCAATCTATACTAAAGGCTTTTGAGAACAATAGCCGTAAAAAGAAAAAGGGAATTAAAGGCGCTAGCACCATAAGCCAGCAGGTGGCTAAAAATGTATTCCTATGGCCCAACCGTTCTTGGTTGCGCAAAGGGCTGGAAGTATATTTTACCACCCTTATTGAGATTTGTTGGGGCAAAGAGCGGATAATGGAAGTATATTTGAATGTGATAGAAACCGGGGATGGAATATACGGCGCGGAGGCGGCTTCTGAGATTTACTTTAAGAAACCGGCAAAGAAGCTTAACGCTAACGAAGCCGCCCTTATAGCCGCCGTCTTACCTAATCCCCGTAAATGGAGCCCGGTAAAACCCACGCCCTACATTATAGAACGGCAACAATGGATTTTATTTAACATGAATAGACTTGGAACTATAAAATTTTAGTAAAATGAAAACCTTATTTTTTACATTACTATTACTTTTCTCTCTTTTATCATCTTGCAGCCCGCAAAAGATTGATGCGGACGACCCAAATATTTACTATACCGGAAGGATAGATTACTCTAACCCTAAGGCCGTAAAGTTTGCGTGGCCCGGAGTTTCAATAAAAGCAAAATTTGAGGGGAAAAAATGCATTGTCCTGCTTAATAATTACGATAACTCGGAAAACTATTACAACCTGTTTGTTGACGGGCAGCTAAAAGTAATTAAACCACAAAAAAAAGATACTGGCTATACTATTAGCTCACTGACAGATGGCCCTCATACCATTGAACTATTTAAACGCACAGAGGGATTTGTAGGTAATAGCGAATTTAGAGGCTTCGAATTGGAATATGGTAAGAAACTACTACCAATTGAACGGCTAAACCGTAAAATAGAGTTTATAGGCAACTCCATCACCTGCGGCTATGGCAATGAGGGTAGTTCTGGAAATTGCCACTTTACACCCGAAACCGAAAATCATTATAGGGCTTATGCCGCCATTACCGCCAGAAACCTAAAAGCCGAACATCATGCGATTGCTTTTTCCGGTAAAGGGCTTTATAGAAATTATGATAATACTACTATAGAAACGATGCCCGACTTATACGACCGTATTTTTCCTTTTGATAGTACAATAAAATGGGACTTTACCAAATGGGTGCCGGATGTAGTAGTAATTAACCTGGGCGCTAATGATTTTGCCCATACTAATCAAGATTCTACAGTGTGGGTAACTACTTACCTCAATTTCATTAAGACAATTAGAAAGCAGGTTCCCAATGCCTATATTTTCTGCACCAATGGGCCAATGGCAAGCGCCGAATCTCCTTTGAGAAAATACATTACTGCGGCTGTTGAAGTCTTACGTCTAAACGGCGAAACCAGAATTGAAACCCATTTTTACCCCCCACAAACCCCTCCTTATGGTTGCGATTACCATCCGGGAATAGAGACGCACGAAAAAATGGCCAAAGAGCTTACTGCTTTGATAAAGAAAAAGATGAACTGGTAGTAATTACTAGTCTATTTTCTTTAGTATTAAAGCCGAACGGTTGGTTAGGTATATACTTAACGACTGCGTATCGTCCGTATGATATTCAATGGAATCATCTACCCGGTCAAAGCCGCCAAACTCTCTTTTGTCAGAGTTAAGAATTATTCTATAAATGCCTTTTTGAGGCGCCTTAAACCTGTATCCAAAAATAGAATTACCAACGCTGAAATTGAAAGCGAAGACAAGGTTGTTCCTTTCAAAAATAATCACCTTATTTTCTGCATCCATGTTTAATTGCTGGGCGCTAATGGATGATAAAATATTGTTTTCCTTTACTACTTTTATCATCTCTTTGTCGAAGTTAGCAAGGTACTGGTATTTCAGTTTCTTACTATCCACTAAAGTCCACTGCCTGCGAGCATACTTGTAACTCCAGTTGTTTCCCTGCCTTGGGAAGTCAATCCACTCCGGATGTCCGAACTCATTTCCTATAAAATTCAGGTATCCCTCCCCTCCCAATGTAATAGTAAACAATCTTAGCATTTTATGTAGGGCAAGGCCGCGGTCAATTATAAGATTAGGGTCGTCAATAAGCATGTGGAAATACATTTCCTTATCCATCAGCCAGAAGGCAAGTGTCTTGTCTCCTACTAAAGCCTGGTCGTGCGATTCAGCATAAGCTATCGTTCGCTCTTTGTACCTCCTATTATTAAGAGTGCTCCACATTTCATGAATGTCCCAGTCCTGATCTGATTTCTCTTTAAGAATTTTGATCCAGTAGTCGGGAATTCCCATTCCTAATCTAAAGTCAAATCCAAGCCCCCCGTCTTCAGGAGTGCGGCATAGTCCTGGTATACCGCTTACATCTTCCGCTATAGAAATAGCGTCTTTTTTGAAGGTATGAATAAGCGTGTTTGCTAATTGTACATAGATGATAGCATCCCAATCCACATCAAACTTAAAATACTTGTCGTAATGGTCGAAGGCAGTAAACCCGTGATGAAAATACAGCATTGAGGTAACGCCGTCGAAACGGAAACCGTCAAAATGAAATTCTTCCAGCCAGTAACGCAGGTTAGATAGTAAGAATTGTTTTACTTCCCATTTGCCGTAATCAAATAGCTTAGAGTCCCAACCTTCGTGGTAGCCTCTTCCACCTTCGTGGAAATACTGGTGGTCTGAGCCGTCTAACTTATCCAATCCCTCTGCAATGTTCTTCACTGCATGGGAATGCACTACATCCATAATAACTGCAATGCCCATAGAATGCGCTTTGTTCACCAGGTATTTTAAATCTTCGGGTGTTCCAAAACGAGAAGATGGCGCAAAGAAATTAGATACGTGATAACCAAACGACCCATAGTACGGATGCTCCATCACAGCCATTAGCTGCACGGCATTGTAGCCATATTCTTTTATGCGGGGTAGTATATTATCTGCAAACTCCACATAAGTGCCAACACCTTCTTTCTCCTGCGCCATGCCTACGTGCGATTCGTAAATAAAAGGCTGGCGATTTATCTCAGCAATCTTAAACGACTTATCTGTCCAATTGTATTTTTCTCCAAACCATAACTGTCCGCTAAAATCAAGGGTTTGTGGGTCTTGTATTACTCTTCTGATATACGCCGGAATGCGGTCTAGCTCGCTATTGACAGCTACCACATGCACCTTCACCCTACTGCCATGCACAAAGCTGTCTTTGTATTCTTCATAAGGAAGAAATATTTCCCAATCCTTGCTTTGATTTCTGACCAAGCCATGAGAAGAGCGATGCCAACCGTTAAAATCTCCCATTAAAAACAGTTGCTGCGCATTAGGGGCCCATTCCCTGTACCACCAGCCGTTAAGGGTTGAATCGAAGTTGATTCCATAGTAATTATGCGCGGTAGCAAAATTAAGAATAGAACCTGAAACCTTTTCTATATCGCCAAGAGCGCTTTTATAACGGCCATATCTGTCGGTTATATCCTGATTGTAAGGTTCCAGCCAAGGGTCGTCCTGAACTAAGGGAAATTTATCTGATGTATTCACGTATTGAGATTAAAAAAAAATGATTATAAAAACTATATATACGTATGCAATATAAATTTATATAATCAATCTGAAGAAAATATGTTTACTCTCTGGCTAATTATGCCACGGGAATACCTCTATGCAAAAACAAGGTTTTCTTGAACATCCTATAATCCATCATCGGATGCTGAGACTGCATTCTTAAAGTATCTAGCTTATGTAAAGTATCCGCAGGCATTATTGCGGGAATATAAGTAGCAATCTCATTATGGCTTGCCGGAATTAAAAAGAACGATGAGTTCTCTTTTGTATAATGCGTTTGCTTTCCTGTATAAACAATGAAGCAAGCTGTTATCATTACCGGCAGTATGTATTTTATTAAAGTTCTCATAGCGCCCTTCATTTATATTGTTATATTATTTAACGAAAAAAATATACTTATGGTTTGCAAAAAATGAGTTTATATGAATAATTCTTTAATTTTTAAAATTTTTCGAAGAACAATATAGACATTATAGGAAATCTATACAAAGAATTATCTTCGCAAATGCTAAAAAAGTTTTTGATTTTTTCACCTCCAGTATTAATAGTCCTGGTTTTTTTTGCATTTTTCTACCATAAACCTTTAGAACTATTCCCAAATGCACAAACCAAGCTTTATCCCTATTGCGACAGCCTGGAAGGTGGCAAAACCCAATTGCATTCATTTATACAAAGTGACTCAGCGTTTTCCATCTCATTTACGTTGCGCAAAGGATATGCTTTTCCTTATGCTGGCGTTTCTATTGAACCCTCTACAACCTACTTCCCTGATTTCTCAAAATATGATTATTTAGATCTTGACCTGAGCACAAGTTCTTCACGCTCTGTTCAGTTTTTTTTGAATGTTTTTGAACCAGGCGCAACAAAAATTAACACCCCTATTAGCTTTCGGCATGTTTTATATGAAATACCGGCTAAACATAAACCAGGAATACAACGGTTATGGCTAAAAGATTTTAAAACTCCTGTATGGTGGTACCCCTTAGTAAATCTGACCGAAAAAGACCTGGGAGAACCTCAACTTGATAAAGTCGCCAAAATAAGCTTCAGCAATGGAGTTATTCAGCCACTGGATGAGAAAGAAACCATCAAAGTCCGTAGTATAACAGTTGGTAAAAGCTATTATCCCTTTTATATATGGGCCTCTATTTCCCTGACTGTTTATTCTGCCCTTCTGGCTCTGGTAATTTATTACCAAAAAAAGGTGAATGATGTTCCTCCCTCCAAAGTAATTCCTTACCAACAACTTGAGATAAAAGATACCGGGGATAAAGAGCTAAATAAAATTATTGAATACATCTCTGCTAATTACACTAACTCCGAACTGAGCTTAACAGATATGGCGCACGACCTGGGCTTAAGCGCCAGAAAGATCTCTGACCTTATAAAAACACAGCATAACCTTGGGTTTAAACAGTATATCAACAGCATCCGCTTTAACGAAGCCAAACGGTTATTAAAGGAGACAACACTACCTGTTAATGAAATTGCTTACAAAGTTGGGTTTAATAACATCTCTCATTTTAACAGGGCGTTTAGGCAATACTGCGATTGCTCTCCGCAGGAATACCGTAACCAGAAGTAAAAAGCTTTGCTATTCTGCGCTTTAAAAGAAATGTTAACTCTTTTACAGTTTATGCAAAGACATTTACTTAGACCTTTATGTACCTTGTAGCTGTATACTAAAACTAATTATGAGAAGAATCATTTTAAGTACCCTGTTTATAATACTTAGTCAATACCTGTTTGCCCAGGCTCAATATCCATTAGCAGGTACAATGAATAACTATACCATATTTGGCTTTAGCGAATGGTATGAAAACCAGGTGGACACCCAGGTATTTGTGCTGGAGCCGGACATGAACATACGCGCCTGGCAAAAGTGGGACACTGACGGGGCACATGCTTCTGATTATGATTTCTCTATTGTAACCCAATACCATAATCATAATGTTACTTTTATAGGAGGGGGTACGGCCACTGTTTATTTCTTTGCCGAGGCAACCGACTCTGCTCAGTTTTTGGACTTTGTGACCTACAATGCCGCCGGCCAACCTGTAACTCACAACGAAATAGTACCCGGAGCATACAGGGGCAATATGGCAAACCCTGCTTACCGGGATTATGTAGTAAGTATTATGAAACTGCAAATAGACGGCGGGGTTGACGGTTTGTTTATGGATGAGGCCTTATCAGGATACGATGGTAATACTTACAACGGTAACGAGGGATTTGACGACTACCATCTTAAAGACTTTAACTCCTACCTGGCCCAGAAATATCCTAACTATACCATGACGGACTGGATAACCAACTTTGGGATGACGGATACCAACTACATTAACACTAACCTACCATTAGATAGCCTGACTATAAATTTTAACTATAGAGAATATTTGCAGGTAAATGGATTTGAGGCCAACCCAATGAGTTCGTCTAACAAACTAGTAAGAGAATGGGGGTCGATTACAGATAACAGGGCCGATGTTACTTCTGATAATTTTATTGCTAAGTACACAGTACTTTACTGGCAGAATATCGTATCGCAACTAAGAACCTACGCCAGGACTACTTATAATAAAGAGATACTAATTACCAGCAACGGATTACTACCTTATGTAGATTTTAATGGGCTGGGGATGTATGAATACAACAAAGACGACAATGGAGCACAGGCAAACTATGTTCCGGTTTCAGGCGCTAATCTGGATGGAGCCTACTCCCTACAAAGCGTATTTAAAAATTTGTATCAGCGCAGCGGGGTAATATCCGACAGCGCGCCTGTGGTACTATTTATAGACTGGCCCGGTACTATGATGAGCGACTACCAGTTGTTTTCACCCTCCGAAAAAGAAGATTACTGGAGGATATATACTGCTGAAGCGTACGCCAACGGACTGTTTATGTCCTTTAACCTAAAGACCTCTTTATATTCAGGTATAGACACTACCGCTTATACCGAAGGCATTTTGTACTTCCTGAAGAACTATGGATCTTTTTATCATAAGAACGCATCGTTCTACCACCAGAACCAAATCTTAACTAAAACAGTAACTACCCATAGCGGAATAAATAGTAGCATGATGTACCAGTCCTTGCAAAACAGGTACGCCCTGCATTTAGTGAACCACAACTACGTGGCGGGAACAGGAATAATAGCGCAAACCAACTTTACCGCTGCATTGCCAATAGACTCCGCTCCCCTATCCGTATATATGTTTTCGCCGGATTTTGCAGACTCGATACCCCTTACGTTTAACTATAGCGGCGATAACCTTACTATTAATGTAAGCTCTCTTAATTATTACGATGTAGTAGTACTGAATTACACAAATTCCCTTACAGCTATTACAAACCCTCAAACAGCAGGGTCTATGACAGCTTACCCAAATCCTGCTACTGATTTTATCAACTTCTCTGACCTACCGCCAAACGCAGCAAGTATACAAATAACCGATGTAACAGGCAGGCAGGTAATGCAGGCTAATCTTTCTGGTTCTGTAAACGTAAGTAATCTTAAACAGGGGGTTTATATTTACTCTATCACAGACAATTCTGGTAATACGCTTGAAACATCAAGATTTGTAAAGTAATAAAATATAAATAACAATAATTAATATTCAAACAATCCAATTGTTGTTATACATATTATTTAGAAAAGGTTGTTAAATTGCAACATACTAACTAAATAACTATATGAGAAAATTACTACTTACGTTAACTACTTTACTTTTTACTGTATTTTTAGCTGAAGCCCAAACTATTCCAAACGGAAATTTTGAAAGCTGGACTACAGACCAGACATATGAAGTACCAACAGTCTGGTTAGATGCAGATACTATTCAGTTTTCAAATAATGCTGCTATTAACGAAACTTTTGGTTCATTTGTAACTATACAATATACCCCCTCTGTTACTCGAGTAGCAGGGTATAACAGTACTTATGCTGCAAAATTGACCAATGTAGTAAATAATTACATCTACAATATAGCAGGGTTTCCAAGCTATAACGAACCTGATACTGTTCCTGGTTACTTACAATTGAATGACACGCTAACTTCAGCGCCCGCTACGCTTTCCGGCTACTATCAGTTTACTAAAACAGGCGCCGATTCTGCCTTTATTGGCATAAATGTATTAAAATGGAACACTACTACTAATGCGAATGATACTATTGGAGCGGGTTTGTTTTATTTTACTACAACAACCTCTGGTTATACCCCTTTTAGCTTTCCTATATATTATACAACTATACAAAATCCTGATTCTATGTATATTTACATCTCCTCATGCATAGATACAATATCCTATGCAAACTCTTCTCTTACCATCGATCAGCTTACTTTTAGCGGTATAGGTACAGTTACTGCTGTTACTAGCGCCCAAACCACTGGTTCTGTAGTAGTTTACCCTAACCCTGCAACTGATGCAATCAACTTCACTAACCTGCCGGCGAATGCATCTAATGTGCAAATAAACGATGTTACAGGCAGGCCCGTAATGCAGGCTACTCTTCCGGGTTCTGTAAACGTAAGTAACCTTAAACAGGGGGTTTATATCTATTCGATTGCAGACAATACTGGCAATGAAATAATTACATCCAGGTTTGTAAAATAGAAAATTTTACCTATAAATTAATTTCAATATTGACTTTTTAGCAAGAAAGTCGTTAATTGATAACAACTTACTAAACTATGTAACTATGAAAAAAATTGTACTTACCCTAACTACTTTACTTTTTTCGACTTTACTATCCCAGGCCCAGACAATCCCCAATGGAGATTTTGAGAACTGGACAAGCAAAACAACAAACAGTATTAGTTATATGGAGCCTAACGGCTGGCTGGATTACGATTCCATACTTCTTACAGGCGCCCAAAAGAGTAATATTACCCTTATCAGCTATACCCCTTCGGTAACTCAGGTTGCAGGGTACGGCGGCGGCTTTGCGGTTCAAATAGCCGATAACGTAGATGAATTTACCGACTCTGTAGAGACAGACAAGGATACTACTCTGCCGGGGCTTATAGAAATGAAGTTTTCATTGCAAGGCGCAATGCCTACTACCTTTTCCGGCTATTACCAGTTTAGCGAAGGCACTGGAATTACCGATACAGCAACTATTCTATTTGCGTTAACCCAATGGAACACTACCTATAATTATACACAAAATGTAGGCGGCGGCTTCTTGTACTTCACCTCAAATACAGCTGGATTCACTACTTTTAGCATGGCCTTACATTACGACAGCGCAGCAGCCCCGGATTCTGCAGCTATACTAATAGCCTCAGGTAATTTTTATAACCCAAAACCAATATTAGACTCAGGCACCTACATTATAGTAGACCAGCTTAGCCTTAGCGGAACTTATGTTACAGCTGTTACCAGCGCACAAACTACAGGCGCTGTGGCGGCTTACCCAAACCCTGCAACGGACGTTCTTAACTTTACTAACCTGCCTGCAAGCGCTGCTAAGGTACAAATAAGCGACGTTACCGGCAGACAAGTAGTGCAGACCACCCTACCAGGCTCTATAGACGTTAGCGGGCTTACTCAGGGAATTTACATATATTCCATTACAGACAACTCTGGCAATACTCTTAGCACATCAAGATTTGTAAAGTAAAAAACAATTAAAGCGTTATCCTATTGAGGCTTATTAATAAAGTTGCTATCTTGCAACTTTATTAATAGATGCCAACGCTATGAGAAAAATTGTATCAACATTAACCGCCATACTTTTTACAGCGCTACTATCCACTGGCCAAACTATCCCCAACGGGGATTTCGAAAACTGGAAGACCTGGAAAAGTCCTTATATAGAACCTACAGGATGGGTAGATGGCGATTCTGTGGTGGTGACGGAAATAAATGATTCCTTATCTTCCTTATATAGTTTTTTTCTAAAAACAAAATATACCCCGTCCGTAACCCGCACAACAGGATATAATAGTAACTACGCTGTTAAATTAACTAATACTACAAACACTTATACTTACGACATACCAGGGATTATTGACAGCTCCGTTACAGATACTGTGCCAGGAGTAATAGGAATAAGATTTGCAAGCGATTCTACCCCGGCAGCCCTTTCGGGCTACTATAAATTTAGTGAAACAGCCGGAGTAACAGACACTGCCAGCATGGAAATACTATTCACAAGATGGAACACTACCTATAATGTGCCCGATTCCTTAGGCGGCGGGTTTATATATTTTACTATAACAGATACAGGTTTTACACCTTTTAGCATACCTATAAGTTATTTAAATGGAGCGTCCCCTGATACTATTTCAATTGCAATTGCTTCTGCCAGTATTATAAAGAACAATAATGTATTTATACCCGGCACAACCCTAATTGTAGACCAATTATCTTTTGGTGGGCAGGTAATAACAGCCATTACGAGCGCACAAACTCTGGGGGCAGTAACGGCCTACCCAAACCCTGCAGCAGATATTATTAATTTCTCTAACCTGCCAACAAGCGCAGCAAATGTGCAAATAAGCGATGTTACTGGCAGGCAGGTGGCCCAGGCTACCCTACCCGGTTCGGTGGACGTAAGCGGACTTAAACAGGGCGTATATATATACTCCATTACAGACAACGGGGGTAATACCATTGGTACATCCAGGTTTGTGAAGTAAACTAACTGATTGATAAATAGGACTATTTCAAAAGGCATATTAGTATATAGTATTAGTACAACAACTGCAAAATACCTATCAACACGACAACTTCATTAAATTTGTGCTACTTTTTATTAGTACTATTTACTATATAATATTACATGGCGCTAAATTCACTCATTGCTTTTCATTGTAAATTTCATTGTTATTTATTGCTAATTGTATTGCTATTTTTTTGGGGTATGTAAGATTTTGTCCAGTTTTGAAGACTGCTGTGCCAATTGGCACTTGAGGGAGTAGTATTATATATTAAAGTAGAAAACTTAATTTAAAAATAAAACCTTTAGAGTAAAAAATTTTATATAGCCAGGCAACTATAGGTAGCATAAAATAAGCTATTATATAAAATTTTTGCTAGTAGCTTTTTTGCGGTTAGTATTTCATAAAAACAACTCCTTCGCACAACTGTGCCAGTTGGCGCTAGGAGGTAGTAGCTACACAGTATGCTATATTATTTTTTGTGATTGCAAAAGTTGGACAGAAGTTTTTTTTGACTTAAAATTTTCAAATATCCGCTTTCATAAAATCCTCTCCGGTTAAGGGGCTTCCCGCGGCACGCCTAAGCATAGCCAACTGTCCTACATGTGTCATTACATCCGCCAGGGGGCCTTGTAATAGAATTTTAAAGTCATTCACGTTCAACATACTTTGTTCTACCAGATGGTCTACCTCATGCAGAGTTTCCAGAAACCGTTTTACTTCTGCTTCCCAGCCCAGTTTAGCGGGCGCAGGTACAGCTATCTCGTTGTATGGGGCCGCTAAAAAAGACTTGGCGTAGTACAGCACATGCGTCATGTGGTTTACTATTTCTAACGGAGAACGTATGCCATTGGGCAAAACAAACTTGGGGTAACTTGGGGGCGCTATATTAACAACTTTATTAAACCTGTATTTTGCAGATGCAATAAAATGGCGAATAATATCCTGGTTTAAATTCATAGAAAGTTAATAAACTACTAGTTATTATTATTTAAAATTTGTTTCTCAAAAATTGTACATCAGCATAGTACGCCATGTAAAAGTTATCAGCTTCATATTTTCCAGATTTGTAATCTGATAACTAAAGTTTGGGATAATGAGTATGGAAAATTTTTTACTAAGATTTGCTTTGCAGCCTTCTCCCCAAACAAAATCAAGGTAGTAGCGGTTTGGAATCTGGTTTCCTATTTCAATTATAGACGTTGGGGGAGAATTTACACCGGCAGCCTTGTTTATACTTAATGAAGTACATACGCCGCCTGTAAAACCAGCTGTGTAAAAAAAAGAAAGCCTGCGAGGCTTTTTTGAAAGTATAAAATTTAACAGCAAAGGAACCTCCCACGAAAAACTAGTAACTGTATATTTATCATAAGCATTGTCAATATATGTGATATAATAATCCTTATAAGAAAATGCTTTTGCCGTACCTTCTATACCTGTCAAAAGAA
>Ga0302315_10003754_pt1 | contig 13550 bp, 10 predicted proteins | sample III_Palsa_N3_1_FD_200532 | JGI IMG/M metagenome (GOLD analysis project Ga0302315, IMG submission 200532) | Peat permafrost microbial communities from Stordalen Mire near Abisko, Sweden - III_Palsa_N3_1 | ecosystem: Environmental > Terrestrial > Soil > Palsa > Peat permafrost | place: Sweden... | reverse complement strand
CCTGGTGTGTCTTTTTTCCTTTCATACGCTAATATACTAAAAATCAAACATTTAATCAATATTTCAAAGAACTTTTGTTATAAATTATCGCTGCCCCCCGTTCTTAGTTGCGCAACAATCACAAATTTAGGGAAAGGAGGAGGATAGGGTAAAACCACGCGCTAATCAAAACCGCAACTAATTATATTATTTCTGATTACATACCTATAATTGTATTTTTAACATTTAAAACCAACCAAAATTGAAAAAATATCTACTCTTATTTTTCGCCGCCGCAACCCTGAATAGTTACGCGCAAAACACGGCCAGCATATCCGTAAAAAACGATTCTAAGGAAACCATCAGCAAAAACATCTACGGCCAGTTTGCCGAGCATTTGGGCCACGGTATTTATGGCGGCTTTTGGGTAGATAAATCACTCACCGTAAAAAAGGAGGGCCGCATCCGCTTAGACATTGTGGAGGCTTTGAAAAAGATAAAAATACCCAACCTGCGCTGGCCCGGCGGCTGCTTTGCCGACGAGTACCACTGGCGCGACGGCATTGGCCCAACGGAAGCCCGACCGCGTATGGTGAACACCAACTGGGGCGGCGTGGTTGAAGACAACAGCTTTGGCACCAACGAGTTTTTAGAGCTTTGTGGTTTATTAGGCTGTGAACCCTATATTACTGCCAATGTAGGCAGCGGTACGGTTGATGAAATGTCGAAATGGGTAGAATACCTGAATTTCGACGGGGAAAGTCCGTCAACCGCCTTGCGGGCAAAAAATGGGCATCCTGCACCTTATAAGGTCAGCTTTTGGGGCGTTGGCAACGAGCCTTATGGCTGCGGCGGCAATATGACACCCGAATATTATGCCAACGAGTTTAGAAAATATGCTTCATTTGCCAAAAACTACCCTAATGCGCCGCTGAAGAAAATAGCCTGCGGGCCAAATGTGGAAGATTATAACTGGACGGATGTGATCATGAAAAACATCCCGGCTTCCATGATATGGGGCATATCCCTGCATTATTATACCCTGCCAACAGGTAACTGGAGCAAAAAAGGCTCGGCGACTGATTTTACGGAAACCGACTATTTCAATACCGTTAAAAGCTGCCTTAAAATGGATGAACTGATCACCAAACATTCAGCCATTATGGATAAGTATGATCCAAAGAAAAGCGTGGGGCTCGTTGTGGATGAGTGGGGTGTATGGACAGATGTTGAACCCGGCACAAACCCAGGTTTCCTTTACCAGCAAAACAGCTTGCGCGATGCACTGGTTGCCGCAACTACCCTGAATATCTTCAACAACCATTGCGACCGCGTTAAGATGGCCAACCTTGCCCAAACCATTAATGTATTGCAGGCATTAATTTTGACCGATAAGGAAAAAATGCTGCTTACGCCTACCTATCATATATTTGATATGTACCAGGTACACCAGGATGCCAAATTTTTGCCCATAAAGCTCATTTCGCCTGATTATGTTTCCGGCACGGATAAAATACCGGCAGTCAATGCTTCCGCCTCACAGGATGCGGCAGGTAAAATACATATCTCGCTGGTTAACCTCGATCCCAATAAAAATACCACTATAACCATCGACCTAAACGACCTGGAATGGAAAACCGTAACCGGGCAAATACTAACCTCGGCCAAAGTAACCGATATAAACACCTTTGACCAACCCGACAAGCTGCACCTGCAAAGCTTTACCGATGCAAAAAAGGATGGTAGTAAATTAGTGGTTAATATGCCGTCGAAATCAGCGGTAATGCTGGAACTACGTTAGTGATTAGAGATTGGTGATTAGGCCTGTTTGGTGGTGGCCAAGTGCGCAAAAAAGCGACGGCCCAAGTGCGATACCTTCCCCTAAATTTAGGGGAAGGAGGAGGATGGGGTAAAAACGCTTGCTTTTTACTCCTCAAACAACTTAAACTCCGTTCTCCTGTTTAGCTGTTGTTGGGCTTCGGTGCATTTTACGCCGTCGGCACATTCATTTAATAGCCTGGTTTCGCCATAGGCTTCGGTGGTCATGCGTTCGCCGGCAATACCTTTTCTAAGCAGGTATATCTCTACCGATAATGATCTTCGTTGGGAAAGGGCAAGGTTATAGTCATTTGGTGCCCGCGAATCGGTATGGGATGCTATGACGACTTTAAATGTGGGGTGTTTATTTAAAAGTATAACTAATTTATCCAGTTCAATAACAGCGTCAGGGCGGATATTCGACCTGTCTAAATCATAGTAAATATTATTTACCCCATAGGCTTCCGCGCTTTTTGCGAATTGAGGTTGCGTCGGCAAGTTTGGCTGTGGATTTAATTGTACCTGTGGTTGAGTTTGGCGGTTTGGCTGAGTTTGTGGCATCGGTTTTAAACCTGCCGGAACATCGGCAACCGCTTTAGGTTTTGCTGTTATAAGATCAGGTTTTTTATAGCTGAATTTATAAATATCATCGTCGCCCTTGCCTCCCTGCCGGTTGGATGATAAGTAACCATTTATGCCATCCGTTGTAACAAGGCAAAAATCATCACTGGTACTGTTAAGCGGATATTTCAGGTTGACAGGGTTAGCCCATTGCGCCTTTTCACCTTTGGCGGCGTAAATATCAAAGCCGCCCATGCCGGGTAAGCCTTTCGACGAATAATATAAAACATCGTCACCGCCAATTTCGGGGAAAACTTCTTCTTCCTTTGTATTTATGGTTTTACCGCAATTAATGGGTTTATCCCAGGCGCCGTTTGCCAGCTTTTCGCAGTACCAAATATCAGTTTTACCCTCGCCGCCGGGCATATCCGAGGTAAAGTAAATAACCCGACCGTTTTTTGATAAAGCCGCATGTCCAACAGAGTATCTATTAATATCATTATAAGAAAATGGTGAAAATATGATCCATTGGTTGTTTTTCTTGACCGCTACCATCAGTTGTAAACGGCGGGTATATAACTTTTGGGTACTTTTTTTACCCGTTTTGTCTATAACTATTTCACTTGCGGGCACATCTGTAGTTAGGGTGATATAGGCAGTATCGGCTTTGGCATTCAATGCTATGGGGCCTATGTGATAAGTATTGATTAAGTAACCTTTCTGATCTATTATAGGCAGTTCGGTCGCATTCTCGCCATTGCTATTGGCCCGGTATAGCTTGAACCAATTGTTGCCGGTGCGGTCATCGGTTGTTCCATTATATAATCGGCGATCAGATATGAATAGCAATCCTGTTTTTCCTTCGTAAGCTAAACCCCATTCAGAAAATGCCGAATTTATATTATCCGCGTCTTTAACTAAGTAATCCGATGGTCGCTTTATCCATAAAGCCGCCGAATCGCAATTGTTAATTTTTAAAGCCAGTGCGTCCGGGTCGTTTATTTTTTTGAAATAGAACCGGTACTGCTCCCGCGCCTTGTCAAACTTTTGGTCGCGCAGTAAAACTTCAGCATAATTATAATGGGTGATAGCCGTGGCGCTTGTATCAATAACAGCCATTGCATACCAGGCTTCGGCCTCATTATAATGGTTAATGTTGCGGTAACAGTCGGCTATACGTTCCAGCACCCGTATATCTGGCTTCTTTTTATTGGCCAGTTTAAGGTATAAGTCTAAGCTTTTAAAATATTCATAACGCTCATATAGCTTGTCGGCTTGCTGTTTTACGCTAAGCTGTTCCTGCGCCCGGGCCTGTGCCGCCAGCAGGATAGTCGTTAAACAAAATATCAAAAGCCTTTTCATTTGATTAAAAATATCTTGGACTTGTTATCCTCGGTTTTTTTGACGGCAATGTTAAGCTAAGCGAAATTTCATGTGTGCCGTTTTGGTAATTAGCCAGTTTGCTAACCGTAAAATCAAACGAGTAGCCCACCCTGAAATGGTCGTTAATGTAAAATTGGGCAATCAGCGCCAGCGCGTCTGTATTATCCTCAATACTTGGCAAACTACTATTTTGCCAAAGCGGAACGCCCGTGCGATAGGACGCGCCCAGCCATACTACTTTGTTAAATACTAAATACGAAGTCATATCCACATTGGTCGGCCCTTTAAAATCCGCTTTTATCATAAAGGATGGTTTTATATCAACAAAGTCAGATAAGGGCAACATTACGCCGCTGGTTACATAGGCCGTGCGCACCTGCTGCACAATTTCGGTATTGTCAATAGCCGCTATGCCCACGTTTGAAAGTAAATTAAACATGGATGCGCCAAAATAGAAACTCGGTGAATAGTAATAAATGCCCGCCCTAAAATCAGGCGTAAATTTGCTTTCAATGCCTAAGGGTATCGCCCCATCGTCGGGGTCGGTAGCATTAAATTTTGAGCCGTCAATGCTGTACTGTTCGGCACCAACCGCAAAGCCAAAACATAAGCGTTTAGTATCGTCATTATCCAGCCGCAGGCGGTAGGAATAATTGGCATAAAGCGACGAGGTACTTTCAGGCCCTAAGCGGTCGAACGTGGCTATAAACCCCAAACCAACATTTTTAGTGGTGCTGTTGGTTAAACCGTCGATAGATAATGTGCCTGTTTGCGGCGCGTCATTAATGCCCACCCACTGGATGCGGCTGCTAAGGTTAACCGTCCAGTCGTCTTTATATCCTGCATAAGCCGGGTTCAAGGCCAGTCCGTTAAACATATACTGGCTGAATTGTATGGTCTGTTGCGCCTGGGTTTTAACCAGGCATAAACTGAAACCCATCAGCAATATATACTTCTTCGCCCCGCCCATCTACTTCGTCCGTTTTAAAAACACCCATCCCTTTATGGGGGTAATAGCGCCCGAATGTTCCCTGCGGTTTAAAAGATAATAATAAGTTCCCTCGGCCAGGTTGCCGCCATTCCAGTTGTTCAAATAATTATCCGCCCGGTAAACCTCGTTGCCCCACCGGTTAAAAATTATGAGTTGCGAACCGGGGTAACTTTCCAGGTCTTTTATTTTAAAAAGGTCATTTTTGCCGTCATTATTTGGAGTGAAGATATTGGGGATATCCATATCCGGCACAATAACATTAAGCACAACGGTATCAGCACAACCATTGATATTGGTATTGATAAAATGATAAACCCCTATAGCGTTCAGGCCGGTAATTGTAGTAGTGCCGGTTGCCGGGGTTGTAATTGTAGCTGCAAAGGGATCATGGGCTGCCTGTGTCCATGTGCCGGAATTAGCGGCAGTAATTGTGGGTGTCGCATATTCAAAAACGGTTTGGTTTGGCCCCACATTTGGCGCTACAGAATAAATGGTTTGGGTGGTTATAATGTTATTGCACCCCGTTCCCGACGGTGCGGAATTACATTCGATTACCGGGTCGGTTGGGGGGGCGGCATCGGGGTTGGTCGCGTCAGGGTCGGTAACATCAGCCGGGCGCATTATGCTGGCCGATACGTTGATGCTGCCTGTTGCTGATTGTGCTATCCTGCCGGTTATGGTAAACGTTAGCACCGCACCGTTAGCCAGGCTAAGGCCTGCATTGTAAGCCGTAGCAGTTATTGCCCCTGCCGATACGGCGGACGCGCCTGAAGTAGCTGCGCTGGTTACTACCACATTCGTTACATCAGCGGTAAAATTAAACCGAAATGGTGCCCCGGTAACATCATTTGGTCCGTTATTTTTTACCGCGATGGTATAAGTTACCGGCTGCCCGGCGCAACCCGCCACGGGCACAAGACTAAGCGTTTGCAGGTCGGCTTCCTGTAGCTGAAAAGTTAAAGTGCTGGCGGTTACCCCGCCTTTTATGTACGACCATGTATCGATACTTTTATTATTCCCAAAGTCGGCATCATCTGTTGGGTCAGTTGTAGCGGTGCCCCATTTATGTCCATTTACCGAACTGCTAAGTCCCGTTAAGTTAGTTATTGGGTTGGGCGGCGTACCTACTATGGTAATGGAGCTATCATTCCAGTAAACCGTGTCATCAGGCGCGTAAATGCCGTTTGTACGGGTAAGGATAATGCCGTTTACATTGCGTTCTACATCAAAAAACGGGAAGTGAACTTCGCCCGCGGTAATTGCAAGGCTGGCGTTTGCCGCATAGGTAGCCAAATTGCCCCCCGGCACTTTATTGCCCTGCCCATCCAGCCCGTCCCAATAAACCTGGTTAGCGCCCGGGCTGAATGAGCCGGTTAACGTCCTGTCAATAGCATCTGTAAATACGCCATTCTTATTCACATCAATGCCGATGGTATAAGTTCCGTTTGATGTGCTATTGAAAGTAAAATTAGCACCTAACGGACTTGTACCAGCTTTGCCAACTGTACCCTCCATGCCGATAAAGCTAACCGCGCCTACTGTAGCCGCAACAGGGGCAGTCAGTAGCCAGGTAGTAGTGTTACCTGGTGTAGCTGCCGAAGCAGGCAAATCGGCGGCAGGGGTGTTGAAGAATATTTTGTGGGTGATGTCCGACTGAGTATCGGGGGCGCGGGGGTCCTGCACATTGCCGCTGGTAGCATTTACGCTTTGATAGGAAGGAGCGCCGCTACTTGTCCTGAACCCTTTGTTATTTACAAAAAAGGTAAAGCCATCACCCGCCTGGCCGTTGTTATTCATTGTATACTGGTACCCGTCGTTGGTAAGTATATTAAATATGCCGTTAAACCCGATGTTAAACGCACCTAAAATGCCCGAAAATACATTGGTAAACACCCTGCCCGTTAATGATTGGGCGCTGCTGTTGCGCACTGTTACATCGAAAGCGTTAACATATTGCCCCACTGATTGCACCCAGTCGCTGTTTGCCGGTACCGGGTTGGGGGTTGCGCCACTGGTGGTATTCGGCGACACAAAGTCAATTTCCCAAACACCCTCCTGTCCGCTTTGCACAGTTAGCGTAAATGGGGTATAGCCTCCTGTATTTGGCAGCGGGCCTGCCAGTTCCTGGCTGCGGCTGGCCATCAAGCCAACGGTAGTGGATGGTCCGCTGGTATAGGTTGAGCCGTCGGGTGCCCTGAAATTTATGGTGCCGCCGCCAAGTCCCTGCGCGCTTGAGCCAACATTAATGGTTTCGCCAACTTTAACATAGACTTTCATGGTTCCCAATGTCGGGAACGGGAACGATGCGTTAGCTAACGTACTTGAAAAAAGATAGGCCCGGTAGCCACCGTTGGCGGTTACTTCCTTGCTTCCCTCAGCTAATACAAACTGTGCGGTAAGTAATAAAAACAGGCAGATGCACCACTTTATGTAAAATGATTTTATAACACGCCAACTCGAATAAAGTGAAGTATAGCTTAAAATGGCCATTGCCGCATAACAGGGGTTTATAAAAGGTCAAGTTAAAGAAAATAGAAGTATTATTTTAAGGAAAGTTATGCAGGAGTTTTGTCTGGGTTTGTTTTGATACCTGCTGAAGTATATTTTAATGATAATTGATCCATTAAAATCGGATCGGAAGTTGCTTAGAAGCAATATAACAAAAGCAAGCCACTATTGACTTGCTTTCTTTTCCCGTGATCCCAATAGGATTCGAACCTATGACCTACAGATTAGAAATCTGTTGCTCTATGCCTCTTATAGCTGTTTTAAAGCTGTTTTTACCTCTTTAGATCGAAAAGTGCGCCAAAAGTGCGCCAAATATGTCTACAATTCTAAATTTTACAGAACCTCAAATCGTTACAAGCAACGAATTAACTAAACGTTCTTACATTGAATTTTATTTAAATGATAACCGGGTACGCATCGGTAACGGTGATACCCTTATGCAGCGAATTAGCCCCAATAGGAGCAAATCAATTGAAGGACGAAATCAGTTACTTATTAAACTTCATTTTGAACTCAAAAAAGCATTAGAAGCCAACAACTATCCAGTCGTAAATAATAAAGCCAATCAGAATCATAACCTTATAAATGAAACTCTACAGACTAAGTTTAAATCGCCACCAGCAATCCGTTCACTATATAGTGTTGCACGAGCCAAAATCCGATCTGATTTGAGTCGAAAATATAAGCGCAACCTTAAATGTGTTTATAGACAATTTAGAAAGTATATGACAACTGACGAGTTGAACGGCCCTTTAATCGATATATCCGTTAATAGAGTAGAATCTTTCCTGGCTCAATTTGGTTCGACTGGAACTTATTATATGAACAAACGACGAGACTTAGGAGTGCTGTTCTCAGCAGCAGGAAGGTATTTGGATCAACCAGTTGAAACAGTAAAGGATACCGAACGTAAGCGTCCTAAGGCTAAATTACACGTGGCTTACGATAAAGCGCAATTAAAACCAATCCTGAACTTTTTAAAAGCGAATCATCCTAACCTCTATATCTGCTGCTTGCTAACATATAGTTCATGGCTAAGACCTCATGAGGAAATAAGGTTACTCACGCTTGGTGACTTTAAAAAGGATCACACCGAGGTTCATTTAACAGGTGGCGATAATAAAGGTGGAAAAGTCAGGGTAGTGTATATACCCGAATATGTGGGAACGGAATTGATCCCAATATTATCTAAACTTGAAAGGAAATGTAACATCTTCTCACGCATTCAGGAACCGTTCAACGAATCCTATTTTAATACCGCATGGAGTAGAGCCTTTAAGAAAATGTTTGCATTAGGCTTGATATATGAGAACCAAACCATTTACTCCTTTAGACATACTGCTGCTGTTGACACTTATCGCAAGAGGAAAGATATTTATCTTTTACAAAAGCTATTGGGTCATTCATCAATAGTAGTTACCATAAAATATTTAAGAAGCCTCGGTGAGTTTAACAGTGAGGAATTAAAAGATGCTGCACCGACTTTGGATTAAGGTTTTATTATGAGCAGGGTAGGCAACTATCCTGCTTTTTTTATCTTAGTACCTTTTAATGAGTAAAAATAGAAACAGTCCGATAATCCTATATGTCACAAACGCCAGAAAATCGAAATTATAGTTTTAAGCTAAATTTAAAGAAAGACGTTCTCAAATGGATACATGCACACCGGTTTGCTGACAATATAGATCAGCAGAGTGATTTCTATCAAAATATGATGGCTGATTTGCCTGAAAATAATGAAGTCCCTTATGGCGGTGTTAACAGTGGACAATTTAAGACTCCCGAAGATATTAAAAATTTTATTCTAGCAATTAACGGCCTGCTCAAAAAATACGGTATTGATAAAACCCATATAGGTCCCCTTTTATACATAAACCTATTTCTTACAAATTGCTATGAGGAACAAGATGTTTTAAACTCACAACAAAATATGCTGAATAGTTACGCGAAATTTATAATAGACCTTGGGGTCAATTGTATCGCACATATTCAGGCACTCGAAAAAAACAATGAATATGAGATGGATTGTAATCCTTTTACTAAAGAAATATTTTTTGCAAAAAAAGAACTAACAGGCAGGATAACTCGTGAAGAGCTTTATGAATATATTCCCAATGATCCACAATCAAAAGAAGTAATCCGTTATTTAAAGATAGACCTTTTTGATTATAGCCTTAATATTCCAGACGAGTTAGTTATAAGCCTATTAGTTAACAGTGGCGATAGAGACGAAGACGAAAAAAAAAGTAACAAAACAAAAGCAAGCAAAAAAAAGAATAATAAAGAGGTGGATAGCTTTAAGCTTAAGAATGTTGAAGGTAAGCCAATCAAATATATAGACGTTCCTATCTGTATCAAACGTGAAATGTTCACTCTTATGATAAAGCTAATGCTTGCTGAACATGAAAGATTTAACACAGATTTCTACAATGAAATGAAAAAAGGAGAAACTCCAATCTTATTATTCAAGGATATTTATACAAAAAGAAACAAATATCAAATAAGCCGGAACTTGGCTTTAACAAAAATTGCGATCCTTATAATGGAATATTTAGAAAAACATCGAGTTATACTCAACGATACAAAAATGGCCTCTTTTTTATTCGAATATTTTTCTTACCTCAAAGTATTTAAAGTGGATGACCCGAAATTGCTACCATCTAACCACAAAGAATTGCCGAACTTCTACAAAAGCCAAGGTTTTCATGAGGAATATATGCGAACTACGATTAGAGATTCTAAGAAACATTGGGGAATTAACTAACGAGAAACAGAAATTAATTTTTAATAAAATAGTGGGTTTTTTATATAAAAAACAGGCATTTTATAGGTATATATTTTCTTTTAAAGATTTCTTTTAGCAAACTTTTTCCCCAGTTTTTCTTTGCGGAATGCTAAAAAGAAATATCGTTTTGAATTCGGCACCAGGTGCTGGATCAAACTACTCCGCAAAGGAGTTCTTTATTAATAACAACCCTGAGGGGATTGTTGATGCCACAGTATTTTTAGATCATGTGGAACCAATGACACCAAATAGTAAGCAAAAATACGCTTTTCTTTGGGAATTATTAAAAAACACCAACAATATGTTGGGTATGCCGATGAAACGGCAAGACAAAAATGGTTTAGACTATGTCTGGGCTGAATTTGAGTTCCCGAGAGGGAAAGTTCAATTCAAAATCATTTTGTTGTCCGATCAGTTGTTTGACTTTTTAGTCAAATACCAAAGAGCAGAAGTGACCGTCAGGTTCACTCTGCAAGAGCTAATTGACGAAGCTCAAAGAATTGAGTCAGGTAATCCATCTGCTCAGTAATCAACTAAATTATTAACCATTAAAAGGGAGTGGGAAACCACTCCCTCCTTTAATCAAACATTTACAATTTACGATCATGATAACAGAAACACATTGGCTGCCTGAAGGGCAGTTCCTTGACAAATTAGAACCATTTGCTTCAAAAGGCTTACCAACTAACAGCATTATATATAAAAAAGTAACCGGATGCGGTGCTACAACATTGGAGATAGAATTTCCGCGTAACAGTATTATTATTGAACCTAACTTACCCGTGATAAAAGGTAAATGCAAAAAAATAAATAAAGGTGCGCGCAAGCACAAAGTTATATTAGGGGTGTATGAAGGAATCAATGTCACCGATATTAAATATTATATTGAAAACAAGATGGGTTACAAAAAGATTCTTACAACACCTGAAGGCTTTCACAAGGTATATGAAGCAATAGGCGAAACCATTTTTCAGGATTATTTCCTACTTTTCGATGAATGCGAAAAAGCAATACAGGACGTTGATTTCAGGAATAATATTATTGACCCGATAGACGCATTTTTTCTTTTTGATAAAAAAGCGTTCGTTTCAGCAACACCCATTATGCCTAGTGACCCTCGCTTTAATGAATTCGACATCGTTCAAATAGAACCCGACTATGATTTTGTATTAGGTATTCAGGTAGCGATTACAAACAATGTCGTTTATCAGCTCAAGGTGCTTTTTGATAAATACCAGGAAACGCAATCAGATGGCAACAGAAAATATTTTATTTTCTTTAAGTCCACCAGCAGAATTAAAAATATTATCAAAGGATTAGAGCTGGAAGATTATGCCGTTTACTGTTCTGAAAAAAGTGAAAAAGAATTGAGGTCTAAACTTGACAAAGTTTATGATAGCATTGGTGTCGAGTTTGCGAAGTACAATTTTTTGACCAGTCGTTTTTTTTCTGCTGTAGATTTTGATTATGACGTTTACAATTGCGATCCTATAATTATTATGGTTTCAGATGTTATGGCTGTTGAGCATTCGACAATAGACCCACATACCGAAGCAATTCAAATTTGTGGCAGGTTCAGGAAACCCGAAGACAATGCTATAGTGGTAAAAAAGGATGTACACCATATATCTAATTACAACACAACACTAACAAGCTATAACGAAACCCAGATTAATGCTATCCTACAGGATAAAAAACAGGTTCATGAATTCATTATTAAGTATAAGCCAAAATCCGACATTGATTATTTTAACAAGTTTATTGAGGAGATTTTGGAGCTTAATGGGTTCAACTGTTTTCTAAAAAAAGGTGAAACTAAGTTAAATCATTTCATGGTTGACAATTTTGTAAACACCGAAAAAGTGAAAGGTTACTATGGTTCTAGCAAATCATTGATCGATCAATACAAGTTAACGGAACATTTTTCTGTAAGTGCTGATTCAAAATATTATCATCATATCTTGACAGATCAGGAATTAATAAAATTTAACGATCAAACCAGCACAGAGGACGTTAACGAATTTGTAAGTCAGAGTGTCAAAAATATCGTGGAAAATGTAAATCCAGCGTGGGCTCGTTTCAATTTTCAAATGTTAAGAATGCTTTATCCAAAGCAAATGGCTATAATCGATAGTTATGGGATAAAGAATGCTGCCACACTTGATTATAATATTGAAAAAATCCAAAAGGAGCAAAATGAAGCCAAAGGTTTAAGTACATTATTGCCAGTTATCCGGTATATACAACGAAGCTTCGAAAAGAGAAAATACACCAGCGAGGAAATAGAGTCAATTTTGACAAAAGGCATTAAAGAAACCGGGATGAGCAAACTCAAACCGAATGTCCAACTATTACGCAATGCAGCACTTTTATCAGAACGTTGTAATGTCGCCAAAGATGCCTTGGGAAACTGGAAGAAAGGTTACGAAATAATTGATTTTATTCATAATTTTTGATTTGGACACTTTTTAAAAAGGGGGTTATAGACCACTTAATTACTGTCTGACTATTTTTTATTTTTTTTAAGCTGCCATCGTGCAGCTTTTTTTATTTATTACAAGTTCATTTAAAAATAATCCGTGAAACGTTGCCTTGTAATGGGTAAGGGTAAAAACCACCAATTGCGTCCCTACCTTCTTATAAGGTAAGACTGATAAATCAACACCGGAAAAACAACCCCCATAACCTATAAATGTCTCCTGGGTCAGTTATTAGAATATCGCCCCCACCAATTCGCTAAAAAGCCGTCAATCCAATTTTCAAATTTCTAATTTTTTTTTGAGTGACATCTTCATTTACCGGGAGTTAAGCTTTCATCCCCTGACTTGGTATTGACAAAAACGAAAAATGTTTCCTAAACTTAGGCTCAAAGCCTGCCCTGAAAGCCGAAATCCCAAACTGCCGAAATTGCTCATTAAAACTCACTATTCCGTTCTAAAAAGAACACCTGACTTTCAGACCGCTTCAAGCCTAAGTTTAGGAAACTCATCAATTCACCTAATCAAAAACCAGTCAAAACCATGAAAGAATCAAAATCTGTCGGAGAAATCATTAAACAACACTTTCCCCTAACAAAAAAGCACCATCGCAGAAAACGATGGATAACTGCACAGTCAAGAACCATCGAAACCTATAAGTACCAGAGAATGCAGAATAAAGCTACGGAAGCTGATTATCACAAAATAATAGCAGCCGTAAAAACACTTTATTTAAAACCCGGTGAAATTTATTTTGAGCGTAACTACAAGAACGAGGAAACGGATAATTTCCTTACCATGCATTGCTTAATGTCTGCAACATGCTATTTATACATCGAGTGTGATTTTCTTTATTATTTCCAGGTTGAATACGCATTTAATAACTGTCCCTTTGAATTAGCGATAAGGGAAATGCTTAAACCGCATCCATTTGATACCCGAGCGACAGAAAAAGAGTTACAACCTGACTTTAAGACATCCTTTGAAAGAACCTTAAAGATTCAGGAGGCGCACTTCATTCACACATTAAAAGGGAACTAAACCAGTT
>Ga0302315_10003751_pt1 | contig 13557 bp, 7 predicted proteins | sample III_Palsa_N3_1_FD_200532 | JGI IMG/M metagenome (GOLD analysis project Ga0302315, IMG submission 200532) | Peat permafrost microbial communities from Stordalen Mire near Abisko, Sweden - III_Palsa_N3_1 | ecosystem: Environmental > Terrestrial > Soil > Palsa > Peat permafrost | place: Sweden... | reverse complement strand
CTCGAGGGCGCACGCAAGAACCTGGCACACGACATACCCGGATGGAATTTCGACGCGGTGCGCCGCAAGGGACGAGCGCTCTGGGATGATGCGCTGAGCGCTATCGAGATCGAAGGCGCATCGGATGATCAAAGCAGGATCTTCTCGACCGCCATGTATCACGCCATGATCGACCCGCGCTCGATCTCAGACGTGGATGGTAACTATACCGGTGCTGACGGGAAAATTCATACTGCACGAGGGTATACGCCACGAACTGTCTTCAGCGGTTGGGATGTTTTTCGCGGCGAGTTTCCGCTCATGACTCTACTGAACGCAACCATGGTCAACGACGAGATCAACTCACTTGTCACTCTGGCTGAGACAAGCGGAAAGGGATATCTAGAGCGCTGGGAGATCATGAACTCCTATAGCGGATGCATGGATGGAGATCCGGCAACATCGGTCATTCTCGATGCTTATTCGAAGGGGATCAGAGGTTTCGATGTCGAGAAAGCCTACGCCGCTTGTAGGCAGACAGCTATGGGAACCAATGGTTCGACCAACCGGCCAGAGAATGCTTTTTATTTGAAGCATGGATATGTTCCAGATACCTCCGCTTCTCCCGGAGTTTCCTGGACTCTGGACAATGCGCACTTCGATTGGTGCGTGGGGCGTTTCGCCGAGGCATTGGGAAAGACGGAAGACGCGCAACTGTTTTCAGCCCGTGCGACAAACTATAAAAAGATTTACGATCCGGCCGTCGGGAGTATGCGGGCAAGAAATGCCACCGGTGACTGGATTCCGTGGCTGGGTAAAACGGCTTTTGGCCAGGGTTGCACGGAAAGCAATCCGCTTCAGCAGACGTGGTTCGTTCCCCACGACATCGCCGGACTAATTGAGTTGATGGGGGGAGAGGAAGCGTTCTCTCGTCAGTTGGAAGACTTCTTTGAAAAGACACCTCCTTCGTTTGGGTGGAACGACCATTACAACCACGCCAATGAACCTGTGCACCATGTTCCCTATCTATTTGTGTATGCGGGCAAGCCATGGCTCACGCAAAAGTGGGTGCGGCGTGTTCTCACTAATGCTTACCACAATGATGTAAATGGCATTTGCGGAAACGATGACGTTGGTCAGATGTCTGCCTGGTATGTGCTCGGTGCGATGGGCTTTTATCCAGTATGCCCTGGGTCTGGAATCTATATTCTTGGAAGTCCGCTGTTCTCGAAGATCGTGATCCATCTCGACGCTAAGTGGTATAGCGGAGTTTCTTTTACGATCACCGCAGAGAATCAGGCCCCCGATCATCCCTATATCCAAAGCGCAAGGTTGAATGGGAAGCCATTGTCTCGCGCATGGATTCGGCATAGCGAGATTGCGGCGGGTGGCTCTTTGGAGTTTTCCATGGGGCCTGAACCAAACAAGCATTGGGCGGCCCAGAGTGCAGATCTACCACCGTCGATGAACATTCCACAAAGGGAATGAGAAACACCAACTCTACATTTTTGCGATGAGGAGCTTCGATCCTCGGATCGCCTCGCACAGGATACTGCTGCTCCCGACTTTCTTCAAGGTATGCCGGGGACTAACTACTTACTAGCATCGCAACCTGCAAGCCCAGAGAGGTACGTAGCATGTTTTCTGTATCGGAACGCAAAGCAAGTGCAATAGCCGTTGGCGTCTCATTTTTGGGCGCTACAGTCACAGCCAACACCCACACTCGATGCCGGAGAAATCACAGTAAGTTAGCGGCCCTATGTCTAATAGCGATGGTTTTCGTCGCCGGTGCATTTGCTTTTGCTGACACCACCACGTCGGACCAAGCGCAGCGAATCGTTGCCCAATATTCTGGCGCATTCACATCGCCAGGGACATGGCCCAACACAGCGCAGACCCCTGCTGGCCCGCTGATGGGAAACGGCGACGTTGGCGTCGTGGTTCTAAACGGCATCAGTAATATGCAATTCGTTCTGAACAAAAATGAATTCTGGTCGCTTTCCCAGGGGCACCGCAAGGCAATGGCGAACATGAACCTGTCCATTTCGGGGATGTCCGGGGCCTCCTTCGCGATGCAGGAGAATATATTTCAGGGCACGGTCACGGGCCAGTTTTCCCTGGGCGGCAACGAAATTCAGACCACATCGTGGACGCAGTCCAGCGATACCACCAACAACCTATTTTTCACCCAGTTCACCTATACCGGTTCGGGCACTCAGACAGTTACCGTCTCCTTCGCTGAGGGAACCAGTAACACCTTTCCAGCCAGCTCAGGATCATCGGGCAGCGTACTCTACTACAACGTAGCGGCCGATCCCGCAACGACCTTCGACGGGTATAACACCTGTCAGGTGAGGATCGCGTCAAGTGTTGTAGGAGCGACGGGAACTATCAGCGGCGGCAATCTCACATTCACCCTTTCGCCAGGAACAACAGTCACCTTGGCGAGCAGCATTATGAGCAGCTACGACAGCGCCAGCTATCAGACTCAGTCCATCTCCAATGTCAATGGAATGAGTGCGAGCACCGTTGGCAGCGATCTGTCGGCGCATGAGGCTTGGTGGAGCAATTACTGGTCACAGTCTTATGTCGAGATCCCCGATAAGACCATCGAAAAGGAGTACTACGGCTCGTTATATTTACTGGCGAGCATCTCCGAGCCAAATGAATATCCGCCAGGGCTATGGGGACCCTGGGTGGATACGGATCCTGACTGGAATGGCGACTTCACCTTGAACTACAACTACGAAGTGCCATTTATGGCTTCGTTCCCGACTAACCACGTTGCACAGGCCGATTCTTATGACGCACCTGTCATCAATTGGGTGCCCAATGCCGAGTCGCTAGCCACAAGCAACGGATATACCGGAGCGTATTATCAGGTTCACATCGGCCCTCTGCCAAATGGCAGCGCCGATACCAGCATCCATAATCAAAAATTCAACAATGCCTATGCGGCAACTGTGATGCTGGAGCATTATTACGTCACCCAGAGTTCTACTTATGCAGCTTCTATTTGGCCGACGATCGAGGAAATGGCAACGTTCTGGCAGAACTACCTTTCCTGGAATGGTACAAGCTACGACATTCTGGAAGACGCGCAGCAGGAAGATGACGCTTATCCGCAAACCAACGGCGTAATGTCTATCGGGTTGGTAAGAAATCTTCTTCAGGGCGCCATTGATATCAGTACGCTGCTTGGCGAAAGTTCTTCTCAAAGATCAACATGGCAAACCGAGTTGAATGGGCTCACCACATATAGTGGTCTGCCGTTCCCAACCTTCACGCAGGGCGGATTGCAGGTTTTCGAATGGACCCAGGTCGGCCGCCAATGGGACAACGGGAACACGATCGGCATTCAGCATATCTATCCCGGAAACCAGATCGGGCGCGCGTCCAGTTCTACGCTATTGACTATTTCCAATAACATGATCAATGAGATGACAGATGGGACTTACGGCACCCGCTGGACGGATGGGAACGGCACGAATACTTTTTACCCCGCAGCCGCTCGGGTTGGGTACAACCCAACTACGATTCTGTCGCAATTGGACAGCTGGATCAATGGCAACACTTATCCGAACCTGCACATTCATACTGGCGGCGGAGGCGAAGAGAATCTCAACACCGTTCCATCCGCAGTCAGCGAGATGCTGATGCAATCGTTTCAAGGGAACATCGTCCTCTTTAACGACTGGCCATCAGGAGTCAATGCTCACTTTGGCGATAATCTGGCCTACGGCAATTTCCTGGTCTCTAGTGCCCTTGCTAATAACACGGTCCAGTATGTCCGCATCATCAGCCAGGCCGGAAAGACCGTTTCGATCACCAATCCGTGGCCGGAGCAATCGGCGCAGTTTTATCGCAATGGCACTAACGAAGGTACGCTTTCGGGCACGACGTTCTCAATCACCACTACAACGAATGATGTCATTCTGTTGGGACCGAGCGGTTCAGCTTACACCGCACTTACTTCGGAGCTGGGAGAGACGCTCTCGCAGTTAGGATCAGGGAGCGGCTTGCCGTATAACGTCAACGCGATCTATACAAATGGAACGATCTTTGGCAGCGGTGGCGGCATCGATGGTGGCGGTCACGCCCTCTCTGCAACCCTGCTGGGGACTTCGACCAGTTGGAATGGAACGACGCTCACCTATGGCACACCAAACCAGCTTGACGGTTACTCGAACGTGACCATCCCTGTGACGGCGGGCACGTACAGCTCGCTGAACGTGCTGGCTTTGGCAGTCAATGGCGGCCAGGCTTCGCAGACCTTCACCGTGCATTATGCTGACGGCACGACATCAACCGATACGCAAAGCATCAGCGACTGGTGTTCTCCACAAAGCTACTCAGGCGAAACGAACGTGGTTTCGATGACCTATCGCAATACATCCGCCGGAGGAGAGCTGGCCACGCCGACATGCTACGTGTACGGATATAACCTCGCGGTCACTAGCGGCAAGACGGTTGTCAGCCTCTCCACACCAACGAGCACTCATGTTGTGGTGCTAGCAGTTCAGCCGGTTGGCGGCGTATCTCTTCCCTATAACGTCAACGCGATTTATACAAATGGAACGACTTTTGCCAGCGGCGGTGGCGCCGATGGTGGCGGTCACGCGCTCTCTGCAGCCCTGCTGGGAACGTCAAGCAGTTGGAACGGAACCACATTTACCTACGGCCCAGCTAACGCGGTGAACGGCTTCTCGAACGTGAGCATCCCTTTAGGGGCGGGTTCGTTTACCTCGCTGAACGTTCTGGCGCTGGCGGTCAATGGCAGCCAGGCCTCGCAGACCTTTACCGTGCATTACACCGACGGCACAACATCGACCGATACGCAGAGTATCAGTGACTGGTGCTCTCCACAAAGCTACTCGGGCGAGACGGCCGTGGTTTCGATGGCCTATCGCAATACATCCGCAGGAGGGGAACTGACCACGCCGACCTGTTACATCTACGGGTACACTCTCGGGGTCAACAACTCGAAGACCGTAAGCAGCCTCACAGTCCCAGCGAATACTCAAGTGGTGGTACTTGCGGTTGAAGACCAGCAATAGATCAACAATAGAAGGATAGCCTTTACCAAATCGGAACGAGAGACGCGGGAAGCGCAACAGGCTTCTCGCGTCTTTCGTCCCCATCTATCCTGAAGAAAGCGCTTCGAATCGAAATACGATATCGCTGTGTGACATCAGGAAGCTTGCTGAAGATTAGCGGCTGCAATAAGAGGACATAGATGATCGATGTCCTTCTGGTCTAAGGCATACTCGCAATAATGGCTACATTTTTGCGGGTTGAACTGCGCAGGCCAAACGCCAGTACTACAAGGTAGCAAAGCGCCACGACGATATACCCCTTCGCGTAGCTCCCACTGCGGCGTGCGATCCATCCCAGTAGCGGCGCAATTACAGCACCGCCAACGACGGACATCACGAGCAATGACCCTGCCACCTTCGCCCTTCCGCCCAAACCTTTAATGCCTAAAGCGAAAATAGTCGGAAACATAATCGACATGAAAAAACTAGTCATCATCAAGGCTGCTGCCCCAGCCGGGCCCGGATGTAGTATCGCTATGCCAATGAGCAACATATTAACGAGCGCATAGGCCGCCATCATGCGTGCCGCCGCAATCCAGCGCATCAGTGCTGTGGAAAGAAACCGGCCGCAGGTTAGGGCAACCAGGTTTCCCGTAAGCAATAATCCGGCTCCGCGTTCGCTTACGTCCGTATAAGCCTTCAGGTAAGGAATGAATGCTGACCAAGTGGCGATCTGCGCGCCACAATAGCAGAATTGTGCGAAGATTGCCGCCTGCACCTGGCCCATCTTGAGAAGCGAACGCAGTTCGGGAACAAGCCTCTCTTCTGTATGGCCATTCTCGGCCTGCGTCGCGATCGGAAATCGCGTCAACGCCAGCACAAGCCCTAATAACAAAACAATCCCACCCAGCGTTACGTATGTAGGCACCACTCTCATCAATTCCGCATGCAGGTATATGTCATAGGTTCCGTGGAGCTTCATCTCGGCAACTTTCGCCGGTGGTAATTCAACACCCGAGAAGATAAAGAATGTCCCCACTAGAATTCCGGCAATCGAGCCTGTGGGATTGAATCCTTGCGCGAGATTTAATCGTCGTTCGGAGCTTTCAGCTGGCCCAGATTGTGCCACGAAAGGATTTGCGGCAGTTTCCAAAGCTGCCGATCCACACCCCACCAAAAATAGTGCGAGGAGCATGAGGCTATACCGATCCACTATAGCCGCAGGCCAGAACGAAAGCGTTCCGACACCGAACAGGATGAGCCCGCACAGCATTCCTGTTTTGTAACCCCACTTTCGCAGGACCATTGCCATCGGCAGAGCCATGGAGAAATAGCCTGCAAACACAGCCGTCTGTACTAGCTGCGCCTGCATTGGGGTGAGGTCGAAGGACTTCTTGAATTGCTGCACCAGAATGTCTGTGAGGTTATTCGACATGCCCCACAGAAAAAATAATCCAATCACTAGTGCAAACAGAAACAGATTTCCGCGTGGAAATAGCGGTATGCTCTTCTTCCCGGAGACTGAGTTCGCAGCCGCTGTTAGGTTCACAAACACATCCCTTGAACCAACGCTTTGAACAGAACGCCGGCCGTGTTCCCGATGGGCATCTCTAAATAAAGCGACCTAAACTGGAGATTGAACGTAACGTGGCACGGCATTATTATGTCCCTTTCAACTTCAGGCAGTCGCGCGTGTGCGATTCCGCAATGTTCCCAGCCGTTCGATGGTAATGATCATTTCTTCGTCAGGCTGCAGCCATCTCTGCGGTGTTCTACCGAGTCCGACGCCGGGCGGAGTTCCGGTGCTGATTACGTCGCCACACTCCAGGGGAACGATACTGGAAATGTATGCAATCAATTCCGGAATACGAAAAATCATGTCCCGGGTATTGGCCGACTGCATGACTTCGCCATTGATTGTTAGGGCGATATCCAGTGCGTGGGGATCTCCCACTTCATCGCGTGTAACGATGCATGGCCCCATAGGCGTAAAAGTTGGGAAGCTTTTCCCGAGACTCCACTGCGAAGTTGCTAATTGAACCCCTCGCGCGCTGACATCATTCAGGATCGTGTAGCCGAAAATATGTTCTTCGCAGTCTTCAGCGGCAATGTGATGTCCCGGCTTCCCAATCACCACGGCAAGCTCCGCTTCGTAATCTGGCTGCGTCGCGTTCGGCGGCAGCAAAACGTCAGCGTCTGGGCCCGCAATAGAAGACGGCAGCTTCAAAAATACAGTGGGAACGCTCTGCACCACCATCTTCGACTCAGCGGCGTGTTCCCGATAGTTCAAGCCGATTCCAAAGATTCGGGGAGGCCGTAGCAACGGCGCCAGTATCTTGACTTCAGCCAGTAGCAGGCTTTCCTCCGATAACACAGGTTGCGAAGCTTCACTGGCCAGATAGGCCAGCATGTTGTCGGCACCGGAAGCTAAAAGTGGACGGACAAACTCGCCTTCCAAAACCCCGGAAGAGACAGTCCCATTAGCGGATAGATAAGTGATAAACTTCATCGCGCTACCGGCACTCTTTCTGATTCACTGGCTTGCCCAAACCATATCTCCCCATCGGGATAGCTGTACGACTTCAGAGAAGCCGCTAAAATTTCGGCGCTGTATCCGGCTGCTTCCGGCAGAAGATAGTGTCCGTTTCGGATTCTCACCGGATCGCGAAAGTGCTCGTGCAGATGATCCACGTATTCAATCACTCGATCTTCTAACGTGCATGACACCGCGAGAAAATCAAAGACGGAAAGATGTTGCACATATTCACATAACCCGACGCCTCCGGCATGAGGGCATACAGGGATACCAAACTTGGTGGCCATGAGCAGGATCGCCAGGTTCTCGTTTACCCCTGCAACGCGGCAGCTATCAATCTGGCAGACATCGATGGAGCGGGACTGAAATAGCTGTTTAAACATGACGCTATTATGGCAATGCTCGCCCGTAGCGATTCGCGTGGGAGCAGCTTCGCGGCGAATTCGTGCATGTCCAAGAATGTCGTCAGGGCTTGTGGGCTCTTCCATCCACCACGCATTCAATTCTCCCAGTTCACGTGTGCGTTCAATCGCTTCCTCGACACCCCAACGCTGATTCGCGTCCAACATGAGGCGGTTCGTCCAGCCAATCTCTTCACGAACTATGCGGCCGCGTCGCAGGTCGTCCTCGCGCTCGCCACCGACCTTGAGTTTGAATGCGGTCCAGCCGTCGGCCAAGCCTTGCTGGCACAGATGCCGAATCTTCTCGTCGCTGAAACCGAACCATCCTGCCGAAGTCGTATAAGCCGGATACCCTTGGTCTTGGAGCAATCCCAGGCGTCCGGCTTGCCCTCGCTTGCCACGCCTCAGAATCTCAAGTGCTTCCTTGCGATTCAGTGCATCACTGATGTATCGAAAGTCCACTGCAGCCACAATCTGCTCCGGTGACATATCCGCCAGCAACTTCCAGACGGGCTTGCCCTCGGCCTTCGCATAGAGATCCCAAACCGCGTTAATCAGCGCGCCGCTCGCCAGATGGATTACTCCCTTTTCTGGACCCAGCCAGCGAAACTGTGTATCTCCGGTGACTTCCAGGAAAAAGCCATTGAGATCTGATGTGATGGACTCTAGCGACCGTCCCCGTACAAATCGTGCCAGATAGTTCAGCGCACTCACGCACAATTCTGTCCCGCGGCCCAGGGTAAAGGTCAAACCATGCCCCTCATGTTCGCTGTCGGTTTCCAGAATGCAATACGCCGCTGAGTAGTCGGGGTCCTTGTTTACCGCATCCGACCCGATCTGGTGCCGCGATGTCGGAAAGCGTAGGTCAATAACACGCACATCCGTAATGATGATCGGCTTCAAGGTGTACCTCGGTATTTGTGATCGCGCAGTGAAATCGATCGAGATTCATTTCGTCAGATTGCAATTCGAATTGTATTCATGCAATTCATTTTTCGTCAATAAAAACATAATGTTCATTGCTTTTGTCGTCTAGAGTATGCATTTTCGCCAGCAGAATTACTGTTTTGTATTTGACAGTCATTGTTTCGTTCGCTTACAACACAAGACGCGGCCTGGCGTCGCGAATAAGGCAGGGACCGAGTGCTTCAGCTTTCTCAAAAACAAGCAGTCATTACTGGTGCGGCTAGCGGTATAGGTCTTGCCATTGCCCGGCGCTTTGCCGCCGAGGGCGCGACTATCGTTGCTCTCGATCTCGATGGGGAGAGCGCGAAGCAGGCTGCCGAGAGCATCGAAGCAGAGTTCCATGGGAGTGCTGTAGGGTTTGGCTGCGATGTGTCGGATGAAGTATCCGTCACAAAAGCCTTCAGCCAGGTCTGTGGCTCAGTGGACATCCTCGTTAACTGTGCCGGCATTGCTCATGTCGGCAATCTTGAGTCTACGAAGACTTCGGATATGGAACGACTGTTTGCCGTCAATGTTCGTGGCACCTATCTCTGCATGAAAGCCGCCGTTCCCTCGATGTTGCAGAACGCAGGAGGCAGCATTCTGAACCTCGCCTCTATCGCCGCGACGCGAGGAATCAGCGACCGCTTCGCATATTCCATGACCAAAGGAGCGGTCATTTCCATGACGCTTTCTGTTGCGAAGGACTACCTCAGCGGCAAGGTGCGCTGCAACTGCATCTCGCCTGCGCGCATTCATACGCCCTTCGTTGATGGATTCCTGGCCCGCAGTTTCCCAGGAGAAGAAGCCGAAAAATTGAAGGGCCTGGCAGCCTCACAGCCGATAGGGCGCATGGGAACGCCGGATGAAGTGGCAGGTCTCGCTCTCTTTCTTTGCTCGGATGCTGCTTCCTTCATCACGGGATGTGACTATCCCATAGACGGCGGCTTTTTCAATTTGCGATAGAAGGCGAGAAATTTAACGCTAACCAGCTTACTTACGATGTGCGCTTGGGGGCACGTCCGCTAGACTGTCGAACCATCAATTCCACCGGAACATAGAGTTGCTCACCTTGTTTGCCCGTGGAGCCTCGAAGAGCCTCGAGAGCGGAATGACAGCTCTCCGCCATGAGTTTTTTGGAGACACTCATCGTTGTCAGGGTCGGATACACGACCTGGTCTAACTCAATTCCATCGAATCCGACGATAGATACTTCTTCCGGGACCCGAATGGATAAATTCCTTGCGGCCCGCAATGCCCCCAATGCAGACATGTCATTGATCCCAACGATGGCCGTCGGCGGGGTGCGAAGGCCCATAAGCTTCCGCATTTCGCTGTCTCCAGAGTCGACTCGATAGTTCCCATTTCGGAGGTACTCGGAACGCACGGGGATTTGATATGCCTGAAGTGCTTTTGCAAATGCTTGCGAGCGAATGTCTGAAATCAGAAGCCCTGCGGAGCCTCCGATGAAGGCGATGCGACGATGACCCAGATCTTTGAGATAGGCAATTGTCTGCATCATTCCGTCTTCATGCATCAGGCTCACGTCACTGAAGCAGGGCCCAACTCTTCTGCTGTCGATCGCTACGGTTGGTACGCTTCGCAGCGTCAGCAGTTGATACGGCTCCAATTCGTCAATTGAAGGCATCACCACGACGCCATCCACTCGCCGCATAAGCATCTGGCGTACTGAGGTCCGGGCACCTCCCACGCTCGTTTCTGCGTTTGCGAGCAGGATAACCTGCCCGTTTGCGGAGGCGAGCGCTTCAAACTCGCGTAGGAACTCAGAAAAGAAGGGATTGGTGAGGTCGGGCACGATAACGCCGATTGCATGGCTTTGGCCGTACTTGAGTGTTCTGGCCGAAATGTTCGGCACAAAATCGAGCTCTTCGGCTGCCTTTCGCACAAGCAGGCAAGTTTCTTCCGTGACGAGGGATGATCCGTCGAGTGCACGCGACACGGTCGCGACGGAGAGTCCTGCCTTTTTCGCGACGTCCCGCATCGTCGCGGGGTTTTTGCCTAGAGTGGATTTTCGCTTCATCATATCAATCCGAATGTAACAAACTGCGGCTGTTGTCCCAAACACTGAGCTTCAGGCTCAACGCCAAATCCAGTTCAAACTAACGCAAGCCAACGCTAGCAGGCCTGCCAGGATGTAGATCGGGAACTCTCCAATCTGGCTCCTCCTTTGCGTTCCATTTCGGTAGCCGCCTGGCGTCAGCAAATGTGGATTAGCTGAACAACTGAGCAAGAGCGCAATGACGAAGCTAGTTGAGAACCCGTAAATTGCCACGTGAAAATTTGCCGTCATGACGCTTCCATATCGAAGGATATTGAATAGAACGAGAAGGTCGTGCACGATGGCCAGAGTGATACCGCTGGCAAGTCCACCGAAGGCAGCTCTGGCGTTCACTCTTGTGGTTGCGATCCCCAGAAGGAATATTGCCCAGAAAGGCGGTCCGAAAACAGAGAGCACAAGCTGCACATGTTCCATCAGGTTACTGAAGCGGAAGCTAGTCTCGGACGCCAGCAATCCCAGTAACACGGCACCTATAGTGGAGACCGCGCCAATCTTCAAATAGTGACTCTCTGATCGTTCCGTTACCAGCCAGGCTCTATAGATATCTTCGGTCCAAATCGCCGCAAATGCCGATACATTGGCAGCAAGACCAGACATAAGGCCGGCAACCAGGGCAGTCATGCCGAGTCCCAACAAACTCGGGCTGTACAGGCGGGCCATCATCTCTGGAAGGACAGCGTCGTAGCGAACAGTTTTACCAATCCCCGGCAGAAACCGCGCTGCGTGTGCCGCAGGCAAAACGACGAGAAATGAGACCAGAATTTTCCCGAACCCAGCCAGCAGAGGAACCTTTCGTGCATCGGATCGACCGCGGGCCGCGAGTGCCCGTTGCATGAGGACGAAGTCGGTGCACCAGTATCCAAAACCCAAAACGAAGCCCAGGCCGATGACAGTCCCAAGGTCGTCAAACGGAGCTTTTGTGCTTGCGAAAGGAAGGCTGGTCCAGAGGTGATCTCTAAGGGCATTTGGGCTTGGGTTAAACGATCCAACTCGTCGCAACTTTAGGAGGAGGGGAAACAGTCCGGCCAGAATGATTAAAAGCTGCAAGGCCTCGTTATAAATAGTGGCCCGCAACCCACCCAGCAGAACGTATGCAGATACGATCGTAGCTGCCAGAAGAGCGCCGGCAAAGAAAGGAATCCCGATCAGCGCTTGCAGTGTCTGCCCGATTGCATAGAGGTTGATTCCAGCGAAAACTATCGTCGTCACAGCGAGAGTACAGGCGTTCACGAGTTTCACGCGCTTATCGTATCGCTGCTCCAGATACTCCGGTACGCTTCGAATGCCCATCCGAACGTACTGGGGAAGCATCCACAGGGCAACGAAGATCATGCCTGGAATTGCTCCGATCCAGAAAAACTGAAACGCCTGAACGCCATACTGAGCAGACATTGCACTCAACCCAATGATGTCGAGCGCCCCACAGTTTGCGGCCAGGAACGCTAAGCTTACGATCCACAGAGGAAGTGAACCAGTCGCATTTAGAAAATCATTTGCGTTGGTACGTTTTTTCCGGACGATCCAGCCGATGAGAACCGATACCGCGAAGTATGCCAAAAGAATGGCAATGCTTATGCCATTGATTCGATGAAGAATTAGCATCACTGATCTTACCCCGCCGTTTTACACGCGCCTATTGCTTCTTATAGTGAACCCAATCGACGTCGATCACGCCGGATGTGTCGGGAGCATTCTTTGTAGTGAAGTTGAACAGAGCCGGTCGAGCTCCCTTCCACCAACTGAACTGTATGCGCGTTGGCTTCCCTAGAACCGTGAAGCTGTGGCCGTTGTCTTCGCTGTATGAGAACAGCGCCGTCTCATCTCGGACCTGCACGCGAAGTTGAATTGATGATGCCGACAGGCGTGGCCCTGATATGGAATCAGAGTCTGACCCAAATTGAAGCTGACGCTCTGTTCCTGATTGAATGACCCCGATCCAGCAGGCGTGTTCGGAAAACATGGCTAGCCCCATGTGTTGGCCATCCACCATGCCCTTAATATCTACGCGGACGGTAAAGGAGTATGCAGGATCCTGCGAGAGCTCTGTCAAGGTGTTTCGTGCATGATATAGGTCTTCCGCGAAACCGCTTCGAAGACGAAGAAATCCGGGACGATCGTGCAGAGACCAAAGCGCGTCGTCAGGATTGTGATTCCACTCCCATTGCGGCTTCAAGATTGCCGAATCGAACTCGTCTGAGGTGGACGGTACTTCGATCGGCTGGCCTGAGACCGGCTTTTTCCACTTTGTTACGGGAACGCCCGCAGTGGAACCGGCGTTCGCTGCACCAATGATAGGCCAGTCCATTTCCCACCGGACTGGTTCAAGGTAGGTAATACGACCGTACGCTCCCTGGGCATGGAAATGAACAAACCACCCCTTGCCGTCTGGGGTTTCCACATATCCTCCCTGATGCGGGCCCGTGACAGAAGTATGCCCTTGTTCAAGGACGGTTCGATGCTCGTAGGGGCCGAAGATATTCTTCGCACGAAGCACCGCCTGAGACCCATTCTCGACACCTCCATATGGGGCAAAGATGTAGTAGTACCCGTTCTTTTTATAGATCTTCGGCCCTTCGAGCG
>Ga0302315_10003749_pt1 | contig 13563 bp, 14 predicted proteins | sample III_Palsa_N3_1_FD_200532 | JGI IMG/M metagenome (GOLD analysis project Ga0302315, IMG submission 200532) | Peat permafrost microbial communities from Stordalen Mire near Abisko, Sweden - III_Palsa_N3_1 | ecosystem: Environmental > Terrestrial > Soil > Palsa > Peat permafrost | place: Sweden... | reverse complement strand
GAAGAAGCCGCAAAATTTGGCTGTGCCGATAGGGTAAAAATAACAGGCACCATAAGCGAAGATGATAAAGCCTGGTATTATAAAAATTGCACGGCATTCGTATTCCCGTCCATTGCCGAAGGGTTCGGTTTGCCGGTTATTGAAGCCATGCATTTTGGCAAGCCGGTATTTTTATCAACCCATACTTCATTACCTGAAATTGGGGGCGATGCCGCTTTTTATTTTGATAGCTTCGACCCAGCGGCCATGCAAAACGTATTTGCAAAAGGAATAGAACAGTTTTATGCCGGTGATATGGCGCAAAAAGTGATAGCGCATGCCATGCAGTTCGACTGGCAAAAAACTGCGCAGCAATACCTGAAGCTGTACGAAGAATGCCTGGCCGAAAGTATAGCGTAGCAGCGAAAACGCTACGTAGGTACGACATTTATGCGTCATGTTATCACGGGGGCATTTGTGGTAAACCTTTAAAACTGGGCAGATGATGTACCTGACGGCACATAAAATTTGCTTTAATATGTTTTTTATACCAACATATAATCCCTATCGGGGTTGTAAAGCAAAAGAAGCGGGCACACACGGGCCTTCAGGAGGCAAACTTCAACCCCTGCATAGCCACAAAAAAGTCATCACGCCAATCAAAAATCTCCCTTCAGGCCCGCAGGACTCCTTCGGAGGGGTCGGGGTCGGCAATTATAATGACATTGTGATTATAGCGTTAATTAACTAATTACTGTTAGCTTTGTGGTTTTATATAATTATTGATGAAGACTTATTTCCGGCTACTCTCCTTTGCCAAACCAATTGAAAAATTTGCCATACCCTATATTATATTTACTATACTATACGTATTATTCAGTACGCTTGTATTCCCGTTGCTTATACCGTTATTAAACCTGCTGTTTTTATCCGACCATGTAAAAGCGGCTGCTACGCTGGTTCGCCCCGGCAGTTTCGACCTTACCGGCTGGTTTAATTATTTTATGAATTATTTTGTTAAAACCTATGGCGCATGGGGGGCCTTGCGTTTTGTATGCTCGATACTTATTGTTACTATGCTGCTGGGTAACCTGTTTCGTTATCTTTCGGCCCGTATTATGGAAAATCTCAGGGTGCACACCCTGTTAAACCTTCGCCGCCAGGTTTTTAATAATGTAATGGATCTGCACCTGGGCTATTTTAATAACGAACGCAAAGGCAATATTATATCAAAAGTAGCATCCGATGTGCAGGTAGTGCAGTTTTCAGTAACATCAACCCTTCAGGTAATATTTAAAGATCCCGTACAGCTTATTGCGTTCCTGATCACCTTATTTGCCATATCCACAAAGCTTACCTTATGGTCGTTATTGGTGGTGCCTATTTCCGGCTTTCTTATTTCGCGTATTGTTAAGCGCCTTAAATCGCAGGCCATTGCCGCTCAGGAGAGCTACGCTAATATGATAAGTTATCTGGATGAAGCGCTATCGGGCATCAAAATCATTAAAGCCTTTAATGCCAATCCCTTTATAAAAAATCGGTTCGACCAGGAAAATAAGCGCTATACTAAAATACTGCGCTCTATGGCTAAACGGCAACAGGCCGCATCGCCCGTATCCGAAACTTTGGCCGTAACCATGATATCGTGTATCGTATTATACGGCGGATATCTGATACTTAATAAACGGTCGGACTTAACCGGCGCACAATTCATTGCTTACATTGGTGTTTTTTCTCAATTAATGCGCCCGGCAAAATCAATTTCCGATTCGTTTGGCAACATACACGCAGGCATTGCTGCAGGCGAGCGTGTATTGGCGCTGATTGATGAAAAACCTGCCATTGTTGATGCCCCTGATGCTAAACCCATAAAGGATTTTGAACAAAGCATTCAATTTAAAAATGTGAATTTTGCCTATGGCGATAAAACAGTTTTAAGTAATATAAACTTTACTATCCCTAAAGGTAAAACCATTGCCCTGGTTGGCCCCTCGGGCGGTGGTAAATCAACCCTTATTGATCTTATCCCCAGGTTTATTGAACCGAAAAGCGGCGAGGTACTAATAGACGGCAAAAACGTACAATCGCTAACTACCAATTCGGTAAGGAGCTTGCTGGGTATCGTAAATCAGGAATCTATTTTATTTAACGATACCATTTTCGGCAATATCGCCTTTGGTAAAACTGATGCGACTATGGAGCAGGTAATTGCCGCAGCAAAAATTGCAAATGCCCATAATTTTATTATTGAGACGGAAAAGGGGTACGAAACCAATATCGGCGACCGTGGCACTAAACTATCAGGCGGCCAAAGGCAGCGTATCTGTATTGCCAGGGCGGTACTGAATAATCCGCCAATTATGCTGCTGGATGAGGCTACGTCGGCTTTAGATACCGAATCGGAAAAACTGGTGCAGGATGCATTGAATAACCTGATGAAAAACCGTACTTCCTTAATTATTGCCCACCGTTTAAGCACTATACAGAATGCCGATGTAATTATTGTACTCGAAAATGGCAAGATAGTTCAGCAAGGCACTCATCAGGAATTAAGCACTAAAAATGGGTTGTACAAAAAGCTCATCAATATGCAAACGTTTAATGCCGATTGATTTTAGGGACGATGGATAAACAGGTAGTAGTAATTATACCTTTTCATAAAACTGATCTGTCGCATAACGAGCAGGTTGCGCTTGAACAATGTTTCCGCATTTTATCAAATCACGTTATAGTTGCTGTTAAACCACACGGCCTTGTCTTATCAGGCGCAGTTACCAGGTACAATTTCAGTGCAATAGAATCGTTTGACGATACTTTTTTCAGAAGTGTACAAGGTTATAATGAATTGATGCTGTCTGATGTTTTTTACGGTCGGTTTTTGGCTTACGAATATATTTTAATACACCAGTTGGATGCTTTTGTATTTAAAGACGACCTGGCCTACTGGTGCAGCCTGGATATTGATTATGTAGGCGCGCCCTGGATGCGCAAAAAAGAATACCCTAATATTTTGAAGGCTGCGGTTAGCAAAAGCCTGCAATATTTTGCCAAACGCTATGATATTAAAAAACATGGGCTGCCCAGCAAAAAACAATTTGATGATAATGTTGGCAATGGCGGTTTCTCATTAAGGCGCGTTAAAAAGTTCCATGATATATGCCTGTCGCACCGCGAAAAAATAGCGGAATATAATAGTAAAACCGAGCATCACTACAACGAAGACGCTTTTTGGGCGATAGAAGTAAACCGTAAACGTAAAGTATTAAATATTCCGGGCTATAAAAAAGCCCTGCAGTTTGCTTTTGAGCTTGCGCCCGATCGTTCGTATTGTATTAATAATCAGAAACTTCCGTTCGGGTGCCACGCGTGGGACCTGTATTTAGATTTTTGGCGGCCATTTTTTAAAGAAAATGGCTATATTATTTGAAAAAAATCTGCGTTAAACATTAAACTTAGTTAAACAAAAATAGTCTTATGTGCTTTACATAAGGGTATTTGTAATTTATGGAAAATTTGCCTTTGGTTTCTATAGCATTATGCACCTATAACGGAGAAAAATTTCTCGCACAGCAATTAGATACGCTGTTCAATCAAACTTACAAGAATATTGAAATTATTGCTGTTGACGATTGTTCGACCGATAATACTTTTAATATACTTAAAACGTATGCAAAGGACCATCCTAACTTTACCGTTTATCAAAATGAAAAGAATTTAGGGTTCCTTAAAAATTTTGAAACTGCTGCCGGGTATTGTAAAGGCGAATTTATTGCTTTTTGCGATCAGGATGATTTGTGGCACCCCAAAAAGATTGAATTGCAGGTTGCTGTTATTGGTGATAACCAACTTATTTATCATGATTCCGAGTTTATTAATGACGATAATGAATCGCTGGGCAAAAAAATGTCGGATGTTTTTAATTTTTACAGGGGCGATCAACCGGAGGCTTTTTTATTTGATAATTGTATATCAGGCCATGCGATGCTCATTCGGCGCGATCTTTTGCAATATGCTTTCCCCCTGAAAGAAAATTATTATCACGACTGGTGGATTGCGTATGTAGCAGCCAATATCGGCACTATAGATTTTATACCTAAGGCCCTGGTACAATACCGGCAACATACCGAAGCAAATACCGACTTGCTACGGCTAAATAAGGCGAAAAAGAACAAACGCAATAATTTACACAAAACAGATAAGCTTAGGCTGGAGAAAACATGGCTTGAGCATTGTTTAAATTATCCCCAAAACAAAAATCCGGAGTTTATAAAAAAACTTTTTGATTTGTATAACGACCGTTTCAGGTCTTTTACATCTATCCGCTATTGGCAATTTCTAAAGGAGCATATAGATGTGCTTTTTTTCATCAAGAAAAGAAGTAAAAAATGGAAAAGCCGCGAAGCCCGCAAATATGTGTGGGGCTTAAAAGGCAGTAATTTTTGGTACACCTATCTGAAACCCGATAACAAAAAAGTATTCCGGTACCAATAAAAAGCCCAAGCCATAAAAAATGCCATCCGGTAATCGGGTGGCATTTTTTGTAGTTAAAAATCAGAGATTAATTGATTGCTTTGCAACACATTTGCGCTTTCACTAAATCACCAATCAACTAACCTCTGATCCTTATTATTGTTATTGAAATTTAAACCCTAAACCTAACTGGAACACCTGGTTCCGGTAATCGGGAACATAGCTTCCGTTACCGTCATTTTCATTAAGGTCTATGGTATACCTTGCACGCAATTCAACCGCGGGGTTCAGGTCAACACTAAACCCAATAACACCATCTAAAAAAGTAGTGTTATTGTTGTAATTGTAATGATCCTGTGCCGTTACAGCAAACCCATTATCATAAGTATTGGTTGTTGAGGTTAAGAACGACAATTGCGGCCCAATCAAAAAGTTAAAACCAGGCGCTAAATGGAACTTGGCCAGCAATGGCACATCAATAAAGTTTGAGCGCGACGTTAAATTACCATCGGTTGTTTGCGCAGTAAAGCCTTTTTGCGAAAACAAAACTTCGGGTTCAAATGATAACGGATAAATAAGCGGAATATCTAAATACAAACCAGCATTCCATCCGGCTATAGTACCGGTAGTATAATTGGAATTATAAGCATCAACGGTATTGGCAATATTTAGGCCACCGGTTAAACCCACTTTAACTTTATAGAAATCATCATCACGGCGGCGTTCCGGCGCGCGCCTTACCCTGCGCGGCCCATAATAGTATTGCTGGGCGCTAACTGAGCCTGCAACCAGCAAGCATATAGTTAATAAAAAGAGAATTTTTTTCATATCATAAAAGTTTTTTAATAACAGATAGAGTGATAATTAACCAAAAGGTTTATTTATGGTTTGATTTTTTTTAATTGCTGTATGCTAAAATTATACCATAGCAGCTATATTTAGCTACATTTGAACCCATGGGACGATTTAAAAGAGGCGTTGTTTGTGCCTTGATATTTATACTTAATGCTGTAGCTGTCAATTGTTTTGCCCAGCAGGAAACCTATATAGAATCGTTAAACAAGCAGAATCATTGGGTTGATTCTGTTTATAATAAAATGAACCGGCGCCAAAAAATAGCACAGTTCTTTTTTGTACGGGCGCATACCAATTTGGGGCAACGCTATGAAGATTCGGTTGCCGATGTGATAAAAAAAGAGCAAATAGGAGGCCTGGTTTTTTTTCAGGGCGGCCCGGTAAGGCAGGCAGAATTGATAAACCGCTACCAAAAACTAACAAGGGTGCCGCTCTTGATTGCGATGGATGGCGAGTGGGGCGTAGGCATGCGGCTGGATTCCACCATATCTTATCCCTACCAGATGACTTTAGGCGCCATTGCGGATAATACGCTCATATACAAAATGGGGCAGCAGGTAGCTTATGACTTTAAGCGCCTGGGCATGCAGATGAATTTCGGGCCGGATATGGATGTGAACAATAACCCGGATAACCCGGTGATCAATTACCGTTCATTCGGCGATAATAAATACAATGTTGCCGAAAAGGGTATAGCCTATTTGAAAGGCATGCAGGATGAGGGTTTATTAACCACGGCCAAGCATTTTCCCGGCCACGGCGATACCAATGTTGACTCGCACCTGGATTTGCCATCTTTACCCTTTACCCGTCAGCGGCTCGATTCATTAGAGGAATACCCTTTTCGTGAAGCAATTAAAGCAGGCATTAGCGGCATAATGGTGGCGCACATGGATATTCCGGCATTAGATAGTACCAAAAACCTGCCATCTACCTTATCCCGTAAAATTGTTACCGGTGTTTTAAAAGATTCATTAGGCTTTAAGGGCCTGGTGGTATCAGATGCAATGGAGATGAAGGGTGTTGTAAAATATTTCCCTGACGGTGAAGCTGATGTCCGCGCTTTTTTGGCAGGTAATGATATTATTGAGCTATCGCCAAATTCGGCACTGGCTATAAAAAGGATCAGGAAGGCAGTACGCAGGGATGAAATTTCGGCAGAGGAATTTGAGGCAAGGGTTAAAAAGATACTGGCCGCAAAATACTGGGCCGGGTTAAATAATTATCACCCTACATCAATTGATCACCTGGTTGCCGATTTAAACCGGCCTGCCGAGCAACAATTGGTACAACAATTAAGCGATGCAGCCGTAACACTGTTAAAAGGCGATGCAGCTTCACTACAAATGGACCCGGTAGCAAAAACGGCCATCGTTAGTATTGGGGTTATCAGTCCAACGGTTTTTCAGCAAGAGCTATCGCGCTGGTATGCCAACAGCCGCATTTTTATGATACGCAAAAATACTCCGGTGAGCGATCTGAGCAGCTTACATGAAGCCCTGAAGCAATACAGCCAGATTTATATCAGCATAAATGACACGCGCACGCGCCCTCAAAGCAAACTGGATTACAGCGATGATCTTAAACTGTTCATCGCCCAGCTTGCCGCCGAAAAAAATACAGTAATAACCGTTTTTGCCAATGCCTACACCATGGCGGGGCTGCCCGGAATTGAAAAAGCCGGTGCGCTGCTGGTTTGTTACCAAATGACCGATGACCTGCAAAATTCGGCAGTAAAAGTTATTACACAGCAGCTAAAGCCTACGGGGAAATTGCCGGTAAGCGTAAACACATTTTTCCCGGGTGGTACAGGGATTTTGTTACAATAGATGTTAATTGAAAAATTTTTCTTTAGTAATTCCGAGATGTTGCACAACGTCGGTTATTATTGATGATAAAGTCCCCAGGCGTAATAGATCGTGATTTGGAATGGTAATATGGTGTTCGCCTCTTTCTGAAGATCTGGTTAGCCTGATATGGCTGCCCTTTTGCCTGGTAACTGCATAGCCGTATCTGATTAATATTTTAATTAAATCTTGTGCTGAAAGATTCCGTGGGGTTTTCATTCTTCAAAAATGATGGTACCAGATTATGAAAAAAGGACAGGCAAATTACACAGCTATAACTTCTTCCTTAACTAAATGCAGCCTTATAATTTTAGGTAATTTATCATCATCAAAATGACAATGTACTGCTTCGCGGATATTGGCCTTTAACTCATCCATGGTATCAGCTTCAGTAAATATAGATTCACCAATGGCTTTGGCAATGTAACCACCTTCTAAAGCTTCCTCAACCAGGAAAAATATTTCGTTCATATCTCAAATTTACGAAAATATTTATTCTGTCCGGTATAAATAAAAATTGCGCTCCCAGGGCACATATCATACGTTAAATACTAATTTTGCCAGTGCATATAACCTATGAGATTTTCTAAATGAACAACAAAACAAAAATAAGGGCAATTATTACCGGTGTAACCGGAATGGTAGGCGAAGGCGTATTGCACGAATGCCTGCAAAGCCCGCAGGTAGAACAAGTACTGGTTGTGAACCGCAAACCCTGCGGCATAACACACCCAAAACTGGTGGAGGTTATACACAAGGACTTTTTTAACCTTTCCTCTATCGAAGGGCATTTGTATGGCTATAATGCCTGCTTTTTTTGTCTGGGCGTTTCATCGGTAGGTTTGAAAGAGCCCGAATATTACAAGCTCACGTATACACTAACCCTCAATTTTGCCAATACGCTGGCTAAACTTAACCACGATATGACTTTCTGCTATATATCAGGCGCCAGTACCGATAGTACCGAAAAAGGAAAAATAATGTGGGCGCGTGTAAAAGGTAAAACCGAAAACGACCTGTTGAGGCTGCCGTTTGAACACGTTTACAATTTCAGGCCAGGTTATATGCACCCTACGCCGGGCCTTAAAAATACCTTGCCTTACTATAAATATTTAACCTGGCTGTACCCGGTGGTAAGAAAAGTGTTCCCCAAGATGGCAAGCACCCTGGCCGAACTTGGGCAGGCCATGATCAATACCATGCTGGTTGGCTATTACAAACCCATACTTGAGGTAAAAGATATTGTTGCGCTGGCACATGCCAGGGATTAATAAAGCTGGTTTTAGGCGATCAGCTTTTTGCTGCGCAGCTTTTGCAATATAAAATTGGCTTCAGGCTCATATATACTATCGGCAAACTTTATGGTTTCCATGCCATAATCAAACCGGATGGTGCCGCTGTTTTTTAAATTGAAAAAGGTTCTGGAACGGTTCTGACCAAATAAGTCATTCGACCCGGGTTCCTCCTCAGCGCGAAAATTCTTTGCTTCGTGCAGGTCGTATGTTTTGGCTTTATAAAAAAGGGCGTTCTTTTTATCAACGGTAATGGCACCCTGCCCTACAGTAATAACTTCCTTACCTATCAGCGACCACAAAAACGTTCGAAAGGCAAAAACACCGCCAGCAGTCCAGCCGCCGAGCCAAACTATCATAAAAAGGCTTGGGCCTGCTGAAATGCCGTGAGCTAATTCTTTTAAAACACTAACCTCACCAAAAAGCCATGCGCACAGCCAAACCTCCAGAAATGGCAGAACGAAGCCATTCCTTTTTGCAGGTACTATGATTTCTACACTGTCGAAATTTTCAATAATTGTTGCGCGGCCAGTTGAGGGTATTTCCATAATTAAGGTTTCCTAAATATTGAAATATTTTTCGGGCTAAACAAAAATGATTTAAGCAAAAAAGAGCGATATTAGTAAACACATGGAACCCATACCATCAACTGCGGAAATATTGGCTTTTAAAATGATTGGCAACAATGTCAATAAGAAATGGATTGATTGGGCCTATGCAATGTTATTAACAGGATTTGAAACAGAAAACTTAATAATTCTTGCCGGAGAAATTGAACCATACAATCAATTTGAATTACGGCGATTAACCGACAATATATTTGATGAACTTAATTTAACATGGGAAGATGAAGAACAAGTTTATAAGAACTATGCCAGCTATTTAATTAAGGCTGCACTTGATGGAAAAATTCAAATTATAAATGTGCTTGATATTTTAAAAGATGTTTATATAGGAATGAATTATAATCCCCCTTACAGTGATTTTTATAGTTTGTATTATGCCTATGATGATTTAAAATATTCGGAAAATCAATGGTATTGGCCTGGAGCGACAAGGGAAAATATTGATGAGATCATTAAAGAATATTTTGTTAAATGGATTATATGAAAAACACACGCGCCAGTAAACAGGGAAATGCTCAATTAATTCCAATTCAAAAATTTGTGTAATTCGATTAATACGCGAAAATTAGTGTTCATTTTCTAATTCATCGCCTGCTGATGTTAAAAGCTATTACTCTGACTGAATTGAAACGGCTAACTACTTATTTTTCCTTCAACCTTGCTGCTACAATAGGCTCAAGGCGGCTAACCCATAGCGCATACATGCTTGCCGATGGGTGCAGCCCATCGGGTGCTATGAGGCTGGGGTCGGTAGCGGCCTCTCTGGAAATATCGGTAATATTGATATAATGAACGCCTGCCTTCAGGCTGATGGCCTTGTTTATGGCATTAAACTGGTCTATCTGCGGGCCTATTATACTATCCTGCCCTGCGCCAAAAGGCGTTACCCCCCAATCAGGAATAGATAACACAAAAACACGACTGGTATCGCCATAGGCAAAGTTTATGGCCGTATTTAATACCTGGGCAAATTTTACCTGGTAATCGCTTTGGCTTAGCTGCTGGTATTGATCGTTTACACCAATTAACAGCGTAACAAAATCATATTTTTTGGCGTTGATGCTGCTTGCTGCAATGGCAGAAATAAGGTCTTGCGTAGTCCAGCCGGTAGTTGCAATAATGGTGGGGTAGTCTACATTTAAACCGGCGTATGAACGTAATGAATTGGTAAGCTGGTGCGGGTATGATGCATCAGACGGTTCAGCTTCGCCAACAGTATAAGAATCGCCCAACGCCAGGTAATTGATGGAATCCGCGGTAGTCTGTTTTACAGTAGTTGTTGTATCGGTAGTTATTTTCATTGCTGATACCTCAGGTTTTTTAGTACATCCCGATAGCGCTGTTACACCGACCAATAATATTTGTAATGCCTTCATAATATCTCCCTATCTGATAATACGGAAATATATGGGTCAGGGATTTTTTTTAGTCATATTATTAGCGCAGCTGCGTTTACCATTGTCATAATACCTCCATCCCAAACAACGCAGCAATATGCCCTTTCAGTTTATCCTTAACCTCATCAATATCAATAACAACGCCCAGTTCCCGCTGCATGGAGGTTACATCCTTATCATCAATACCGCAGGGAATAATATTCTTAAAATAATCCAGGTTGGTATTTACGTTGAATGCCAGGCCATGCATGGTTACCCAGCGGCTGCAGCGTACACCCAGAGCGCATATTTTACGGGCGCGTTCATTATCGGCATCAAACCAAACACCGGTATAGCCGGGATACCGGCCGGCCTTTAAACCATAATCGGCCAGGGTAAGTATTACGGCTTCTTCCAGTGTGCGCAGGTACAGGTGTATATCGGTGAAAAAGTTGTCCAGGTCTAATATCGGGTAGCTTACAATCTGGCCCGGGCCATGGTAGGTAATATCCCCGCCGCGGTTTATGGCATAGTAAACAGCATTTTTTTCATTTAAGCCCTGTTCATCCAGCAATAAATGCGATGGTTTGCCGCTTTTGCCCAAAGTATAAACATGCGGGTGCTCGCAAAATATCAGGTAATTCGGCGTTGATCCTTCTGCGTGAATAATTGCCGGGGCTTCTCCCGCTATAACAGCCTGCCTGTTGCGGATTTCAGTTTTTAGCTTACCGGTACTGTTAAATATTTCTTTTTCATCTCATTATCCCTTTACATACCCTATCATGTAATCTTCGTATTGCAGGTAGCCTACGTTATAATCAATATCTACCGGGCCTTTATGTAATTTTGCCTCCAAAAAGCCATGTTCCTTAAAATTAAAGGGTTTTAGTGTTATGTTATCGGCAAACGATATCTCTTTTTGTCCGTAGCATTTGTAAACTGCCTCTTTGGTGCACCAGCAAATATACAGGTGTTCAATCCGGTGTGCCCCGGTGTCAATAAATGTCATTTCCTCGGGGCGCATAAATTTTTCGGCTATGCGTTCCACTTTTTGCTTTATCTGTTCAATATCTATCCCTACGGCGCCGTTTTTACTGATCATTACCGCAGCATAATCAAAAGAATGGCTCATGGAAATATCATAGGGCAGGTTCACCAGGTAAGGTTTGCCATGCACATCAACCCGGCAGTCAATATATTCGCGGGTATCAAGCATAGTACGCAATAAAACACGTGTGCCTAACCAGTGCAGGTTACGTTTACCGATGCTCAAGCGCTCATAATAATCCTGTTCATGCTTTTCCAGCTGTAGCTGACTGTACAGGTCTTCGGCTTTTTCCTCAATTTTCCAGAGTGCGAACTCGGTATCATCATCAATCCGTTGCCGGTATGCTATTGCCATAAAAGTAAAATTGCAAAAAGGATGGCAAACTTATATCAAATAATTATAATTTAGCCATTGAGAGTTGATTTAGTTGTATTAGGGAAAGTTAACAAACTTCACTTAAACACCCCAGGCAACTTAATCAATACTGACCAACAACATCATACCATGATATTATCAGATAAACGCATCCTCGAAGAAATTGACAAAGGGACTATTATTGTTGAGCCATTCAGGCGTGAATGCCTGGGTACCAACTCCTACGATGTTCATTTGGGCAAACACCTGGCCACTTATCGCGATAGGGTGCTGGATGCAAAGCTGCATAATGAGATAGATTATTTTGATATACCTAAAGATGGCTTTGTTTTACAGCCCAACACATTATACCTGGGCGTAACACTGGAATATACCGAAACACATGCGCATGTGCCTTTTCTGGAGGGAAAATCGAGCACCGGGCGTTTGGGTATTGATATACATGCCACCGCTGGCAAAGGCGATGTTGGCTTTTGTAATACATGGACATTAGAAATTTCGTGCGCGCAACCAGTACGTATTTATGCCGGTATGCCTATTGGCCAGCTCATCTATTTTGCGGTGGAGGGTGAAATAGAAGTTATGTACAATACCAAAAGCAACGCTAAATACAGCAACCCTACCACCCGCCCCGTTGAGAGTATGATGTGGAAAAATAAATTTTAACATAAATGGCCTCAATCTGTTACGTAACAAGCTTGTTATAAAAAGCTATTATTTTTTTATGGAAATTGGAGGCCTATGAAATACAGAAGGTTAGCTGCAGCATCATTGATGATCTGCTGTTTTATTTTTATAGCTGGATTTATCAGCGATTCCCCTAATCCTATTCAGAAAATAGCCGTACAACTTGATAAATGGGTGTCAAATAACCCTCCCGAAAAAGTTTATCTGCAATTTGATAAACCCTATTATGCCGTTGGCGATGATATATGGTTTAAGGCCTACATCACCATTGGCAGCCATCATCAGCTATCGGCTTTAAGCGGTACGCTGGATGTTGAATTGATTGACGACCGCGATTCGGTAAAACAACATATAAAACTACCGGTGACAAATGGCCTTACCTGGGGCGATTTCGCCCTGCCTGATACCATGGCCGAAGGCAATTACCGCATACGCGCCTATACTAACTGGATGCGTAATGCCGGCGAAGATTATTTTTTCGATAAGGTCATCAGCATCGTAAATGCCTCTACCAATAAGGTTTTCACTAAAGCCAATTATACTTACGCAAGTAAAAACGGTCAGCAACAGGTAAGCGCGCTCATTAACTATACCGACCTGAATGGGAACCCCTATGCCAAAAAAGAAGTAAAATATGTGGTTGAACTGGGCCCCAAAACAATAGCAAAAGGAAAAGGGATCACCGATGACCAGGGTAACCTGACCGTCAGTTTTACCGACACGCAGCCCGGGGCACTAAATACGGGCCGGATAACCACTAATCTGAAGCTGGATGCCAAAGGCGACCCTATTACCAAAGTAATACCCATTAAAACTACTTCGGCCAATGTGGATGTGCAGTTTTTCCCCGAGGGTGGCAACCTGGTTAATAGTATAAGTACCAAAATTGCTTTTAAAGCAGTTGGTGCCGATGGTTTAGGCGCCGATATTAAAGGCACCGTTACCGATGATCAAAACAATACGATAACAACTTTTAGCAGCAGGCATTTAGGCATGGGGGTGTTTGAT
>Ga0302315_10003745_pt1 | contig 13570 bp, 5 predicted proteins | sample III_Palsa_N3_1_FD_200532 | JGI IMG/M metagenome (GOLD analysis project Ga0302315, IMG submission 200532) | Peat permafrost microbial communities from Stordalen Mire near Abisko, Sweden - III_Palsa_N3_1 | ecosystem: Environmental > Terrestrial > Soil > Palsa > Peat permafrost | place: Sweden... | reverse complement strand
ATGGGATGAGCCATGGTTACGATTGTATGGCCGTCGGCGGGAAGAACGAAAAGGCAGGAATGACAAGGTTTTCGGTGTTTTTGACGGTGAAAGACATGGTGGCGGACGGTGGTTTTTACGGTGCTACGGACGGTGATCTACGGTGAAATTTCACCGTGACGGTGACCGGTTGCAGTACCGGAGGCCCAGAGTTGATCCCCTGGGCCTCCCAGGACTGGCTAGAAGTAAACCGTTGCCGAAAACTGCATCTTGCGTCCGTTGGTGGAGGTGTTGCCGTTGTTGCCGAAGGTGGATTGGATGGTTCCGAACGTTGAGGGGGTCGAATTGCCTGCGACGCTATTGCAGGGCAAACCAAAGTTTGCATTGCCCGGTGTCTGGATGGACGTCGTTGTGCAGGAGAACTTGGCCTGCGGCGGGGCCAGGTTGGGAGTATTCCAGATATTGAACGCGTCAGCACGGAACAGCAGGCGAATACCCTGACGAATCGGGAAGTAACGTCCGATGTTCATGTCGGTGTCCAGATAGCCAGGCCCGATGAAAGCGTTTCTGGGAACATTGCTGAAGGTCCCAATGGCGGGGTAGGTGAAGGCATTAATGTTGAACCATTGTCTGATCTTGTCCGTTCTGTGCCGATTCTTGGGCAGATAAGGGCTGGTGCCGGGGATGAGGGCAGCGCGCTGGTCCGGCTCCCCGTCCAGTGCGGAATCGTTATTGATCGTTACGCTGTAGGGTTTGCCGGAGTGAGCGGAGAACTTGCCACTAAAGAGCCAGTTGTTGAGTATTGTATTGGCGATGGAAGACTCCGTATAAATCTTCGGTACGGTGAGAACCCAACCCGCATTAAGGACGTGCCGTGAATCGAGATCGGAGAGACCACGTTCAGAGGTAACGTCGAAGACATTCGGGATAGAGTTGCTTGTCGTCTGGGATTGGGTCTGCTCATCAAACGACTTGGAGAAGGCATAGGAGGCGAGGATCGTCAGCAACTTGCCCCCGCGCTGCGTGTATTGAATCTGCAAACCGTTGTAGTTGGAGGTCCCGATGCTGGCGAAGTCCACCAAGCCGGCGCCACCGTAGTTGAAAGGGGTGTACCGCAGGCGCGCCTGTGTTGAGGCAGTCTGGGATGATGCATTGCCGTTGACCGCACCAGTGCCCGGATAGAGTATGGTGCAGTAAGGCGAGGCATAGAGCGAGGGATTTGACTGTGCGTAACCGCCACTGCATTGGGTAATGGCGGGGTTCTGATCGAAAGGTATAGTCAGTTTGCGACCAAGCTTGCCGACGTAGTTCACATCGAGAACGCCATTGCGGTTAGCGCGCAGTTCAAAGCCCAGGTTCATAGCCTCGTAGTACGGCGTCCGGAAGTTGCGGTCCGGGAAGAACAAGGTGTAAGGGGCGCGGAAGACTGGATTGCCTTTCTGATAGGCCTGGGGTAGCTGATAGATGGGGCCACCCGGGTTCTGCTGCAAGGGAACTGACGCGCCGCCGGCAGGAAGTGTCTGAAAGTACGTAAAGTAGAAGGGTTCACCAACCCCAATGACGTTGGCGTTGATGGCGTCAAAGAACATGCCAAAGCCACCGCGAAGAACAAGCTTGCCGGTGCCCATAGCGTCATAGGCAAAACCCAGGCGGGGAACGAGGCCATTGAAGTCTGTCGGCACAAGGGACTTCAAGACACCCTGATCTCCTGGAAAGGCAAGACCGCCGATAGCGCCCGGGAAGACGGTGGACTGGTGGCCGGGGATGAAGGTGGAAGCGTATCCGTTCGGTTGATACCACTGGAACGGAAGTTCGTAGCGAACACCGAGGTTGACGGTCAACTTCGGTGTGGCTCGCCAGTCGTCCTGCGCGTAAGTGAAGATGCTGTGGTTTATACCGCCCTGCGTCAATAAGTTGTTGGCCTGTACTGAGTTCAGCAGGCCTGTTGCCTCATCGGCGAAGGAGACGCCGGTATAGGTAGAGCTGAAGGAGAGTTGGCCGGGATAGTACTTATTATTGAGGTACTGTAGGCGGAGGAAGTTGGCGCCAAATTGGAAGCTGTGATTGCCCTTGGTCCAGGAGAGCTGCTCCAACACTTCGATGTTCTCGTTGACGACGCTCGAGGCTGCCTGCGAACTTGAGCCCAGGGAGTACTCGTTCGAGGCACTGATGACAGGCATTACCGGCGGGCCAACTTCCACGAAGTTGCCGCCGAAGGTGTTCAGCGTATCGGTGTCGGTTGGTGGGGTGTTGTAGGTATAGCGCTTATATCCAATGCGCAGAACGTTGAGGATGTTCGGTGTGACGATCCATGTGTCGCCGATGTTGCCGTAATTGCTGGTGGAGCGATTGGCGTCGATCTCGTAGCTGGAGATGCCCTGAGAAGCGGAGTTCACGCCCGGGGCTGTCGCGTCGTTGGCGTGGATGAGGTTGTAGCGTGCATCGAGGGTGTGGCGGGTGTTGAGGTGGTAGTCGATACGGCCGAGCAGGTTGAGATCATGACGTGGCTGCTTGGACGCGTCGATCAGGGCCGGAATTCCACCTGTATAAGTGGAGCTGGGCAGTGTCGAATTTGGCAGGGGCACATACTTTTTGAGCACCGCGCTGATGACCGGGTTGAGACACTGGGTAGGGATTTCCGCGTTAGGCATGTATGTCCCCTGATCCTTGCCTGTGTTGAAATACGGATTGTTATTTGCATAGGCGGCAGCCTGATTCAACAGCGCGATGCATGGGTTCGTACCCGTATTGCCCGCCTGCTGCCAGGCCGCATTCAAGTTATCCTCCGTATTACTCGGGACAGCGCCGTTGGAGCCGACCAGCTCAGGGTTCAGCAACTTACTGTAGGTGATCGAGTAAGGGTCTGCCGCGGTCGGCGTGGTGTTGTTCTCGAGCACCTCGGATAGAAAGCTGGCGCAGTTCGTTCCGGCGGGGTAAGCAGGACCAGGGGTAGAACACGGACGGGGCGTTACGCCATCGGCCTGGAAGCCGCGCTCTGCTGCGCCCTGGATGGGAGTAATGCCAACGACCTGCAAAGTCTGGATAAGCTGCTGCACGGCGACGAAGAAGAAGGCTTTGTCACGCTTGATTGGACCACCCAGGGTGCCACCGAACTGATTGCTGTTATCTTCGGGGTTTTCCTTGCTGATGTAGTCGGTGGCGTTCGTTATCTGGTTCTGGAAGTAGTCCCAGACGGCGCCATGGTATTGATTGCTGCCACTCTTAGTTAGGACGTTGAAGACCGAACCGGCATTGCGGCCATACTGCGCTTTGAAGTTGTTCAGGAGGACGCTAATCTCCTGCAGGGCGTTCGGTGGGGGATAGTTGATTCCGGTGTTGTAGAAGAGGTTGTTCCACATCAAACCGTCGAAGAGCATGAGGTTCTGCGTGTTGCGCGAGCCAGATACCGAGTACGTCGGGCCACCGCGGTCGCTGGTGTTTGTGGCCGGCGCGTTGAGATCGGTTACGCCGGGAAGAAGACCGGCTAACGCAACGGAGTTGTTGCCGTCGATGGGGAGATTCTCCACGAGGTTCGTCGGGATCAGTGTGCCGATGGTCGCCGAGCGGGTATCGAGCGCGGTACCCTCGCCGTTGACGGTGACTGTGTCTTCCTTTCTGCCGATGGTCATCTTTGCCGTGATCTTTACCGACTTATCGGCATCCACGGTGATGTCGCTTGTGACGAATGTCTCAAAGCCAGAGGCCGAGACGGTGAGGATGTACGTGCCGATTGGAAGACTTGGGAGTACGAACTCGCCGGTCTTTGAGGAAGTAATGGAGCGGTTCACTCCCTTGCTCGGTTCTGCTACCGTGATCGCCGCGTTCTGAACAACTGCGCCGCTCGGATCGGTGACGGAACCGTAGATGCTGCCGGTATTTTGTGCCTGGGCGAAGGCACGCGATTCGCTTGCCAACAGCAGTGGCATGAAGACCAACATAAGTTGCAGCATCTTGACGCAGCCATCTGTTAGACGAGCACTTATTGCTGTCAGACACGGCACGGTATTAAACTTGCGCATTCCAGAACCCCGCTTCTGTGATTCCAATTAGCCGACGTGTTATCGGAAAAAACCTTTTATTGGGTCGGCGCATAGTATGCTGAGTCGCACCAAGTGTTGTCAACCCCGCTTTTGCGGGGATATTGGGTGCGCGGCCGCATAAGAGCGCGCCAAATGTTCCCAGTCGAAAAGTCGTTTGACAGGAGCTTCCTCCGACGCGTAAAGTTCGGGCGGTCACCTGTATTACCGATTTCGAAGTTGAGTGCTGAGTCTGCGAAGACCATCTGTTGTCGCTGACTTGTGCAACCTCGCCGCGAGAGTTCGCTTTACAAGAGGTCAATTATTCGCATCGACACGATGCACATGGGGTAGAGTATGCGTTTCGTCAGCCACAAGGTCTCGATCAAACTGTCAGCGTTTTTATTCGTTTTGCTGATGCTGATTGCAGGTTCATTTTCGCCGGCCTCGGGCCAGACCGCGCCGTACATTCTGCCGTACACGATGAGCACATTTGCTGGGCCGGACGGGACGCCGCCGGCCGTTGGCACCAACTGCGGCAGCTATGTTGTGCTTGGCTCGACTGTGAGCAGCGCCAACTATGTTGCGTTAGACGTCATTAGCGATGGATGCCAGGCCGCCACTGTCCCAAATGGCAGCAACAGCATCTCGGTTGGCAGCGATCCGCACGATATTCGCGTTGACGCCATGGGGAATATCTACTGGGCGGACAATACGACGAAGGACGAAATACATAAGATATTTGGCTCGACCGGCCTCCAGACGATCTATGCCGGCAGTGCTTTTTCGGCCTCCGTATGCGCCGCGGGAAACAGCAAAGACGGGTATAACTGCACCGCTACAGACGGTGCAGCCAACGCCGGCTCGACACATTACTCTGGAAATTTCGGCACGATACGCGGCTTTGGCGTCGCCCCGAACGGCGATGTCATCATCGCCGATTACAGCAATGACATCGCCGACAGAATTCCTGGCCCTTCGATTGTTACAGGAGCGGCAGCTACCGGAATTATGGCGCTGGCAGCGGGCACTTCGGCCTCAGCCGGCTACTCCGATGGCCCAGTGGGAACCTCAAAGGTATCTTCCCCACGCGGTATCGGCGCAGACCCAAACACTGGCACGATTTACATAGCCGATACCGCCAATGACATCCTTCGCAAAGTGGTTTACACGCCGGGTGCCGGTTACACAGTCAGTTCCGTTACGGCGCCCGGTGGAGCAGTCTCCTCGGGTTCTGGTGGGTGCATTGTGGCCCCCTACAGCAAAAATGTAACGAACGGGCCTGCGAGCACTGCCACGCTGTGCGCGCCCGAAGATGCCCAGGTGGATCTAAACGGAAATGTCTATATCGCGGACGCCGGTAACAATGTGATTCGCGAGATCTACAACGGGTCGGGCACTGTCCCTGGCGTCAGCAACCCGATACCGGGCTGGATCTATGTGATTGCCGGTGGAGCGACGCCGACAACGGGGGCGGTAACAGGATATCCAGTTGCGTCACCGGTGGTGCCTCCGGTCTACCTCTATCCCACTGATGGCACGACCCCTCCGGTTTTGGCAACATCCGTAGCGATCGGTGTGCGCAAGATTGGCATCGACTACCTGGGGAATGTTTACATCGCAGATAGCAGCTGGAATGTGATCTGGTTCCTGGATCACGCTACGGGGTATATGCGCCTTCTTGCGGGCCGATATGGGGCTCCTGGGCCTTACCCGGATAACGGTACGGGTTCGACTGTGCCGGCCTCTCAACAGAACATTACTGGCCTGCCGGGATACGGTTGTGCCGCCGACCCGGCCTCGGCCACATCGGTTGGCGATGGCTGCCCAGGACCTCAGGCTTCCCTTTACATCTCAGCAGGAGCCAATGGTGCGAATTCCCCCGACAATCAAGGGAACCTCTACATCACGGACTCCGAGGGATCGAAGACGCCTGCTACGGCAAGAATCCGCAAGCTGCTCTCAGGACTTAACTTCCCGCCCACAACTTTGGGCGCGTCGGCAACGCAGCAGACGGTGTTGATTCACTTCGCTGCTGGAGATGCCGCAGCTGCCACGAAGCCTTTCGTCTCTTCCGGCACAGATTTTGTTGTCGGTACGCCGAACTGTCCCGCGGCGAACGCCGACACCACCTCCGATTGCTATGTCCCCATCGTCTTCACGCCATCGAAGGCGGGATATGACACCGCAAAGCTCACCATCACCTCGGCACTCGGAGGCGTCAACTCTTACCTGTTGACCGGCACCGGGACTGCGCCGTCGTTTGCGGTCGACCCTGGAACAACTTCGCTGCTCAGCACACCGTCTGCGACCAGCAACGCGCAGGGCGTTGCCTTTGATGGCGTAGGCAATGCCTATGTCGCCGACACCGGCAACAATCGCGTGCTCTTCTATTCGGCCGCGAACAGCACCACGACTGTATTTGCCGGTACCGGCACTGCCGGTTACACGGGAGACAGCCACCAGGCGAGCCTGGCCACACTGAACGGACCAAAGGCTGTGACGGTCGGTACGGACGGCGCCGTCTACATTGCCGACACCGGCAACAACGTTATCCGGAAGGTGAACGCAGCCGGCATCATCACAACGTATGCGGGCGGCGGTTCGGGTTGCTCCACGACCAACCCCAACCCCAACAATACCAACACAACCTACGCCGCCATTGGCGATGGTTGCCCTGGTGTCAATGCCACGCTGAAGTCTCCTTCAGGCATTGTTGCGGATAACCTCGGCAACATCTATGTGTCGGATACCGGCAACAACCTCATTCGCGAGATCAATACTCTTGGCTGGATCACGACCATCGCCGGCGGGTCGACCGGCTGCGGATCCCTGGCGACGTGCTCGGGTTTGAATACGAGCTTCAACCATCCAACCGGTCTTGCATTCGATAAGACAGGAAACTTTATCCTTGTTGCGGATACCGGGGACTACCTGGTCCGCAAGATTGCCTTGAGCAATACCTTTCTCACTACGGGAACTGGCACCTCCACGGTGGCATCAACTATCTATATCAACGGAGTGACCGTTGTTGCCGGTAACGGCAATCCTGGGACGAGCGTGGACTCGTCCACCGATTTAGCGATCAAGTCACAGTTGACATCTCCGACGGGTGTTGCTGTGGATGCAGCGGAGAACATCTATATCGCCGACGCGGGGAACCATGCAGTCTACCTGGTCAATGGCGCACAAGGTACGTTCTCGGCGATCGTCGGCATCATCGGGTCGGCGGGCACGGGGACACTGGGCTTAGCCTCGTCGGTGCAACTCAACGCTCCGGGTTCGGTCGCTATATCGTCTAACGGCGCACTATTGGTAGCGGATAGCGGCAATAATCGCATTCTCAGCGATCAGCGTGCGCAAATCAGCTTCAATATGGGGCGTTTCAATCTTGGAAGCAACAGCCCCATACAGATCTTCACTGAGATGAATATCGGCAATACGACTACAAGTCTATCCACGCCGCTTTACACCGCCAGTGGTTCTGGTGGAACTCAGTTCACCCTCACATCGCCTTCGTCCGGTGGATGCGTCGCCAATGAATCACTTGCGCCCTCCGCTATTTGCACCTTGCAGGCCCAATTCAGCCCAACTTCTGCCGGTACTTTCTCTGAGACCTTCACAGCAGGTCCAACAGCCCCGGCCTCGGCCGGAGGAGGTGCGAGCATTACATTGAGCGGTACAGGCGCGGTGCTTACGCCTACGCTAAGCACCGTGGCGCAGTCAGTGCCTGCCACGGGCAACTCCCAGTATGGAGGCTCTGTAACGTTCAGCGTATCGGTTGCTCCCACTGCAGCCGCAGGTTGCAATACCGCCGCTCCCAGCTGCTATCCGACCGGCACGGTTCGTATCATTATTGGCACGACACCGACGAATGGCACAGCCGGAACTCCTCTTACCCTGAACAGTACCGCTACGGCATCTCAGGTCGTCACCGGCCTTTCAGCCGGAACCTATTACCTGTCCTGTTCCTATAGCGGTGATACTTTTTATGCGGCCAGTACCTGCGCAAACGTATCCGTCGTCGTTGCGCCAGCTTCCACTACGTCCGTGCTGGCGATCTCCAACAATAATCAGCCGCAGTTCACATCGACTTCGTTCACCGCCACGGTTACCTCCAATACTTCTGGTATTCCTACCGGTACGGTGACCTTTTACGCAGGTGGAACGGCAATAGGACCACCGGCGACAGTCACAGCAGGTGTAGCCACCCTGGTTCTCTCCGCGAGCTACGATTCCAATGGCAATTTCATATCGACTACAACCTTGCCTCCTGGGACATACCAGGTGACCTGCGCTTATAGCGGCGCTTCAAACTTTGCGACATCGAATTGCGCTTCGATGAGCTACACAGTCGCGCCGGCGCCGGTAGGGTTCAACCCAATCACGACTCCAACTTTTGTCGGTACTTTGCTCGTGCTCCCGTGCCCCCTTGTCGATCTTTACGTAGCTGGTACAACCACTCCGGGGTATGCAGTACCATGCAGTTCCGGCATTTCTTACACACCAACAACCGGATCTATCCCAACCGTGATAACTGCGGACGGGTCCACTACAGACGCCACCATCTTCTTCAGCCCCACAAACACAACGACTGGAAAGCTCACATTCGCTTGCTCCGGCCTGCCGGCAACGACAACCTGCACGTTCTCGCCGTCCTCGATCACGTTGACCGCGAGCTCGCAGTATGTAAACCCCTACGCTGTGGATGTCACCTTCTGGACCGATCTGCAGTCGACCGCCGCTCTACGCAATCCATCCAACAGGCACGATCGGGCAGCAGGTATCTATGCTGCAAAGATTGGCTGGCCGATGGCCCTGTTAGGTCTCGCAGCGCTGCTGTGTGTTCGCCGTAGAAGTGGTATGCGCAAAGGCCTCTCGCTGCTCGGTGCGTTGTTGATCATGGCGGGCTCATCGCTGGCTCTTAGCGGTTGCGCCGGCCCGGGCAGTTATATCCCCGCGCTGACGCCGGCCGGAACGTACCCCATCACCATTACCGTTACCGCCCCCGGGGGGGGATCCGCGAGCGCGGTGGTGAACTTTAAGGTTGCGTCTCCGGGCATTACTGGTCAAGAATAAGAAGGACAACGAAAGGACTATCAGTGGCACACAACCGTTTTTATAGCCTGTTTGCGGCTATCGTACTGCTCTTGATTACTCTTGCAATGCCGCGAGCTTCCCATGCACAGGCCGCGGTGTATGGCGAGTTCAGCGTTACCGACTTACACAATGCTTTCACCACTGATCTGCTCTACGGCGCGACGACCGGCGTTCTTATCGATGGCCCCACGTTTCACCATGTCGTTCTTAGCGGCGACATTCAGGGGCGTTTCGTTCGCAAATCCGGAGAGAGCCTGAACGGCGTCACCGTTGGTCCTCGTCTTACCGTCATGATGAAGCATGGGCTGGCTCCATACGCCGAGTTCATGATTGGCTTCGCCCGCTATAACGATCCTACGAACCAGGGCGTTACCACGGACTCTACCTTTCAGGTCAACACAGGTCTGGGAAGACGGATATCGCCACGCTTTGATCTCGTCGCCGACTATAGCTACTCTCAGTACTACGCCCTGGATGGTGAGTTCAACCCCAAGACCTTCAGCATTGGCACCATCTTTCACTTCAACAAACGCTAAAGCTAAGTTGGACTCTCTACGAGAAACGGCGGGCAATCATGCCTGCCGCTTCTCGTTAAGAAGCATTCAAAAGCGAAGGTTTCAACGCTTCGGATGAGAGCACCGCAACAAATCTCTCTTTCCTCGCGTCTACACTGGAACCAACTATTTATCGAGTCACGAAGGATCCAGATGCCAAAGTTTCTGCAACACGTAGCGATCACGGCTGTCCTGCTTGCTCTATCCGGGATGACCCCGCGTAGCGCAACCAGCCAGGGGCAGCCGACAGTCCAGCAGAAACAAGATCCTGCTGCCCAGTCCGAGAATCCGGCTGGCTACGTTCCCTCGACCATCAAGGTGACAGCCCGGATCGTCGTCCTGGATGTCGTGGTGACCGACAAGAAAGGGAACCTCGTTCATCGCGACGACCTGAAGCCCGAAGATTTTCAGATCTATGAAGATAAAGTCCCGCAGACCATTCGCAGCTTCGAGCCGCCAAGCCAGCATCGTATGCCGGTCAGCGCCACGGCTGTCGTAAATTCGGCTGCGGACCTGAAGAAAATCGGCGATGCTCCGGTAACGCTGCTCGTGCTCGATGAACTGAACTCGCGGTTCGAGGACATGAGCTTTTCGCGGCAGATGATGCTGAAGTACCTGCAGTCGCAGCCTGCCGTGTTGAAGGAACCAACGGTGCTTCTGGTCGCGAGCAACACGACATTCCAGCAGATGCATGACTACACCCAGGACCGCGACGCTCTGATCAATGCAGTAAAGAAGCACATGCCGGAGTTTCCGTGGCGCATGGAAGGCAGCCACAACTCGGGGCCGGGGGCCGTCGAGCGCATGGGACAAAACCTCGCAGCGCTCCGACAGATCGCCCAGGCGACCACCGGAACGCCCGGCAGAAAGAACCTTATCTGGGTGGGCAACGGCTTTCCTTCGGCCAACCTCGTCGGTCTGCCACAGGATGAGGCGGATACGATTGAGACGGCTATTCGACAGTGCACCGACCGCCTGCTCGCGGCGCGGATTACGATGTACACCATCAACCCAACCGCGGACCAGGTTGCCAGCGTAGAGGCTGACACTCCGGACGATCTCAATTCGGCTGGCAACGAGGCCGGCGCAGATCCCTTCGGCGAAGGCGCGGTCTCCTTTTCAAACTTTGCGCCTGCAACAGGCGGCATCGCATACACCGGACGCAACGATCTGAACAACATCATCGGTGAAGGCATCGACAAGGGCCAGGAGTACTACACGATGTCGTACGCGCCGACCAACAAGAGCGACGACTCGCTGAAGTTCCGCAACATCCGCATCTTGATGAAAGACCGGAACCTACGCGCCACCACACGAGAAGGCTACTATCCCGCGAGCGCCGCCGATATGAACGCCGTGCTGGATAAAGACATGTCCGCCAAGCAGGTGAGGGCTAATCTGCAACTGGATCTGTCGGCAGCCTTGACGACGACGATCTCCTACAACGGGCTCGAACTGAAGGGGCAGAAGACCTCCAAAGACCAGTACACCATTCACGCGGAGGAGAAGGGAATCGGCTGGAGCGACCCGGGACCAAACGGAGAGCAGCATGCAGAGGCGACCGTCGCTGCCGCCTGGTACAACGCAAAGGGCAAGCTGATCGGCCATGTGGCGCACGAAGAGACCTTCACTCGCGGCAAACCCAACGAAGGCGCGACGTTTACGCTGGCGGTTCCTTTGCCGGCTGATACAGTACGGCTGCGCTTCGTCGTACGTGATGCGCTGAACGGCAACATGGGAACCTTCGACGTCACGAAGTTCTGAACCCGTTCGCTCTTACACGATCTTCAATCTCCGCTGAAGTTCTTCCAGCGACACCTGCTTGGTCTCCGGGAAGAACAGCAGCACGACGAAGAACTGCACGACCATCGCACCCGCAAAGAAGATAAACGGATACGCCCCTGATTTCGCTGCGATTGCCGGGAAGATCAGCGAAAGCGCAGCATTCATAATCCAGTGCGTTCCGCAACCCAGGCTCTGACCTTTACCGCGCACGCGTGTCGGAAAGATCTCGCTGATGTAGACCCAGATCACCGCTCCCTGCGATATCGCAAAGAACGCGATATAAGCCACCAGCGCCCATACGAGCAGCGCTTGGTGTTGCTTCGTCGCAAAGATCGCTGCCACTAGCGAGAGGCAGATTGCCGTCCCCACCGCGCCGATCAGCAGCAGCCGCTTCCGCCCAACGCGGTCGATCAACGCCATGCCCACCAGCGTTGCGACCAGGTTCATCGCGCCGATCGCCACAGCCTGCACATTGCCGGATACGCGACTAAAGCCAGCTGCCGCAAAGATGTCGTTCAGGTAGTAGAGAATCGCATTGATGCCACTCAGTTGATTGAAAGCCCCAATCGCAATCGCAAGAAACATCGGCTTGCCATAGCGAAACCTGCCGCCAACGCGCTCCAGCAGGGAAGCCTGTTCCTGGTTCCGCTCCATGTGCAGCGATTCTCGAATATCCTCAAGCTCGGCCTCGGAGTTCGGCGTACCCATCAGCTTCAGAACAGCAAGCGCCTCGTCCAGCCTGTCCTGCGTCGTCAGCCAGCGTGCGCTGCGCGGAATTCCAAAGAGGAGGCCGAAGAAGATCAACGCCGGAAACGCCGCCACGCCAAGCTCCCAGCGCCACTCCGTCGCCCCAAGATTCATCAGCACGATCAGGTAGTTGGAGAGATACGCCAGCAGGATGCCAACAACGATATTTATCTGAAAAGTCCCGACCAGCCTGCCGCGCAGGTTCGGAGGTGCAAGCTCTGCGATATAAACCGGCCCCAGCACCGATGACCCACCGATGCCCAGCCCACCCAGAAACCGCGCCACAAGGAAGAACGACCATGTCGGCGCAAACGCGCAGCCGATCGACGAGATCACATACAGAATCGCCGTCAACCGCAACATCTCTCGTGAGCCATAACGCTGTCCCAGAGTGCCAGCCGTCAGCGCACCGATCACCGTGCCGAATAGCGCAATCGAAACCGTAACCCCCAACTCGGAGAGCGTGAAGGAGCGACCCATGATTGCCAGATGAGTGTTCACCAACCCGAAGGCCCTGGTCAGCCCGGCGGTCGTTCCAGAGATCACAGCGGTATCGAAACCGAAGAGCAGCCCACCCAGAGCGCCCACAAACGTACTGCGCACAACGTACCGATTGATAGCCAAGAAAATCCTTTCTATTGCAACCTCTCGAATCCTGCTGCTTAGCCGGGAAGTAACTCCCCGGCAGCCTGAGGCAAACTCTTCTTCTCCTGCAGTGGAAGCAGGCAAGCTCCCAGCAGGCCGGCATTCGATCCCAGCTCAGCACGAAGGATATAGGTCTTATGCGGCTCCAGGCTTGTCGTCTGCAAAATATCCGGCGCAGTCAGACGATAAACATAACTCCTCGCACGCAGTTCGCGGAACATCACCGGCGCAAATAAATCCCAGGCCTCGCAGGCTCCTCCGCCAATCGTATAGAGCGGGAGGTTCAACGTGTTAATAAGAGCTGTTAGCGCAACCGCCAGCGCATGGCCAACCCTCTTAAAGACCTGTAGGCAGCGCCGGTCCCCCTCGCCGGCCATCAACGCCACCTCATGCGACGATGCAGGTGCATCCGCTCCCATAATCTCGACCGCCATTCTTAATATCGCGGTCGCAGAAGCATACTGCTCCAGGCAGCCGGTCCCACCGCAACCGCAGGCTGCGCCATCTATATCCTGCACGATGATGTGGCCGCCCTCGCCGCCCATCCCCGTCGATCCGTGCCAGATGCTCCCATCCAGAATCAGCCCATTGCCCACGCCTGTACCCAGCGTCAGCATGCACAGCGACTCAACCCCGTACGTTCTTCCCGTACCCCACTTCTGTTCCGCTAGTGCGGCGGCGTTCGCATCGGACTCCAGCGTAATCTCCCGCCCGATAGCCGACTTGATCGCCTCACGCAGATTG
>Ga0302315_10003744_pt1 | contig 13571 bp, 13 predicted proteins | sample III_Palsa_N3_1_FD_200532 | JGI IMG/M metagenome (GOLD analysis project Ga0302315, IMG submission 200532) | Peat permafrost microbial communities from Stordalen Mire near Abisko, Sweden - III_Palsa_N3_1 | ecosystem: Environmental > Terrestrial > Soil > Palsa > Peat permafrost | place: Sweden... | reverse complement strand
ACGTCGTCCATAGACCATCTAGCCTTGATATGTCATCGTAATAACCATGCTGATAAACGGTGTGTTTATCATTATCGAAATAGACGGTGACTTCGCCGGTAAGGTAAAGTTTGGCTTTTTCCCCTGTTACTTGGCTCTTGTGAGCTAAGTAATGGGTGTCACTATAAAACCTAATAAATGGTTGTTTAGATCCTCCTCCACTACCTAAGGAAGGAACGACGAAGTTTGCTAATGTTTCAAACTCCTGACCATCAACCACCAGTACATTATGAGCATTAAGATGATGTTCGAACTTCTTGTCGATCCAGACTACACGGTTCTTATTTTGTTTAAACCAATCGTCCATGAAGATCTTGTCATTGGTGAGGTACTTGGGTAGCAAGAAATAAGGAGCTCGAATGAGTACTAGACATGGAGAAGACAAAAGGCTATAACTAGTGTTGTTATTTTATCTTACTTTATAGTAACTATAGTAGACAGACTGTCCAAGACAGTCTGGTTGACATGAGTAGTTCAGTTAGACAAGAGAGTGTTTTGAATATTGTAGCAGTTGCAATACTACAATGTAAGAGAAATCAGATAAAATTTTTAAAGTCACCATCTCGATACACAGCCTGACTGTAAAGTTTCCCTTGCTTATACTCCTTCTTGACGCCATGAAGCTTGTTGTTCTTGTATTCAATCTCACTTTGAATTATACCATCTTCAAAGCTGGAGGATAAACCATTAAGTGCGCCGTTATGGTACTGATCAATACGTACAAAGTTGCCATTTTTGCCTATCCACTCTCCCTCCCTCTTATCATTCACATATTCACCCTTGGAGTGGATGAGAGGAGGTAAGTTTTCTTGCCAAACACCCACTTTCTTGCCGTTATCATAGCGACCTTCTTTTATGACCTCACCAGTATCGATACGAGTGTCTGAGTAATCACCATCTAACTCACCCTTGTGATAACTACCAACAATGTGATGGATATCCTCATTGCTCTCAAAGTCGCCGTCGAGCACGTTGTCACGGTAGTTCTTGATACTTTGTATGCCACTGTCATCAGCAGAGTACACTATCTTTGTGGACAACAAACTACCAGTTGTGGCATCTGTGGTGTTAGAAACGTCTGTTTCAGGCTGGCCATTAGGGTAATATGTCTTGGAAGATAGTAACCTGCCCGTGGCCTCACTATAGACAGCATCGATTTTCAACTGGCCATTGCCATGGTAGTACTTCCAGTCGCCCACAGACTTGCCATGTAAGTACTGACCTTTAACAACTGTCTGTAGGTTGGGGGTGTCATCATAGACGGTAATTGTGGATCCTTCAGCTACACCATTAAGATAGAAGATTCTTTCAATGGCACCATTGCGGTTGTACGACCAACTACCTTGCTTATGACCATCAATGTTAAAGTTAAGAGGTAGTAGCAAGGGATACTGTCGCATGAAGTCCAAAGCACGTCGTAAGCAGAAAACTGTATAATTGTCAGACTGTAAGTTATGACCGTCAGCCAGGCTTAGTGTGGTCAGGCTAAAGTCAACTAGCTGTTTGAGACGGTCAAACACTTCAGTCTCTCTATCTGTGGCTTTAGCTAAGTTATTACGGCTAACAATAACCTTGCCATGAGAGGGATCCCAAAACACTCCATAGCTAGTCCAAACTTCAATGTCCTCTTGACTAACTGGCAACTGGGGAGCGATAGAAGGATCATTATTGGAGTTGACAAAATCAACAAAATCATCGATATAAACAAACTTATCATCAGCAATCACAGCTTTATGCCCATTATCAGCTACGATGTGACGAATAGCCTCAGAATTGGCTACAGCCAAATCTTCATCCAGAATACGTTGCTCTGTGCCTGACTGGTTTCTCAGTAAAAAGGACATGACTTTGATACGTAAAACTTTACCTCGTTATCATCAATAAGGAGTTGTCAATATTCGAGTCAAACATACACTGACTATTTGTGACATTATGCAACATCTCTCTACTACAACCTATGAGAATAATAGTTATTTGGTAACTATTTATCAACAATCACAAAAACAGCAATGATTGTCAGCTGATAATGGTTGCTTATTGTTAATTAACATTTATAGTAAAGTTCATGAGGAAACATGTTGTAGACATTATTGAAAACTTGAGAAGCTAAAGGTATCTAGTTGAACAAACCCAACCTATCATTATCGATCATGTGTGGATACCCAGCTACGGTTTACAATCACACTACTGGCGATGTGGTGGAAAATAAAAGCTGGACAGCATTCGGCCTCTCAATTAATCAGCTAGCTCACCAATTCTCTTGGGAGAAGACAGATAAAATAGTCATGGTGGAAAGTAATGGTGTAATGCACAAGTGCACGTACAATGATGAGCTCCATATGATGGAGGTTACCGGAATGGATGAAGATGACGAGCATGGACTCAATGAACTTGGAGACGGTAAGATCGTTGCTGGTAAGGTTCCCGATAGCAAGATTAGACAGCGCATTGTTTATGACTATGAAGATACTACTGGCTGTGATGCTATCACGATTTCCAAAGAAATCGATGGCCAACAGCATACGGAAAGGCTCTGTATTCCCAGGTTTAGCTTTCATTTCCCTACCTGGACCGATTCTAGTGACCACAAAGTTTGTGCTAAGTGTCTCTCCGAGAGGTCTAGCAAAGACGATGACACCAACGAAGTTAAGACAAAGTAATAATTGTTACGATAACATTACTGGTTAAGCCAGTAATAGACAATAATCGACTACCCATGATGGCTGTGCATATTTTACCTTTAAAAGCAGTCTAGTCTAACAGTTACTTAGTGACTAAGTAATGTTTAAGCGTTGAGAGGTGGTTGCTTATCGTCACGTTGTCAGTAAGATCTCACTACTTGAAGTAGTGATAACTCAGTCTCTTCTTCCCTATGTGATGACTACTAGTTCAACAGACTGTTGCTGCTGTTGCCTATGTAGAATGTCAGACATTTCTTTATTATCAACGTCTGCCTTAAGATTCGTGATTAGTATAATATTAGCTACAATGTAGCATTGTAACTTCATTACAGACTACTTGTGGACATCATAACTGTAAGATTGCAACCCCAAATAAACACGGTGAGATTTATCAAAGATCTTCTCGAAAGTACTCATAACACCTGCAACAACATTGTCTTTAAGGTAAAAAGACAGACGTTTACCAATTCCTGAACTGGTGAAGGATGTGGTTTTGCCACTCACTTCATGCGGATATCTATAAAGATCATCACGGAACTCGCTACATAGTTGTTTTCTATCAACAGCGATGACACCGACAGTCATAAGGGTTACTTCTACTAATGCTGCTGCTGTTGTATTTACGATAGTAACTATAACACTAATTAATACCATCCCGTACTGTTGTAGTTACACCTTCGATCACAAGTTTAACTTGTAATTACTTACTACTTGGGATCAACTACTTACTTATTAGTGTTAACAGTAGTCTAACTTATCTTGCTACTATAATTTTTTGTTGTTACTATAAGTTGTTGTTGTTAATGTTGTGATATTAGACTAGTATGTCCCTCAATCAATCTCTACAAATCTACAAAAATTTTGTAAGGGTGGACCCTTACAAGAGATTTTCTCACTGCTTGTACTGTTGCATATCTGTCATGACTTCAACCAATTTTGGTTATTATCCTATATTTCCAATTCTCTGAAGGTTCTGGTAGTGATAGATATTGTCCCTGACTGCATTCCACTCAAAACACAAATCTACAAAAATTTTGTAAGGGTCCACCCTTACAAGTAATTTTTATATCTCGCTACCTAGCTATATCTGTAATGTAATCTCTATAAAACTTAACTTGTATATTGTAATTTCTAACTTTACACCAGGATTTTCTGGATTTGGGTGAGAGTGGGTCCCAAAAATTCCCGACCACCATCACCGGTTACAAATTTGTGGAAAAATACTGCCGCTAACACTATAAAACACAAAAACTTGTCTAGATTGTAGCTGCTGTATGATGGTTCAAGCAGTAAGAAAATCTCTTGTAAGATTCACCCCTTACAAAATTTTTGTAAGTTCATGTTTTTGGTGGTCAGTGATGCCCAACTAGGACGCCTTTCACCATCAAACCCCAGAAAGTTAGGAATTATAGGATAGTTACTAAATTTTGCTTAGAACACCGCATAGATATAAGCATCTGTGAACTATTAAAAACTTGTTGTAAGGGGTACCCCTTACAAAATTTTTGTAGATTTGTGTGTTTTGAGTGGTATGTAGTTGGGGACACCATCCATCACCACCAAAATCTCTAGGAGGTTAGAAATAGAGAATAACAGCCAAAATTTGTCTGGAGTACCACATAGCTATGAAGATCTGGGTAGTAAGGAAACTTGTTGTAATGATCCACCCTTACAAAATTTTTGTAATTCTGTAGAGTTTGAGTGGGGAGTGGGAGGCAATACTAACTTAGCATCGCCACATTAGAATATAGACAGTGTCTATAATAATTATATTTATCTCCAATAGTATCAGAGGTTGCCTTGATAGCTTGATGTCTCAGACATCAAACTGCTTTTTTTGTTTGGATGTGATCACTACTATATCATAGACTCTACAACGCTTATCTATGCTAGTTATTATAAGTTGTAGTAGTTAGAAGCATTAGAGAAATTACAACTCTAAGTTGTAAATTACAAGAGTTATAAGAGATTTGGAAGATACTAAGAGAGTTACAACTCTAAGTTGTAAGAGAATATAGGAGATTTAGAAGATATTAAGAGATTATAAGAGATTTGGAAGATACTAAGAGACTTACAACTCTAAGTTGTAAGAGATTAAGATGAGTAGAAGAGAATAAGAAAGTTAGAAGATACTAAGAGAGTTACAACTCTAAGTTCTAACTCTCGTAATCTCTTATGAGTTTTTATAAGTTACAACTCTAAGTTCTAACTCTTATAGTCTCCTATAACTTCTCTATCTCTTATAATGTCTTCCAATTTCTTACAACTTAGAGTTGTAACTCTCTTAATCTACTATAAGTTACAATGATAAGATAGTACTAACCTTTAGTATACTCATCATGATTTTCACTCTGTGGTGTCGGTTAGAAGCCCAGCCGTCAATAAGAGACAATAACAGACAGTAATAGTCATTAAGGGAATGAAAAGATAATACTCCAGATCTAACAGGACCTAAATCTAAGGTGGTGCTAATCTGTGTGTAGGTTAGCAAAGTTACTACGATATAAAAATGGTTAATACTTTCTTTGTTGTGGCTAATGATCCAGCAGCTAGTGCTGCTTGCTTGGATAGACAACGACTTGGTAAGCAACGTGTGGAGGCGCATCAGATTCTTAACAATCTTGACGACTTACGGTTTTTGGCTAGTTATCTAGGTCTTGAGAGTTTTCCCATCGATATTAATCATCCCAAACATGTACGTGAAGCTTGGATTCGAAATGTAATGAGTGAAACCAAAAAGTTAAAAGCTAAGTATATTCATGTTGATAATAGTAGGGTAACGGCTGACAATAGAGTTAAGACTAAAGTTACCTTGTACAATGTTAAACCTCTTAATATTGAGACTGGCTATCTCATTGGTATGGGCTTTAAGTCACACCCATGTGTAGCCATGTGGTTGGGATTTGAAACAGGTTTGTGTTACTATATCAATGCTCATATTAATGAGTGGTTGAGTCGCGGCTACAAGAATAATATGATGACTTATACTGAGGCCGAACCAGTATTTCCATCGTGGTGTGAGAATGAAGATGTACTTGACGCCTTTCGAGCCAATCTTATGACTAAAGAGATTGAGAGATTTGAACCTCTACATTACATGTATCAGGAACCATTTGTCGCTTCTTATACAAATGCTGACCCTGATTTGACTGACAATATGTATGGGGTTTTTGAGGAACGTCCTCAATTAACAAATGAATGGCACCTTAAAACACCCTTGGCAATCGAAATTCAACAGTATTTTCTTAACTCTTGTCGCACTCATATAAAACCTTATCTTTGGCTCTAGAATAACAAAAGGATGATGTAATCACACATTTACCTACTTAGTAAGTAAACCCACATCTTAATCACGAGAGAATAATTTTATCCAATAGCTTCTATTACTGTTAATACTACTAACCATTAGACTTTTATTACATATTATTTAATAACACTTACCATAAGGACTGTATCTTCTGATATTAGAATGTGATCTAGATCACTACTCAGTAATAAGTCTACTTAATCTCAGCCACAACAGTAGCTGTTGGCTTGATAGCTTGATGTCTCAGACATCAAACTGCTTTTTTTGTTTGGATGTGATCATTATACTACATCCTACATTCTACAACACTTATCTATGCTAATTGTTATAAGATGTAGTAGTTAGAAGAGATTAGAGATGCTGACAATAACACCAAAAATTTTTGTATACCAGAATGTTGAAGTAAGTATTGTCAAGCGCTATAGCGCTTGATCACGTACCTTTGTTACATAACATCATACAAAAATTTTTGCGTTGGTTGAAGATGGTGATGAGATCCCGTCACCAAAAATCTAGTATGATAAGGTGTTAAAAATTTTGGGAGATGCTAGAAGAGGTTAGAGAGGTTAGAAGTATTAGAGAAGTTAGAAGTTGTAGTTGATGGTAACCTAAAACTAAATACATCATGATGATGTATAATACTTGTGTGTGTGGATGTCAGAGATCTTTGATATCTCAAAGATGTCGAGAGTAGAGCAGGATAATCTTGGCGATGAGGTTGAATAGGGATTGAGTCGTTGATGACTAGGATTGTTAACACCGTATACTAGCGAACCACTATTAATGTCAGACAGCTTTACCGGGCTGAAGCCAAGCTCACTGTTAAAGTATGCCATTGCTTGCTGAGAACTATCTACATGGTAACCATGGAGCATATTACAGAATATGGATGGAGGACTTGTTGTAATCCGTAAACAGCATCAACCAACTTTGTGGTTGTCAGTTAACCTTATCTAGGCCACTAGCTGGCACCTGCCTCTTGATAATCTCACCAGTAGTAGTGATAACTACCAATTCAGCAGACTACTACTGCTACCAAGCACGCTAGAGTAGGTTAACTGCAATTCAACAATCTTGTTAGTTAAACACTCTCATCATGAGGGAATACAACATTGATTGTAGCCAGTAGCTCGTTTTCCTCCCTATAACCACAGATGTCATAGCTGTTGCTACACGTAGTGATGTGCTGGATCAAGTGTCAGTTGGTTACGATTGGTGAAGTCAGCTGACGCTTGATCCAGCACATCACTTGCTACGTTTGTGTAGAGACCATAGTAGAGGCCATCAGTGTTATCTTTCCAGATAATATTGCTGATAGTCGCGCAGGCATTTTCACTGAAGACTGTACTGATTGGTGAGAGGGCGAAGTGGTCGAGATTACAACTTCAAGTTGTAATAGTAATATCATAATATAATAGTCTCAATACATCGCTGTATAGACTTTGGCCAACTGCCTAAAAGCAAACTCGGCAGTCCTGCTAGAGATATTCATTCCCGCTGAGCCCACAACACGATGACAGATGATCATCTGTAGCTCCATAGGAAGTTTCCCCATTATAGTTAAGAATTTTACTGTTCCATTCCTGGTCGGAGACACGGTGGGAAACACAGATGTGTGCGCAGTCGTGATCGTAGCTACATCTCTATTCTTAAGTTGTAAGAGGTCGTCACAGAGAAAGACTACTAGAGAGAATATGTCAGCAGACAACTTATCTAGACATCCAAGTTCCAACCTCACTTGGTATCTGGTCTCATCTGGGTGATCCTTGAATTTCCGTAACAGCGAAGACATCTGCCAGTCAAGTGGTTGCGATCTCTTATAGTCGAGAATATTACCCAGATCCATTTGTCTTCCAGAGGCAATAAAACATTTAATTGTTTCCAGGTGTCCATCGACAACTGCTCCGTAGTATGGACATCTGCTTACATCAACTCTATTATCCTCGAGCAACAAACGAACACAAGAAGTATGTCCCATAATACAGGCTGTGTTGACTGGGCTACACAGATAATCGTTTGTCTGATTGACGTCAATACCTGGATAGGCCAATAGCAGAGCAACAATTTCAGGATGATTCTTGTAACACGCTATGTGCAGGGCGGTTGGAAAGATTGCGTTGTAGCGTTTCCAATTCACGTTAAGTCTCGGATTGTTGTCAAGTATAGCTTTGACCTTTTGTACATCACCACCATCGGCGGCAGCGAATAATTCTTCTCCCATACCTAGGCTAGCTGTATCAGACTAGATTTGCTTACATCATAACAACTCAATTTTAATTCCGCTAATCTGTCATATACCAGCGAAGATGAAAATATGTTACCTACTCTTACCACTACCATCAATAGAGAATAGTAGTCTAGAGTATTACTCTGACTGTATCTAGACGCAGTAATCTACTACACCCAATCTAACCAGCCTATCGTTGCTGGACACATTGGACTAAGTTAACCATAGTTCAACGATCTTGCTGGCTAGAGACTCTTGTTATGAGAGAATACAACACCGATTGAAGTCAACAGTTTATCTTTTCGTTATTACAACCATCGTAGATGCTGTTAGGATAACAGTACCTCAAAGACTGGGGTACTCTAGGATTGAGGCATACTAGGATTGATGCAAACCCGGACTGTAACAAGTTTGTAAGTAGCAGTCCACCACCACTATCAGTGAACCAACTGTTGTCGATATCAACAGTGTTGATGCTGACACCAAAGTGTCTATCCATGTTGATGACCTTCGCAAACTCAGGCAGGCGCTGATTCGAGTGAGGAGACTGAGAGGATAAGCTTCGAAAATTAAAAGAAATCCAATTTCACCAAGGCTCAACTGACTGCCTATGAGGCAGCTAACAAGAGACATAAGGAGTTCAGCGACAAGGTCAAACAAATCACCGATGAGGCTCAGGCAGCAATGTCGAAGATTGTCAATGACAAGATTGATGTGCACTACGATCACTGGTTTGATGACAACAAGCGGTTGGTTGACTGGTTGCTAAGAAATTCGACCTTGAGGTTGAGCTGGCTAAGCTCAAACAGTCAGTGTTTAAGACTCGCCAACGAGCTGTGGCACTGAGGACTGCAACTACGATCAGTGAAGATGTAGCTGAACATGTGCTACGTCGGCCTGACATGTATGTTGAGGCCAATAACATCCCCAGAAACGAATATGCCTAGACTTCCTACTAAACTAGAATAGGATAGGATGCTAACATAAGCAACTTTCATAGGTTATTATAACCTATGAATTATGTTCGCTTGTAGTGTCGTGTGACTACAAAAGTGAAAGTTTTAAAGAGCAGCCAGGAACCGGCAGCAGTTTCAAAACAAGCCAAAAGCAAAGTCAGAAAGCAAAGCCAAAACTATTACGGACTAATGGCTGAATATGAACAACAGTTTTGGTCCCAGTTGGTGGCTAGCATCAATGGCGATAAGGAAGCTAAGCCTTTCTTTGCCAGCATTGAGGTGACAGTGCCAGTGTCAGTGTCCCTGTACAAACTGGCTCAAAAGGTAGAGATCGAGTCTAGAGCCTTCGATGTGTTGAATGATCTATTCTTCGGCTACGGCTATCAGTATGTAGAGGATTATCCTGACAAGGATAAGCTTGCCGCTGAGGATGCACTCGAAAATGGCTGGATTGCAGTTCTGATGTCTCGCTTTGATAGCTCGCACAAGTAACTGGTGTAAGCAACTGTTGCAAGTAATATTACAAGTTAAACTTGTAATTCAATCTCACTGTCCTCCCACTCCCACAAAGAGTCTCACTGTACTAGCGTACTCAAGATTTTATCTCGCAGGCAGCTTAGAATTGCGACTATCTGCTGACCGCGGTAGTCGGTTACCGACTGACCAAGTACTGGGCCCTGTTTGATTCGCTAGCTGACGACAGCTCTATCAAACGTGAGATTTACCTTGCTTTACCCTACCGCTATGCACCAGATGAACTCGGCCGCGATCGCAAGTTCACTGAAGCTTGGTTGGTCAACCAGTTTGGTGTTAATCATGGTGAGCTGAAAAATAGACTAGTGTCAGACATCAGGCACGACTGCAAGTACTCTGTTAGTTACAAGGTCAAACGTCATACAGTTAAACTACCACAAGATAATTTTAGTTATGAGGCTGACCTACAACTTGAGATCTACTGTCTCGGCTGTATAAGATACAGACACTGACACAAGTCTACTGGTGCCATAGCAAGGGACTATGAGATAGACAATAATGATGATCTGACTGTAGGCTATGTTCAGAACAGTGATGACCTTGTATGGCATGACAGTGGTCATATGAAGGCTCCGATGCCTCATTTTCAACAAAAGCCAGTAGACAGATGGATAACTTGGACAGCTCAAGGTGAACAGGGTAGGGTAGTAAGGAGGCTGAGATAAGCTATTTCGATAAGCACGGTAATCCACTAACCACAGACTACTTGTTGGACTGTGACTATAGGGTTAGAGAGTCACTGGTAGATGACCCTAATGTCTACTACAAGTGCACTACCTACTCCAGAACTTGACGTCTATAATCTAGAGACGGATGACAAGTTAGAGATATCTGCATAGGTATTATAATCTCTACTCAGTAGAGATTAAGAGAATTATAACTTGGTAATAAGTGGTATTCAACAAATAGTAACAAGCAACAGTCAGCCAGACAGGCTAGTAGCGACAATGATATACTGACACCATACTACTGTGAACTGCTGAAGGTAGGTCTCAAGGAGACCGTGTCAATATCCACTTACACAATAGTTATAGTTTGAGACTATAACACATTTCTCTAACTAGCCAACTATTGTGTTCTATCAGTGATAAAAGTAAGTAGTCAAGCAGTTGCAGTTGACCTTGATAGAGGATAATCTCATCTTCGCAAGTCTTGTGATGGCGATTAACGTCAATCAGATGACTGCCGGCTGGAACTACGATCTGTAACGACCTTGGATGACAATCACGTTTCAAATAAAATTCTTATATTCAATGAAGGTTTTAGTTATAGTATCACTCATCGAAGTTGACAGACAGCCCTCTACTGGTAAGGTAACAACTACTTCTTTATACGTTGTACAACGCTATCAACTGACATGTTCATCGTGTGGTACTTGGCCTCGGTATCCAGAACTCGGGATGGTTGCTGCGACCAGTCAACTTGCCAAGTACTCGGCAAACCAATCAATGTAGTTATAATCAAGGTAGTTATCGTCATCATCACCTAGTAGCCATGACTCTGGTTGCTGTGCTAGACTGATATTCTCTTCAGTCATCTTTCTGAGAGAATATGTTTATATGGCAACCACAACTGTGGTAATTAACAAATAACTTAGTGTTGCTGATTGCAGCCTTTACTTATTGTTAACTGCAAACAGTCTGTTGAGTATAGCTTGTCTTGGTGGTCATGTAGATTGTGTTAGCAGACGCTCCTACTTGGCGATAATGTGTTGTATTATCCCGGATTATGCAAACCGTTCTAGACAGTTTTATCAAAATCAGCCTACTGTAATTCACACAGGTTTATAGTTTGAAACTATAACACACTTTCATGCATTAACTTCTTGTCCACGAGGGACTTTGGTTTAAGCGATGGATGACCCAAATCCGAGTGTTATCTATTACTTTTTGGGGAAAGTAATAAGTATTATAGTAGATCCAAGAATAACAGTTATCAATAACTGCAGTTTTGAAGACGCGTTCTTTTGGAGGACCGGCAAGATTGTCACCACAGGCGTTAGGTGCTGCAGTGTCACAGTATTAGCAATGAGAGCAAAAGTAGGTTATTCTATATTGGTAGTTGTATTCGGTTAATAGTTTGCCAGTCACAACTGACTTAACAACGGTGATAGTTAACATTGGTAATGGCAGCTATTACTAATATTACTACAACAACAATATAACAGATATTATCGTTGACTAACTACATTTTCATGTCTAGTATAATTAAAATTAGCAATGATTATAACTTAAAGTTGTAATGGGATAACAGTAATTTGACAACTCAGTTGAACTTGTCAGTTCGCTTTTTGCATGATGAACTCGTGATAATAAAAATTACCATCTTCAATCATTACAATTTAAAACGAAATCTGCAATTATGATAACACCAAATCTACTAGCAACAGTATCACAGTTTAATTTTGTATTCTAAGAATACGAATCTTGTTATCTACTTAAGAGATGATGAATATTCATAAATATGATCATACAGAATTAGTTATAATAAAATTATCAGTGATAAAATACCGAAATGTTGAGTCGTCATTATCACGTGTTGGTTACTGGTCCCAATAAGGAAAAAAGAAGCCAACTTCTGTCCTACATTAGAACTAGAGGTCTAACTAGTGGATGTAGTGGTAATCTCAATATCAGTCTAACCTTCTTCAGTCAGGACGACGTGAATGATGTTAAGAATATTCCAAAGGAAGAAATTTCTGCTATTATCTTCAGCTACGGTTTTAATTCCATCGAAGCCAATGAAGAACTGGTGAGAGGAGTGACGGCTGCCAGAAGGGGTTATGATGCTAATATTCCCACTTATATTGTGGGTACTAGACCTCATGAAAATTTAGTTCCCTATCTCGTGCAATTATCAAGACTCCCTTCCATACCATTCCGTATTCAGCAGAAAGAGTTAGGTGGTCCAGACTACATGTATGATTTGAAAACATTGCTTTTCTCTGACATGCCTAGAGATGTGTCAGAGTTCAAAGAAGCACAACTCACACAGAAGGCCAATAGTGAACAGCAAATTCAGTTGTTGAAGAGAATTGATCTCATCAAGAATAGGATACTGTTATCAGGTAATAAGCAAGCAGAGATGATGGCTGCTATTGAGGATATTATTGAAAGGATATAGTTGTGACACTGTTATGGTTGTAACATATGACATTGATAATTGTTACATTATGTAACAATTTTATAGTTATCTTTTCCTAGTCGTGACATGACATCATTACTATTTGAAATACCATATTAGGAAGGGTGTAATTTGTGTCTTTTTAAAGTATAATTTGTCAAAGAATGTCGATTGAATCAACATGCATATAACTCCAGTTCGAGGGAATGAAGTCATTATTTTCAACTGTGAACTTGGAGAGCTTGATCTTTGAAAGCTGGTGTGAGATAGATCTTAGTATCTGCCTAAAGTAACAGCTCAACAGTAGGAGTTACTCTTAATCACGTAATAACAAGATGTCTAGTTGCAGGATGACGAAATCCTCTTCATCATCTCAAGGTAATAAGTGTTACCATGCTTCTTAGAAAAGCCATCTAAAGATCCTTGCATATTCTTTCTAACATATTCATACCAACGCCCAGCTAGAGTACTCGAGTAGTTATTATCAGCAGCTATGTGACCTTTAGGAAGCCTATTGATGACATGTTTGACTTCCATTGTTCTGTTAAGCCAACTATTATCTAATATAACATATTATCTATAGTTACAGAGTTATTATAAGTTTACAATTAGGAACTGGTTAGTAGTACCACTTTAAGTGGTAGTAATTAATGAACATAATAACAATATGTTATTGCATCCTGTTTCTTTCGTGTAAGTAAGTA
>Ga0302315_10003743_pt1 | contig 13572 bp, 18 predicted proteins | sample III_Palsa_N3_1_FD_200532 | JGI IMG/M metagenome (GOLD analysis project Ga0302315, IMG submission 200532) | Peat permafrost microbial communities from Stordalen Mire near Abisko, Sweden - III_Palsa_N3_1 | ecosystem: Environmental > Terrestrial > Soil > Palsa > Peat permafrost | place: Sweden... | reverse complement strand
CCCTAAATTTAGGGAAAGGAGGAGGATAGGGTAAAACAATTTTTCATTTTATAAAACTTTTCTGCCTGTTTACAGTTGCCTGTAAAAAAGAAAGTTATGGAAATGTCAGTTGATCGCAGCCTTCGTCATTGGTGGGTATTTTTATTGCGGGGTATATTATTTGTCCTCGTAGGTATTTATATGATCTGCTCACCGGCCAGCAGCTATGCGGCGCTGGGTTTTATGTTTGGCCTGGTAATATTTATTGCAGGCATTTCAGAACTTTTGCATGTTTACCATGACCGCTCCTCCAAAAACCGTGGATGGCATTTATTCCTCGGGATAGTTGATCTGATATTAGGTCTTGTATTAATGGGCCATATATCAGCCAGCGTAACCATATTGCGGATCATAGTAGGTGTTTGGTTTTTATTTCGTGGATTATCCTTATTGAGTTTTTCCGGATTTTTTAAAAAATCAATAATGTTGGCGGTTGGTGGCATTATTACTATCATTTTTGGCGCATTGATACTTTTTAACGCCGGATTTGGGGCCATGACCATCGTATTGTTTACTGCCATTGCTTTTATATTTACGGGAGTATTTAATGTAGTGCTGGGGTTGGGGATGAAGCGTGGTTAATGAATGCATTATCTATCCTGCATTTACATCTTCCCGCTCAACCGTAATTGTACATTCGCCAATTAAAGCGGCAATTGCGCCTACAGCAGCCAGCATCGGCATAAATAAAGCGCCTACTACCCCAACTGTTAAAGGGAACGTAGCTACTTGCTTACCTGCCTTATCTTCAATAATTATTTTGGTTACATTTCCTTCCGCTATCAGTTCTTTTACCTTTTTAAGCAGGTTTTCGCCGTGGATGTTAAATGATTCCTTTGTCATAATGTGTTAAATTTAATACGATTCTTGACTCTTGGTTCTTGTCTCTTGATTCTCACCCTAATTCATCCCCACATGCCCCTTAACCGAGTCGAATATCTTCTGCGAATCAAATCCAACGCCGTTTTTAAATACAAGTTCAGTTTTGCGGATATTTTTAATGTCGGCATCAAGATCGCCATCAATTAATACCAGGTCGGCCTGCTTACCTATTGCTATGGTACCGATGTTCTTTTCGCGCCCTAAATATATGGCACCGTTTAATGTGCATATTTTAATGGCCTGCTCAATGGCAAACCCGCCATCAACCAGCAGTTCTATTTCCCGATGATTTGAATAGCCGCTTACCACGCGCCCCGCTCCTGTCGGGTCGGTACCGGCAACTAACAGACCGCCCATATCGTAATATTGTTTTTCCCAGGCCTGCTCTTTTTTAAACAGGGTGATGGTTGACTGGTCGCGGTTTTGAGCGGCCTGCCATTTCTTTTCCACCATATCCTTTACTTCGGGCAGCAACGCCGCTTCGCCCCCGCCCGGTATCATTTCATGCCCGGTTGAAGGTTCAAAAACAGTTAGCGTCGATGTAAGCGCCACATGCTTGCCTATCATATATTGTTGCAGGCTTTTCATTTTAGGGCTGTTTACATCCAGCTTGATCAGCGATTGCCGCTCCTCATTGTCGTTGACCTTATCTTCCGTTTTTAAACTGTCAAAGTCCGAACAGGCCATAAAGCCATGCTCCAAGTCATCAATGCCGGTTTCAGCGGCTTCGCGGTAGGTAACAGCGCCAATATGCCCGGTTACTTTCATATTCCGTTTATGCGCTTCTTTTACTACCGCGGCCATATCTGCTTTAGTGGCATGCACGTACATTTTAAATGAAGTACATCCCCTATCTGCCCAAAACTTTACAGTAGCTACCGCGTCTTCAGGCCCTTTTATCACATTCAGGGCAGGTATATCATAGCCCTGTTCCTCAATATAAGGCGCGGTTACATCCAGGTCGGGGCCGATGATTTTGCCATCGGTTATCATTTTTTTAAGCGCCAGGTCGGTTTGCGGTTCAATACTACCTGCTGTTCGCGCTGTAGTTACCCCTCCTGCCAAATATAAACGCGGAAAAGAATACGGCATTTCGGCGATATTAAAGAAAGTGCCGACAGGCATGGTATAATACATGTGCTCATGCAACATAACCAGGCCGGGTATTAAAGTTTTACCCGTGCCGTCAATAACTTGCGCACCTGCCGGGGTAAGACTGCTTTTAGAATCGCCAACCGCTACAATTTTTCCATTGCTGATGACAACCGTTTGATCGGCTTTTGCCGGTGCGCCTGTTCCGTCGATCAGCTTTACATGTGTAATGGCGACCGACGGCGCATTAACTTTTATAAAAGCCGAAACATCGCGCGTAAATTGCTGCGCGAAACCTGGCAACACAAAGCCTTGCAGCAGAAGAATATAAAATAACCGGATCTTTTTCATGATGGTAATTTAGGTATTTTCCTTTAAACAATAAAGCCCCGAAAAATCAGGGCCAGGAAAATAGTTTTTAAAACTTTAACACGCATTTACCATAGCGATGGGTTTGAAACCCATCGCTATGGTAAATGCGTCTGGTATTATTTTATTTGCATTTGTTCCGACAAACCAGGCCTTATTGTTTATTAAGCGCTAAATCATTACGAGTTTTTCCAAACTATCCTGCACCCAAACGCTTTCGATCCGCTCACCACCGGTTTTTTATTGGCAAGCAGGTCATCAACCGCATTTTCCACATATTTAGTCCTTGCAGGGTTTGACAGCTCCTGGTCGTTATCAATAGCCCCCGCATATTGAACAACTAATCCCTTGTCTGTTTTTTGCAAAATATAAGCGGTCGGCGTGGCCTGTGCGCCAAAAGCACGGGTTATGTTTTGTGTTTCATCAATCAGGTATGGAAATGTGTATTTCCTTTCAGCTGCACGTTTTTGCATATTGACATACGAATCAACCGGCTCAGCAACCGGGTCGTTAGGGCTAATAGCAATAACCGGGTAACCTTTTTCCGCGTATTTGGCATCAAGCGCCATTATACGTTTTTCATAAGCCTGGGCTACGGGGCAATGGTTACACGTAAATACTACAATAAATCCTTTGGCTGTTGAATAATCGGCCAGCGAAACCATTTTACCGGTTACATTTTTCAGTTTAAAGTCAGCAGCCACGTCACCGGCTTTATAGCCGCCGGCAGTTTTGAATGCAACCGCTGATAAAGCAGTCAACATCAGGATCAGGAACTTTTTCATGGTCATTTATTTATTAGTTTGATAAATAGTATTTAGCTCGGTATAAGTAAAATTCTTTTCATAAAACTTACGAATATGCTTTTTAGTGTTCATAACCAACGTTGCCGGTAACGCACCCGACCAGTCTTTATCCACCTCATCAATCAATTCCTGGTCGCTTTTACGCGATGCAAAATAAACGCCTGCCAGCATTGGGTGTTTTTTAACGAACGGAATTACCGCCGTTTTTAACTTCGACTGAAAATCCATACTTACCAATAGTACTTTTAATGGCTTATCCTTATAGGTACTTTGCAGCTTATCAAAATCGGGCAATTCTTTTACACATGGCCCGCACCACGTTGCCCAAAAGTTTACAATATATAGGGTATCGAGGTTACTAATACGCTTTTGCAACTGCGCGTAAGTAATTGGCGTAACCTGGGCGTTTACCCCAAAACCTGTTATTAATAAAGACAGAAATATTAAAACCCTCACTTTCCTCTGCATAACCGGCAATTTTATTCCAAATTAGTCATTTAACAACATTCTGTCAAAATTATTGTTTATCGTTTAAATTCCCAATATGTTAAAAATTCTTAAACTATTTCGGCAATTTCAAGTTACCTTTTTATGGAAACCAACAGGCTATCACCCACACTTGCAAAAGCGCTAAATGCGCAAATGACCAATGAAGCGCATAACGCGCAAATATATCTTGCTTATGCCTCATGGGCGAGCGAAAAAGGATATGACGGTATTGCAAACTTCCTCTTCAGGCATGCCAATGAAGAACGCAACCACATGATGAAAATACTGGAATACATTTTGAAACGTGGCGCCAAAGTAACTGTAACCGCGATACCTGCGCCCGGCCCTGACCCGGTAAGCGTAAATGACTGCTTTGAAAAAGTATTTAAATCGGAAGTAGAAAACACCTCATCTATTTATGACATTGTAAACATGAGCATGGCCGAAAAAGACTGGGCTACCTGGAACTTCATGCAATGGTTTGTAAAAGAACAAACGGAAGAAGAAACCCTGGCGCTCGACCTGCTATCAAAAATAAAGGTTGCAGGCGGCGAAAAGGCAGGTCACGATGCTTTGTACACTTTAGATAATGATTTGGGCAAAACAGCTGACGACGCGATACTGGCGCAGGATGTAACTGTGGAAAAACCGTAAATATACCGTCATATCCGCCATCACTCCCCTCTCTGTTTACAGAGAGGGGCTTGGGGGTGAGTTAAATATGTTTATCAGGGTTTTGATGTTTTTAAATTACCTGCTTTCTTACGCCCGGTGATGATCGGCCCTCCAGTTCACAATGGCCTGCTTTATATCCTTATTGGATAAATTTTCTGCTGCTGCTTTTTCCGCAAGCTCCAAAAATTCCTCATCAGGGGCAAAACGTAGCGCGATGATCTGCCGCATAGTTAACCGGTTATCAACTGCTTTACCGCTTAATATGAAGTAGCGCAGGCTTTCCTCAGCGCGGATAGCCCTGTCCTGTGCTTTTAAGGCAAAGGTTCTTAAATATGCCCAGGTCAGGAAAGTGCAAATAAAAAGCAGCAAAATTAACAGGCAACTTAATAAAGCCTCAAAATAGATGTGACGGTATACGTTTACAGCCGAGCCGATCACGCCGACAAGGAGCAAAGCACTTAAAATGAAATGGTAACCTTTAACATACCGGGTGTGATTAGTGTAATTTTGTTGTTCCATTATTATTTGAGTTAGTTTTAATAAAAGTAGATATAAAATAGTTAAATAATCATATCTATTTCTGCACAAGCAGCAAATAAACAATCACTTATTTTGATTTTTAAATATTTATTCCTAATATTAATTATTAATTCAGTTCACCTTAAAAACGCCAGTCATGTCTAATCATCTTTCCGTACTCGGAATAATCCATACCGCTATCAGCGTGTTCGCGATTATGGCCGCTCTCGTTGCTTTAATGCAGGAAGGTAAGGTCGACCAAAAAAGTGACCCCGGTAAATCATATATCGCGTTAACTATCCTTTCGTGTGTTACCGGCTTCCCAATTATGAAAACCGGGCACCTGACAGGTGGCCATTACCTGGCCATATTGATACTGGTATTATTGCCTGTTGCGATATATGCCAAACAGCTTCGCATTTTTGGCAAACTGGCAGATTACGTGCAAGTTATCCTAATGTCTGCAACGCTGTTCTTATCATTGATACCGGCAGTTATTGAAACATTAACCAGGCTGCCACTCGGCGAACCCCTGGCCGCCGACCCAAATGCGCCTTTTGTGCAAATGTGGCTTAAAATACTGCTGGCATTGTTTTTAACCGGCACACTATACCAGGTTTTAAAGTTGAGATCGGATAAAAAAAAGACCTCTGCTTCGGATAGCAGGGTTAATATGGGGTGACCCACATGTCAGACTTACGAAGTTTACTAACCAATTCGCTATTAAACTTCGTAAGTCTCTCGCCGCCTTGCTTTTGCGCTTTTTGATACTTGTCGGGAAGGATTAGATTTGACAACTTTTAAAAAGTTGTCAAATCTGTTCTCGACTTATTGCAGATGCCAATTTTATTTCAATGATCATTCAAAGGCAACCCCAATCTTTGAAAATCCTTCCAGTTCATATAATCCGGCCCCTTGCGCTGCTCCACCATGGTAATGCAGTTATCCACCGGGCAAACCAGTGCGCATAGGTTGCAGCCCACACATTCTTCCTTCTTAATAGTGTATTTGTTGTATGGGTTGCCATAATCAAGCGCTATAGACTGGTGCGAGGCATCCTCGCAGGCAATATAGCATAGCCCGCAATGCACACATTTATCCTGGTTAATATTGGCCACCACATGATAATTAATATCCAAATCTTCCCAGTTGGTCAGCATTGGTAGGGATTTACCGATAAAATCATCCAGTTTTTTAAACCCTTTATCATCCATCCAGTAACTCAATCCTTCGCATAGGTCTTCAATGATCCTGAAGCCATATTTCATTACCGCCGTGCATACCTGTACATTGGATGCGCCCAACAGCATAAATTCTACCGCATCCTTCCAGGTACTGATGCCGCCGATACCCGAGATCGGCACCCTCCGCGTAACTTCGTTCTGCCCAAGCGTAGCCAGCATTTTCAATGCAATCGGCTTCACTGCGGGACCACAATAACCACCGAATGCCGACTTCCCGCCAACATTCGGATTAGGCACAAACGTATCCAAATCAATACCCGTTACCGATTGTATGGTGTTAATAAGCGACAAAGCATCCGTCCCACCCAAAACCGAAGCCAGTCCGCTTGGCACTACCGAATGTACATTTGGTGTTAACTTGGTAATAACCGGGATAGTGGCAACTTCCATCACCCATTCTACCACCATCCGCGCAATTTCCGGGTCTTGCCCTACTGCCGCGCCCATGCCCCGTTCGGTCATGCCATGCGGGCAACCAAAGTTGAGTTCAAGTCCATGTGCGCCGGTATCCTGCACTTGTTTGATGAGCTCATGCCAGCTTTGCTTGTCATTATCCGCCATCAGCGAAACTACCATCGCCCTGTCGGGAAACTCTTTCAGCACTTCCCCGATCTCCCGCAAATTAATATCCAGCGGACGGTCAGATATCAGCTCAATGTTATTAAAGCCCATCACCCGGCTGCCATTATAATCCACCGCCGAGTACCGCGACGAAACATTTTTTACCTGCGTACCCAAAGTTTTCCAAACCACGCCGCCCCAGCCCGCTTCCAGCGCGCGTAATACGTTGTAAGCCTTATCCGTCGGCGGCGCACTGGCCAGCCAAAACGGGTTTGGCGATTTTATGCCCAGGAAATTTGATGATATGTTTGCCATTGTTTGCTTGCTTAGGTTTTAATGATTGATTTGAAAATTAAAGCGGTGGATGGCCTGTGCGATACCTTCCCCTATTTTTAGGGGAAGGAGGAGGATGGGGTAAAAACCACGCGGCGGCGCACTCGCCAGCCAAAACGGGTTTGGCGATTTTATCCCCAGGAAATTTGATGATATATCTGCCATATTCGTTAGTTCTACTTTATACCTATCGCCTCATTTACTCACCCGGACATTGCTTCGCTCGTCCACCCTCTCTTCGCCTGCGGCGGAAAGAGGGAATTTAAAACTTTTCTAAACTCTTCCCCAACCCTCTTTCCCGCGTAGCGGAAGAGAGGGTTGGCCAGTCCCGCACGTGCGGGATCGGGGTGAGTAATCGCCGAAGCGCTACTCATCAGGAAACTAACATCAATCACAACCAGCTACCCGCCTCAGTTCTCCCTTTAGGGGGTTAGGGGGCTTAGCCAATTCAGTATTCCTGCGGCCCCATCTTTCCCCGCCTGCACGGCATCCACCACTTCCTTGCCGCCATTTACGCAATCGCCACCGGCAAAAACGCCGTTAAGGTTGGTTATGCCATTTTCGTCTGTTAGTATTTTACCGTATTTGTTATCCAGGTTATTCCCACTCACCAATTGCTCATAAGGCATCTGCCCGGCAGCTTTTATCACCATATCCACATCCAAAACAAAGGTTTCGCCCGTTTCTATTGGCGACCGCCGCCCACTCCCATCCGGCTCGCCCAAAGCCATTACGCTGCAAACCAATTGCGTAACCCGGCCGTCAACGCCTAAGATCTCCAGTGGCGCGGACAACCAAATTATGTTGCAGCCATCCAGTTTGGCAATATCCAGTTCCGCCTGCGTACAAGGCATTTCGGCTTCGGTGCGGCGGTAAACCATCGTCACTTGTTTAGCGCCCAGGCGCTTGGCCTGCGTGGCGGCATCAATAGCCGTCATGCCCATACCTATCACAGCCACGTTATCGCCCACCCGTACTTCGCTAAAAGGTTTGCTGCGGATATCATAAATAAAGCTGATGGCATCCACAACCCCATCCAGTTCCTCACCCGGAATATCCAAATGCCGCGCCAGTCCAACGCCAATGCCAATATACACCGCGTCATAAGCCCCCTGCAATTGCGCCAGCGACAGGTTATTGCCCAGCTCCTGCCCGTATTGTATTTCAATACCACCTAACGATAAGATATAATTCACCTCTTCCTCGCAAAACTCCGGCGTTACTTTATAGGCCGCTATGCCGTAGGTCATTAACCCGCCGCCTTTTTCTTCCTTCTCAAAGATCGTAACATCCACCCCCTCGCGCGACAACACATGCGCGCACGACAACCCCGCCGGACCCGCCCCAATAACCGCCACCCGCTTCCCGGTGCTGGGCTTCCGCTCAAACAGCGGCCATTTCTCGCGGATAGCAATATCTGTAGAATACCGTTGCAACCGCGCTATCTGTATCGGCTCCTCCTCCATCAAATTATACACGCAGGCACCCTCGCACAGCTTCTCCACGGGGCACACTTTCGAGCATCCCCCACCCATAATGTTAGCCGAAAAAATAGTATGCGCTGAGCCTTTAATATTTTCTGTACTGATCTGCTTAATAAACTTAGGCACATCAATATGCGTGGGGCACGATTTCATGCACGGCGCGTCATAACAAAAAATGCACCGGTTAGCCTCCACCAGCGCCGCCGTCAGATCAGCAAACGGCGGATGTATATCCGAGAAGTTCTCCTCGTATTGGTTTGATGTAAGTTTGAAATTGGTGATAGACATATTTTTACCTCTATGTCATTTCACCGAGGAACGAGGGATAAATCTATACACGAGCCATTCCCGCTTTGCAGGTGTATAGATTTCTCACCATCGTTCGAAATGACAATTACTTTTTATATTATTCAAATATAATAATAAACGCGGGCTGTCATGCTGAGGCACTCGAAGCATGAGCGCAAAGGCCTTTGCCCGCATACTCTTCGAGTGCCTCAGAGTGACAGCGCTCTTTTGGTTATTCCACAGATTTTTTCACAAAGCGATTTGTCATTCTGAACGCAGTGAAGCATCTTGGAGCGATAAGTCGCCGCCATGCTATCGCCGCTGTACCTGTCGCGTGTATACCTTTCAAGTTCAAGATCCTTCGCTGTCGCTCAGGATGACAAAGGGTCACAACTTCACAATCTCCCCGTAAGTCTCCGGCCTTCTATCCCTGAAAAACTGCCACGTACTCCGCACCTCGTCAATCATACCCAGGTCAAACTCCGCAACCAGCAACTCATCCTCATCCTCCGATGCCTGCGCAAATATCTGCCCGCGCGGATCAACAAAGTACGATGTACCATAAAACCTGCCAAGGTCCCACGGCTTCTCTTCGCCCACGCGGTTGATGCAGCCCATAAAGTAGCCGTTGGCTGCGGCGTGCGCCGGCTGCTCCAGCTTCCATAAATATTGCGACAGCCCCGCAACCGTAGCCGACGGATTATAAACAATTTCCGCCCCGTTCAGCCCCAGGCAACGCGCCCCATCCGGGAAATGGCGGTCATAACAAATATAAACGCCAATTTTAGCATACCTGGTTTCAAACACCGGGTAACCCAAATTGCCCGGCTTAAAAAAGAATTTCTCCCAAAACCCGTTGGTTTGCGGTATATGGTTTTTGCGGTATTTACCCAAATAAGTGCCGTCCGCATCAATCACAGCGGCGGTATTATAGAGTACACCCGCCTGCTCGCGCTCATAAATAGGCACGATGATCACCATATTATACTTTTTGGCATACTCGGCCATCAGGTCGGTAGTAGGGCCGGGAACGCTCTCGGCCGAGGCATACCATTTGGCATCCTGCCCCGGGCAAAAATACGGCGTAGTAAAAATTTCCTGCAGGCATAGTATCTGCACGCCCTGTTTCCCGGCAGCATCAATATAAGGCAGGTGCTTTTGCAGCATCGCGGCCTTTATTTCATCAATAATGCCCTCGCCCTCCGTTTTAGGCAAGCTCATTTGTATTAATCCCGATTTGATGATTCTTGGCATATGTGTATAGTTGTTTTATAGTTCTTTATCCGTCAATCTTCTCCGTGCAATGACGCTTTATTATGTACCTATAAAACTTACGAAGTTTTGAAAACTTCGTAAGTTTGGTCAGGGACGAAAATCTGTGTCATTCCTATTGTCCCGCCTCATTTATTTAATTTTTCACATTAACATTTTCAGAAATCGTTGCCATTGTTTCTCCTTTACCACTAATCATATCTTCCCTGCTCATATTGATGTATTGCTTATACATTTGTTTAATATCAGTATTGGCTTCTTTATCGTATAGTTCTCTCATGATGCTATACCCTTTTTGTTCTTGATGTAGTAAAACAAGATCTGAAGCTTTTTCAAACAAAAGCTCTTTATATGCAGGATTATTTACGTTCATCGTATCTAATAGTTTATCGTATATTGATAAACCTTGATTATAACATTGTATTGCCGCTACTTTATCCCCGGTCTTTTCATACACTATCCCAACCTGCATTTTAATTGTAACGTTGTTTGGCCTAAGTTTCATCATTCGCTTACCAGTAATCAGCGCTTTATCATATTCTTTTAATTCGGTTTGATAACTAAACTTATTAGAATAGCCAATAAAGTAATTACTATCTATTTCTGTTGCTTTATTTAAAAGTGTAACTGCTGCTGCTAATGCTTTTACCCTATCAGCGCCCTTAATTAAGGTATCCATAGCGATTTTATTCAATTTTATGGCTTCAGGTTTAATAGCTATTTTTTGGGCTTTAGATTTACACCCAAAAAGACATCCCGCAAATAATAAAATTAATAATCTGTATTTCATGATTCTTTTCTCGCCCTTGTTGGGATTATTCTTTAAAAAAAGAAGTTTTCAATGTATCCGATTTAACCATAAATCCACTAGCGACCTGTAACTTTCCATAAATCGTTATTTGATATTTTCCAGCATTACCAAAAATACCTGAAATTATTAGGGTATTATTTTTAATATCTGATTTACTATATTTAATGTTATTAACAAATACTTCAAGACTTGTTTTCAATAGCGGTGGTGTAGCCACTGTTATATATAAATTGTTTAAGCAATTATACTTTCTGTTTTCAATTAAAGCTATCGTTGAATCTTTACAAGTAGAGTATATATATGAACTGAAGACGTGGCCTAAAACCTGATGGAATTTCCCTTTATTATCATAACCAATATAGCAATAATCATTAGCACCGTCTGTACTCAAATCAAATGCATTATAGGTATTCAATATCCCATTGTTTAAATAATGGTATTCACTATTGAAGTATCTCCCATTTTTCCACTGCGCGAAATAATCCAAACTCCCATTTGGATAATAACCATGCTCAGTTCCCTCAGCGACACCTTTTCGATAATAAATCTCGTCTTTCTTTTTGCCAGTATTTTCATCATACCAAACACACCAACCTTCTCTAAGTCCGTTTTTAAAATAGGATTGCACATAAATTTTCCCTCGAATGTATGATGTATATTCACCCTCAAGCTGCCCGCTCTTGTTATGATGGGAAATAATAGCACTTATCTTAAATAATTTTATATAGCTTGTTATAAGATCGTTCCTTTTTAGGATAATAAATAATATAATTAAAAACAACAACACTGTTGCTGAATATCTAAACCATTTTTTTGTTTTAGTTGTCATATTTTATTATTCGTAGGAATATATTGCGGAATTCCCCTAAATTATCCGCCTCACCTTCCCTCTTTTAATAAACTCCCCATTCCCTTTCCCAACCTTACACTCCCCATCCGCGATAGCCACCTTACCACGCAATAAAACCGTTTTCACCTTGCCGGTAACCGCCCAACCCTCGTAGGCCGAGTAATCCACATTCATGTGGTGCGTTTGGGCAGATAAGGTATGCCCCGCCCTTGTTGGTTTCATCACACCCAACAAATGTAAAAAAGAATAGGACAGAAAAGCCCATTGATTTTTAGAGAAATAATTTTTAAAGTTCACTTTTTGTGAACTTATCCTTATCTTTGTTTGAGAAAATGAAAGTCCATCTGATCAAAAAACAAACTTTAGAAGATTTTGCACAGAGGCACCCAAGAAGTAAGACTTCACTTGAGGACTGGACAGAGAAACTAAAGCTTGCAGACTGGGAGCAGCCCGGTGACATGAAACAGACCTATAACACTGCTGACCTTTTAGGTAAAAGTAGTAGCCGGGTTGTTTTTGATATTGCCGGGAATAACTACCGAATGATCTGCAAATATATTTTTGGGATAAAACAGGCACATTTATTTATCTGTTGGATGGGAACACACGCCGAATACGATAAGATTTGCAAACGGGGTGACCAATACACAATTAATCTTTATTAACATGGAAGCAACCACAATAAAATATACCATCATCAGGAACAAAGATCAATACGAACAATATTGTAATCAACTGGAAGTTTTACTTACCCAGGAAAACAATGAGCCCCTACAGGATGAAGTCGATCTATTGACGCTGCTAATCGAAAAGTACGACGAAGAACATAATACATTTAAGGAAACTGACCCAATTACTTTGCTACGCTCATTTATGCAAGACCATCATTTGAAATCGCAGGATATGACAGCGATATTAGGAATTGGCAAAAGCTATGTATCTGATATTTTAAATTATAAAAAGGGATTATCCAAAGAAGTAATAAGAAAGTTAGCTGATTATTTCAAAGTAAGACAGGAAGCATTTAACCGCCCATATAAATTGGTTTCACCTGTAAACATACATCTGCGTAATGCCAGCGTAATGAACACGACAAAACAACTCCAATATGCTAAATAAGGGACTTAGCGGCGGCTGGATATTATCTTGATGAATTAGCGAAACCCATAGGAGATAATTTTAATAATAATTCCTTTGGTACACATAGCTATAGCAATGATCCCCTTAAATTATCACTCTCACCTTCCCCCTCTTAATAAACTCCCCATTCCCTTTCGCAACCTTGCACTCCCCATCCGCAATAGCCACCTTGCCGCGCAATAACACCGTTTTCACCTTGCCGGTAACCGCCCAACCCTCGTAGGCCGAGTAATCCACATTCATGTGGTGCGTTTGGGCAGATAAGGTATGCTTTTCATTCGGGTCGAACAGTACAATATCCGCATCGCTGCCCACCGCAAGCGTCCCCTTGCGCGGGAATAGGCCGAACAGCTTGGCCGCGTTGGTGCTGCTCACCTCTACAAACTTTTGCAGGCTGATCTTGCCCTTATTCACCCCCTCGCTAAACAACAGCTCCACCCGGTTCTCAATAGCCGGGTGCCCGTTGGGTATTTTCGAGAAATCGTTTTTGCCCATCAGCTTTTGTTCCCACATAAAGGGGCAATGGTCGGTAGCCACTACTTGCAACAGGCCCTGGTTAATGCCGGCCCACAAAGCCGCCTGGTCCTTCTTTTCCCGCAACGGCGGACTCATCACCCACTTGGCCCCCTCAAAATCCTGTTCATACAACGAGGCATCCAGCAACAAATATTGAATGCACGTTTCGCCAAATACCTTTTGGTTACGCTTGCCCGCATCG
>Ga0302315_10003740_pt1 | contig 13585 bp, 8 predicted proteins | sample III_Palsa_N3_1_FD_200532 | JGI IMG/M metagenome (GOLD analysis project Ga0302315, IMG submission 200532) | Peat permafrost microbial communities from Stordalen Mire near Abisko, Sweden - III_Palsa_N3_1 | ecosystem: Environmental > Terrestrial > Soil > Palsa > Peat permafrost | place: Sweden... | reverse complement strand
TTTAATATAAATTTAAAAACAGTGTAATTATTTGTGCTAGATTTCCTTTTTTTTAATTATAATCTAAGAGTCCATATGCTAAACACGATACAATATCGATTGATAAATCGTAAACGTGGAATTGCTAACGCAATGGCGAATCACGTTTTTTACTACCCGACACCAATTACTTTAAATTACGCATGAAGTTTCGGTTCACTTGTTGGGCTATTTTTCGGGCTTCAACTTGTAACTGGTATTTTTCTCGCAATGCATTATACAGCACACGTTGATTTTGCTTTTGAAAGTGTTGTACATATAATGACTGACGTTTACGGTGGGTGCCTAATACGGTGTATGCATGCTAATGGGGCCTCAATGATTTTTATTTTATTGTATTTACATCTGGCTCACGGTCTTTTTTTTAGATCGTATGTTAACAAACGTAAAATATTTTGATGATCTGGGATTGCCATTTTTTTATTAATGATGGCAACAGCTTTTATCGGGTATGTCCTTCCTTGAGGGCAAATGAGTTTTTGAGGTGCAACAGTTATTACTAGTTTAGTAACAGCTGTTCCTGTTGTTGGTGAAACCATTGCTTATTGAGTTTGGGGTGGGTTTTCTATTAATAAAGCAACTTTAATCCGTTTTTTTTCAATACATTATTTGCTTCCATTTATTATAACTGGTTTAATTCTTATTCATTTGCTTTTATGGCATTCTGGTGATTCTTTAAATCCGGCTCAAAAACCAGTAGGATTTAATGTCCAATTCAATCGCTATTTCACCGCCAAAGACACATTTATTTTTAACATTACGTTTTTAATTTTTATTATAGTTTGTATTTATTGCTCCAATATGCGTAGTTATTCTGATAACTTTGTAAATGCGAATCCATTCGTAACACCACATATTGTTCCGGAGTGATATTTTACGCCTTTTTACGCCATTTTGCGGGCTTGCCCTAATAAACTAGTCGGTATTATTGTTATGTTATCAGGGATTCTTGTTTTATTTATTCTTCCATATTTTAAATTATCATTAACTTCACTACCACCAGTAAAATCCGTTTTATACCAAGCTGCATATGGCATTTTTATTGCAGTATTTTTAATTTTAATATTTTTAGGTGGGCAGCCTACAGCTGCACCTTTTGTAATTGCTTCTAAACTTTTTACGACTTTGTATTTTGTTTATTTGTTAGCATTTCTTCCTATCTATTCTCTTATCTATGCCATTGATTTGGAAGATAGAATCAATCATCTATTCATGTTTTTGACCGATAGTTTAGACAAACGGTTAGACTGAATCGAAGACTGGTTGGAGAGACTGGAAAAGGTGAAGTGATTTACAAAGTAACAAGTAGTACAAAGTAACGATTAGGTTTTTTATTTGTAATTTTACTGACAATTTATACTAATGATATTTTTGGTGCTCACTAAGTTCAATTAAGCATAACATTAATATACAGCGCTAAAATTTTTTGATAAACTGCGGCTGTTGTAGCAGTAATTTTTTTTAAGGTATAACTTAATTTTTTATTTATTTAAACTATAATATATTCAATATCGTGGTAAAAGAGAATATTTAAACCTTTTTAAACAGTACAATTAGGGTCAATAATTTATTTATTTTTAGTGAGAACTAGTTGTTTAAATGTTTCTATTTATCATTTAGATATGTTTTTATACACGGAGCAAAAAATATTACGTTTTTGTTGTAATATACAACTTTCCGACAATAAAACTCATTTTTTGTCAAAAATATGTGTAATTATTATTGAAATAGCAGTTTGTGGCGTTTGAAAAAAAATCGCATCTATTGCGAAAGTAATAACAAATTAAATTCTGTAGGCTAGGTTGGCAGCTAGCCCTGATGAATTGGCATGAGTTTGCAATCTCATGCCAATTGCTATCGAGGTTTTATACCTAAATAGTAGCTGCTCAGCGAAACAGAGCACTAGAATTCTGGTGTAAAATGTATGTGGTGGTTTATTAGTTGCTGGGTTGAGCATCCAGCGCTGATGAATTGATCTGAGTTTACAATCTCAGGTCAATTACTTTTTAGGTGTTTCTAAACAACTAAACGGTAGTTGCTCAGTGAAACAAAACACCTGAATTTCGGTGAAAAATTGTAGGTTTGTCCCGAAAGCGGTATCGAAGCTAAACGGTATCGTGTCTTCCCCTAAAAAGGAAGAGGCTGGGGGCAATGAAGTTATAAAAACAGTCGACCAGGTTAGCATCTGGTCCTGATGAATTAGGCTGCGTTTTGTACAACGCAGTCCAATTGCTATTTAAATAAGAAATAAATAGTAGCCGCTAGGCGAAACTGTGCACCTAGTATTTTATTATGTTTAGGTGTAAAATGTACAGAATAAAAATCAGTTTTTTGTTATATAATATATTATTTTGTCTAGAAGCTATTTGAGATAATAATATGGGCCACTAGTTAATTAAAACGCCCCAGAATAAACTCGGTGATGTTCCTTGGGAAAGTTGAAAAATCCAGTGGTTTCCTTAACAAGGGCCAAGATAATATTGCTAGTCTTTTAGCTTGGTTATTCACTAGACTATAATTGGCTTCGCAATCTAGGAAATATTAATACCTAAAAAGTAACTACTTGCTTTTTTCAAAAGCTGTTGTGATTATAAAAAAATCTTGAAAGTTTCTGTCTAAACACAGTAGCTAGTGAAGTAGTATCTGGATAGTAATTATCGAACACATTTTTGCTACTTCTATGGCATTTTGGTTAAAAATTTAGTATTTATTCCAGCACATAATAAATTTTGTTATAATGAAGGCAAAGCAATAAAGTAGTGTTTAGAAAAGAAGTAGGAATAAATATAAATTTATCCTTATGGAATCTGGTGTATTTGATCCTGGTACAGAGTGAACGCTGGGATCTTACCTTTTACACATGCGAGTCAAACTAAGTACGGTAGTATGAAGTGGCGGCCGGGTGAATAAAAAAGTGGAACGTAACTGGCAGTTTTGTCCAAAATGCATAATAAACATGAGCACAGTTAAGAGATTAATGGGTGTGATTGAGATAAAGCTTATAGCGCTGCCAGATCGGCTACTTCGGGATCAAGTTGTAGGTGAGGTAATGGCTCTACCTAGCTGACGACCCATAGCTGCTTTGGGAGAAGGGACAGCCACATCGGAACTGGAACAAGGTTCGAGCGCAGGCATAGGCGCCAGCAGTGAGGAATCTTGGACAATGGGCGTAAGCCTGATCTAGTGAGGATTCGTGTCTGACGGAGGCAATGGCGCTGTGAAGGACTATCGGCAGAGATGATAATGACGGTATCTGCAAAAGAAGTACCGGCTAATTTCGTGCCAGCAGCCGCGGTAATACGAAAGGTGCGAGCGTTATTCATAGTTATTGGGCGTAAAGGGTATGTAGGCGGGGCTGAAAATTTAGTTATAAATGCTTGGAATTAAACTAAGAAGAAGACTTTTAGATTACAGCCCTTCGAGTTAATGTCAGGTCGGGGGTACTTCTAGCGAAAAGGTAGAATTTTACAATTCTGGAAGGACCACCAAAGGCAAAGGCACCCCTCCAGAGTTAACTGACGCTGAGGTACGGAAGCGTAGGGAGCAAACAGGATTAGAGACCCTGGTAGTCTACGCCGTCAACAATGCGGGTTAAAGTTTGATACAAAAGTATGAGGCTTACAGCTAACGCGTTAAACACGCCGCCTGGGGACTACGATCGCAAGGTTGAAACTCAAAGGAATTGACGGGAGTTCTTACAAGTGGTGGAGCATGTGGTTCAATACGATACTCCCCGTTAATCTTACCGGAAAATGAACGCAATGCTTGTAGGTTTTAACATTTTCGAAGCTAGGTGTATCTTAGGATGAGAGCTTGGCTCGCGTCTGAAAGTCTAACCGAATTTCGGGGTAACTAATGTCTAATTTAGCGTTGTAACAAGTGTTGCATGGTTGTCGTCAACTCGTGTCGTGAGGTGGATGCTTAATTGCTATGAACGAGTGTAACCCGCAGGCTTAATTTGATCTCGGTTTTGCTATTGAGGTGTGAGGGGCAAAAGTTTATTGGTTGAATAATAAATTTAATTGTTATTCAATCTTCGATTATTTTGTATTTTATATAAAGTAACTATAGCCCTGACTCCTTTGCATTTTTTAAATATCAATAGTATGCAAACCATTAATTAAGTTAGAACCTATTACGAAGGCTGCGTTGTTAGCTTTCATGATAGTGCCAATTGGCAAATAAATTATTGCAGATGAAAAATCTGAAAAAAGTGCGGATCACGGTAAATCATATGGCCGCAAGACCGGGCTACACATGTGCTACATTGGAAATTTCCAATAAGAGGCAAGAGTTTCTTGAGCAAATCTTTAAAAATTTCCGTAGTTCAGATTGCTATCTGCAACTTGAAAGCATGAAGAAGGAATCACTAGTAATCGCAAATCAGCTAAGTTGCGGTGAATACGTACTGGAGCTTTGTACAAACTGCCCATCACGGTCTGGAAGGTGTCTGGCCTCAAGTTGGATGTGCGGTTTAGCCACGTAAGTGGGAATGCGCTGCTATGGCGTAAGCTGGGGGTTAACTGGAACGAAGTTGTAACAAGGTAGTTGTACGGGAACGTGCAGCTGGATAAAAAAAAAGAATTGTTTATGATGTAAGTGGTAAAAACAAATATAAGGACTTAAAAAATACGCCCTGAAAAACTGTTCAGTTGTTGCGCCGAGTGTTAGCAAAAATACCTGAAGAGGGGAATTGTGCAAACACTTTATAGCAAAATATAAGAAGAGATAAGGTCAATTTAAGGAAATCTAGTCATTTTTCGAAAGGACGTATATATATTAGCGAAAATTATAGCCTGTGAAGTGCAAACTCGTAACCCTATAGTTTCCTGCAAAGAAATTAAAACTAAAACCAAACGTGATGAATTGAAACATCTTATTAGTCACAGGAAAATAAATCAATAGAGACTCCGAAAGTAGTGGCGAGCGAACTCGGACGCGGCTTTATAAAAATATAAAATTAAAAGTAACAACTTAGTACTTATAAGTTTCTAGAATTTTGCTGTACGAGAGATAGTAAAAATGCAGAGCAGGGGTATCACCTTTGAGAAATTTGTCGGTCGATTAAGGAAACTGTTTAATTCATGTAGTTCGATAGTAAATTAGGACGATGAGCGGGGGACCATCCTCGAAGCTAGACTATGAAAAATGTGCGATAGCGTAGCAGTACCGTGAGGGAAAGATGAAATAGCACCCGGTAGGGATTGAAATAACCGTGAAATAAATTAGATTCTATTTTTGGAGTATTACTTCAAAAAAAGAAATGAAAGAAACGTGGATTAAAAATCAACTGGAAGTATCATAAGGATATTACAGTGTACCTTTTGTATAATGGGTCAGCAACTTAATGTTACTAGCAAGCTTAATTTAGTTAAAATAGGCTATATGAAAATATTTTTCTATACTTGATATAATATTAAAAAAACACAATAGAATGCGTTTTTACATGATTTAGATATGTTTTATAGTTAGTATAATTAAACCCGAAACCAAGTGATCTACTCGCGGGCAGATTGATGGCCTAATAAACTTGAGGATCGAACCCACGTATGTTGCAAAATATGGGGACGACCCGCGAATAGGGGTGAAAGGCTAATCAAACTTGGTAATAGCTGGTTTTCCACGAAATCTATGTTAGTAGATCTTTCCAGAATTAAAAGAAAGGGAGGTAGAGCACTCTTCATCCGAGGGGGTCGCGCTAAGGCCTAACAGAATTTATGGAAACTCCGAATACCTTTTCTTTATTATAAAGTTCAGACTTAGGGTGCTAAGGTCATAAGTCGAGAGGGAAACAGCCCAGATTTGCTGCTAAGGTCTCTAAACAATTGTTAAGTGTGTAGGAGGCAGTTAACGGACGATGATACCCAAGGGGTGTGCCTGATAGCCGCGCTCCTTTAAAGAAATCGTTATAGATCATTGGGGGAGTCGGTTAGCGTCGGAAATGTTGCGAGACTAATATGATTTGCCGAAGCTTAAAATAAACGCAGGGAGCTTGATATGTTTTGTAGTCAGAGAAATTATAATAGTTTTTACACTATTAATGAAATGATTTTCACAAAAACCATGTCCAAGTTACCGCCAGTCGTCGTATGGTAGTGGAACGTTTTATATAAAAATTTAGGGTGTCTTTTTAATGTGATTGGCTTATAACCGGTCGCGTTAAGTAAGCCATTCTTGAAGATTGTTGCGCTAGCGAAAGCTTCCGCAAAATAACTTAAAAGCGAGAATGCTGACATGAGTAACGAATTTAACACTAAAATAATTGGTGTCGCCTCAAATTCAAAGTTTTCTACGTCAAGGTTCATCGCTGCGTAGAGTTAGACGGTTTCTAAGATAAATGCGTAAGCATTAGTCGATGATAATATAGTAGTGGGAGCCCCCACCGGGGGTTTCTGCTGATAACCTATTACTGGAAAAGTAATCATACACTTACTTGACTATGGAACAAAGTTCACGGTGAAAATTTTGTTGCTGTGCTCAGTGGGACTGGAAAAGGCCTTTTCGTCTACAACCGTACTGGAAACCGACACAGGTGAATTAGTGGCATATACTACGGCGATTGAGATAACAGTATTGAAGGAACTCGGCAAATTGACTCTGTAACTTTGGAATAAGGGGGACATTCTGGCTCGGCTAGCGTGTGGCTTGAAAGGGGTAGCGGCAACTGTTTAGTAAAAACACAGGACTTTGCGAAATAGTAACAAGACGTATAAGGTCTGATACCTGCCCGGTGCCTTAAAGTAAATAGGATATGTGCAAGCATAAAATTGAACCCCTGGTAAACGGCGGCTGTAACTCTGACGGTCCTAAGGTAGCGAAATTCCTTGGCGGGTAAGTTCCGTCCGGCATGAATGGTATAATGACTGCTACACTGTCTCCAATACTGGCTCAGTGAAATTGAACTTTCCGTGAAGATGCGGAATTCCCTGCGGCTAGACGGAAAGACCCCGTGCACCTTTTACTATTGCTTTGTATTGTTTCTAAAATTTTACTGTGTAGCATAGGTGTTAGTTTATGACGTCTTGGTGCAAGCCCTGAACTGAAACTTTAAGTGAAATATCACCCTTTTACTTTTTTAGGACTCGTTGCTTCAAAGTTATTTTGTGGCAGTATACTGCATGGCTGTTAGTTTGACTGGGGCGGTCGCCTTCTAAACAGTAACGAGGGTGTACAAAAGAGAATTCGCCTTAGTGTTCACTAGGTTTTGAGCGCAATGGTATTATAGTTTGCTTGACTGCAAGATTGACAAATCAAGCAGGGATTATACGTCGGTCATAGTGACCCGGTAGTGCTGTATGGAAAGACTATCGATCACCGGATAAAAGGTACGCTGGGGATAACAGGCTGATATTTCTGGAGAGTCCTTATTGAAGGAATTGGTTGGCACCTCGATGTCGGCTCGTCAAAGCTCGGAGCCGAAAGCGACTCCAAGAGTTCGGCTGATCGCCGATTAAAATGGTACGTGAGCTGGGTTTAGAACGTTGTGAGACAGTTCGGTCCCTATCTACCGTAGGTTCTTCTAAATATCATAAGTCTTATCCTCAGTACGAGAGGACCGGGTAAAACTGACCGTGGGTTAAACAATTATTTTAACCATAAGTACCGTTGTGCAGCTAAGTCAGGCAAAGATAATTACTGATAGCGTGTAAGTAGTAAGCTCCCTTCATTATTATTTAGTACAGTTGATTTAGACCAAGTTAATATCTAGCATATTTGTTTTAAGGCGTAAACGTCCCATATTGCTTCATATGCCTACAACTTTCCATTGACTTAACACATTATTTTATTTTGCTAAAGCAGTTTTACTTTAGTAGCCTTGATAAAATTTAGTCGGCGCTCGTTTTGCATTGATCTAAAAGAGTTCAACCTTAATACTATGCGTATGACTTTCTGAAAATTTTTGAAAAATGATAAATAACGCTTATGTGTATTTCTACACTTATAAAATATCGCATTTTTACACTAAATAAATTTATACAATTAATTTTAGCCGAGAGGGTCGGTGGTGTAATGGTAGCATATCGGGCTCATAACCCAAAGATGCGGGTTCGAATCCTGCCTGGCCCACAAAATAAATTTTTTTTAATAATTTTTGCAAAAATCAAATTGAATACTGTTTAATAAATAATAAATACTATTTTAGCTGATAAATTACTAAAAAGGGAGTTATTTGCCTGACCTACGATACTTTTTATTTTTTAACCAATATGATACGTCACATTTGGGTAAAATAAACCCCCTCCCTAGTTTTTTCATCAATAATAGCAAAAGGCTGTTTAAATCGGCACCCATTTTAATAATGCAAGTATACCATCTATTGGCAAATCAAACAACATTGCTTACATTAAACGAATAAAAAGTTCAAAATATGATATACAGTTGACAGCCAAAGCAAACAAAATTTAAACGACTTCATAAAGGTGGCATTAAAAAATGTCGTTTTAAGTTAACCGCACGAATTACACAACGTGGTTTGTTCGGTTTAAAAATTTTAAAGAGCACAAGATTAACTGCAAAGCAATTAGAACAGGCCAGACGTAAAATATTAACTGTTCGTAAAAAAAAAGAAAAACAACTTTTGTGAACTAAGTGTCAAGCAGATATTCCTGTGACTACAAAACCACTTGGAATTCGTATGGGTAAAGGAAAAGGTAGTGTAGATTATTGAGTTTCGAAGGCCGTTGCTGGAAGGCTAATTTTTCATTTGACTCTTCGTTCGAAAGAAAGAATTATAAAAGCTTTAAAAAAGGCACAAAAAGTTTTACCAATACCAACAAAAATTTATATAAATAAAGAAATGAACAAACAAAGATTAAAATTTAAAATTTTCACTAACAGAATTTTTAGCGACTAACATGTTATTTTTTAAAGAACTTGTCAAAAGTACATTACAGTTGAAATATGTGGCGTTACGATACCAACTTTTGTTCTGAAATTCAGTCCAAGCAGTGTTGGCTCTATCGGAAACTCATTCGTTAGACTATGTGGCCGATTTTTGAGTTGTATCCGAAATTTCGTCTATTCACAAGCATATGGTTTATGATTCAGCAACACTTTTTTCTTTTTTTGAATATTGTGATCCTTTGGCGCTTTTCTTACGTATTAAAGAAATGACAATTGAGTTTGACCTTTTTCCTTCAATGACACGCTCTTTTACAATTGTAAAAGAAGAATTTGTTCGTGTTAAATTTGCGTTAAAATTCAATAAGGAATCTAATGTAATAAAAGAAAAAAACTTATTTTTCTGCTTCGGTCAAACATTTGTTAGTTTAGACCGGCTAAATATTCGGGCAAATAAACGTGTTAAAAGGAAAAAAAAATGATGGCGCTGGTATCAACGCCGAAGCAAAAAATCAGGTAATAGTAGAAACAAAAATTTTTATTAATTAAATAAAAGAAAAGCGTAAAAATTATTAGCTTTGATTCGCAATCGACGATGCACCCGACAACGATTAAACAATGGAAAATATTATTCTAGCAGCTAAATTTGTTGGTGCAGGTCTAGCGACCATTTCTTTAGGAGGATCAGGCGTAGGTATTGGTATCGTTTTTGGTGCATTAATCACGGCACTTGCAAGAAACGCTGCTATTGGTAAACAATTATTTGTTTACGCAATTTTAGGTTTTGCATTAACTGAAGCTATCGCATTATTTGGATTAATGATGGCTTTTTTAATTCTATTTGGATTCTAATTAACTTAAAAAGGATTTTAAGAAAGATAAATAGAAATTAAAATAATATTTTTTAGGCTTTATGCGGTGTTGGCAAACAAGAACAATAATATATGATTCTACCTGCCATGATGCTGTCAGCACTAGCAATAATGTTCAACATAATTAAAAAAAAACTATATCACAAAAGACAAGTAATAGTTTAAAACCTATTAGAGAGCGCTTAATGAGTGCTTTTGCTATACTATGTAATAATAAAGCGCGATATTAGCGCAAAGCCCTACACTATTGGGCCTAAAAGCTTTATATGATTCTTGGCTGATTATAAATAAAAATTTGTTTGTTTTTGAAAACTCAAGTTTTATACGAATCCATGTCCACCGATTCAATAACGATAGGCATTGCTGAATGTTGTACACCACATAATTCTGAACATTGACCATAAAATATTCCTCGACGATTCATATTTAAAGCGACTTGATTTAACCTACCTGGGCAGGCATCCATTTTGACACCTAACGCTGGAACAGCTCAGCTATGTAAAACATCACTAGATGTTATTAATAAACGAATAGCTGTGTTAAATGGTAAAACAACACGATTATCAACTTCTAATAGTCGTAATGCACCAAAAGTTAAATCGTCTTCAGTAACCATATAACTATCGAACATGACACTTTCATCAATTGAATTAACAGCATAATCAGAATATTCATATGATCAATACCACTGATGGCCTATTATTTTTAACGTAATCTTAGGATCATGTAATTCATCAATCGAGTATAATAATGAAAATGATGGTGATGCTATTGTTAATAAAATCATTGCTGGAATATAGGTCCAAACTTTTTCAACAGTTTCGTGGTGCGAAAAACGATATCTTAACGTACTGAAATTTTTATAGTAAAACAATCTTAAAAGTTGAACCAAAATTACGAGAACAAATGTTACTATAAATACAACAAAAAACATTATATCATGGTGTAAGTCTATTATTTTTTCCATAGTTTCAGTTGCTGGTGCTTGAAAATTCATTTGTCATGCTGATGCAAATCCATCCGGTGTCATTCCATCAGGCATTTCAGGACGTCGAACCGCTAGAGGCACTGGTTTGGATCCGTGTGGGTTGCAATCTCCTGCTCAAATAATTGGTACCACCCCAGTTGGTATGTTTGGTAACAGACCCAAGATTTTAGGAAATTTTTTTAAACTTTTTTTATTAAAAAATTTTCATGTGTTAGTTTTGCGGCTTATTATTTGATTGGTAAACATCTCAAATAAAAGATAAAAAAATCATATGGTAGCTCCTAATGAAATAAAAGAGCCTACTGATGCCACATGGTTTCATTCGGCATAAGCATCTGCGTAATCTGGTATGCGGCGAGGCATACCACTTAACCCCAAAAAATGCATTGGGAAAAAGGTAATATTAACACCGATAAAAAAAGTTCAGAAATGAATTTTTCCGAACCCCTCATTATATTTTAAGCCAATCATTTTTTCTAATCAATAATAAAATCCGGCAAAAATTGCAAAAACGGCACCCATAGATAATACATAATGAAAATGTGCGACTACATAGTAAGTGTCATGAAAAGCAATATCTAAACCAGCATTAGCTAAAATAACACCAGTTACGCCACCAACAGTAAACAAAAAAATAAACCCAAAAGCAAATAACATCGGTGTTGGCAAATGAATAATACCACCCCATAATGTTGCTAATCAACTAAAAACTTTGATTCCAGTTGGTATTGCAATAATCATAGTAGCGGCGGTAAAGTAAGCACGGGTATCAACATCTAAACCAACAACATACATATGATGTGCCCAAACAATAAATCCTAAAACACCAATACTTGCCATGGCATAAACCATTCCTAAATAACCAAAAATTGGTTTCATTGAAAAAGTTTCAACAATATGGCTAATAATACCAAACCCTGGTAAAATAAGAATATAAACTTCTGGATGGCCGAAAAACCAAAATAAATGTTGATATAAAACAGGATCTCCACCACCGCTAGGAGCAAAAAAAAGAGTTCCAATATTTCTATCAAATAATAACATAGTTATTGCACCAGCTAATACCGGTAAAGATAATAGTAATAAAAACGCAGTAACTAAAACAGATCAACAAAATAATGGCATGATTGCTAAATGTAAGTTTTTAGCCCTCATATTATTTATGGTAACAATAAAATTAATGGCACCTGCAATTGACGAAGCACCTGATAAATGTAAACTAAAAATAGCTAAATCAACAGCAGGTCCGGAATGTGCATCAATACTGCTTAATGGTGGATAAACGGTTCAGCCAGTACCTGCACCAACCTCAAAAAAACTTGACATTAATAATAGTGTTAACGATGGTGGTAATAATCAAAAACTTAAATTATTTAGTCGAGGAAAGGCCATATCTGGTGCGCCAAGTAAAATTGGAATAAACCAGTTACCAAATCCACCGATCAAAACTGGCATAACCATGAAAAAGATCATGACAAATGCATGTGCAGTAACTAATACATTATATAACTGGTAGTTACCCAATAAAAATTGGCTACCAGGTTGTGCTAGTTCAATCCTAATTAACATTGAAAGAACTGTACCAATAACTCCCGAAAACATACCAAATATAAAATAAAGAGTACCAATATCTTTATGATTCGTTGAAAATAATCATCGTGCAACAAAAATTTGTAGTGCGCGCATATAATTACTATCGATGTACTTAATTATTCAAAATAATGGTAATTACTCATTTGCAAATATCAGGTTGACAAATCATTTGGTCGTAAAAATTCACAAAAGCGTACCCAAAAAGCGGCCTCACGAGATAATGTTTTTTTTGACGAAAATTTAATATATATAGGGATATCGGCTAAAAAAGCATTTTGATTTGTTTGTAAGCTATTTGTTTGTTTTGTCAAAGGCGCATTTCAAACAATAATTTTTGTGTATTTACGGTTTATACGAACAGCTGCTTGTTCTGGTGATAATTGGCCCCGCAGCAATTTTAAATAGAATTTTTTTAACAATTTACCTAACCTAAATTGATTAATATAACTTATAAATTTTGCAGTGTCTTTAGCTATTTCACCAAATCTGTGTTTTTTTTTTGAAGGGTGTTTTCTAACCATAAAAGGCCAGCGTTTAGTCAAAATATAAAGATAAAAATACTGAGATGGAATTGGCAAATAATTTTCAACGCCAGCTGATACAAGGTTTAAGCTTAGATATCGCCTATTGGTTGAGGCAACATCACTTGTTAGCTTGCTTAAAATATTTTGGCTAATAGTTTTGGTGTATTTTTTTGCCCCAAACATTTTTAGTACTTAAAACCATAAAAACTATATGCTTTTATTGATTAACCTACTAACTTATTATAGCTTGAAAATTCAATTGATTTCCCAAACCTGTATAAAACGATTAAAATACCTAAGCCAACGGCTGACTCAGCCGCAGCTAAAACTACCAAAAGTAAAGCATATATATGCCCTTTTGGGTCGTTTATTGCTCAGCCAGTAAAAATAAAACAAGTTGTAATTGAAAAATACATCATTTCAATACCTAATAAAGTGATTAAAAAATTTTGTCAATTTCACAATATTAAACAAAAACTTATTAAAAAAAGTGCTATAGGGTAAAGTATTCAATTACCAAAATTATTTAATGTAAGCAATGTTGTTTGATTTGCCAATAGATGGTATACTTGCATTATTAAAATGGGTGCCGATTTAAACAGCCTTTTGCTATTATTGATGAAAAAACTAGGGAGGGGGATTATTTTACCCAAATGTGACGTATCATATTGGTTAAAAAATAAAAAGTATCGTAGGTCAGGCAAATAACTCCCTTTTTAGTAATTTAT
>Ga0302315_10003739_pt1 | contig 13589 bp, 7 predicted proteins | sample III_Palsa_N3_1_FD_200532 | JGI IMG/M metagenome (GOLD analysis project Ga0302315, IMG submission 200532) | Peat permafrost microbial communities from Stordalen Mire near Abisko, Sweden - III_Palsa_N3_1 | ecosystem: Environmental > Terrestrial > Soil > Palsa > Peat permafrost | place: Sweden... | reverse complement strand
GCAGGCACGTAATGTATATGGATTTAACATGGCCCGCGCGAGTTTCGAAGGGTTCAAAAATGCCCTGGGAAAGCGGCCCTTTATTCTAACCCGCTCGGGCTATGCCGGTTTACAGCGTTACAGCGCCATTTGGACAGGAGATAACCGGGCAGAGGATGATCATATGCTCATGGGGGTACGCATGCTGACCAGCCTGGGTTTAAGCGGCGTCGCCTTTACAGGCATGGACGTAGGGGGCTTTACCGGCAATGCAAACATCTCATTGTTTGCCCGCTGGATGCAAATAGGCGCGTTCAGTCCCTATTTTCGTAATCATACGGCCGTAAACACGAAATCAGCCGAGCCTTGGGCATTTGGGGAAGAAGCATTGGAAATATCACGTAATTACGTAAATCTTCGGTATCGTTTATTGCCTTATATCTATTCCGGCTTTTATGAAGCTACGCAAACGGGCCAGCCTATCATGCGTTCACTGGCAATCAATTATACACATGATGCTAAAGTCTATAATGGGAGTTTTCAAAATCAATATGAATTTGGAAATGGTTTCATGATCGCGCCGTTTGCCGGTTCTGCCAGTTTCGGGTCAATCTATTTTCCAGGCGGCGATTGGTACGATCTTTACAATGACGAGGTAACCAGCGGGAAACAGGAAAAGATCATCCATCTAAGCATGCAAAAGCTGCCGGTGTTTGTTAAAGAGAGTAGCATTATCCCAATGCAATCGTTAGTTCAAACCACGGCTGAAAAGCCGACCGATACGCTTGTGATTCACATCTACAAAGGTAACCGGAATAATAAATTCGTTTATTACGAAGATGACGGCGAAAGTTATAACTATGAGAACGGTGCATTTTACAAACGGACAATAAATTATAACGCAGGCCAGCATGAAATTGTGTTTGATAAAACAGAGGGCACCCTGGCTTCGAAATTCAAATATATCAAGATCGATCTTCATGGATATGACGAGAATTCTGTATTAAAAATTAATGGAAGACCGGTTAAGGCAAGCACGGAATTTGTATCCTTCTTGACACCTATCTCAAAATTCGACCCCCAGGGCCAGGCGAATCCTTATGAGGGGCATAATGTTTTAACAACCACTATAACTAATAGCAGTGCCCGTATGGTAATCAGTACTAATTAAAAACGGAACCAGGCAATTGCACCAAAGCTTATAACGAATAAATTGAAGGGATATAAAACCGGTAGTTAAAAAAACTAAGTCCGGCAGATGAGGTTAAATGTGGATATGAAAAGGTACTTATTAAAAATCACGTTAATGGCAGCTATTGTTTTTGCTGCCCGTAATGGTGAAGCGCAAATTATCTATGGTTCGTTCGCAGCGCCTTCAAATGTCAGAGGGGCGCTGTATCCCCGGATTTATCCGGATTACCGTGTCGTCTTTAAGATCGAAGGTTTCAGGGCAAAAAAGGTACAATTGCAATTTTTATCAGATGCAAAACCCTATGACATGACCCAAAATGCGGATAATTCCTGGAGTGTGACCACCCCACCGTTGGTGCCGGGGTTTCATTATTATTCCATTCTGATTGATGGGTTTGCAGTAAATGACCCCAATAGTGAAACCTATTTTGGTAATAATAAGCAAATGAGCGGACTGGAAATACCGGAAAATGGGGTAGATTATTATTCAGTGAAAAATGTGCCTCATGGTGAGGTGCATGAACATTGGTACTATTCAAAAATCACAGGCAAATGGAGAAGAGCTTATGTTTATACACCGCCTTTATATGAGTCAAACAACAATAAAAGATATCCGGTGCTGTATTTGCAGCATGGGTCCGGTGAAGATGAACGGGGCTGGACTAAACAAGGTCACGCCAATTTTATTTTGGATAACCAGATAGCCGCGGGTAGCGCAGTGCCCATGATCGTGGTGATGGACCGCGGATACGCGCAAGTGGGTGATAAGCCATTACCCACAACCAGGTTACAGGGCATAAAGGAATTCGAAGCCGTATTTATTAACGAAATTATACCCCAGATTGATGCCAGTTATCGCACAATTGCTGATAGGGATCACAGGGCTATGGCCGGATTGTCCATGGGTGGCGGCCAGACATTCTATATCACAATGAACCATTTGGATCTGTTCAGCTATATCGGCGTTTTCAGTGGCGGCGGACTTGCGGATTTCCATGCGGATACCGCTTATCATAGTGTTTTTAAGGATTCACAGGCCTTTAACAAAAAGGTTAAAGCGCTATTCTTCAGCGCCGGTACATCCGAACCGGCTTACCTGAATGCAACAAAGGAAATACATCGCCAGCTCGATCAGGCAGGCATAAAAAATATCTTTTTTGAATCACCCGGAACTTCACACGAATGGCTGAACTGGCGGCGGGCATTAAATAACTTTCTGCCTGCTTTATTTAAATGATGAAATCCTTTAATTGACAATAAATAATAATTAATAGTGACAAAACCGGATAGCATTTATCCAGGCATCTTATGCTCAAGAAATTAATACCCGTCTAATAGCCGTCTTTTTTATATTTAAACCGTAAATCTCCTATCGTGCGTTTTTTCAAATCTCTCTATATCCAGGTTTTAATAGCTATTTTACTTGGCGTAATTACCGGTTTTTTGTTCCCGGGATTTTCGGAGACAGCCAAACTGATCAGCGACGTTTTTATCAATTTGATCAAAATGATCATCACGCCGGTAATCTTTGTTAGTATCGTGCTGGGTATAGCCGGCGCCGGAGATCTTACCAAGGTCGGCAGGGTGGGATTGAAGGCATTGATCTATTTTGAACTGGTAACTTTTGCCGCGATAGTAATTGGACTGGTTACCGGAAATTTATTCCATCCGGGTGCCGGTGTCAATCCAAACTCTATTAGCCATAAGGCGCTGGATACGGCAATGAAAGGAAATGCCACGTTGGACTGGAAAGAATTTGTTGTTCATATCTTCCCGAGTAATGCAGTAGACGCATTCGCCAAAGGGGATCTCATACAGGTTTTGTTTTTTGGGATATTATTTGCCGTAGCACTGGCTAAAATGGGTGAAACAGGCCGCTCATTAGTTCATGGGTTTGAAAAACTAAACAAGGTTTTATTTAACATCTTACACATTGTGATCAAGGTTAGCCCGCTTGGCGCATTTGGCGGGATGGCCTATACCATTGGAAAGTTTGGCCTGGCTACTTTACTGGTATTAGGCAAACTGATGCTAACCTTCTATTTAACAGGGTTGCTTTTTATTTTCCTCGTGCTTTACCTGGTTTTAAGATTTAATGGTTTTAGTCTTTGGAAAATATTGCGTTATATTAAGGAGGAGCTACTGATTGTGCTCGGCTCGAGCAGCAGCGAAGCCGTCCTGCCAAACATCATTGCGAAGTTAGAGCAGGCTGGTTGCAGCAGAAGCGTTGTCGGGCTTATTATTCCCGCCGGCTATAGCTTTAACCTCGACGGTACAAGTATTTACTTAAGCCTGAGCGTAATCTTTTTAGCGCAGGTATTTCATGTCGATCTCACCCTGGGCCAGCAATTGGCTATTATTGGCATCTTGTTGTTAACCAGCAAAGGCGCGGCAGGTGTTACGGGTAGTGGATTCCTCGTGCTTACTTCAACCCTTACCGCACTTAAAATCATACCCATTGAAGGATTAGCTTTATTAGTAGGCGTTGATCGTTTTATGAGCGAGGGACGGGCGCTGATAAATGTGGTAGGCAATACAGTTGCAGCAGTGATCATTGCCAAAAGTGAAAAGGAAATAGACTTTAAACAATACGAAATAATGATAGGGAAATAATAACGAAAATGCGCGGGATTCCTGACCATTGCACTACGCTGCTCAGATGTTTAAAAAGCCAATACACGTTAGATGCCTGAGGCCAAATTTTGCCCGTCCTGAATAATTATAATTTATTTTTTACTAAACTATTTACTTTCACGGTGATCTATTCAGTACCTATGAAAAATATAAAGAAGCAAAAAAAACTACGTTTAAAGCTGTTTTTTAAAAATGTATCCTGTATTCTATTCGTTGCAGTTACATTATTTCAACTAAGAAACTCCGCCTATGCGCAAACCAACCAACGACAACAGGATATCCAATTATGGCCTGCCGGTAAGATTCCTGGCGGCACAGGGCCGCAGGGTGCTGAGGTTGTTTCGTCAAGAAGGTCTTATACTAACATTTCCCAACCGCGCTTAATTGTTCATTACCCGGAACACCCAAATGGTATGGCCATACTAGTCATTAGCGGTGGGGGCTATGCCCATATTGAGGTTGGTTCTGAGAGTTCACCCGCAGCGGAATGGCTCGCGTCTCAGGGAATTACGGCTTTTGAATTAATTTATCGTTTACCTGAGGAAGGATGGTCAACAACTGATGTGCCCTTCCAGGATGGACAAAGAGCTATAAGGGTGATCCGCGATATGGCTGAAAAGCTGGGTATTAGCCGGGATAAGGTTGGCGTCATGGGGTTTTCTGCCGGGGGGCATCTCGCTGCCATGTTAGAAACTGAACCCGAAAAACAGTTTTATGCCCCGATAGATGATATAGACCGCCATTCAGCAAAGTGCGATTTTGCGGCGCTTATCTATCCGGTAATTACGATGCTGCCACCTTTCAACCATACGCATTCGGAAAAGGTGATCTTAGGAACCCATCCGGACAGGCGTGATCAGGAAGCATATTCTGCTCAATATCATGTTTCTGCACGTACGCCGCCGACTTTTCTCGCCCAGGCAGAAGACGACCCTATTTCGAATGTAGAAAATAGTAAGGAAATGTATGATGCGCTTCAACGAAATCAAATTGTTTCTCAGTTACAGCTTTACCCAACCGGCGGGCATGGCTGGGGGTTAGGAAAGCCAGGTACACCGGAAACCTCCTGGCCATCGCTCTTTAAAAAATGGGCGCAGCAGATAGGAGTCTGGCAATGATTTTAGTATTCACTACATGGTCATCCTTATGAAAAATATTAAAAACAATATTTTCAGTGCCGTTCTGCTTTTAACATCAAATTGCTGTGGGGTGTAAATCTAACGAAACGAAACCCAATCAGCCTGAAGCACCGTTGCAACGGATATTGTTTGTCGGTGATAGTTTCACCCACGGCAGGTATACACCTGTACGCCAGTATAATGGTAACGGTACAAATAATAACCTGACGGGTTCAAACCTGGTATTTGACGAAAATTATGGACTAACAGGCGCACGAAAGGAGCTGGAACCTGGGCCATACGGCGGAATTCCCGGAATTTTCGCAGAAATGGCTTCCGAATCGGGTCAGAACTATGATGTACATATTGAAGCGATTTCAGCAACCAGCTTAGATAAAAACTTTGCCGCCGCCTCCGGCGTGATTGCACAATCGAAGTGGAATGCGGTTGTCCTGCAAGAATTAAGTTCCAGGCCTTTACCATATTCATTAACCAAGGATGCCACCAGTGATCCAAGTAACTTTTGTTCCACGGTTGAGACCATTGAGAAAGCTGTACACCAGGCTTCTTCAGCTGCCAAGATATATTTATATGAACCCTGGCCAAGGGCCGATTTAGCTACGACGCTTAGTGGCGGCGATACAAGCTCAGCAAATTTTAATAGTGCTTATTTAAAAAACCTGTCTGTTTTGGCCGATGCTAATCATAACGTTTACTATAGCGCTGCGCTGCATGATGGCAATATTGCCGCAGTCGCGCCAACAGGTGATGCCTGGGTAAATGCCTGGGCTGCTAATGTTGCTGCTCCAAGTCCTTACGCGACCATTTCAGCTGAACCGCTTTTATATTATGGCTTAAACGCCGTGAATAACCCGGCAATAACGTCTCCTGATTATATCCACCCCAGTATTTACGGGGCTTACCTTAGTGCGCTAGTTCTTTTTCAGCAAATTACTCATGCAGACGTTCGTACGTTGGGAGCACAGGAAAAAGCAGCAGTTGCTTTAAATATCCCAGCCAACATTGCCGTTAAACTACAGGCTATTGCCTGGCAAACTGTTATGCAGGAAAGCGCGCAGCCGATCAATCAAAGTGTCGACCCATGTACCATCGGGCTTAATCAATGATGATACGATAAAGAATAGTTTATAGCTTTTCAATTGTATGTTTTGCTGCCTGTGTTAAATGACAATTTGCAAGGGTAACTCGTACGGTTCGGGCTGAAGCGCTTTAACAATTAAACCTGAATGCCCATCCGTCAATAACTATAGGGATATGATTTAACCACAAAAATGATAAGGTTAAATGGCCTTGCTGGAGTTGTGCAACCCGACTTGGTAATTTTTTAGTGACGTTGATCTTTATTTTTCTTATCTTAGGAAATTGATTGACCCCTGATGATTGACTATAAGGCACTTCCGGACGCAGAATTAGTCGCTTTGATGAAAGCGAACGATCATGCTGCGTTCAATGAGATCTACAATCGTCATTGGAAATTTCTTCTTCAGGCCGCTTACCAGGTCAGCCGTCACCGCGCAGACAGCCTCGATGTTTGTCAAACAGTGTTTCTGTGGTTTTGGGAGAATCGTGCTACCGTCCAGGTGATGGCCTCGGTGAAAGGATATCTTTATAATGCGGTAAAGTTTAAATTAGCTAATCTTATTCGTAACGGTAAGGTACGTGAAACGCTATTTGATGACCTGGAGGCATTAGATATACATACTTATAAAAGCAATGAACTGGAATTGAAACAACTCGAGGCTTTCATTCATCAGCTAATCCATGAGTTGCCTGTCCGCTGCCGTGAAGTATTCTTGCTCAGCCGTAATGAGCAGCTTTCTCATAAAGAAATCGCCGAACGTCTGGGGATTTCAGAAAAGACCGTAGAAGACCACATAACACGTGCAATTGGTAAAATCCGGGTACCATTAGAGCGGCTGGCGACTGTTTTTCTATTTTTCTAAGAAAATCATCACTGATTAACAATCACTTAACAATTAAGTAATCTTTTTTTTACCGACGAACCGGGGGTAGAGGCTATTTATGTGCTTTACCATTAGATGGGTAAGAAGGACTTTTCTTTCGATCGTCAATTAGTGTGAACGAAACATTTTGAATTTAAATCACAATATAATGTATATAACAACTACTAAAATTTATATAGGCCTCAATGGCGAATCCCTAAAGCTCTGTTGGTCATAAATTTACGGTCATTTTATATTTCAATGTCATCATGAAGTAAGTGTCACCACTTTCTTTATACTACCAAAGTTCCCTGTATGTACAAAAAGAGAATTTTACCCACAATACATAAGGCAATAATACTGTAAGAATAATAGTCCTTTTTTCCTCATTATTGATTAAATATCAAGACAAATAAATAGTTAAATGAAGTTATTTTTTAGTGCCATATTTATGCTGATAGTTGCATCCGTATATGGACAACGAACTGAAAAGGTTAATAACCTGGTTGATTATATTAACCCTTTAATGGGAACGGATTCGAAGATTGATCTATCTAACGGAAATACCTACCCCGCTATAGCATTGCCATGGGGCATGAATACCTGGACACCGCAAACAGGGAAGATGGGTGATGGCTGGCAATATACTTACGATGCCGACAAAATAAGAGGTTTTAAACAAACCCACCAACCCAGCCCATGGATGAATGACTACGGGCAGTTCGTGATTATGCCGGTTACCGGTCATATGAAATTCGACCAGGATGAGCGGGCCAGTTGGTTTTCGCATAAATCAGAAATAGCGCACCCTTACTACTACAGCGTTTATTTGGCCGATGCCGATGTAACCACCGAAATTACACCTACCGAGCGCGCGGCGCAGTTCAGGTTCACTTTCCCAAAATCCGACAGTTCGTTTATTGTGGTTGATGCTTTTAACAAAGCCTCTTACATAAAAATCTTACCAAAAGAAGGAAAGATAATAGGTTTCAGCACCAAGTACAGCCGTGGTAAAATGAGTAACTTTAAGGATTACTTTGTTATTTATATTGATAAACCTTTTACCGTTGCGGAAACATGGCACGGTAAAACCGTTGCTAAGGATTCTCTTGAAATTAGCAGCACACATTCAGGTGCGGTTATAGGGTTTAAAACAGAAAAAGGAGAGAAGGTTAATTTAAGGGTAGCCTCGTCATTCATCAGTTTCGATCAGGCGGAGCTAAACCTGAAACGGGAATTAGGCAGTGATAATTTTGATGTCACCTGCCAAAAAGCAAAAGCAGTTTGGAACAAAACATTGAACCGTGTAAACGTAGAGGGTGGAAGCATTGACCAGGTTCGTACATTTTACTCATGTATGTACCGCATGTTGTTTTTCCCTAATAAATTATATGAGATAAATGCCCAGAACCAGATCGTACACTACAGCCCTTACAACGGTAAAATAATGCCCGGTTATTTATTTGGTGGTACAGGTTTCTGGGATACATTCAGGGCGCTTTATCCATTTTTGAACCTGGTCTATCCATCCATCAATAAAGAAATGCAGGAAGGCTTGATTAACGATTACAAGGAAGGCGGCTGGCTGCCGGAATGGTCGAGTCCCGGTTATGCTGATATAATGGTAGGTAATAATTCAGCATCTGTGGTTGCCGAGGCTTACTTAAAAGGCTTACGCGGGTATGATATTAATACTTTATATGACGCGCTCATTCATGGCGCCAATAATGAAGGCCCGATATCAGCCGTTGGGCGTTATGGGGTAAAATATTATAATGAGTTGGGTTATGTACCCTATGATGTAAAGATTGATGAAAACGCCGCCCGTACACTGGAATATGCATATGATGATTATGCGATATATGAACTGGGCAAAGCTCTGGGTAAGCCAAAAGAAGAAATTGAAGTATACAGAAAGCGCAGTCAGAATTACCGGAATTTATTCGATCCGCAAACGGGGTTGATGCGCGGTAAAAATAAAAATGGAAGTTTTGAAACGCCGTTCAATCCGTTTAAATGGGGTGATGCGTTTACTGAAGGCAACAGCTGGCATTATACGTGGGGGGTATTCCAGGATATTCAAGGCTTGGTTGACCTGATGGGAGGTAAACAAAAATTTGTAGCCAAACTGGATTCAGTATTTTCATTGCCTCCAATTTTTGACAGTACCTATTACGGCGGAGTGATACACGAGATAAGGGAAATGCAGATTGCCAATATGGGCCAATACGCGCATGGCAACCAACCTATACAGCACATGATATACTTATATGGTTATGCGGGAGAACCTTGGAAGACCCAATACTGGGCCCGCGAAACTATGAACCGCATGTATAAAGCTACTCCGGATGGCTATTGTGGCGATGAGGATAATGGGCAAACATCGGCATGGTATGTTTTTTCAGCAATGGGCTTTTACCCGGTAACCCCGGCAAGCGACCAATATGTTTTGGGCGCGCCGTTGTTTAAGAAAATAACCTTGTCGTTAGAAGACGGTAAAAAGGTGATTATAAATGCCCCGGCAAATAGTGATAAAAATAAGTACATCAGTACAATGACCTTTAACGGTATACCCTACGATTTTAACTGGTTAAGCCATAAAGCTTTGATGCAGGGTGCTGTAATAAATGTGGGAATGAGCGATACACCTAATAAAAGCAGGGGCATTAAAGACAAAGATTTCCCATTTTCCTTGTCGGGAAAAAATTAACAAGATATTTAGCGACAGCCGAACTATTTAAATTGATACGATACAATGAAAAAAATATTATTAGCATCCCTTATATTTTCAGGGCAGCTATTATTCGCGCAAACTAATAAACCGAGTAATTTAATTCAATATGTAAACCCATTTATAGGTACCGGCGCCGTTGATACAAGCAGCCTTTCAGGCAGTAACTTTCCGGGCGCTACAACACCTTTCGCTTTTGTACAATTGAGCCCCGATACCCGTGATGCACCGGACGACCCGGCATCGGGTTACGATTATAACGATAAAACCATAGTCGGGTTTAGCCATACCCATTTAAGCGGAACCGGCGTAGCCGATCTGTTTGATGTTTTATTAATGCCAACAACGGGTGCAATAAAATTAGATCCCGGTAAAGCTGACGTGAAAAGAAGTGGTTACCGCTCCGCTTTTTCCCACAAGGATGAATTAGCAAGACCTGGATATTACCAGGTAAAACTTCAGGATTATGGCATTAATGCGGAATTAACTTCAACATCGCATGTAGGCTTGCACCGCTACACTTTTCCTAAAAGCGATAGCTCGCATATAATTATCGACTTGAATCATTCGCTTGATAAAAAAAGAACTTACTGGCAATGCAATATTATTGGTGCAGAAATTCGTGTGGTAAATAATACTACTATAGAAGGTTACCGCATTATAACAGGCTGGGCTAAATTGCGCAAAGTATATTTCCATGCTGAATTTTCTAAACCATTTACCAGCACGGTACTGGCCAATGGCCGCAGTAAGATGGAGAACATGCCAATAATTAATGGTACTTCATTAAGGGCCGCATTAAACTTTAATACCACAGATGGTGAACAGGTATTGGTAAAAGTATCCCTATCCCCGGTTAGCGTTGCAAATGCACGCCTGAATATGCAGGCAGAATTACCAGGTTGGGATTTTGACCAAGTAAGCAGACAAAGTGCAAGCGAATGGGAAACACAATTAGAAAAGATAAAGGTTGAAGGCACGCTGGAGCAAAAACAAATATTCTACACCGGTTTATATCATGCTTTTACCCAGCCTAACAACGTTGCGGATGTAAATGGCGACTACCAGGCCTCTGATCTTACTATCGGCAATGCGCCTGATAAAGCACATTATTCTACTTTTTCATTATGGGATACTTACAGGGCCGCGCATCCATTATACACATTTATCCAGCCTGAGAAAACAGCTGCGTTTATTAACAGCATGATCAGGCAGTATAATACTTATGGTTACCTGCCTATCTGGCAATTATGGGGCGATGAAAATTATTGTATGATAGGTAACCACGCCGTACCGGTAATTACTGATGCTATATTAAAAGGAATCCCCGGTATAGATGTGCAAAAGGCTTATGAGGCGGTAAAAGCTTCATCAACCACAGACCACCCGGGTTCGCCGTTTACTGCCTGGGAAAAATATGGTTATATACCTGAGGATGTTGAATCACAATCGGTATCAATTACCGTTGAAATGGCTTATGATGATTGGTGCGTGGCACAATTGGCCAAAAAGTTGGGTAAAACTGCCGATTATGATCATTTTATGAAAAGATCAGCATTTTATAAAAATCTGTATAATCCAAAAACAGGTTTCTTCCAGGCCAGGAACAAAGACGGAAAATGGGTAATACCATTTAATCCGCTTGATTATGGCGGCAACGGTGGCAGCCCTTATACAGAGGCCAACGCCTGGCAATATGCCTGGTATGTGCCACAAAATGTACCCGACCTGATTAACCTGATGGGGGGTGATCAGTCATTCTCGGCTAAATTGGATACCTTCTTTACTTTAGCTAACAAACCGGGCGATGTAAATGGTAATGCATCAGGGTTTATAGGCCAGTATGCACACGGTAATGAGCCCAGCCACCATATTGCATATCTTTATGATTATGCAGGCCAGCCGTGGAAAACCCAATTTTACGTAGCCAAGGTTTTAAATGAGTTGTATAATAACTCATCGTCGGGTTACCAGGGCAACGAGGATTGCGGGCAAATGTCATCATGGTATACATTTAGCGCTATGGGATTTTACCCTGTAAACCCGGCAAATGGTGTATATGCCATTGGGTCGCCTATATTAAAAAATGCTGTTATGGAATTGAGTAACGGCAAAACCTTTAGTGTAACGGTAAAAAATAACTCACCTAAAAATTGTTATATCCAATCAGTAAAGTTGAATGGCTTAGCATACAACAAAGCTTATATTACCCAGCAGGATATTATGAACGGTGGTAAACTTGATTTTGTTATGGGTGCAAAACCCAACAAAAACTGGGGCACAAAGCCCGGAGATGTGCCGCCTATGTGGGGTTATAATAATTGATATACAACACCCCGACTAACTAACCATTTAATATAAAATACTAAGTACCTTCTTTATGAGAACCCATCTGAAATTTATTAAAGCATTAGTGATTATGATGCTCTCGGCTTGTATGCTATATTCCCAGGAGCGCAAAGCCCCGGCTTACCCGCTTATTACGCACAATACTTATTTCAGCATCTGGTCAAATACCGATAGCCTAAATGCTTCAACAACCCACCACTGGACGGGCAAAAATCAGTCGCTGCTTGGATTTATTAAGGTAGATGATAAAGTTTACCGCTTTATGGGCAAAGAGTCCGAGGTGTACAAAACAATACTCCCAGCAGCAGATGAAGCTAATTACCCGGTGAAATATACCGAAACTGAGCCTAATGGCGACTGGAAATCAGGTCAGTTTGATGATGCCAAATGGAATGATGGCCTGGCTCCAATAGGTACTGACGACTTTGACAAAACCAAATGGACAACACATGATATTTGGGTTAGGCGCACATTTACCATAGCTGATGCCAGCATGATCAATAAGCTGATACTAAAGCTTTCCCATGATGATGATATCGATGTTTACCTGAATGGGAAAAAGATATATCAAAAAGTAGGTGTTACCAATGATTATGGCATGGTACCCATAGCAAATACTTTAAAAAATGGCGAAAATATTTTAGCCGTACACGTGGTTAATACCGGTGGCGGATCAAGGGTGGATGTTGGTTTGGTTGATCTGATCAAAACAAAACAACGCAAAATAGAGCTAGCTAAACAGGTCAGCGTTGATTTAAATGCCACGCAAACCATCTACAAATTTGAGTGCGGTCGTGCCGATCTGCAGCTAACCTTTACTTCGCCTTTATTACTGAATGATCTGGCGCTTCTGTCAAGACCGGTATCTTATATTTCGTATAAGATAAAGTCCAATGATGGCAAGCGGCACAATATTAAAGTATTTTTTAGTGCCTCGGCTGATCTGGCACGTAATAAACCATCACAAGCCGTTACGGCTCAAAAAATAATATCAGGCAGCCTATCCATGCTAAAAGTAGGTACTGATGAGCAGCCAATCCTGAAAAAGACAGGTGATGATGTGCGTATTGATTGGGGATACCTGTACGTAGCGGCACCTAAGATCACGAACGCGCTGCAATACACAGGCAGTAGTATTGATGCTGTAGCCTCATTTGTTAATAATTTGAGCACCACGACAGTTAAACAGGGTAAAGATGTCGTTTTAAATACCGTGATCCCATTCGGTATGGTCGGTAATACCCCCGTGGAGAAATTTATAGAACTGGGTTATGATGACGTTACACCCATCCAATATTTTCATGCCAATTTAAAGCCATGGTGGCAAAATGAGCAGGAGAAAACCATTGTACAGGTATTGGAAAAATCAGCCGTTGAATATTCATTGGTTATAAAAAAATGCGAGGCATTTAACACAGCTATGTACAAAGATGCAGTACATGCTGGTGGCGAGAACTATGCGAAACTATGCGTATTGGCTTACCTCCAGAGTATTGCCGCGCACGATCTGGTAAAGAGTCCGCAGGGGGAGATCTTATGGCTTTCAAAAGAAAATTTTAGCGGCGGGTTTATCAACACCGTTGATGTTACTTATCCATCAGCCCCATTATACTTAATCTACAA
>Ga0302315_10003736_pt1 | contig 13598 bp, 15 predicted proteins | sample III_Palsa_N3_1_FD_200532 | JGI IMG/M metagenome (GOLD analysis project Ga0302315, IMG submission 200532) | Peat permafrost microbial communities from Stordalen Mire near Abisko, Sweden - III_Palsa_N3_1 | ecosystem: Environmental > Terrestrial > Soil > Palsa > Peat permafrost | place: Sweden... | reverse complement strand
TTTGAGGTATTCTGTGCCTCATTGAGAGCACTCTGGAGTGTCCCCTCGGTAGTGTGTTCGTTAATACCGTATACGGGAAGGTCGGTTGGACGATCGGCCCACGACCAGTTACAACCATCGTCGGCGAGTCCAGCAACTACCATAGTACAATGTGTACCTGCCGGGAGACCTGTCGGACAATTGTATCCCGCCGTCTCGTTCGGGGCGGGGGGAGGCGTCGTAGTCGACGTCGCTGTCGTGTTCTGAGTCGTTGGGCTTGCAGTCGTTGCTGCACTCGATGTACCGACCATACTCGTCACACATAACATACTGCCCATGATGAGCAGTATAGTTTTTTTGATAATAATGCTGTGTCTATGCATGCAATGTCTCCTTATTATCTCGCAAGGTATTTGTATACCGAACCCGAGCACTATACATAGAATACTGGAGGAGAACTGTACTGTTACGTATAGACTTATTTCTGCCCATGTGCACTGCGGAATCGAACCTAGGCAAGGGAGATAGGTCTAAATACCTAGGTCCTTAAAACGATTAGCTCCACTAATTGGATCTGTCACGACATAGTGTAGATGGTATAACCTGTAAGGCCAGGTCCACATATTTTGAGATAGCACTGATCGGATGCTCAGCACCAAATATGGGGCTTCCAAAACGCGCAGGAACGTAATGACTCCCTGCGCCTGAGCACATACTTTCAACATACGGAGGCTCCTCGAGTCCTTTAAACCGTAAGTTTTTGCCTATTTGAACTACTTGAGGGGTAATATTCTTCGCTTTTCGGATAGATTCATATGGCTCTCCTGGGATGCCCATACATGCTCTTTGGATATCTCTTCTGTGAAGTGCTGCAATTTCGAAAGCGGGTACATTTTCTCGTACTCGTGATCGCAAAGTTCCTGTATGATCCCTTGGCTGCACGTCAATGAGCAGTATGATACCATGCATAATGTTACGCATAAATTGCGAAGTCGCGATTCTCACTCGTTCAGCATCAAGAGCATTGGGAGATAACCCATCGACCTTTCGATGTGCGCTGCCCTTCATGGGTTTGTCAGGCAACGACTCACGGAGATCCCGCTCCATACGGAAGATAGGCAAGTACGGCGAATAAGCATTGCCAGGTAAAATTGATGACTCTCTGATGCACAGGGCAGCATCTACGAGAGCCTTTACGACTGCACGCATATGCATATCTTCCGGCGTACCTTCGTCGTATAGCGCAACTTGAGGAGGTTTGTCTGCCTCAAATGATTCTACGAAATAATACCCTGGCGGAGCAAAAGCAGGTGGAGTCTTTCCATCACTTACCTCATTTGCTATGACCGCGTAAGCATGATGCGCGAGAAGCAGATTAGTGGCTCCCATTGTTCCCGCAAGCCAAATATACCTAGCAGCGTCTTCTTTTGTCGGCATGCCCAGTCTCGGGCGAAAATGCGCAGTGAGTGCTGCATCGATATGCTCCGTTGCAGACCCTAGAGAGTCCGGGTTCAAGCAGCTATTGGTGGCAAGATGGACGAGCGCAGCATAGAAATGGTGCTGCCGCTTTTCTTCATCGTCAACGATACCAGCCAATGAATCTGGCGCCTGAGCGGGTTCGGGCGGTCTATATTCTATCTTGAGCCCGTATTCGGGCGAATAGCCAACTTCATACGGCATAATCTTACGACGTACTCTACACTATACTTATTTTCTAGAATATATCCCTGGACTGCAAAGTCAATGTTTTCTATGCTGCACTAAAATCTATTTGTTCAGTCGAGCGTTTTGATTTTCATATCTTCCGGGAGACATAATATTATCAGGATCTATAGCGTTTTTTATTATCTTTTGAAAATCGTCATAATCGTCGGAGCTGCCCGCCAGAAGAGACATCGCTCTCCCATTGTCTCTATAAGGGTAATAGCCTGATTTTGCCAATTGGGCTAAAAGCATGTCATGGCATGCGAGAGCGTTCTCATTTTCGCCTGGCATAGTTCTGTCGAAGACTATCAGGGCGATAACTATCGCCATTCTTTCTGAAACACAGTGCCCTTCAATGAATGGCTCATACTTGAATTGGGTAAGTGTGTCTTTCATCATTTTAATCACATTTGTAATATCAGAAGACCTGAATGGTACCGCCATAGAAAGACGTATGAGTCCACACCCATCGGTGTCCGGATTTTTAATCTCAGGAGGCACAGTTCTCATTCGCCAGTAAGGACTCTGACTTAAAGGGCGTGGCTTTGCACCGAGTGCCCCCTTGTCGTAAAGAGGAGAAATAGTGATGCCATTGAGGCCTTTTGCTAAGGTGTCAAAGTACTCAATTTGGGCCGCTATTTCCTGCTGCGTGTAGCCGTAGATAGCTATTCTACCTTTCCATGCATAGTCTACGTTATGTTTTTCCTTAAGCCATTCCTGCGCCTCAACCGACAAGGGCGTTTTGTTGTCGGTCATATGCCATGGATATTGCTCCTCGGAGAGAAGTATGCCCAGCCATGTTGCAAATGAAAAAACTTTCCTGGTATTGCTGTAAAAGTTAAATTTGCGGATGGCATTCAAATATTTTGACAACTCACCATCTGCTTCAACTACTATGTTTATATGTCTTGAATAGGTGGGCATGGGCACTAGGTAGGTCGTAAGTTTCGTAATAATACCGTAATTTGACTGGATGAACATGTCATCGAAAGATGGCCCTAGGCCTTCCGGATACACGTCTGCTGACTTTGCATTGGTAAACCGGCCAAATCCCGTATGGATACATTTACCTGATGGAAGGACTACTTCGAGGTTACTTATATAATGAGATCGGAAGCCGTAAGGTCCTAAACCTACCCCGCGTTCGCAAATATTACCCATAACGCTAGTATCGGGTGCGCTGCTCGTCATGCTTATGCCATAAGAGCCCCCGTGCTCTTCTAAAAAATTGTATACTTGTTTTTGTGTGACGCCGGGCTCTATGGTTACATATCCTAGTTCCTCATCGTAATCCAAGATCTTATTCATGCGGCTCAGCTCGATAAGGAGGCTACCTTTTGTTTGTGGAATACGTGAACCATAACCCCAATTCTTGCCAGTACTGTAGGTGTATACCGGTATCTTATCTCGTCTCGCTATTTTAAGTACTTGCTGAATTTGTACTACGCTATCAGGCTTGACGATGCCGAGTATAGTCCGGTCCGTCGTATACGTTGAAGTTTGGGCAGCCTGCAACGCTTGGCCGTCAGAGATGAAGTTCTCGTCACCAACAAGAGCTTTAAGTTCCTTGATGATTTGATCCTTATGCTTGGATGCCATAATATAAGCTAGTGTACTTGAAGTACGACACTTTTACACTGAAGCGTGTGGGCCTCTTCATGAAAGTGACTTCCCAATAAAGGTAAGGTGTTCGTCGCTTTAAATATCATAAAAATATCAAACATCATGTAACAAATAAGGTGGCATATGGAACCTGACAGCACCACAATTTGGCTTTAGCCAAGTTAATAGAGGACTAGTAGTCGATACAAGTTCCCTTATTAATGTCATAAATAATCCCTGACGATTTATGCGTTAGGGATTATTTAGTTCAGGGTCAACCTTATGAGGCCAACGAGAATAGAGCTAATTATCCGGGCGCCTCAATGGTGAAGGAGTTGAACCCAGATAGTAGAGACATTTTCAAATCAAACAAAAGAGGTAGCCACCCATGTTATTCCATATGGGGCGAGCCCACTCCGACTCATATGGGACTCTTTTATCCCAGTTTAGTAAAATTACACCTTAAACTCGAAGAATTGGGTTGTATTGGGCACAACAACTGTTGTCTTATGCCATCTTATAATAGTATATTGTGATTATTGCAATAGTATTACGGTAGATTATGGCTGAAATTGATGGAGAATTTGTAGAGGCTGTTGGCGGTGTGCTGTCGGCGGCACACCGTGCGCAGCTGGGAGGTATAGCCCGTGCCGCAGCGGAAGCTCATACGGCATGCGAGCAAACATTCGCACAAGCTTCACCAGAGGGCGTACTGGGCCAAGTAGCATTTGACCTTGCGGAACGAATGCGTTATTTGGCTTTACATCCAATAACTGCGTGTATGCTAGGGAGTGTCTCTTGCTACATGTCCGTTGCCTCTAGTTATCCTAGCTACGTGCGCACTCCACTACTGCTGCAGGGGTCAGTCGAATCTGTCAATATGGACGAATTCGACAGTGCCAGCGGTAGAATGATATTTGGCGGGGATGCGAAGTTAGTCACGGGGTATGCTTTCCAAACACGCCTCCATCCGAATCCGAAAGATCCGCAATCGCTTGAAGTCGATCGTGTAGTAGTGGATCAAACTAGCGGTGCAAGCCAATATGCGGGCGGTTACCATATTCTCTTCGGCGTTGGCGCTGACAGGGTGCCCCGAAAGGCTTACATCATGGGAGGAGAGTTTACGACGTATTTTATGGAAGCTGCCATGCGTCAAGATGAAAAGTACAGAGAAGAACGAAGGCAAGCAGGGCAACCGATTATACCTCGCCCTTTGGATGGACGGAATCGAACGTACTACTCAGCCGACGACCTTCAGGTATCTTCGCTTAAACAGAGAAATCATTTGCGCGCCTTAGGTATGACCGCCCGAGTAGAATTTCCAGATGAATTTTATATAGAGCCAACCGGCATACTCTCGTTAGCGCGAAAGGCACTTCGCTTAGATAGGTTTCTACGTAAGAAATAGTCCGCTCTGCATGAAATCGAGTGTTACATCAACTGCCGGTTTTTACTTAAAGTGGTGACCTAATACGCTCGAATTGGAAGGAAGTCTACGCTGAAATAATCAGATGGAATACTTTATTGCCTTCGCTTCAGCGCTGAAAAAACCATGGCAACTGTACTTGGCTCTGAGTAACTCATCTCAGACAGTTCAAGGGGTCGAGCTGTTAACAGATCAGGTGTCTGAAACTCTAATAGCCCCCCAGTATCTACATGTTTGCCTATAGCAAAATGGCTGCCAGTGGACATCTCAGCTTTACTGGTGGCGTTAGCGTTTTGCATACGTAAAATTGACTTTCTGGCAACAAGCAGATGATTAGGGGAGATTGAGTGAATTTGTACATCAGCCAATACCCCCGACCTTCGTCTTTCGTTGAACGCCAGCATGTCAGGAGCTTCATCGGATAAGCCTGCGAGGTATCTCTCAGGCAATTGCTCGACTTGACGGATTACCAATCTCCCGATCGCTCCTGCTGGCAGCTCTACCTCAGCACCGTAAAGCTTTGTTACGCCTAACTCTAACCCCCACGTCAAAGATTGAGCTACTGTTTGCTCGGGAGCAATTACTCCACGTTCGTCCAGCAGATCTTGTAGCTGTGTAATAGGGTGCACTTTCTCTATGTCCGCCATAATTAACATAATTTACGATATTTATACAGATAAGTAAAGTATCCCTACGTCGCCCACTACCCTAGGGGTCGATCCATATAAGACCAAAAGACCTCTGAAGAAATCTTTTATTGCACCTATGCTTAGTACCCCACAGGAGAGTCGAACTCCTATTGTCGGCGAAAACGGGATACCTAGGGTCACTAGGTGGTGGATCTAACGCTATACGTAAATAAGGGCAACCAACCTAGTAGCCAGGTCCACCAAAACCCATGCCGCACTCATTGGTGCAGGCAGTATTATAGCGCCCCATCTTGTATACGGCTGGTGCCTGTACGTCCTCGTAGATTAGTGTCGGTGCCTCGTTCGAACCTATCACACTAAAGCCGCTCATGGTTGCAGACTTAGCGCTCGTACCGACGACTCCATTACCCATCTGAGAGAGCGGCTTAGTCGTAGACGGTGAAGCTATTTCTCCAAAAGCTTGTACTGCCTGTGTACTAGTAAAAGACCCTTTCCATAGTGACTCTGGGAAATAGCCAAGTTCCGTACCGTTGTAATAGATTACCCACTTGTTACCTACATAATTTATGGTGTATGTCCCAACCGAATTCTCTTTGATGAGGCCACCAGCCTTGTATGTGAGGGAAGTAGGCACAAAACCGCAACCGTTGTAGCAAGTACTCTGCCCGTTTACCCAGTGGTATACGAACAGGTGTGGTAATGAATCGCCATTAACGTCAGGAGCCACGATCCAACCGAACTCAACGATCTGTTGGTCATCTGCAGACTCCACGGCTAATTCAACGAGTGAATGATAATCCCGAGAGCTGACAGTTGGCTTGGCCTGCGTTAGTTTAACGGTTGCGCCTGTAGCAGTGAAATCATACGCAACCATATTATTCTCGTAGTAGCACACGCCACCTTGGCAATAGCCATTCGAACTGGGTGCGGACATCATAACTCGGTTTTGCCCTTGACCCGGGGTAAGTGGTGGGCGTCCCTTGGGGGCGTAAGACACATTAGTGGTCATGAGTTGAGACTGTGCAGCTACCGACAAACTCATCGTTGCCTGCAATACGACAGATAGCACAACGATAGAGACGACCCAGCACGAGATGCTTCTTAACAGAGATAAACTATTGTACAGCTTACGCATAAACGACATAACATTCCCTAATTCACTCAGTGTAGGATTATATAGTGACATTATATAATGATCATGTCAAAAATAAGAGGACGCTCAGTTGCGAGTGTCCTCTTATCTAAAAGCCTCTCGTCCTCCAAAGCGGGCCAAATTTAGTTGCATGAGGCAACAGAATTTACGAGTTAGACAATCGGCTTTTAATTATCCTTTATGTTAGGCTTGTCGATTTGGGAATGGAATATCGAGATGACAAAGTCTATTTCGCAGATTTAGATGATCTATGAATGTAAGTATTTAAATTAGAGCTAAGCGCTCAAAATATTGAGCTAAACCATCTTCAGAAACGGAAGCAATAACCTCATCGGCCTGGCCTTTTAGCTGCTGTATAGCGTTCCCCATTGCCACTTTAGTATTAACGGCATTGAAAAGGTGAACGTCATTAAGCGCGTCACCAAAGCCCCAAGTATTTTGACGATCAACTTTAAGGTGTGTCAGTAGTTCAGAAATGGCATGCTCTTTAGTAGCTGCGCTGTTGGTCACATGAACATCTTTGAATCCTGTCCTTTGAGATGTCCCAAGTGAACATGTGATCCCTGGTGTATCTTTTAGCTTGTCGGCGATTATCGTTGCAACTTCAATGGGCACGTATGTATACACCACAAAGAAGAAATCGTGGTCAGTGTCTAGCTGGTCTGCCGAGATACCGCCAGATTCATACTCTTCTTGGCTAAAATCATTGAATATCACACTGTATCCAGGATGCTCCATAAGTACATCCTTAACGATTTTCATGTCTGATTTGCTGATGTTGCATTGCCATTGAATTTCCCCGGTACGAGGATCGCAAATTTGTGTTCCACCGGATATAACACATGGATCAACTAAGCCTAAGCCTCGGAGCACTGGTTTGCCAGTGGACCAAGTCCGACCGGTTGCTGCACAAACGTAGTATTCAGCTTCAATGGCTCTGGTTGCGTCGATGAGCCTCTGCGTGGGGATTTTTTGGGTAGGAGAATCAATGGCGGTACCATCGATGTCAATAATTAGGGCCTTATGTTTAGCCATTATTCAATCGAGTACCCATACCCAGGTCGGCGCACTGGAATATGTTAGTGTAATTGTCGCCCCCGAAGATACCCGATACATACCAGCGGCGCTACTTCCTGTCGATGAGCCGTTAATCGCAACATTACCTGTCATCGTGCCGGTAATATATACAGTGGCATGCCGCCAGAACGGATTTGTCAAAGCAGTACCGCTAGTAGGAACCGAGGGAGGGGTTTGTACCTCTCTGGACTGACTGACATCAGCAATAATTTCGAGGGTAGCGGCACCATTCCGGCTGATAGAGGAGTACCCAACAGAACTGCCGAGTCCAATACGGCCGGCTAAGTTATTACTTACGTCGTCAAAGTAGTAACCGCTACCCCAACCACTCTTAAGCCCCTCAGTCGACATTGACACGATGTTGAGGCTACTCGCATTGTTGCTTACTTGGATATGAGTTCCGTTCGCCTCCGCATTAAGAAGCAGACCGGTAATGCCGTGACCGCCGCCCCCGATTATGTAGAGGCCATATCCACAATAGATGACTGAAATTTCTTGAAAAGCCGTATGCTCTCCGAGCTCAGCACCATACCCGAACCCCTGGCAAGCGTAGGACCCTATATATGTATGAGCATTATTACCGGTTTGTGGTGTACCAATTCCGATGGTACCTGCGGCGGTAGGGTTCCAGTTACTGAGGGAGGTTTCTGGTGCATCAGCCAACACACGAAGCCACTTAATCTCAGCTCTGATGCTGGTTCGCAAATCAAGCCCCGATAGAGTTGGGTATACAGGGCACATGATGGTCATACCGTCCACGACGACGGTGAGGTCGTTCCATAGGTTTGTGAACGCTCCAGTGTATCCCTGTTGTGATGTCGGACCGCCAATAACGCTTGGGCCACCGTATGTTGCGCTGAACGCTTTGCCGAGAAGCGTACTCTTAAGCACTGTACCGTTCCAGTCAGGAGCTGGGTTATCACTGTCTGCCGTGAACATGCCAACTCCGCCACCATTCCGAGTGCCGATAAACGCTAGTGTAAGAGAGGGGTTGCCGCTAATGGGTATTACCGGTAGTGTAATCTGAGCATTGCCTTTCGTGGATCCACCTTGCACTAGAGGGCCGGCGATCATATAAATATGCGGCTTAAACAGGACTTCGGCGTAGTAATTATTCGCCACTCCATACGCAGCTGCGGCATTGATGGCAGACTGGATTGCGGTCGTGTCATCCGTGCCGTACGTCAAGATCTAGAATTGCGCGCCTAAGAATGCGTGCTCGTTCACTCTCTTGCAACAAAAGGCCTAGGTTTATGAAAGCCTTAAAGTTAAAGACACCGACTCGTCTAGCTTTGATAGTGACATCCATATCACTATCAGTTTCCATGAAGGATTGCAGCTTTTGTCCTGTGTAGACCTCATAACCATTCTGACGAAGCTCATCGGCATAAGAGGTTAGGTACCGGCTGACCGTCTCTCTGGTCACGCCGTAAAAGTCAGCAACTTCTTTAAGTGTAAATTTAAGCTCACCCTCATAAAAAGTTCCTTTGATGCCAAGATACTCTTTGATGGTCTCGAGAGCATAATTGTTATTAAGGACGTTCTTTCGGTCTAAAGATGAGTCAGAAAGTTGTTTTGCCATACTCTTAATATGATAACAATTATTGCTCTAATTAGATTGATCTTATGAGAAGATGTGCCTATTTGGCTAATTTCTTAGGTTAGGCTGTAGGGGAAATAAAACATCAAACTAAAAACAGCTCAATTACAAGATGTAAATGAGCTGTTTGAATTGGAACTTTGAAAAATCCACTTATGGTGAGCCTAACGACTACTTGGGTCGAAACCCTCATCGGTGAGCTGGAATATATTGAGCCACGCTTGAAAGCATTAGGGGTTGTTATGGCTGACGAGGAGGCTGACAATGTTTAGTCTTCTCAATCGTCCGACCTCTCCAGCCGATCTGCTAAGATCAAGGCTTTACGATCAGGATACTTTCTATCCGGCCTCTTGAAAGATTTAGCAAACTGTCGAGGTGAAGTTATCATCAAGCGCCCGGTTTATAACGAATCGAAGGCTAGCAAGACTAACGCCCCGTTATTTACTGTGCAAAGACGAGGCCTCTATGTTGAGCCGAGGTTATAATGTAAGCATGAGCGAACTTTTCGACTTACGCCTACCTGACGATGACTTACATTCACAAATAAATGCAATGTTTGAAAAGTTTGATGGCGAGCTACCAGTGGAGACCGGGGCCGAATCGGCTTTTGAGTGGATTAATGAATTAAAGAGACATCCTAACCAGATACTTATAGCTCCAGGATTTGAGGCGGAGGCAGCGCTTTCGGACACCTACGGCCCCTTCGTAGAGGTAGGTGGGCCAACTGCTCCACATAAATATGAGCTTGTTGATATGACCCAGCTACCTCGTCCATTAATGGTGTCCAATATACAGCCAGGGACAGAAGAATCCCTAGGTAAAGTAAACTTCAGGGCTGACGCCCGGAAGCTACCGTTACCAGATGCGTCGGTCGGAGCCCTATTTACGAATGCCCTTAGTCGAGGGACTGCAATCCAGGAGGATGTAGAGGAAGCCAAGCTGTGGGCGGAGCAGGAACGAGCGGACCAGCTTGCTGGTTTGGGTGATCCAGAGCATCCGAATATAGTTGCCGAAACCCAAGCCGCAGTAACAATTATTCATGAAGGTTTTGTGGCTGAGGCCGGGCGGGTCGTGGAAGATGGGGGTTTACTTATTTGGGGTACAACGTGGGCCGAATCGGCAGAATTAGCTGAGCGCCAGGGGTTTGAAGTGGTGGTGGGAAAATATTCAGATAATCCGAGCAAAAAATTCGATTACATCTTACGACGCCTGCCTCGCCTTGAAGACGATCCAGATAATTAGCCGCCGAAAGTGACCACCTTGAGTTATGGAGGTTGAATCCCGCAAGCTCGTCGGCAAGATTATGCAAAAAAGCTCAGACACCAGGGGGCGAATAAACCGTTTAGAATCGGGGCTAATAAAAATCTATTGATGGTGACCCTAAGCCACTCGGTTTATAAGGAAATTGTGGGCGGACTTATCCGCTGGTACGAAATATTGAAACCTGTTTTATCTGCTACCACTTAGCTGCATACATGAAGTCAGTTGATTGTTTGCCCGTCCATTGCACAATCCTCATTGCTAGGTTGATGTTAGTGGCAAACTTTGCACTTTTAAGTCCAGTTAATTGATTTGGACTGCAGCCAAGAATTGTTGCTACTTCTGACCAGCTTAAACGCTCGAGTTGTCTTTTCTGATTAGCAGCTTGATACATCCGCTTCAAACTCCACCTCGGTCTCCTGTCGCTTCCTAATTTCGGAAGTTTAATATCTTTTGCGTTAGGGGGAGGGTTTACCAAAAAACACTCAGGCGACACATTGAGCCAGTGAAGCATAAATAGAGCATGCATGCACGAAGTTCTGTGCTTTTCATTCATATTTTTGATTGTTGATGGACTGAATGGATGGTCGCTAGGACGTTCTCTGTTTAATTCGGCTGCAATGTCCCATATTTCTTTTGCGACTGCATTCCAGCTCAAACCAAGCTTAATTCTCTTTTCATCTAATGCATTGTACAGGGCTGCTGTATCAAAGTTTTGAATTAGATTATCAGTCATGCTTCTATTTTATTGCATCTGTACAGACTGAAAAAGTGCAATCACCTGATTATGAGAGCTTAATTTATACAAGGAGAATACAACTACTCGACAGATTGGAATTGGCTAGAAACTTTACGACCTAAACTTTATAACAAATTCTAATCTGTAGCTTTCCTATGGTGAGCTCTCGTATATTTTTACGGAACTCTTTGGAGCAGGATTTACTGCTACTTTATCGAAGGCTCGTCGATCTAGGTATGGAATACCGTCGTGGTCACGTGTATTTGGCTGACTTAAATGAGCTGCCAACAATTCACCTTAGGATATCTAGGGCAGCTCCCGGCTTACGTACCTACGGCGCAACATAAGCCCAATCGCAAATAAACCATTGGCAAGCAGCCAAACGACCGGATAGAGCGCATTAACGAATGTAAAAGAGCTGAGGGCGATCAAGGCAACGACATAACGCACGACATTGGTTGTATAGAGAGACAGTGTTTCAGTATGAGGCTCATGCCATGTCTTTCGTATAGTAGGGATAAACGCCATTAAGTCCACAAGGGTTGCTAGGATAACAGAAATGACTGGCTGCTTTGCTAATAGCCATATGCCAATAGCTACTAAGGTTAGGACCAATACGCCTGTATCGAATCGTGTTATATGTTTCTCGCCACTTCTCAATCCAAGGAAAAATAATAGCAAGCAGAGTATACCCGCAGTAAGCGTGATATATGCCCCCGCTCCCGCATTGTGGCGATACTGAATACCAAAAACTAGAAATGCAATAAGCGTATAGAGAAACCAGCTATATACATGTGGGCGTGTTTTACCTTTGATAGTATCCCGGATATAAGGACCGTAACCGGTAAGAGTCAGTATAGCCGCGACTATGCCGAATATTTCCTTCATACCTAAATCATAACAAAAGCTTTGTTATTACGTGCAGTACGCCCGAAAGGAATCGAACTCATGAAACAGATTAGAAAAGCATACCAAAACAAAAAGACGCTCAAATGCAAGCGTCTTCATATCTGTTATCTAAAATTGGTGAGCCTCCGGAGAATCGAACTCTCTGATGAATGGCCACGTTTAGAATAAAATGAGCCCCAAGGATTGAGGCTCATAAGTCATGGAGTGTACAATTTAACGCGATCGTAGTGCTGCTGCTTTATTGCTCACAGCCTTCTGGTCATCGTTTGCTCGCTTCATGGCATTGTTCAATACTTTAGATGCTGCGCGAGAAGGGACGGGCGAAACTACATCACTCATCTTAACTTTCTTTGGGGCAAATAGTTCTTTGATGCTCATATATTTAAAGTATAGCAGCCCGAAGCTGGTCTTCTGTTAGAAATTCGGGTAGTTCGTTGAAAAGATCCGCATTAACATTTTCTTTACGCATACCCACTCTATTCTTCGTGTCTTTTACAATTAAACTTATTGTAACATCTTTGTGAGCCTTGCACAATTGCTTCAAGTTCTCCAGTAACTTAAAATATGTTGCTATAAACCCTTCCTTGTCGATTGCACGATGCTCAAGTAGCTCTCGGTCTTTAGTAAAGCGCCAGGCAATTTCAGGCTGTTGGTGGATGTAATAGACCTTAACTTTGTAGCCATGATCCAAGGCGCGCGAAAGATTTCTATCAGCGCCAGCAGAAGAAAAGGTGCCATCAAATACGAAGTCGATCTTCTTTTTAACGATCTCATCATATATCTTGCTCATAATAATTGATGCGCCACCACGAAATTTGTCAGCAATTTCAGGTCTATAACCTTCGATCATTTGTGCAATTTCGTCCATATCGATACGAAGTGGTTCGGGGTCAAAGCTTTTGATAAGCTCGACTGTAAATTCAGTTTTGCCTGCACCGGGGAGTCCAGCCATAAAGATGCCACTGGGTTCTTCTGCGGATTCATGGTCAATTTTGCGAACAAATTCTCTAGCTATCTGCTTTTTATTCTTGTTGGCCCATTCGGCGTAATCCATATGCTCATCATAACAAAAAAAAGATTCTCGAATGAGAATCTCTGAATATTGTTTACGCTTGGTGAGCCAGGTTGTCCAAAGCTGGAACTCTCTGGAGTGTGACTTGGAGCATTTGCTTGATAAGCTGCGGGCTATAGATATAGGCGAAAAGCTAGATTCTAGCTAGGTTGTGCATTTTTGATAAGTGCCAATGCTCCAACTAGACCGCCATCATTTCCGAAGTTACTTGTTGATAGCGAAACGCCCAAACTAAATGAGCTATCCAGCAGTATCTGGGCATGGGCGTTAGCAATACCGCCACCAATAACAATCCTACGAGCACCACTTAAGTTAATAAACTTTTTGAGGTATAGATTAAATCCGCCCACAACCTCCTCCCACTCCTTTGCGCTTAGATTTTCAGCGCTCCGGCCGTATCTCTTGAGAATGCCCGATCCGCTACAAG
>Ga0302315_10003735_pt1 | contig 13605 bp, 6 predicted proteins | sample III_Palsa_N3_1_FD_200532 | JGI IMG/M metagenome (GOLD analysis project Ga0302315, IMG submission 200532) | Peat permafrost microbial communities from Stordalen Mire near Abisko, Sweden - III_Palsa_N3_1 | ecosystem: Environmental > Terrestrial > Soil > Palsa > Peat permafrost | place: Sweden... | reverse complement strand
GCTGTCGTAGGCAGGGAGGTATCGAGTTGGGTGGGCCGGGTCATGAGTAGCCACGTCTTGATCGACAATCCCATCGCAACCGTTGCCCTTGCCACGAATAAAGCGATTGATCTTCTGCCGTTCCTGCTCCTCCTCGGGCGTCCAATATCCCGCCCCTTCGAATGGGGTCAGCGTCGAACAGATAAAGCGAATCTTCCTCTCGTGGGCTCGCGCGATCAGACCCTGCAATGCAGCGATCAACACCTCTGCGGACGGAGAGGGCCGAGAGCTGAGATCGTTGATTGGAGCATCGGAGAATATGACCCAGCGTACATCCGGCTGATCGAGCATGTCTCTCTCGAAGCGCTTGGTCGCGCTTTCGCTATTGCCATCGCGGAGAAGTCTATTTCCGCTGATACCCATATCGACGACCCCGATCGCAAGATTCCGACCGGCGAGGCGCCGAGCCAGTTGATCGGGCCAGCGGTGATCCGTATCGTCCGTTGCGATATATCCTTCGGCGATCGAGGCTCCTAAGGCTACGACGGTTCCACTGAGCGAAGGGTCGTCTACGTCAAGACCGGCCAGAAAGTAGATGCTCTTCGAGGTTGCCACGACATTCTTCATCCATGCTGCGCCGCTGGTGTCGCCTGCCCCGATATAGCTGGTCAGGTGTGAGTTTCCATGGAAAGTCTCGTGACCCGCCGTGCCGGGAAGATACATACTGACTGCAAGCTCCGCAAGCGCTGGAACCGCAAACGAAAGCGGATCGCTCAACGCGCTCTCTCCGGCCGGGACGACCAGCGTCGCGCTCCCTGCAAATCGAAGCTGGCGGTCGGACGAGGCGACGATCGACGAGTCCGACTTGCGCAGAGCCAGATGGACATCCTCGACGCGCAGCGGTTTCGTGCCGAAGACGTTCGAAATCCGCAAGCGGACGCGAGTGCCGCCAACACTCACGCGCACGATCTGCCGCAGCGTCTGGTCGGTGAAGGTCTTGCCGGAGTTGTCATGCACCGGTGCGATTGCCCAGGTCCCCCTCCAGTTTGTAGATGGCTCGCTTGCCATGCCCTTGCTCGGGACAACAAGCGAACCCGTTGTAATTGCAATCAAGCCATAAACAAACATGCGACCGATTCTCATGAAGACCTTGTACCGAGTAATAGTTGCAGCAATTGACGTTTTCATAAATGACCTCCTAAGGCTGCGTAGCCGACCCAGTCAAACTCAGAGCGTCTGATGCCCCACCTACTTTCACGCCGTATGACCCCGCAGGCATCCTCCACTGTTTCGATGACACATCCCAAACCGACACATACTTAGGATCGATCGGCACCCTCACCGTCTCGCTCTGACCCGCCGTAAGCCAAACCTTCCGCCATCCCACCAACCGCTTCGGTACATCTTCCGCCGCCGCAGGCAGCGAGACATACACCTCAGCAATCTCGGCTCCCGCGCGCGTCCCTGTATTCGTCACTGTAAAGCTCACCGTCCACCGCTCATCCGGCTTCGCATCTACCCTCAGTCCCGAGTATTCAAATGTCGTATAAGACAACCCAAATCCAAACGGGAACAGTACTGCTTTCTTCTGGGCCTCGTACCACTTGTAACCGACCTTCGAGCCCTCGTCGTATTTCACGGCAAACGTCAGGCCCTCAGGCGCTCCAGGCGTGGGACCGGCCTCGCCGGCAACTCCCGGCTTCACCAGCGTTGGCCGAGGCAGGTCCGTTTCGTGCATCGGAAATGTGATCGGCAGCTTCCCACTAGGATTCACATCTCCAAACAGTATGTTCGCCACCGCATCCGCGCCCTTCGACCCCGCATACCATGCCTCAAGTACCGCCCCGGTCTGCGCCAGCCAGGGCATCGTCACTGCCGTCCCTGTCTCTAATACCACCACGGTCCTCGGGTTTGCCTTCGCCACCGCCGCCACAAGCCTGTCCTGCTCTTCCGGCAGCGACAGACTGTCCAGATCGTTCCCCTCAGCCTCCCATTGCCACACAAACACAACAGCCACATCCGCAGCCTTCGCAGCCTTCACAGCTTCCTCCACATTCACGCCCGAGTTGAATGTAAACATTCCCTCCGGCATCCGCTTCTGCATCGCTTTCAGCGGCGAGGTCGGAAACCACACCTTCTTCAGCCACTTCGGATTGCTTTCTCCCGGAGGATCTACCTGCGCCGACCCACCTCCGGAGATCATTCCCATATCCGCATTCTTCCCAATCACCGCGATCGACTTTACCCTGGTCTTATCCAGAGGCAACAACCGGTTCTCATTCCGCAGCAATACCATGCTCTGCTCGGCAATCTTTCGCGAGGTGTCAAACCCTGCCTCCACATCCACCACTCCCTTCTTCGGCGGTGAGTCCACGACCCCGCTCACAAACTCCGCCCACAGAATCCGCTTCACATGCTCATCCAATTCAGTCATCGAAATCCGGCCGGCCTTCACAGCGGCCTTCAAAGCATCGCCATAGAAAATCGGCATGTCCTGCTCAATATCCAACCCCGCTGCCAGATCTTTTTCCGTCCCATGCGTTGCATTCCAATCGGAAATGACAAATCCTTTGAAGCCCCATTCGCCCTTCAACACATCCCTTAGCAGATAGGTGTTCTCGCAGTCATACACCCCATTGACGCCGTTATAACCGCACATCACTGCCTTCGGCTCACCAATCTTCAGACCGATCTCGAACGCCAACAGGTCACTTTCCCGCATCGCACGTTCGCCAATCTGCACATCTACCTGTGTCCTCCCATCTTCCTGATCATTCAGCGCATAGTGCTTTATGTCGGAAATTACCTTCTGCGCACCCTCGCACTTGATTCGGTTGCCCACCATGGTTCCCGCCAGCACGGGGTCTTCTCCCATATACTCAAACGTCCGCCCGTTCCTTGGCTCACGAGCAAGATTCACACCGCCTGCCAGCGACATGTTGTACCCCTGCGCCCGCAACTCCGTGCCAACCAGCGTTCCATACTGACAGGCCACATCTGTATCCCAACTGGCCGCGCTCGCCAGCGGCGAAGGTAGGGCTGTCGAGTACCGTCCATTAGCCGCGCTGTCTCGCACCCCATACCCAGCATCACTCATCTGTATAGTCGGAATCCCCAACCGCGGCACACCCATCGAATATCCGGCCCCGCCGTTTCCATACATCGTCTGCAGGGCTTGCATCTCCGGCGTCAAATGCCGTCCCCATGCCATTCCCTCACCATGCATGATGGCGATCTTCTCGTCCACCGTCATCTGCGCCACCGCCAGTTCGGATCGCTTTTCCGCAGTCAACTTGATATCCATCCATGGCTTACTTTTTGCCGTCTCACCCTGCTGTCCACATGCAGCTACACCCATTGCCATACAAGCGATGCCAACCTGATACGCACGCATCCGCATTTCGCATCTCCTCCTCACACTTTTGGCCGTCGAACCTCGTTCAATTTCACGTATTAGGGAGTTGGCTGCTGTAGTGCTTTCCGAATCGCTACCTCAGCTAATGCTTCCATGACGTGATAACCGGCCGCATTCGGATGCACAAACTTATCTTGAGCAAGATCTTCCCGCATTCCATCATCGCTATTCAGCATCGCAGAGTGGTAATCCAGGTAAATCAAGTGTTCCTGGGCTGCAAAATTGCGAAGCCAGGAGTTCAGCTCTGCTATCCGCGGCCTCGGGTCAATGCCGGGACGCCATGGAAAACTGGAAGCGGGAAGAATAGAACAAAGTACCACCCTAATATGCTCGGACTTTGCCAGAGTCACCATCGATCGAAAATTATCTTCGATGCTGTCTGTCGTCTCAGGTCCAGTATTGCCGGCAATATCATTGATTCCTGCCAAAATAATGACGACAGATGGATGCAGCGCCAATACATCCTGACGGAAGCGGACCAGCATTTGCGGTGTCGTTTGCCCGCTGATGCCGCGATCTATATAGGGCTTTCCAGGAAAGAAGGACCCACGTGTACGCCAGAAATCAGTAATGGAATCGCCGTAAAACACGACCCGCTGCTCATCTTTGGCGGGCTCAGCCAGCTTGGCATTGTCTGCACGATACCGGCCTAGGGCAGGCCAATCGTGGAGTTTCTCAATCATGCGCTCTATCTGAGCAGGCGTCAATTGATCCGACGGCTTTAACAACTCCGGAGCGGTAGAGAGAGGTTTCGTAGACTGCATAGGTGCTGGGATGGCTGTTGAAGTAGTCGTTGCACCTTGCGACGACCTCTGGGCAAGAGTCTGGCGGCATGATGCCGCGACGAACATGAGACAAACGGAGATACCTAATGAAGTTTTCTTGATATACCTGGTCTGCATAGCAAATTCCTCTTAGTTCCTATTCCGGGCAATCACAACATCATGCGGTGGCGCGAGCGACTGATAATCCCCAACAGCATAGAGCGCTCGGCAACGTCTATTGGGTATCACTCCTCGTCCGCCTTTTTCCAAAGGAGACCGTCATGAATAGTCCGCGCCGCGAATGGATGTCATCTATTCCGGGACATGGAGGGAGGCAAATCCTCGTCCGCTATACCCCATTCCTTGTTCGGACTCGACGACATGGTCAATTCCAAAATACCGCCGGCGGTTACCTCTTCATGAGTTATCCAGGCGCGTGTAAGTTCCTTGCCATTGAGCTTCGCGTCTCGGATGTAGCAATTATCCGGTTTAGAATCGTTGGCTATTACGCTAAATGTTGTCCCTTTGTGAAATCTGGGGTCAAGCTTAATCGTGGCTCTCGAAAATGCAGGGCTTCCGAGAATGTAGACATTATCGCCTGGGCAAACGGGGTAAAATCCGATCGAGCTTAGGACATACCATGCCGACATTTGCCCGACATCGTCATTGCCGCAAATGCCATTGACATCGTTATGATAGGCGCCACTTAGAATCCGGCTTACCCATTTTTGGGTAAGCCACGGCTTTCCAACATACACAAAGAGATAAGGGACATGATGAACGGGCTCGTCCGCGTGGTTGTAGTACTGATTCCAGTTGAAAGAAAGCGGCGTCTTTTCAAATAACTCTTCTAGGTCGGCCGCAAAGTTCTCCTTGCCCATCAGATCGATGAGGCCTTGAATATCGTGCGGCACGAACCAATTTTGCTGGCCTGGATTGCTCTCGGTGCAACCCTGCCCAAAGGTGGTTTTCCCCTTCCATTCGGTCCAATTTCCGGCTATGTCTTTCGCATGCATGCACTGAACTGCTGGATCGTAAATCTTGCTATAGTTTTTGGCGCGTCCATAGAACAGGTCGGCGTCTGCCTTCATGCCTAATGATGCAGCAAAGGTTGCCACACACCAGTCATAGTAAGCATTGTCCAGCGTCCAGGAGACCTGATTTGGAACATACCCATGCTCCAGATAGAAGCTATTATTCGAGCGGTTCGTCTCCGCGCCTTTGCCGGATGCTGTCTGGCGGCAGGCCGCATATGCCTTTTTGACATCGAAGCCGCGGATCCCCTTCTTGTGGGCATCCACAATAACTGAGGTCGCGGGGTCTCCGTCCATGCAACCACTATAGGAATTTACGATCTCCCAGCGCTCCAGATATCCTCTCCTGCTTTCAGATGCCAGCTCGACCAATGAATTTATTTCGTCGCTGACGATATCCGGCCTAATAATGCTCATCAAGGGAAACTCTGCCCGGAATACGTCCCATCCGCTAAAGATAGTGCGCCGCATATAGCCATTCGCTTTGCGAATGGTTCTATCGGCAGCGGTGTAGTTTCCGTCCACATCCGAAGCAACACGTGGATCGATCATGGCATGATACATCGCGGTGGAAAAGATTACATTCTGCGTGCTGGTTCCGCCCTCCACGGATATTCTCTCCAATTCTTTTGCCCATAGCGAACGCCCTCTGTCTACCGTTGCGTCAAAGTCCCACCCGGGAATGTCACTCGCTAGATTTTTCCGCGCACCTTCTATGCTCACCAGAGAAATGCCGGCTTTGACGAGAACATGCTCTCCGCTCTTCGTGGCAAACTCCGAGAAGAAGCCTAGATGGTTTCCTTCACGCTCCATGCATCCAGGCTCAACTTTTCCCTTGTCAACCTTTGCATAATATTCGTCTGTATGAAAATAGTCGCTTACAAGTTTGTGGTGGGCATAATCGTCGTCTGATACAGCGATAGACCACACCCCAAACTTCTCAAGTGGTTTTGACAGTTCCAATCGAAAATAAATCGTGTAGTCCGCCCTTCCATTCCCGTTGCCCCAACCGCCTCCAGACGGAGGGCACTTCATCCACCCTTCGATTGCATTCTTGCCGGCGACCTTCACATATTGCCGCGTAGACGTGCCTGCAATACGTCTTGCAAGGTCGATCTGAATACGCGAGTCTTTTGCCTCTGGAAACGTAAACCGGAGCATTCCCGATCTCGGCGCAGCAGTCATCTCTGCCCGAATGCCATAATCGTCAAGCTTGACTGCATAGTAGTTCGCTGTTGCTGTCTCGGTTTGATGGTTGAACCGTGACCGCCAGCCTTCCCCCGGATGTTCAATACGGCCGCAGGCCAGCTTCATCGGACCGCTGGATGGCATGACCTGCAAATTTCCTAAGTCCCCATACCAACCAACACCGCTCATGTGCAGAAAACTAAATCCTTCGACGGTGGTGTGTTCATAGGAGTAGCCAGGCGCGTTGTCGCCGCCTGTAATGGTATCGGGACTTAATTGGACTAGGCCAAAGGGAGTCGTTGCGCCGGGGAATGTCTTGCCTTCTCCGAGTTTTTTGCTTGTGCTTGCGCCAATCAACGGATTGATAAGCTGAATAGAATTTAGTTGCTGCTTGGGTGCTCTAGCCCACGATGGCTTAACCCGATCCAACGACAACGTCGAAATGGCAGCAGCGGACAGGACGGAAAAGCGACGGCGCGACATTTTTCTATTTTTCATCAGTATTCCCCTGCAAAATAATATCCGCTGCGAAGTGCATCATTTATTGAGGCTCGGCACCGAATTTCGCATAGGAGAGTTGCGGCCAGGTGGGAGCAGCCGAGCCGATAATCTGCACGATCTGGCCTCCTGCACTGGCCGCCACCCAGATGCTGCCAGTGCTATCGATCTGAACTACGCGCGGGCCTGCGGTGGCGACGTTTGTGTTGCTGCCACAGGCGGTTGCGCCACCAGGGAGGAAGCAGGGGAGGAGGCCAATGTCAGCCCCCGTGGCGGGCACGTAGTAGTAGATGTTGCCGGTGCTTGCGTTGCTGGGGAACCAGTAGGTTCCGACACCGTCGAATTCACCCTGGTACGGCGAGGAGGAAACGGCGAGGCTTATTGGATTGTTCGCTGAAGCGCTGACAGAGGTGACGGTGGCGCCGGTGTAGGTGGGCGTGAACTCGAAGAGATCTGCATCCGTGGCGCCATTGTCATTGTAGCTGGTGGCCCAGACATTGTTCGAGCCATCCATGGAGACGCCAAAGGCTCTGCCCTCTGTCAACGCCTCGCTGATAACGGCGTCGGTCCAAGCGGGGGCGGCGGTGCCGGAGTTTGGCAGGACCGAAACATAGGGGGTGCCGGTAGAGGAGGTGCCGCTGGAGGATACCCAGACATTGTAGTTGCCATCGATCAGGATGGGGCCGGGATATTCCAAAGCCGCGGCACTGCTGGCGGCAGGTGCTGTGGCAGTCGCGTATTGGGGGGAGGAAGTGCCATTGTATGGGTAGCGATAAAGGCAAAAAGAGCTGCCCGAGCCCGTACAGCCTGTAAAGTGACCAATCCACAGATTGCTGCTGCGGTCGAAGGCAAGGGAGCTGGTATCGGCCACATATCCAGGACTAGTGGTCGCGCCCCAGGGGGTTCCGTCGGTAGTGCTCCCGGATGAGGTGCTGAAAGCAACCATGTTGACGTGAGAGGAATTGCACGAGCCGCTGGATTGGCTGCTTGACATCCAGACATTGCCGTTGACGTCCGTGGCAACCATATAGGGCTCGCAGTAGGTGGGGTTCAACGCACTCGTCCAGTTGGGTGTGCCGTTCGCCGCGAGAGCGGATAAGCCGCCTCCAACGTTGACACCATCTTGGTTGGCGGAGTAGGCATTGTCGTTGGCGTCGAGAGCCACCCAAACCGGATCATCATAGAGCGCGGAACCGCTTTCGGTCACCGTCCCGCTAGTATTGGAATGGGTGAAGCTGGCGGTAAATTGCGACGTGGTGGGACTGGATACAGTGTAGGCGACTCCGTTGAGGAATGTACTGGTGGGGAAGCCGTAGATGAAGACGTGCTGACCTGCCGTGAGGGTGTTCGAGGCAGTGAAGGTGATGACGTCGCTGGTGATGGAGTAGGCGGTAATAGCGATGGGCGAGGAGAGCGTGCTGCCGGTAGTGGCTGGCGCATAGGTAATGGCGAGCGACCAATCGCTGGGGGCTGAGGCAAGTGATGGCTGAAAAAAGCTACTCGGCGAACTCAGGTTGAAAAGCGTCGCGACGTTGTGGGTTGGCGACTTGGCAATGTCCATGATGGCCTGTAATTCATTTACAGGCGCGGTCTGAGCATGCAAGCCAGAGTGAAGGAACATCGCCGTAGTTGCGACAGCGAGAATGTGCAGTTTCTGTTTCATGCTTTCTGTATCGATTGCCTCGTTCTGAAATAAAACCCGCTCCTGACGCTTTGCGCGACGCAGCCACCTGCCGATAGCTGGAAGATGGCTTTCGGACTGCGGAGCAGTTGAAGGAGTCGACAGATGGCAGTCCCTAATCGCGTCCAAGGGTACGTTCGTGCAGAAGCCGATGTCAAGAGATTTTTTGTCAGTAACCAAATATATTTATATGTGAACAGTCTCTTTTGTCGGGATTTGCATTAGCATCCTGAGAGGGGGACGGCCCGTGGGTGGGGGCTCTGCGGAAATGGCCCCGGCGCTGCGGCCGGCATCGCGCTCATCAACTCGCTCGGCAATCTCAGCGGTTTCGTAGGCCCGTATGCAATCGGCTGGTTCAAGTCGACCACCGGCAATTACACAGGCGGCATCAACGTCGTCGCCATCACCTTTGCCGTCACCGCGCTCGTGCCTTCCTTCTGCTCCGACGCAATGGCCGTCACTCGTTATATGTCGTCGGCCAATAGGTTAGCGTTGCGCAGTATGCGCCGCACCTTCTTCGGCGAAATACAGAGTTTCTTCACGACCCGCGAAATTTTTCGCTCCTCCCGCAGCCACACCTTGGGAATGACAATCTCGGCAAACTCCTCCGTCACCTGCTGGAACGTCTTGTCGTGCACAATGCCGTCCGACCACGCGCGGAGCATATCGTGGATGCCGGTAGCGCGCAGAATTCGTGTTTTGAGCTGCCCAAGCTCTTTCGACAGATGGTCGCGATCATCCCTGCTCAGCAGCTCGCCCGCCAACGCCGCAAACTGTTTGGCCGTTTCCCAGTCCTGAAAGAAATCGCCTGTTGCGACCGTGCTGCGTGTAATGTAGGCATTGGCCAGAAGTCGCTTGTTCTGAGTCGTCTTCGCAATCGCAATCGCCTCTTCCGCCCAAGTCTTTGCATGGTTGGCATGTACCGCCGTATCCGTCGCATCGCCAATTTGCTCTTCCGCGCGTTCATGGTGGATTTGCGCTTGCAGAGTGCATGCGCGCGACATCAGGATGTGGTCCTTTCTCTCGTCGCCTAGACGAAACGCCGCGTTGGCTCTCTCTTCCGCAAGATCGATGTCCCCGCAATCGAGATGCAGGTGGGCAGCGTTCACGCACACCGAGCCCGAGCCCGAAGCGTGGTCGTGCGCTGCATAGATCTTTCCTGCTCGCGTAAGCAGATCCAGCGCCTCCTGGCATATCTCGATGAAACGGACGTGATGCGCGGCCCGCGCACGCTGAGGGTTGGAACGTTCCCGCAGATCGAGCGCGATCAACCGCTTCACATAAGCGGCATTTACCAGTGCGCGCGCCATGTTGGGATGCTCGAAGCCCTGGAGCGAATAGAGATCGACAGCCCGCTCGAAGTGCATCAGGGCCTTGGCATACTCCCCGGAACGCCGCACGAAACGGCCGCGCGCCGATTCGATGTTTCCCAGCGAAAGATAGTGCCCGGTGCTCCTCAGCTCGTCCTCCGCTTCATCCAGCAGGCGGGACGCGTCCTTGAGTTGACCGCGTTGAAACAGCAGCCAGCTCTCGTGAATCTTGATCGCTGCCAGAAACTTCGGGGCGTCCAATGCGACCGCTGCTCTCTTCGCGGTCAGGATATGATCGAGCGCCAATTCATATTCGCCCTGCGACCGGTGCGCGCGGCCCTTCCAAAAATGCGTCTGCGCGATCAGGAAGGTATCGACTTGTCCCTCTCCAACCTGGAGTACGAACGCAAACGCGGCGATCGCCGCGACCATGTTTTCATGGGCGAAGGCTTGATACCCTTCGATCGTCTTGAGGCGCACAAAGTCGATCAGCTTCACCTCCGCGTTGTTGGCCCTCTTCAATCGCGCCAGCGGCCGGTTGAGCAACTTATAGCTTCCATATCCCGTATCGATCCACTGCGCGAGACAAAGCAAGCCCGCAATCGCCAGAGGGTCTTTAGGCTCGATGGCGGCAATAGTCGCGCAGAAGCCATTCAGCAGCGTGTGCCCTTCGCTAATGCGTCGATGCAGAAGAGCTTCGTTGAGCTTGCGCAGGAGCGTCCGGGAGAGGGGCATGCTGCATAATGTAGCGCGTTCGTCCATCTCGGTCTACAGGTAAAATACGTTTTTTATAGGTCGTCAAATACTTCAGTAATTCCCGTGCGCTCGTCCGAATCGGACTACAACCGATTGCCGTACCTTTCTCCGCCGCGTACTGTGCAGAAAGAGACGCAGGATGTCTCCGTCAAGGAGGATGGTGATGGCCGGAGAGAGATATGTATACCGTTTTGGCGCTGGCGCTTCCAGCGACCATGTGTCGCGCGAGCTATTGGGCAACAAGGGTTCTGGCCTCGTAGAGATGACGCGGCTCTCTATGCCGGTACCGCCCGGTTTCGTCATCTCCACGCAGGCTTGCCGCCACTACATGGAGAGCGGCCTTCCCGCACAGCTTGAGACAGAGATACACGAAGCTCTCCGTTGGCTCGAAAAGGCCATGGGCCGCGACTTCGATGATGCCGCCAACCCATTGCTTGTGAGCGTACGCTCAGGCGCGGCTGTTTCCATGCCCGGCATGATGGACACTATCCTGAATGTCGGGCTGACCCAGTCCAACCTGGCCGGCTTCGCGCAACAGGGGAGGACCATGACGGTAGCTCTCGATTCCTACCGGCGCCTTATCCAGATGTTCGGCTCCGTGGTACTCGGCGTTCCCCGGTCGACATTCAAAGAAGCCATGGATCATGCCCATCCGGGCCATGATGAGGCAGACGGCGCACAGCTTTCCGACAGCTCCCTGCAGACACTGGTCGAAGATTTCAGAGCGGTCGTTCTCCGCTCGACGGGCGGTCCTTTTCCGGACAATGCCCGCGAGCAACTCCGGTTAGCCGTTCAAGCGGTCTTTGCCTCCTGGAACAATGAGCGCGCCGTCTACTATCGGAGCTTGAACGGCATTTCCGCCCATCTAGGCACAGCTGTCGTCGTTCAGGCCATGGTGATGGGGAACTCCGGCGCGGAAAGCGGCACCGGGGTCGGTTTCACGCGAGACCCTTCTCTCGGCACCAGGAAACTCTTCGGCGAATTCCTGGCCAATGCTCAGGGAGAGGACATCGTCGCAGGCACGCGCACACCCTCTCCGCTCTCTTCTCTCGAGCGCACCATGCCCGAGGTCTTCGCTGAGCTCACCTCCACGGTCGAGCTCCTCGAACGCCACTACCGCGATGTGCAGGACTTCGAATTTACCGTCGAAAACCGCAAGCTCTTCCTCCTGCAAACACGCTCTGCGAAGCGCAGCGCCACCGCTGCGGTTCGGATCGCAGTCGATATGGCGAATGAAGGCCTCATCTCCCGCAAGGAAGCGGTCGCGCGCATCGCACCCGCGAGCGTTAGTGAGATTCTCGCGCCGCAATTAGACTTCGCCTCGGGTACGCCGAACCCAATTGCGACGGGAATTGCTGCTTCTGCCGGCGCCGCCGTCGGCCGCATCGTCCTCTCCTCCCAGGAAGCTGTCCATGCGGCAGCCTCTCCCCATGCCGAACCGGTCATTCTTGTCACTGGCGAGACCACCGCGGACGACATTCACGGCATGGCCGCAGCCGCCGGCTTGCTCACCGCGCATGGCGGCGCGACCAGTCACGCCGCGGTCGTCGCTCGCGGCATGGGTAAATGCTGCATCACCGGAGCCACAGCCCTAACCATCGATCTCGCTCGGCGCACAGTGTCCGCGGGCGATGTCGTCCTGCGCGCCGGTGACTGGCTCTCGCTGGACGGCTCCACCGGCCGTGTCTTCCCGGGCAAGCTGCCTCTCCGCCCGGCTGCCGACCGAAATGAAGCGCTCGAAACGTTGCTGCAGTGGGCCGAGGAGCTCTCCGCATTCGATGTCCGCGCCAACGCCGACACCCCGCAAGACGCGCTCCGCGCCCGAGCCATGCAGGCCCGGGGCATCGGCCTTTGCCGCACCGAGCACATGTTCTTCGCCCCTGCCCGGCTACCTCACATGCAGGCCATGATCTTGGCGTCAAACCTCGCGGACAGGATCGTGGCTCTGGACAAACTCCTCCCCATACAACAACGGGATTTCGAGGATTTGTTCCGCGCGATGGCCCCGTACCCTGTCACCATTCGCCTGCTCGATCCTCCACTGCATGAGTTTCTCCCTGCCCTTTCCGAGGCCGAAGCACGGCTCAGTACCGCAAGGAGAACTGAAGAGTATGACGCAGTTCATCACCTGTCGGCGGTGTGCGAGCGCATCAAGTCGCTCACCGAGGCCAACCCGATGATGGGTCACCGCGGTTGCCGCTTGAGCATCTCCTATCCCGAAATCCTTGAGATGCAGGTGAAAGCGATTCTCCAGGCCGCTCTCCACATCGCGGCCGAAGGTTACGAAACGGTACCCGAAATCATGGTCCCGCTGGTGGCCGGCCCCGAAGAAATGTCCTGGATACGGCAACAGATTGAAGCCGCGGCCGAGCAAGTCTTCGCCGCCGCTGGCCACAGCATCCTCTATCGGATCGGCACCATGATAGAACTGCCGCGTGCTGCGGTCTGCGCCGGCTCTCTCGCCCCCTACGTCGACTTCGTGTCCTTCGGCACCAACGATCTCACTCAGATGACTTTCGGATTTTCACGCGACGATTCCAGCGGATTTCTCGCCCACTACCTGGAGAAGGGAATCCTGAAATCTGATCCCTTCATCACCATCGATGAGGCCGGGGTTGGCTCTTTGATTCGTATGGCCCTAGCCCAAATCAGGGCGGAAAACCCACTCATCAAGGCAGGCATCTGCGGCGAGCACGGTGGCGATCCTGCCTCGATCGAATTCTTCGCCTCGCTCGGCATCGATTACGTCTCCTGCTCGCCTATGCGCATCCCCACCGCCCAATTAGCGGCAGCGCAATGCACCTTGAGCGGTCGCTACGATGACTTCGAGCTGCCTGCTTCGCACCTGACGGGCGTCGCCAGCATCCAACCGACTCCTGCTTGAGACGCATGGCACTCGAATGCGAATTTCTTCCGCTCATGAGCCTAGGCCCTTTGGTCTAGCTCAAACGCGTTCCGGTTGAGTACATTGGCCGATAAC
>Ga0302315_10003731_pt1 | contig 13612 bp, 10 predicted proteins | sample III_Palsa_N3_1_FD_200532 | JGI IMG/M metagenome (GOLD analysis project Ga0302315, IMG submission 200532) | Peat permafrost microbial communities from Stordalen Mire near Abisko, Sweden - III_Palsa_N3_1 | ecosystem: Environmental > Terrestrial > Soil > Palsa > Peat permafrost | place: Sweden... | reverse complement strand
AGCGGCTTATCAGGACCGTGTCGCCCACATGGAGGCCGATTCCACCTCCGACACCATTGCCCTCAACCGGCTTCTGGTTGCCGGAATTTCTCTCAAGGTCGAGCGAAGCCCGGACGCAAACGCTTGGTATCTGATTTTGCCGGGAGCGCATAAAGCGACCCCGCCAGTCAATTCACCCGAGGGGCTGGCCGTCGAGGTCTGGCCCTAAACGGGAATTTCATGAACTCTACTCTTCCCATCCCCCAGCGAGAACAAACACCGGACCAGATCATCTTTAAGCTCATCCGGAGTTTTCCCTGTCTTGCCATCAAGGTTCGCCCATGGCTCGCTCGCGCCACCGAGTTCGATCCCGACGAATTTTATCAGCTCTTTGCCCGCGCTTCCTCGGGCGAGGTCCATTGCGCTCTGTTCATCCTCAATGTCTGGAGTCACGGCTATGCCATCTCCCAGGGCTGGCGCTTTGACATGGTCGCTTTCATGAGCTGCGCGGACGGCGGCAACCGCAAGGCGCTCCTTGATTGGATTGCGAACCCTTGCTGGCCCTGACCCATCGCATGAAAACAAACAGCGCTTCCCACCTCGCCACGACCGGAGTTCTCGGCCTCGCCGCCGGGGCCGGATATGTCGGCTCCACGGTCTTTACGGATTCGTCCGTCGAGCGCGCCGTCGCCGCAGGCATGACCGCCGCCCTTTCGCTTTTGCTTCTGCCGGGCGCACCTCAGTCCAACGGTGGCACGGACAGCGTGGTTCGCCTCGGCTCCCTGACCTGGAATCTCGAAGACTTTTGCCGCAACTGGCTAATCACGGGACGCACCGGCTCCGGCAAAACGGCGGCAGGCATCGCGAATATCATGGCCCAGCTTTTTGCCAACGTTCCCCGTTGGGGTGGCCTTTGCATTGACCAGAAGGGACTTTTTTACCGGATGCTCCTGAAGATGGCGTCCAGTTTCGGACGCGAAAAAGATATCGTTCTTCTTCAGGTCCGACCGGACGACGCCTCTGCCGATTGGAGGCCCAGCCACGTCTTTAACTGGCTGGAAAATCCGCTCATTCCCGGATCGAGTTACGCCCAGCTTCTCACCGATGTCGCGCAGGCGCGAGGGGCCGTAGGAACGGGCGGTTCTTCCGATCATTTCACCCAACAGGCCAAGCTCCATATCGGCATGGCCATCGAGGGCCTGCGCTTGCTCGCCGAAATCCCGACCTTGCCCCAAGTCTTCGAGTTTTTGACTTCCCCCCTACGCCTACTCCATCAAATGGACCGGCTCCGCGCCCTCAACACGCCGAAAGGAGCAGTGGTCTTCAATCACTTCACGGAAAAATTTCTCGCCCTGGCCGAGGAGGAACTTTCCGGCGTCAAATCGACGATCCTCAATATTCTGTTCTTCTATCAGCATCCCGACATCGCCGCGGTTTTCGGTCAGCCGCGCAGCACCGTCGATTTTAGCCTGACCGACCAAGGCAAAATCTTTTGCTGTTCCATCCCTCAAAGGTTTGACGCCGAAAGGGGATTTCTCAACACGCTGATGAAAATCGCATGGTATGCCCATATCAAAAGCCGCTTCAACTTGAGCGAGGAAGATCTGGCTAAGAGCAATCTTAACGTCCTGTGGGCCGACGAAGCGCAGCGTGTCGTCACAAAAAGCGAGCTGGGCATGGCCGACCATAACCAGGTCGATCAGGTCCGCGAAGCCAAAGGCTGCGCGATTTTTTCGACGCAAACGGAACGGTCCTTCGTTCCGCCGCTCGGTAAGGACATCAAAAATACGCTGGTCGATAACCTCGGCAACGAAATCGCGTTTTGCCAAACCAATCAGGAGGACGCCGAGATTCTGGCCAAGCGGATTGGCGAGCGGACGTTGGAGAAGACATCTCGCACCGTTTCACAGCAATCCAATGGCTTTTCCACTTCACGTTCCTATCAGGAGAAAGAGGAGCCCTTTCTCAAACCCCACGTTCTCCGCAATCTGAAAAAACACCGGCACGGTTCCGAATGTGTCGTCCGCCATTGCGAAAAGGGTTTCCAGCGGACGGTGCTCCCTTTTACCCCATTCACTCAAAAAATGAGCACCCCGACTGCCGCCGCTCCGATAACTCCTGACGGCCAACCTTTTGACCCTGCGGTGAGTGCGAAACTCCGCGCCGCTGGGGCCGCGGTCATGCCCACCCTCCAACCTCTGGTTATCGCCTGATGATGACTCCCGCGAACATGAATCGTTTAAACCGGCTCGAACGTGACTTGCGCGATGCGATCCGTGGCCAGGACCATGTGATTTCCGCCGTGGTGGAACGGGTCGTCATCGGTGAATCCGGTCTCGCCACTCCGGGGCGGCCCAAGGGCTCCTTCTTTTTTGTCGGACCCACGGGCGTCGGCAAAACCGAACTGGCCCGCATGCTCGCACGCTGTCTCTATGACAGTGAACCGCTGCGTCTAGACATGGCTGAATTCGCCGCCGATGACGCGATCAAGAATTTCATCGGCGATCAAACCGGAAGCCTGGGCCGTTTCGGCGATTTCCTCGCCGAGCACGACGCAGGCATCTTCCTGATCGACGAAATCGAAAAGGCCAACCGCGACGTGGTGAACATTTTCCTGTCAGTGCTCGATGCCGCGCGGGTTACCTGCGGAACCGGACGAACTTTCAATCTCTCCGGGTTTTACTTCATCTTTAGCTCCAATTTGGGCGCTCTCGATATCCTCCGGGCCAAGCACCTCAATTTCACCCAGATGGAGAAGCATGTGCTGGCACAAGTGGCGACCGCTTTCCGACCCGAATTTTTAGGCCGTATCGATGCAAAACTCGTCTTTCGCAAGCTCGCCTATGAGGTTCAGGTCGAGATCGCCCAAATGAATCTCGACCGCGAACGCATCTTCCTGGCCGAGCGAGGCCATACCGTCACCTTCGCCGAGGATGTTCTGACGTTTCTGCTCCAAGTCGGTTTCGATAAATATCTCGGAGCCAGACCCTTAAACAAGGCGATGGAGCGGTATATCCGGGTCCCGCTTGCCCGCCATCGGCTAGCCCATGGGCAAGATTCCCTATCTGGCACCCTCCGGGTCGATACAACGAAATCGAGCTTAATCTTTACTACTTCATGCCTTTGGCAATAAACCGATTAGTTATAAATACAACTATTGCAATTTAGATGAGTTTAATAACGAACACTTCAATCCCTTGAGACGCATGAAGCGACCGAAAGGTTTATTGCGCCTTGAGGCGCACCATCAACCGGGAAGCTCCCAGAAGGGCCTGGGTTCAGGCGAGTAGAATGTATGAATTCAGATCAAGTCGCTTTTCTGAGTCTGTTACACTTACCCGGACGGTTTACCGTCCAACAAACCGCGTGGTACCTGGGATTCCCCGCCCGGGAAATCCCAAGCCTAGCCCGCGCAAAATTGCTCAAACCTGCCGGGAGACCTGGGCCCAAAGCTACGAAGGTCTATTCCTATCCGTTGTTGCGCCGCTTGAAAGAGAGCGAGCGGTGGGTTGAAAAGGCCTCCGCCCACATTTATCGGGGCACGGAGCGCAAGAACCGAAAGGCTCGCATGAAGCGCAAACGAAACTCGTGAATGCCGTCGCCATTTTTCTGGTGGAAAATTGCTTCTGGAGCCTCTTCGATCGCGGAATAGCCGCGGAATGGACCCCACTTTTGACCGGCGTCTTCGAGGGAAATCCCTTGGCAGACACCCTCTGCCATCGTTTCGGGATCTCCCTCGAAGACGCAGAATTTGAAATCAAAGCTGCGCGCTGCGAGGTCGAATTGTGAAGGACATTCATTCGGCCATCACGGAACGCTTTATTGAACAGCTCCGCGCGGGCTGCGTACCGTGGCAGCGTCCTTGGCGAAGCGTTCAAAACATTGTCTCCCGCAAAGTCTATCGTGGCATCAATTGTCTGACCCTCGGATCAACTCAGTATGGCTCTCCCTTTTGGATGACCTTCCGCCAGGCTTATGACCTCGGCGGCTATATTCGCAAAGGCGAAAAGTCATCGCCTGTCATCTTTTGGAAATTTCAGGAGAAACGCGACCCAAATGGAAACCTCGTTTTCACCGCCAAGGGGAAACCGGACTATATCCCGTTCATCCGCTGGTCGAATCTCTTCAATCTCGACCAGACCGAAGGCGTCAAAGCGCCGGATCTGACCGTCGCACCGGAAACGATGCCGGCAATCGCGCGGGCCGAAGCTCTAGTCCAGCAGGCGAATCTTTGTCCCATCCGCACCGAAGGATTCGCGGCGGCCTATTCGCCCCGCGATGACCTCATTCGGATGCCGCCTCGCGGGATATTCCGCAGTTCCGAGGATTACCACCACACCCTCTTTCACGAGATGACTCATGCCACCGGCCACGGCTCGCGGCTTGACCGCGAAGGCGTCACCAATCCGATCAAGTTTGGCTCCGAGCGGTATTCCAAAGAGGAGTTAATTGCCGAACTAGGCGCGGCCTTCCTCTCCAATCAAGCTGGCATCCTCGATCAGGTTCGGTTTGATAATTCCGCAGCCTATCTCGAGTCATGGATCAAGAACCTCAAGGATGATCCGACCTTGATTGTCTCCGCTGCCTCCCAAGCCCAGCACGGTTTTGATTGGGTGACGGGTCAACGCCACGAGAAGCCGGAAAACCAGCACGAGCACATTCAGCCAAGCCCGACCCCGTTGCCTCCCTCTTATCCGGAACTTCGCCGCAGTTCAGCCACTTTGCATCGCTTGCGATACTGACATCTATCGAAAGTTTCCGACATGGCTGAAGCATGGTGATAACAACCGCCGCGACTGGTTGGATTGCTGATGTTGCGGCAAACTACTCGAAAAAGCATTTGGATTGATCAAGAGAGGTACGAATCTGCGTGTCCGTTTTTGCAAAGCCTGTCTTTTTATGAGATTTTCAGACGGGCAAAGACCGGAATCTTTACCGCATCAAGGATCAACCCGAAGATGACAGCGGCAACGAATTCGCCAGCCAATACCACTATAGGCAGCGGTGCCATGGCGATCCCAAACATCGCCAGCGCTGTTATGATCAGAAGGTCGGCAACTGATGACAGGAGAAGCCACGCAGTCGGGCGAAGTCCCCACATGCGGCGACGCGCCCGAATGGCGTAAATCGTAGCTTGGCCGCCGTAGACGATGGCGACGACAGAGAGTGTTCTCAGGGCTTCCACTCCGAGTCCCATCTCGAACTTGCCCACGGCAAGTACCGCAGTGCAAAACGCAAGGAAACAGCCGCCAAGAATGACTCCGGCACCAGTAATACTACCGATTTGCCAAGTATTGGGCACCTGCGACGGTTGCACCCGGTCGGTGGTTAGCGACATGGCCAAAAAGTCACCTGTGATCATCACGATAACCATCAGCATAGGAGTCAGGACCGCGTGCCCCGTCATAATCAGGCCGATGGCCAGCAAGAGCACCTGAACGATCTTCTTCGTCACCGAATTGAGCGTGTAGGTCAGAATGCGTTGAAACGTGATCCTGCCCTCCTTCACGGCAGCGACGATGCCCTCGAGCCCAGGTTTGGTCAGAACAACGCCTGCTGCCGACTTGGCCACATCGGTTGAGGTCGATACGGCGATCCCGATTTGCGCCTGACGCAACGCGGGCGCGTCGTTGGCCCCATCGCCGCACATCCCGACCGTATGCCCATTTTTCTGGAAAGCCTTGACGAGGTTATACTTTCCCTCCGGCAGAATGCTCGCAAAGACCGCGAAGTCCTGGGGTGAGACGCGGTCGGGAATCGCTCCAGGCGGGCATACAGCCCCTTCCAATCCCACGTCGTGGGCAACAATGGCTGCCGTTGCTGGTGCATCGCCCGTCACCATGACGGTGCGCACGCCCAAGGCATGCAATTCCGATATAAGGGACGCTGAATCTGTGCGCGGCGGATCACTCAGGGCGATGAGGCCGATCAACTGCAGGGATGACGGGGAGCCGGCCGCCACCGCTAAAACCCTGAAACCTTGTTTTTCAAGTTCTTCAGCGATAGCGGCAGCGGCGGGCGACGGGACCGTAAGGCCGATGACGGCAGCAAATGCGCCCTTGATAATCCGCTGAGCGCCGCCCTGCGCATCGGTTGCTGTGGCTTCAGATGTTTTCTTTGCCGGGTCAAACGGCACAAATTTGGTCAGCTTGGGCAGGTCCGATGACGGCTTTTTCGTGGAAGCCTCGCGAATGGCCGCATCGACCGAGTCCTGGCCACCCTCGGAGCTGGCAAGAGCGGCCAGTCCGAGCACATGGGCTTCATCAAACCCATGCAAAGGTCGGACGCTGGTCACGGAAAGTTGGTTCGCAGTCAAGGTTCCGGTCTTGTCCGAGCAGAGAACATCAATCGATGCAGCTTCATCGACCGCCGACAGCCGCGTCGGTAGGACGCCTTGCTTGGCTAAAGCACGAGCGCCCAGGGCTGCCGCAAGGGTGAAGGTTGCGGGCAACGCTACCGGTATCGCTGCGAGGACCGATGTGAGTAGCAGAGGAGTGATTTCACTCCAAGGCATGGCGTGAGCATAAGCGTAGCCTCCAATAAGAAGGATGATGACGCCATTGAATATCGCGAGATCGCGCACAATCCGAAGCACCGCCTTTTGTTGCGAACTGACCACATGCGCGGTGCGGACAAGTTCCGCTGTTTTGCCGAATTTGGTATGAACGCCCGTAGCTGTCACCTCCGCGGTTGCTTCACCACGCCTGACGAGGGCGCCTGCGTAAGTGTCCACTCCAGGGCCGGCTTCAATGGGCAAAGACTCACCGGTAAGCATCGACTGATCGAGGAGGACTGATCCTCCTAGGAGGTGGACATCGGCCGAAACCACGCCACCGAGTGACAACTTCACCAAATCACCGCACACCAACTCGGTTGCCAGTATCGTCTTCCACTTCCCATCCCGACAAACCGACGCATTCAAGGCGAGGCGTGATTTCAGCGCTTTGAGGGTAGCTTGGGCATGACTCTCTTGAAAATAAGCCAGCGCGGCATTAAAGACCAGGAGGCCAGCAATGATTGCGGCTTCGGAATATTTGTGCAGTACCACCTCAAGGACGGTGGAGGCTTCAAGTAACCACGGAACCGGCGCCCAGAACTTGGCCAACGCATTCCGAAGCGGATGATCTGATGTATCCGGCATCGCATTTGGCCCATCCTTTTTAAGACGGCTGGATGCCGCGTCGCTCGTGAGTCCGGTCGGCGCGTTGGTCTGAACCGATTTTACGGACGGGTCGGTGGTTACGGGATTTGGAGCTGTATCGGTACTCATCAGAATACTTCAAGTTTTGTGGCGCCAGCACAATGTCCACGAGGGCCGGATGGCCGAGCTCTCGAAAATCAAATGTAAGTGCCGGAGCGATTTGCCTCCATGGGGTGTACACCCCATAGAGGATGATTAGAACACCGTCTAGATTAGAGTTGCTACTCAACAAACCAAAGAAAGACTCGAACTTATGACCGAAAATAACGCGGTGGTCGCGATCTACAAATCGCACGGTGAGGCCGAAGCTGCCATCAAGGAACTCCAATCATCGGGATTTAACCTGAAACAACTCTCCATTGTCGGTCGGGACTACGAAACGGACGAGAACGTCGTGGGGTATTATAACACCGGCGATCGCATGAAATACTGGGGCGGCCTTGGCGCATTTTGGGGCTGGATCTGGGGTTTGTTGTTTGGCTCTGCGTTGTTTCTCATCCCGGGCGTTGGCCCCTTGGTGGCTGCTGGGCCCATTGTGGGCTGGATCGTTGGTGCGCTCGAAGGTGCAGTGGTGGTGGGTGGGTTGAGTGCCCTCGGGGCCGGTCTCTATGGTGTTGGCATTCCGAAAAACAGCATTTTGAAGTACGAAACCGAGGTTAAGAACGGAAAGTACGTGTTGATCGCGCACGGCACGGCTCAGGAAGCAGAACGCGCGCGAGAAATTATCAGCGGCAGCAATCCCGAATCGCATTGGGATCATGCACTTTCACCCAAAGGCAGTTAAACCTACCCAAATCCCGCAAGTGTCATGCGCGTGGTGGGCATCGTCGCCTGCCGCGCGGACGTGATCTGGATCCGAAGTAACCGCCATGCCTGATCTCCCGTCCGTTTTTCCACTCACACCGAAAGTCATTGGCATTGCCGCCGATCATGGTGGCTTCGAGCTAAAACAATTCTTGGTCGATAGATTACGCGAGGACGGCTACCAGTTTATGGATTTCGGGGACGGGCAGCCTAGGCCGGAGGATGATTATCCCGATTACGTGGTGCCCTTGGCGCGTGCTGTTTCCGGCGGAAAAGTGGAACGCGGCGTCGCCATCTGCGGAAGCGGGGTCGGGGCTTCAGTTGCAGCGAATAAAATTCCCGGAGTTCGCGCCTGTCTGATTCACGAAAGCTTTTCAGCCCACCAAGGCGTCGAAGACGACGATCTGAACATGATCTGCTTTGGAGGACTGGTCGTCGGACATGCTCTCGCATGGGAGTTACTTCAAACCTTTCTGGCGGCTCGATTCAGTGGCGCAGAGCGTCACCGTCGCCGTCTGGCCAAAATTGCGGCTTTGCAAAGCAGTACGCCCTCACAATTATGATCGAAACACCTCCCGATTTTAATCTTCATATCCGTCTTCCTGCTAAAATCGAAGGAATCGACCAACTAACCGAACTGGCCCTTGATCTGCGTTCATCGTGGAATCATGGGGGCGACAACCTGTGGCGTCAGCTTGACGCCACCCTTTGGGACCTCACCCAGAATCCCTGGGTCGTATTGCAGACTGTCTCAAGAGATCGTCTTGAGCAGAAGCTGGGAGATCCAGCTTTTCAAAACAAAATCGACGAGCTCCTTAAAGCCAAGCACGACGCGGAAGATACGCCCGCCTGGTTCCAGAACAATCATCCCGATTGTCCGCTCAATTGCGTTGCCTATTTCAGCATGGAATTCATGCTGAGCGAAGCTCTCCCGATTTATTCAGGTGGTCTCGGCAACGTGGCAGGCGATCAGCTCAAAGCAGCCAGCGACCTAAACGTGCCCGTTGTCGGCGTCGGGTTGCTCTATCAGCAAGGCTACTTTCGCCAGGTCATCGATAAAGACGGTGCGCAACAAGCACTTTACCCTTACAACGACCCTGGGCAATTACCGATAAAGCCGTTAAGGCACCCGAACGGCGAGTGGCTGCGACTCGAGATCGCCCTTCCGGGCTACTCGGTCTGGTTACGCGCATGGGAAGTCCAGGTTGGCCGCAGGAAGCTTTACCTTTTGGACAGCAATGATGCGGCGAACTATCCCGCGCATCGCGGGATTACCAGTGAGCTGTACGGCGGCGGTCCAGAGTTGCGTCTCAAGCAGGAACTTTTGCTAGGGATTGGAGGCTGGCGCTTGCTTCGAGCTCTCGGCATCCAACCGGAAGTCTGCCACCTGAATGAGGGGCATGCAGCCTTTGCGATCTTGGAACGAGCTCGCAATTTTATGGAGGATTTCGACCAGCCCTTTGAAGTCGCGCTGACCGCGACTCGGGCAGGAAACCTTTTCACAACGCACACCGCTGTGGCTGCTGGCTTCGATCGATTCGATCCGGCTTTGATTGAGCAATACCTAGGTCTTTACGCCAAGAAACATTTAGGGATTTCTCTGCGCGATCTTATGGCTCTTGGCCGGCAGAATCCAAACGACTCGAAGGAGAGTTTTAACATGGCCTATCTGGCTGTCCGTGGCAGCGGTGCGGTAAATGGCGTCAGTCGGCTGCATGGTCAAGTTAGTCGTCAGTTGTTTGAGCCGCTTTTTCCGCGGTGGCCGGAGGACGAGGTGCCGATCAGTCACGTGACAAACGGAGTCCATATGCCGACTTGGGATTCGGCGGCCGCCGATACTCTTTGGACCAAGGCTTGTGGAAAGGACCGCTGGTTGGGCACCAAAGATACCCTCGAACATGACATTCGCGCCGTATCCGATGCCACGCTTTGGCAGTTCCGACTTGAGGCGAATCAGTCTCTCGTTGAATACGCCCGAGACCGTCTAGGACGGCATTATGCGGCCGCGGGAGCGCCCATCGAAACCGTGGAGCAGGCGCGGCATCTCTTCAACCCAAATGTGCTTACGCTTGGTTTCGCGCGTCGTTTCGCCACTTATAAAAGGCCCAATCTTCTCCTGGAAGACCCTGATCGGCTTCTTCGGCTACTCTCCAATCCCCAGCGACCTGTGCAATTGATCCTTGCGGGCAAGGCTCATCCGGCGGACGTGGCCGGACAAGCCCTGATCCAAAAATGGATTCAATTCATTCGCCAGCCGGCAGTCCGTCCGCACGCGATTTTTCTGAGCGATTATGACATGAACTTGACTGAGCGTTTGGTACAGGGCGTGGACGTCTGGATCAACACACCCCGTCGACCTTGGGAGGCCTGTGGAACAAGCGGGATGAAGGTTTTGGTCAATGGTGGCATTAATCTTTCGGAGTTGGATGGTTGGTGGGCGGAAGCCTTTTTTCCAGACCTTGGGTGGGCATTAGGTGATGGGAAGGAACATGGGAACGACCCCGGCTGGGACCGTGCCGAAGCCGAAAGGCTTTATGATGTGCTCGAAAACGATGTCATTCCTGAGTTCTACGACCGTAATGATCAGGGCATTCCAACGGCCTGGGTGGACCGGATGCGGGAAAGCATGGCCCGGCTAACGCCCCACTTCTCAGCAGAACGAACGGTGCGCGAATATACCGAGCACTACTATCTGCCCGGTGCCACCGCGTATAACTTACGAAAAGCTGATAAAGGCAAAATGGGCAAGCAGATGGTCGATTGGCGGCGAAATTCACAGCAGAAATGGCAATCCATCCATTTCGGTGAAGTTAAAGTTGAAACCCGGAACGGGCAGCATTTATTCGAGGCGCAAGTTTATCTCAATGATCTCGACCCAGCGGCGGTGCGCGTCGAGTTGTTTGCGAACGGTGATAAGGATGGCAATCCCGTGCGACTGGAGATGAAGCGCATACGCGAACTTGCTGGAGCCACAGGCCTCTACCTTTACAACGGATCTGCTCCTGGAGATCGCCCTGTATCTGATTATACCGCTCGTCTCATCCCTTACTGCGACGGAATTTCCGTGCCCTTGGAAGACGAACGAATCGTTTGGCAGAGATGAGGCAGTGGTAGGGTTTGACCCCATAGCGCCACGATCATCAACTGAACTATCTTCTCCCCTCGCAGACACCAGGTTCGTTCCGAGTCATTTATCACGGGGTGAAACCAAAATCGTTTGCGGCAAAAAATACGGAGAAATTTAAAATGAGACAAAACAGCATGTTCGGAACCTTAGTCTTCATCGTTATTCTCGGCCTTGGCGCCGCCATCGCCTACGCGGTGAATGGGATTGCTGGTAATTTCGCCGGCGTCGCCGTCGCCGTCGTTGCCTTTGTTGTGGCGGGCGTCGCTTCTGCCGCGATTCGGGTGGCCGATCAGTGGGATAGGGCAGTCATTTTGCGCCTAGGACAATTCCATGCCCTTAAGGGGCCGGGGTTGTTTTTCCTGATCCCGGTGGTCGATACAATTCCTTATTGGATCGATACCCGTGTCATCACGACAGGCTTTAAGGCCGAAAAGACCTTGACGAAGGACACCGTGCCGGTGGATGTGGACGCCGTCCTGTTTTGGAAGGTTGTCGACCCCAAAAGAGCAGCTTTGGACGTCGCAGACTATCAAAGCGCAATCGGTTGGGCCTCCCAAACCGCTCTGCGCGATGTCATCGGCAAGACCATGCTCGGAGATATGCTCGAGGGACGGGACAAAATCAGCAAGCTGCTACGGACGATCATCGATGAACGCACCGAACCCTGGGGCATAAATGTCATTTCCGTCGAAGTGAAGGACGTCTTGATTCCATCAGGTTTGGAGGACGCGATGTCGATGCAGGCCCAGGCAGAAAGAGAGCGCCAGGCCCGCGTCATTCTCGGCGATGCCGAGCGACAGATCGCGGAGAAATTCGAGGAAGCGGGCAAACATTACGAACACAATCCGATTGCCTTCCACTTGCGCGCTATGAACATGCTCTATGAGGGTTTGAAGCAGAATTCCACCATCGTCATTGTTCCCAGCACCGCCGTGGAAAGCATGCAGCTTGGCGGGCTTGCCGGGATGACAGCGCTGACCATGGGCTTGGGCCAGGAAAAAGCCAATGGCGTTTTGCCGACAGACCTCCCGCCGCGTACGAATGCAATTCCCGCCGACACGGACGGACATCACGACGGCGGACTTAAGCTGCCAGCGTGATCAGCTAGGAGCAGCAACTTGGCGCCCATTAGTAAACTGGCAGAGGCCTCGTCGGTTCGGCCAGGTGTCCCGTTACCCATGGGAACTTATGAATCTGAGGGAGGAGTTAACTTCTCCTTCTTCAGCCGTCATGCGACCCGCGTTCAATTGGAGTTCTTTGATCATCCCCAAGATACAAAGGCCACTCGGATCGTAGGTCTTGACCCCGCTTGCAACCACACCGGTGACATGTGGCACATCTGGGTTCAAGGGATCGAGTCTGGCCAACTCTATGGATACAGGGTCGATGGACCTTACCAACCAACGGAAGGGCATCGCTTCAACCATCACAAGTTGCTTCTCGATCCTTTCGCCACCGCCATCTCGCGACTTCCTAACTGGAATTTTGATGGGGCCCACGGTTTCGACCTTTTGGCCCCAAAACAAGACGCGGTTTGCTCTCCGGTGGACGATGCCGGCAGCATGCCGAAAAGCGTATTTACCGATAACTCCTTCGATTGGCAAAATGACCAACCTCTTAAACACGAATGGTCCAAGACTGTCATTTATGAAACTCACGTCCGTGGTTTCACAATGCATGCCAGTTCCGGCGCGCAGCATCCCGGCACCTATCGGGGACTAATCGAGAAAATACCTTACCTTCAAGACCTGGGCGTGACGGCCGTCGAGCTGATGCCGGTACAGGAGTTCAATGAAAATCAAATCACCGCCGTTCACCCGCAAACAGGAGTAACACTGCGAAATTACTGGGGCTACGATCCGGTAGCCTTCTTCGCCCCGAAGGCCTCTTACAGCAGCGACACGGGACTAGGGCGGCAGAAAATAGAGTTTAAGGAGATGGTGAAGGCGCTCCACGGGAGAGGAATAGAAGTGATTCTCGATGTCGTCTTCAATCACACGGCAGAGGGCAACGAACTCGGGCCGACTCTTTGCTTTCGTGGGATGGATAACGTGATTTTCTACACGCTCGAGGGAGACAAGCGCTATTACAAGGACTTCACCGGAACCGGTAATACGATAAATGCCAACCATCCGGTGGTCCGCGACTATATCCTAACCGCGCTCCGCTATTGGGTAATCGAGATGCACGTCGATGGATTCCGGTTTGATCTCGCATCGGTTCTTGGTCGGGATGGCTACGGCAATCTGTTAACCAATCCTCCTCTCCTGGCCCGGATCGCAGAAGATCCGATTTTGAGAGATGTGAAACTTATTGCTGAGGCGTGGGACGTCGCTGGTGCTTACCAGGTTGGAAACTTTTCTGAAAAGCGTTGGGCCGAGTGGAATGGGCAATACCGCGATGACATCCGACGTTTTTGGCGGGGGGAAGCCGGGATGCTCGGTCGATTCGCCAGCCGCATCTGCGGCAGCGCAGACATTTATGCCAAGTCAGGCAAAGGC
>Ga0302315_10003728_pt1 | contig 13623 bp, 11 predicted proteins | sample III_Palsa_N3_1_FD_200532 | JGI IMG/M metagenome (GOLD analysis project Ga0302315, IMG submission 200532) | Peat permafrost microbial communities from Stordalen Mire near Abisko, Sweden - III_Palsa_N3_1 | ecosystem: Environmental > Terrestrial > Soil > Palsa > Peat permafrost | place: Sweden... | reverse complement strand
CGGGGTTGGCGAAGAATTTTTTGTGGAGGGAGCGGAGGGCTTCGTCTACGTCTTCTTCGTTGACCATGAAGCTCATGTTGATTTCGCTGGCGCCCTGCGAGATCATGCGGACGTTGACGTGGGAGATGGAGGAGAAGACCTGGCCGGAGATCCCGGATTGGCCGCGAATGTCTTCGCCCACCAGGCAGATGAGAGCCTTGTTGCCTTCGTACTTTACGTCGGCGATCTGGCCGAGGTCGGCGCAGATGGCGGGGAGGGCTTCTTTGGAGTCGACGGTTACCGAGACGGAGATCTCGGAGGTGGAGACCATGTCGATGGCGCAGCCGTGCTTGTCGAAGATCGCGAAGACGGCGGCGAGGAAGCCGTGGGCGAGGAGCATGCGGCTGGCGACGATGTCGATGATGGTGAGTTTCTTTTTGGCCGCGATGGACTTGAAGGGGCTGGCGCAGGGTGGAGGTGTGGCGGTAATCTTCGTGCCTTCGTTGTCGGCGTTGCGGGAGTTGAGTACGAAGACGGGGATGTTCTTCTGGACTGCCGGGAGGATGGTCGCGGGGTGGAGAACTTTGGCGCCGAAGTAGGCTAGCTCGGCGGCTTCTTCGAAGGAGATGGTCTTGACGCGCAGGGCTTCGGGGACGATGCGCGGGTCGGTGGTCATGATGCCGTTGACGTCGGTCCAGATCTCGATAGCGCCGGCGTGGAGAGCGCCGCCGACGATGGCGGCGGTGTAGTCGGAACCGCCGCGGCCGAGGGTTGTCGTAATTCCGTTGCAGGAGCCGATGAAGCCGCCCATGACGGGGACGCGGCCGAGATCGATGAGGGGAAGGACTTGCTCGGTGAGCGCGGCTTCGATGGCGGGCTCTTTGGGCGCGGCCTTGCCGTAGTGGTTGTCGGTCAGGATGACGGTGCGGGCGTCGACGTGGGTGCTCGGGATGGATTGCTGCGCGAAGGCCGCGGTGCAGAGGACGGAGGAGAGGCGTTCGCCAAAGCTGACGACGTTGTCTGAGGTGCGCGGCGTAAGCTCGCCTACGGCGGAGATGCCGCGGAGGAGGTCATCGAGAGTGTCGAAGTCGTGATGGATGTTGAGTTGGAGGGACGTGAGGCGGTCGCTGTCTTTGACGAGCTCGGCGGTGGTGTTGAGATGGCGGGTGCGCAGGGCGTCGGAGATTTTGAGGGCTTCTTCGCGGTCGTTGCGGCCGGCCGCTGCTGCGGCGGCGAGCAGGGTGTCGGTGACTTTCGACATTGCGGAGACGACGACGATAGGGTTGAGATTTTTGCGCAGGCGCGAGGCGACGATGGACGCGGTGCGAAGGATCGCGGTGGCGTCTTCGACGGAGGTGCCACCGAACTTCATGACGACAACGTTGGCGCGGGGTGTGCTCATGCGGGCACCAGGCTATCGGCGGACTTGGTGCCAGAGGCGATGGGTGGGAAAGCGCGGAAGTCGAACTTACCCATGACGGCGAGGATTTCCGCGTTGAGGATGGCGGCGCCGGCGGCTCCGCGAATGGTGTTGTGGGAGAGCAGGGTGAACTTCCAGTCGAAGAGGGAGCAGGGGCGAAGGCGGCCGACGGTGGCGGCCATGCCGTTGCCGCGCATGAGGTCGAGGCGGGGCTGGGGGCGAGTGTCTTCGGGCGCGTACTCGACGGGGTAGAGTGGCGCGGAGGGGAGATGGAGGCCGTCGAGGCCGCGGCCGTGGAGGGGCTGGAAGTCAGCCCAGGCGGCGAGGATTTGTTCGTGGGTGGCGGCCTTGCGGAGCTTGATGCTGACGCACTCGGTGTGGCCGTCGACTACGGCGACGCGGTTGCAGTGCGCGGAGAGAGTGAGGGGCGCGGGCTGGAAGCCGGAGGCGGAAGCGGTGCCGAGGAGCTTGGCTACTTCTTCCTGGAGCTTCTCTTCTTCGTTCTTGATGTAGGGGATGACGTTGCCAAGGATATCGAGGGAAGCTACGCCGGGATAGCCGGCCCCGGAGACGGCTTGCAGGGTGGAGACAAAGAGTTTGTCGATGCCGAAGCGAGCTTCGAGGGGAGCGAGGGGAAGCACCAGGCCAATCGCACAGCAGTTGGGGTTGGTGACAATGTAGCCGCCCGATCGCTTGCGGGTGGGTTGCTGCTCGATGAAGGCGAGGTGGTCGGCGTTGACCTCGGGGACGACGAGGGGGACGTCAGGGGCCATGCGGAAGGCGGAGGAGTTGGAGATGACGGCGCAGCCGGCCGCGGCGAAGAGGGGCTCGAGTTCGCGGGCGATGGGGGCGTCGACGGACGAGAAGATGATGCGGGGGAGCTCGCTGGCGGAGGCCTCGGGGGTGTTGGGCTGGAGGACCATCTGGGCGATGCGCGCAGGGAGGGGCGTGTCCAGGCGCCACGCGCAGGCTTCGGCATAGGTCTTGCCCGCGCTGCGGTCGCTGGCGGCGAGCCAGGTAATGTTGAACCACGGGTGGTTTTCGAGAAGCTGGATGAACCGCTGACCTACCATGCCGGTTGCGCCAAGAATGCCTACGTTACGCCGTTCCATATGCGTCTAGGATATCGCAGGCGTGGGCATTCCGAGGCTATGAAAAGGATGAGTGCCTGGGGCGTGAACGAAAAGCAGCGCAGCGGGATTCCGCTGCGCTGCTGAGGTGGCAAGGGCTTAGTCGACGTAGGTGGCGCGGCGACGGGAGTAGACGCGGGAACCGCCGCCACCCCAGGCGCAGAGCAGGGCGATGACGTGGATGAGGAACCAGAGGCCGATGCCTTGATCGCTGTAGATCCAGAACAGGATCAAGAGGCGGGGGATGAGCAGAGCGACGATGACGGGGATTAGGCCGACGACGGGCGGGATGTACTGCGTCATGCTGTGCTGGAACCACGCGACGACGATGCAGATGCGCGGGAGGAAGAGGGAGAGAACGAGAAACCAGAGGGGAATGGTGTGGGTAGCTAAGTCGAGATGGACGTTCATTCGTGCTGGCTCCTGGCGTGGGCTTTACGCTGATTGAGTTGGTTGCTCGTTGCGTAGTGAAACGATACTCCGGTTTGGATGCTATTTGGCGCTGAAAGTGAAGCTTGCCTGGGTAGCCGATTTTGCGGGGACCGTGATCTGGACATCCTGCTCGCCGAGTTTCTCGTGGACGGCAGCGAGCGTGTAGGTGCCGGGAGGGACACCGGTGATGGTGAATTTGCCGTCGACGCCGGAGATCGCGAACCAGGGGTTGGGGGCGACGTTGATAAACGCGCTCATCCATGGGTGGTTGTTGCAGCGGACGGGGAGCATGACCTCGGGTGTGGAGAAGGTTTGGGTGCGTGGAGCGCTGCCGGCGGGCTGAGAGATGTCCATGGCGGAGTTGCTGGTGGAGGTGTTGGCGGACTGGTCGGGCATGATGTGGATGTTGTGCACGGTGGGATCGGAGTTCGTGAAGGTGACGTACCCGCCTTGCTGAATGGCGATGACGTGCGGGGAGAAGCGGCAACCCTTCTGGTTGAGGCGGATGGCGGTAGCGGTGGGGATGGCGGCGTAATTGGGTGCCCCGGACTTGATATAGACGTAGACGTTGGCGAGCAGCTGGTCGGTGACAACGATCTGTTCGGTGAGATAGGGCAGCTTGCAGGCTGGATCGGCTGACATGTCGATGGGGATGCGCGCCGGGGGATTGCCATCGAAGCGGACGACGCCCGAGATGGTGCCGGCGGTGGCGAGGTTGACCGGCGGGGCGACGGTCAGTGCGGGTGTGGCGGCGGTGGTTGAGGCGGTGGGCGAAGGACCGGCGGGAACAGGAGCTTGCTTGCAGCCGCCGAGAGCGAGTGCCGAGAGCAGGATGAAAGTTGGGGTGCGGAGAGTCACGATGTTCCTTTGGATGCTTGTGGTGGGAGAAGCTGATCCTCGCGGCGCTACGGATGACGGTTCGACAAGGAAGCAACGATGCTGCTGGTGCGGAGAGCGGCTGGTTAGCGGGGGTTGGGGCGTTTGCTGCGGGAGTCTTTGCCGCTGAGCAGGCCTTCGAGTTCGATCTTGAATTCGTTGACGTCCTTGAAGTCGCGGTAGACGCTGGCGAAGCGGATGTAGGCGACGGTGTCGATGTCTTTGAGGCGGTGCATGATGAGCTCGCCGATGGAAGACGTCGAGCGCTCGCGTTCGGGACTGTCGATGACGAAGGATTCTACGGCGTCGACGATCTCCTGCATCTGCGTGACGGAGACTTTGCGCTTCTGGCAGGAGTGGAGCAGGCCAGTGAGGACTTTCTGGCGATCGAAGTTTTCGCGGCGGCCATCTTTCTTGACGACCATGTAGGGGATTTCGTCGAGGCGCTCGTAGGTGGTGAAGCGCTTGTTGCAGCGTTCGCACTCGCGTCGGCGGCGGATGGAGTCGGCTTCCTTGCTCTCGCGGCTATCGATGACCTTGTCTTCGGTGAAGCCACAGTACGGACATTTCATAAGCTTCGATTTTAGTCCTGCGCGGACGGCGGGAGTAAGACAACGGTCGAGGTTAGGGAGCAGGGGCGGTGGCGGCTTCGCGGAGGGAGATGCCTTCGAAGTGTGCTGCAATAAAGCCGCCGGGGATGATGGCGAGGTTCGCAACGAACAGGAGGACGACGCCACAGGCGGTGGCGGTCTCAAGGGGGACGTTGAAGAAGCCGTGCAGTGCGGCGGCGAGGACAGCGATCTGGGTGAACCAACCGAGGATGGGGAGTTGGATCAGTGAGCCGCCCAAGCCGGTGGCGAGCAGGAGCATGGTGCCGGCGAAGCTGAGGTTTGCCAGTGACGGGGTGGCGCGGAAAGCGTGGACGGCCTCAAGGTACATGAACGCGATGAGTAGCCACATGCCGACGGAGATGGCGAGCGCGGAGAAGAATTCTCCGAAGGTGGAGACGATGCGGAGGCCCTGGCTGAACTCGAGAATGCGGGCAGAGGCGGCTTGTGAGAAGGTCTCTGACATTGGGCGAAGCAGGCTGGCTACGATGCGGGCGACGTAGTTGCCGGCGAATCTCAGGGAGAGGGCAAAGATGGCGAGGAAGAGCGTTGCGGCGAGAGAGAGGAGTCCAGCGCGAGCGAAGGCTTCGTGGTGCGGCATGTTGCGCGGGGCGAAAGCCAGGGTGACAGAGAAGATGATGGCGGCGGAGGCAAGGTCAAAGGCGCGCTCGATGGAGTAGACGGCGAGCTGAGTGGCGACGGGGGTCTTGAGACGTCGGGCGATGAGGTAGGGGCGACCGAGGTCGGCGAAGCGGCCGAAGAGGGCGACGATGGTGAAGCCGATGAACTGGGAGGGGACCATTTGCAGCGTGGTGGTCTTATGCAGCGGTTTGAGCAGCACGGCCCAGCGCCAGGCGCGCAGAACGTAACCGAGATAGGTGCAGGCGAAGGAGATGAGGATGAGCGTGGGGGAGACGGAACGAAGCTGGTGGCCTAGCGATTTCCAGTCGAAGGAGGCATGGCCGCGGGCGAGCCACAAGATGAGCACGAGGAGAACCAGCACGACGGGAATCATGGTGCGGGCGGTGAATAGACCCTTTTTCGCGGAAGACTGGGACAGGATGCTGGAGACGTCAGGGGTCGGCATCAGTGGGCGTCGAGGGACGCTACGGCCAGGGCGGCGGTGGGGGAATGGGCGCGCTCTGTCGCTCGATGTTCAAGGGCGAGCTTACGGCGTTTGAACTCATTCATGACGCGAACGACGTAGGCGCGGGTTTCGGCGTAGGGAGGGATGCCGTGGTAGCGGTCGACGGCTGCGGGGCCGGCGTTGTAGGCGGCGAGCGCGAGGGCGAGACCGTGCGTGTCGTTGTGGGGGGTCGTAGCGTTCGAGGAGCTGGTCGAGGTAGGTGGTGCCGCCGGCGATGTTCTGGTCGGGACGGAAGGCGTCGTTGACGCCGAGCTGATGGGCGGTGCCGGGCATGAGCTGCATAAGGCCGCGGGCTCCGGTGCGGGAGACTGCGTTGGCGCGGCCACCGCTTTCGGCACGGATGACGCTGGCGAGGAGATCGGCATCGATGTGGTGCTGGGCGCCGGCGGCGGTGATGAGGTCGGGAACGTTGACGGTGGAGACTGCGGCTAAGGCGGGCGCTGGGGACTGGGGAGGGTCGGGAAGGGTTTCGATGGTGGCGATGGACTCGCGGGAGAGATCGATGAAGTCGAGAGCCTGGGTTCCGGGGACCTGGGCTGTAAGGAACAGGCGAACGTGGGAGTCGTCGAGGGGTTCGTAGCGCGCGCAGTCGTAGGCGAAGCCGTTACGGAGCGTGACGCGCTGAAATGCGTCCGCACTTTTGCACAGAAAACCCGCAAGAAGCAAGGTGGAACCTAGAAAGATACGTGTTAGAGGGCGAATCTGCACTGTTTATGAGACTATCATCGCGTTGATCCGGGTAGCAAAGAGATCGTGAGCCTTAGAAGTTTCCACCTGAACTGCCGATGTTGTGCGTGCTGGTCTTCTCAATTGACTTTCAGGAGTGAATCGCTATGCGTTGCCCGACCTGCCAAAAGGGCCGTATGTTTCGGTCGAAGCAGACGAGCTTTGAAAGGCTGTTGTACAGCCGACTTGGACTGTATCCATGGCGCTGTGCTGCGTGCATGAATCGCAAGATGTTGCGAGCCCGCGAGGAGCAGCAGAGCAAGCCCTCGCCGATCTGGACTGGCTGAGGTTCGAGTGGGTCCTGCGAGCAGGTGACGTGGGTTAGACCGGAACCTGGCTCAGGACGGACTCGATAGCAACGGCGACACCGTCCTCATCATTTGAGGGGACGACAGTCCATCCGCTGGCGGAGGCGAGAACCTTTAGATCGTCGGGTGCGTTGGACATGAGGGCGGCGTGGCCCGCGAGGCGAAGCATGGCGACGTCGTTCCAGTTGTCGCCGATGGCGAGAATGTCGGCTGAGGTGAAGCCGCGAAGGTGAGTGAGGTGCTTGAGGGCAGAGGCCTTGGAGCAGCCAGCGGGAAGAATATCCAAGAGGGTAAGATCGGTTTCGGGGTAGGTGGTGCGGTGGAGCGCGACCTCGGCGTTGGGGGAATCCGGGGCGCCGACCGGGGTTACAAGAGGGTGCTGGTTTAGCAGGTCTTCTGCCTCGCGCATGCGATCGATGGGACCGCAGAGCATCATTTGAATGGGCGGAGTGGCACCGGGTTGGAGGGCTTCTTCGATCGGGGAAACCTGGGCGATATAGCGCTCGTTGGCGCGCATCCATCGGCCGATGCTGGTGTGTAGGTCATCGAGGTGCTGGACGATGAGGGCGCCGCGGGAGTCTTCGCCGTCAGGGCCGGTGAGATCGAAGGTGAGGACGAGGGTATTGCGGTAGTCGTCGAGGTGGGAGCAGAGCCAGCGCGCGGTGGAGAGCGGCAGGTGAGTGCAATGGATGAGCTCGGAGCCGATGGTGCGGATGACGGTACCGTTGGAGCTGACGACGGCCGAGGCGTGATGCAGGTTTAGATCGCGCAGGACGTGCATCGCAAAGCTGTGGCGGCGGCCGGTGGAAATGACGATTTCGATTCCGGAAGACTCGGCTAATTTGAGGGCGGCGCGGTTGCGGGGGCTGACCTGGCCGGAAGAGTTGAGGAGCGTTCCGTCGAGGTCGATGGCGATGAGGCGGGGTGGCATGTGCTTCTAGAGTAGCCGAAGGTTACGGGATAGAGGGGCAGGCGTTGGATAGGATGGAAGATATGCCGAAGATTGCTGCTCTTGAATGCTCGCGTTGCCACAACAAGATTTCTGCTGAAGCGCCGCAGACGCTTTGCCCTCTGGATGGTGGGGTGCTGTATGTGCGGTACGACATTGAAGCGTTGAAGAAGACGGCGAGACGCGAGCATGCGGCGGAGTTGGCGGCGGCTTCGAGCAGGAGCCTCGGGATGTGGCGCTATGCGGACGTGCTGCCTGAGGTGGAGGCGGTGTCGCTGGGGGAGGGGTGGACGCCTATGCTGCAGAGTCGTCGGTATAACGGGTTGTTTGTTAAGGAAGAGGGGGCGAATCCTACCGGGACGTTCAAGGCTCGGGGAATGTCGATGGCAGTGTCGATGGCGAAGCAGTATGGCTTGCGTCATTTGGCGACGCCTTCTGCGGGGAATGCTGCGGGAGCACTGGCTGCGTATGCGGCGGCCGCTCAAATGAAGGCGCATATCTTTATGCCGAAGGATGTGCCGTTCGCGAATTATTTGGAGGGTGTGGTGTATGGCGCGGATGTGCGGATGGTGGATGGATTGATATCGGATTGCGCGCGGATGGTGGGTGAGGAGATCAAGCGGCAGAGGGATGCGGGCGTTGGGGCGGATGAGCTTTGGTTTGATATGTCGACGCTGAAGGAGCCGTTCCGCGTGGAGGGTAAGAAGACGATGGGGTATGAGCTAGTGGAGCAGCTGGGGTGGGAGTATCCGGATGCGGTGTTCTATCCGACGGGCGGCGGTGTGGGGCTGATCGGGATGTGGAAGGCGTTTAAAGAGATGGAGCAGTTGGGGTGGGTGACGGGGAAGCGGCCGCGGATGTATGCGCTGCAGGCTGCGGGGTGCGCGCCGGTGGAACGTGCGTTTGACGAGGGGAAGGATGTGAGCGAGTTCTTTCAGGGCGCTGCTACGTTTGCTTCGGGGCTGCGGGTGCCGAAGCCTTATGGAGACAATATTATTTTGGAGATTGTTAGGGAGTCGGGCGGGAAGGTGGTGGCGTCGGATGATGCGGCGATCCTCGCTTCGATTCTGAACTGGGTGAAGGAGGAAGGGATCTTTCTTTCGCCGGAGGGTGCGGCGGCTACGGCGGCGTATGACAAGTTGCTCGCTGGTGGAGAGATTAAGCGCGGGGAGCGGGTGGTGTTGTTCAATACCGGTGCGGGATTGAAGTATGTGGACGTGATCGCCGACGCGATGCACTTGCGGAGGCCGGGTTCGCTGCCGACGTCGCTGCCGGTGGGTGGAATTATTACGCCAGTGTAGTGGGTCGAAGGTTAGACCATCGCGGGGTCTTCGATGGGGTGGTTGGAGCGGGTTGTGAGAGCGATGGCGGCGATGAGGATCATGGCGCCGCCGAGCCAAGCGAGTGGGCCCAGGTGTTCGCTGAGGAGGAAGACGCCGAGCAGCGAGCCGATGAGGGGTTCCATGTTGAGCAGGACTCCTGCTTGTGAGGCGGGGACTTGCGTCATGCCCCAGTTCCAAAGCAGCGTGGTTGTGGCGGTGCAGAGCAGCCCGCTGGCGGCTAGCGCTGCCCAGGCTTTGAGGCTGACTCCGTGGATGGGCGGAGGGCCGTACGCGATCGGGACATAGAGGGCGAGCATTGCTGTGCCGATGGCGATGCCGTAGGCGGTGACGACGATGTGGTTGTGACGCTTCATGAGGCGCTGGTTGAAGAGGATCCAGAAGAGGGCGATGAAGAGGGAGAAGACGACGAGGAGGTCGCCGGCGAGAGATGGTCCGCCGTCAGTGAGATGGTGCGTTCCGCCGAGAGCGATGAGGGCTGCGCCGGTGGTGGAGAGGGTTAGGGCAGACCAGCCTAGCTTGCTGAGGCGTTCCTTGGCGAAGATGGTTGCGCCTACGGCGAGGATTACGGGCATCATGCCGACCATGAGCGCGGCGTGCGAGACGGTGGTGAGCGAGAGGCCTTTGAACTGCAGGATGAACTGCAGGGGAACGCCCATGAAGGAGGCGAGGATGAGCATGCGCCACTCGGCCGCGTTGAAGTTTGGGCGATGCGTGATGAGCAGAGGCGCGAGGCCGATGAGGGCGAAGGCGAAGCGGTAGAAGACCATGGCGCCGACGTTCATCTCGTTGAGGGCGATTTTGCCGAAGTAGAAGCCGCAACCCCAGAAGGAGCTGGCGAGGAAGGCGGCGAGGAAGCCGAAGGTGCGGTGCTTTCCGAGTGTCTCCATACCCCCTACCACCCCCCCCCAAGTCATACTTTCGCTGTAAAGCATTCCATTCAAATGGTTTACAGGCCAAAGTATGGCAGTTTTTTCGTGGACTCTTTACGTAAAGTATTGCGTTGAGACACTTTGATGGGCAAAGTACCCCTCCTTGCGGAGGATGCTGTGGATATTGATTGGGTGGCGCTACTTCAATTGTAGTTGGGTTGATGGGGTAAGTATGCCAAGTCGGTTGGGAAGAAATCGGTAGTGGTGGCGCGGGTTTTGTGAGTTCGGGGGGCGGAAGGGGGGTTGACATCCGGAATTTGGGCTGTTTTTGGGGTTTTTATTTTGTGGTTGCAGGCGGGACGGAGAAGGCAAGAGCAGAAGCAGATTCCTGGAGGGAATGACAGAAAGAAAGGCAAAGGCGAAAAGCGAACGCCCCGGAGCTAGTGGGCTCCGGGGCGTGCGGTTGATGCGATTTGGGAGGTTACCAGACGCGGCAGCTGTCGGCTGGGACCATGGGGGTGCCCTTCTTGCAGCCGAAGGCGGCGGCGAAGCCGGGCTGGTTGACGATGGCTCCGTTGGCGCGGAAGTGGTCGGGGGAGTGTTCGTCGGTGAGGACCTCTGCGCGGACGGCCTCGGGGCGGGAGTTTTCGCACCAGTTCTGGGCGAAGGCGACGTAGAAGCGCTGGGGGCCGGTGTAGCCATCGATTTTCTTATGGATGTCGAGGCCGTCCTTGTTGGCGCGATCAAGATAGGCGAGGTAGGCGAGGACGAGGCCACCGTTGTCGGCCGTGTTCTCGCCGAGGGTGAGCTTGCCGTTGACGTGGACGTCGTCTTTGGAGGTGGCGCCCGGGACGGCTACGAAGTTGCCGTACTGGTTGACGAGGCAACCGGTCCTGGCTTCGAACTTGGTGGTGTCTTCGGCCGTCCACCAGTCTGCAAGGTTGCCCTTGGCATCGAACTTCTTGCCTTCGTCGTCAAAGCCGTGAGTGAGCTCATGGCCGATGACAGCGCCGATGTGACCGTAGTTCACGGCGAGATCGGCCTTGGGGTCATAGAAGGCAGGCTGCAGGATGCCGGCGGGGAAGTTGATGTCGTTCATGCTGGGGTTGTAGTAGGCGTTGACGGTGGGTGGTGTCATACCCCACTCGTTGTGGTCGACGGGCTTGCCGATTTTGTTGAGCTGGCGATCGTTCTCAAAGGCGGTGGCGCGCTGAGTGTTGCCGAGGGCGTCGTCGGCGCTGATGGTGAGTTTGCTGTAGTCGCGCCACTTATCGGGGTAGCCGATTTTGTCGGCGACGGCGTGAAGCTTTTCCTTGGCGCGGATGCGGGTGGCGGGGCTCATCCACTCGAGCGTGTCGATGTCCTTGTCCATGGCGGCTTCGATGTCATGAACCATCTGGAGAGTTTTGGCCTTGCTGTCCCCGGCGAAGTATTGCTGGACGTAGACCTCGCCGAGGGCTTCACCGAGGGCGCCGTCGACGGCGGCGGAGCAGCGCTTCCAGCGCGGGCGCTGGGTGGGTATGCCATAGAGCTGGCGGTTGTAGAAGTCGAAGTTTTCGGCGTCGATGGGTTGGGGCAGCTGAGCGGCGAAGGTGCTGAGGGTTTGGAAGCGGAGGTAGGCGCGGAGGGTGTCCATGTCGGTCGCACGGACGGCAGCGATCATGGCGGGGAAGAATTTGGGGTTGGCGTTGACGAGGGAATCGATGGGGGGAGCGTGAACGGCTGCGAAGAACGGCGCGAAGTCAACGCCGTTGAGGCTTGCTTCGAAGGTGGCGAGGGACTGGGGATGATAGACGGCCTCGGGATCGCGGCGCTCGGTGTTGGTCATGGAGGCTTCGGCGAGTTTGGTTTCGAAGGCGAGGATGTTGGTGGCGTCGCGCTGGGCGTCAGCGGCGGACTCGCCGGCGAGGGTGAGCATTTTGGCGATGTGGACTACGTATTCCGCGCGGATCTGCTTATCCTTGTCGCCGGTGCGGGTGTAGTAGTCGCGCTCGGGGAGGCCCAGACCGCCCTGATCGATGACGGCGACTTGCTTGCTGGAGTCTTTGAAGTCCTGCTCTTCGCCGAAGCCAAGGAAGACGTTGACGTTGTAGCGCTGGAGCTCACCGGCGAGCGAGGCGAGGTCGTTTTTCGAAACGGCGTTAATTTGATCGAGGAGGGGCTGGAGGGGAGCGAGGCCCTTCTGGTTGATGAGGGCGGTGTTCATGCAGGCGGCGTAGTAGTCGCCGATTTTTTGCTGGTTGGGCGTGCGGGCGGGGTCGGGAGCGGCGTACCTGGTGAGGATGCCGTTGAGCTCCTGGGTGTTGACGTTGTAGAGGGTGTAGAACTGGTCGACGGCGGACTGGTCGGAGGGGATGGGATTGGCGGCGGCGAAGTTGCCGCAGGCGTACTTGTAGAAGTCGGTGCAGGGGTCGGCGGCCTTGTTGATGGAGGCGGTGTCGAAGCTGGGCGAGGGGACGTAGTGGGTCGCGGGCGGGGTCGGGGGCGCCTGCGCGGGAGTTTGGGCGTGGGCGAACGGAGCGGCGATCAGGAGGGTGCAGAGGGCGAGGGCGGCGAGTGGGCGGTGCAGAGAGGATGCACGACGCGAGAGGCGGTCAATCATCGGGAAGACTCCGGTTCGGGTTGGGGTGAGGTGGACAGCCTGCGGGCGACGGAGGCTGATGGAGACGCGGGGGCGCGGCCAAAGGATGTCCCTGACAGAGTACTGTACGCGAGGGTGAGGATGGAGGTTCCGGAGAGTTTGGGGGATTGGCGGGAAATGAAAAGCGGGAAAAGCAAAAGGCCAGCGCAGGGCTGGCCTTTTGGGATTGCAGGGAAAAATTTTAGGCGGCTTTGGCCTTGGTGACGACGGCCTTGACGCGGGCGTTGAGGCGGCCCTTGTAGCGGCTGGCGGTGTTTTTGTGCAGGACACCCTTCTGGACGCTCTTGTCGAGGACGGAGACGGTGGAGCGGTAGGTCTCGACGAGGGTTTTCTTGTCGCCGGCGGTGAGGGCCTCGCGCATAAGGCGGAGGGCGCCGCGGAGCTTGGACTTGTTGGCGCGGTTGATGGCGGTCTTGGTGATGGTTTGACGGGCGCGCTTGAGCGAAGATACGTGGTTTGCCATGGTGCGAGACTCTTTTCTTTTCCGGTTGGGAAAGGGGATGCTGGAGGAGGCTGGTGCTGAACCTGAAGCGCAGTGCAGCGGTTCCTCTGCAAGCTTGATTTTACTGGATTTGGGTGCGGGGGGTCAATGAAGGGCAGGGTTGGGAGGCGGCGCGGAGGGGAAGGGTACGAGCTTGGTCACGAATTAGGTTCGCGATTGGTCGGGAATTTACACAGCGTGGCTTGACGCGTGAGGAGGGGGGCGGTTAGGCTCTGGCTCAACATCGATACTCTATTGGCAAACTTCGTTTCAGTTATGGCCAATCCGGTGAAGGTACAGCGTGCGATGGATCGCATGGCGGCTGTACGGAATCCGTGCCGCAACCGGCGGTGTAGAGTCGCTGTCATTCCCCCTGCATCTAAAAACAGAGAGGTCGCGTCAAACCTCTTCTTGCACTCTCCTGACGGAGGTCAGGCTTCCATTTGGTAAAAAAATCCCTGCAGCTTACCCCTGGAATCGAGCCGTTGTATGGCACACGCGACGAGAATCTTCGTTTGATGGAAGATGGGCTGGCAGTCCAGATCGATTTGCGGTCGGACAGTATCCAGTTGATGGGCGAGGCTACAGCGGTTGCCCGGGTAGAGGGAATTTTCGCCGACTTTGAACATCTGCGAAAACTTGGGGTACACCCGCACAACGGCGAATTGAATGCGCTGTTGAAGATGGTCGTGTCGGATCCGGCGGTGACGTTGC
>Ga0302315_10003725_pt1 | contig 13626 bp, 9 predicted proteins | sample III_Palsa_N3_1_FD_200532 | JGI IMG/M metagenome (GOLD analysis project Ga0302315, IMG submission 200532) | Peat permafrost microbial communities from Stordalen Mire near Abisko, Sweden - III_Palsa_N3_1 | ecosystem: Environmental > Terrestrial > Soil > Palsa > Peat permafrost | place: Sweden... | reverse complement strand
TCCATTGTGCCGCTACATGCACAATAATAGAGCAGCCCAGGCTTTCAAGCCTGAGCACAAGTTGTTTTTGCGACCGGTAGGAAATGATCTCGCCGCTCATACCCTTGAGCGGGCCTGCTTTGATAATTATTTTTTCGCCCGGCTGCAAATTCTCTTCTGTTATTTCTAATTCAAACGGGCTGGCCATTAATAGTTTCAATTCTTCTATCTGGCGGTCAGGCATCGACGCTATTTTCCCGGAAAAATATATGAACCGCGCTATGCCTTTCGTCATCAACACCTCAGCCTGTTCGTGCTCGCGGATACGCACAAATAAATACGACTTAATAAAAGGCTCTTCCACCCATTTTTTACGGTCGCTCCAACGCTTGAGTTGCCTGTGCAAAGGGAGATATGCTTCAATACCTTTATTTATTAATGATTGGAAAGCTTTTTTTTCGGCACGTGGATGTGTATAAACAGGGTACCATTTGCCTGTATCTGCGCCTGTATTCGCCATCTTGAAACCTGTTTATCTTTTAAACCATTTCTTTACATGCCACCACTTGCTGGTATTTGAGTCGAGATAGTATCCTGAACTTTCGTACCCCGAATAATCGGAATAATAATAATATCGTGTACCATAATTTTCGCCGGTGAACTTAGTGGTATAATACCTGGAATGTAAAAGATCTTCGGCATAAGCATTTAAAATAATCACCGTGTTATCCAGGTTATATTCCTGCGCTATCCTTTGGGGAACTGTAGCTGCATAAAATTTCGATTTCCCGGAGCGGATAACAAATACATTGATGTCACTCATGCGGATAAGTGGTATTGCGTCGGAAACCAGGCCTATGGGCGCCGTATCAATCATGATAATATCATATTCAGGCTTCAATTTATCAATCAGCTGCCTCATTTTTTGGCTATGTAAAAGCTCAGACGGGTTAGGCGGCACAGGCCCCGAAACGATAAAATCTAAATTCCCCTGGTTTGAATGAAGGATTATTTCGTCACTCTCACATTGATGGGCCAGGTAATTACTTAACCCTTTATCATTGGGCACATTAAAAGTTTTATGCAGCTTTGACCGCCTAAGATCTGCAGCAATCAATATCACTTTTTTGTCGATAAGCGACAGGGTGCTCGACAAGTTGACCGCAACAAATGATTTGCCCTCGCCTGCAACCTCCGATGTGATGCAGATGATTTTATTGGTTTTCTCGGAAGCCAAAAAGCTGAGATTGGTACGCACCGAACGCACAGATTCGGCAAATATTGATTTTGGCTTGCTGAGGGCCAATATTTCTGTATTCTGTCCGTCAACAGCATCAGGAAATTTCCTGATAACGCCAAGTATAGGTATTGATGTAAGGCTTTCTACCGTTTCCTTATCATAAATATAAGGGTTAAGTACCCTGATAAGGATTATTAAACCTAACCCTATCACCAATCCAAATACCAATGCAGTATGATGTATGCCGTTCTCATCCGGCGAAACAGGCCAAAAATTCGGTTGTGCCTGGTTGATGATCGTCGCGCCAGGTAATATTGCCGAACGGCTGATCTGCGCATCCAGCTTTTTTTCTGACAGGAACGAGTAAACCTTATCGTTTATATCAAAATCACGGGTTAAATTGGCCATTTTACGCTCCGTTTCAGGTAAAACAGCAATCTGCTGGTTAACCTGGCTGATCTGCCCGTCAAGATAAGCTATGCTTTTTTCGATTCGTGAACGTGAGGAACTGATATTATTTAAAGCCGCATTTTTAATCTCCAGTATCTGCTGGTTTATATCAAGCATGGGCTTTGAATCAGCGATATATGTTTTGGCAAGTTCTTCTTTTCTTAACAGCAGGTTGTTGAGTGTTGTGATGAGGCTGCTAAGCAGGGGGTCAATAGAACCCTCCAGGTTAAAATTAAGGTTTATATTGTCTTTTTCGCCAATGATTTGTTGCTTGAGCTGATCAATGGCTATTAGCTGAAGCTTTAGCAATGTACGTTGCGAACCAAAGTCCTTTGCACGTGACAGGGCATCCACGGAAGCTGAATTTACATCTATTATTTTTGAATTCTGCTTACTTTGAAGTATCAGGTTTTCCGATCCCCTTACCTGTGTAGCGAGTGTATCCAATTGATTTTGTATGAATTGGATCATTTGCGTAGCCGACTGTGTTTTCTGCTCACGGTCATATTTCAAATATTCAACCATAATAGCATTGAGCACATCCGCAGCAAACTGGGGGTTCGAATCAACTTCCTGTAAGGATATAATATTTGTATTTTTTGCAATTTCCGCAGTGTGCAGGCCGCCGCCAACCCTGCCTAAAAACTCTTCAGGCGCATTAAATTTAAATAAGTACACTACGTCTTTGGGTATATAGCCGGGGTATTTAATGCTAAAAGCAGTAGGGCCAACTACTACCGGGCTGTTGTAGTGATATGATTTTTCAACGTCTTTGCCGCCTATATTGGATGTTATGCTGAAGGTGTTATTATTAACAGGCTTAAAAGTCATGAGGCCATGGTAGAAGTTTGTACTGTCAAACTTTATCAATTGTATATCGAAGGGCTTTTGTGGGTACAGTTCGGTTGTCCGTATACGGCCACTCAGGTAAAAGCTGATACGGTAATCCAGGTCCTTTATAGCATTGAGCAACACCACCGGGCTTTGGATAACAAATGTTTCGCTTTGTACCCTTGACGGGCCTTTATCGCTACTTACAGTTGTTGTAAGGTCGCCTATTTCAGTTTTTTTATCCTCAAGCTTTATTGTGGCCCCTGTGGCATACGTTTTTGGTGTATACCATAAATACACGTAAGCCACTACCATACAAATTGTTATAGATGCTGCTATCCAATACCAGCGGCTAAGCAATATTTTGCCTATTTTAAAATAATCTATTTCCTGGCTTGGTAATTTTCGCTGTATCTTCTCAGTTTCTTCCATTAGCGATGAGCGAGTGTATAAATAACTAAAGCCGTGTTCAGCACAATTAAAATGGGTTGTATCAGGGTTGAAAAGGTTGATATTTTATCACCACGTATAGCATGCCTGTTCTCAGCAATATATATAATATCGCCATTGTGAAGGATAGTTGCAGGATCGGAAATGGAATTGATGTTTCTTAAATCAATTACAGTAACCTGCGGATTATCCGGCCCCCCGCGAATAATCTCCACATTCTTTTCATTTGCCCTATCAGTAAGGCCGCCCGCTGCACCTATCATTTCAACCAACGTAGTTTTGTCTTTTGTGAGCGGGAAATTGCCCTGCTCCCTAATTTCGCCCAAAATGGTTACCTTCAGATTTACAATCTTAACCTCTATGATGGGGTCCTTAAGCAGCGTTTTACGGTATAAATCTTCAATTTGTTTAGTTGCTTCCATACGGGTTAAGCCTACAACAGGCACATGCCCTATTACGGGCAACGCAACTGTTCCGTCTTCTTCAACCTGGTAAGTTTGCCCGCCTCCTGCAGAAGTGCCCCCGCTGTTGTTGCCGCCTGAAGTCGAACCGCCCCCCTCGTCGCCACTGCCACCAACAATGAAGTCTATATTTTGAAGGTTTCGCACCTGTAAAATATCCTGCGGCTGAATTTTGTAGCTTGCCAGGGTTTCCGTGTTTTTTTGCCGGGCAGAATCGATCATACTCTTCTGCTGAAAAAGGATCTGATCCTGTTTATATGAACATGAGGTGATTAGTAGCAGGAAAAAAACAAAATAAACCGGCAAAGAGATACGCATGGAATAACTCGAGTTCTTGGTCATTAGCCAAAAATACATCATTTTATCATATCAGCCGGAGTTTTTTTAACAGTATGTTAATTTTGAATTTATAGCGTGCAGTACCGTATGGCTACCTAACCGGGCATAGGCTACGCAAAAAGATAAGAATTATTTAAAGGGCACAGATGCCCATTTTAATATAATAGTTTTATAAAATTGGCACTGTGGCATTATGCAGATACTTTATAGCCACTATAAGTTTCCCTAAATTCACTTGGGATACAAAATTTCTTGCATTTAAATACCCTGTTGAAATTGGAAATATTATTAAAACCGCAATTATAGGCGATCTCGGCGATCGTATTGGTGGTTTCTATAAGCATCCGCGAAGCATACTCAAGTTTTATCTCATTTAAACTGTCAATAAACGTTTTACCGGTACGCTGTTTTATAAAACGACTGAAGGATGCTTCAGACATGCCGGCTATCCGGGCTACTTCAGCCAGTGTTACCTGCTGATTATAGTTTTTATTCATATATTCAGATACTTTATTCAAGCGCCTGTTATCATAATTCAAATGAACATTTGAAAATCCGGTATCAGACAAGGTCTCCAGATCGGGCACAACAGCAAGGTCATGCAAAATGGAAAGGAGATCAAGCACTGATTGAAACCCATTTTTCACATTTAGCGCTATTATACGGTCTTTTAAAACAGAGGCAATGTGCTGTGGAAACAAAATCCCTTTTTGCGAACGTTCAAGCATATTCTTTACAAGGTCCAATTGCGCCCAGCTTAAAAATTTATCATCGAACAGGTCTTTGTGAAAAAGGATGGTAGTTTCAGTGGCTGTATTTCCATTATAATCATTACTGCTCCAGGTATGGCTTAAGTTTGGCCCTATCAATACCAGCTCAAGGTCGTCAATAATTTGTATGTGCCCTCCAACTATACGTTTCGCTCCGCATGCATTAACAATAAGGTTAAGTTCGTATTCGTCGTGGCAATGGAGCGGAAAATCGAAACGCGGATCATTCTTCGAGGAAACAACAAAACAATCGTCCTGGCTTAACGGCGTATTTTCGCGCATAATACTTTTTTTCATGTTTTTAAGGAATGACTGGTGCCTGTTTATAAATGGGACAAAATCAATTGCCGGGGTAAAGGTATATGGGTGTAAGTATCTGATTGTGGATTAATAGGGATACTAATGTCAACACCGGTTAATTGACATATTTTAGCATTTTATGCAAGAAATGCAGAATAGATATTTTTTAAAAACAGGATTGGGTGGGAGCTACGTTATTTTTCAGATACCATCTTGCCTTCGATGTACGCTGATGGGGAAACGTTAAATTCGGACTTAAACGCCTTTACAAAATATTTTTGGTTTTTGAAACCAACCTTATACCCTACCTGCGAAATGGTTAAATAGCCATTCTCCAACAGTTGAGCAGCACGCTTCAACCTCATATACCGTATAAATTCATTTGGTGTTTTGCCTGTTAAAGCCAAAATCTTTTTATAAAGTGTATAGCGGCTAACGAACATTTCGCTGCTCAATTCTTCAACTGAAAAATTAGGATTGCCGATATTTTCTTCAATCAGGCGCAATGCTTTTTGCAGAAAAGCCTCATCCGGCGACTCTACTTCAACATCGGCAGGCTTAACCTCCACCTGCTTTTGATAAGTTTTCCGCATGTTTTCCTGCTGAGCGAGTATATTTTTGATCTTTGATCGTAGTATATCAAAATTAAAAGGCTTGGTAACATAGTCGCTGGCGCCGGTTTCCAGGCCTTTTAACTGCTGTTCTTCACCGGTTAAGGCTGTTAAAAGAATAACGGGGATATGCGTTGTGCGGCTATCCTTTTTTATCTTTTTACATAATTCAATACCATCCATTTCGGGCATACTAATATCACTAACAACTATATTGGGGTGCGAGGCCAGCGCCTTCTGCCATCCTTCTTTTCCATCCGACGCTTCCACAACCGTAAAAGAACCTTTAAGATTATCCGTAATGTAGAAACGGAAATCTGCATCATCCTCAACAACAAGCACTGTTGCCTTTTTTGCGGTTGTATTTGCGTACCCCGAGGCCGGTTGGGTATCGCTTTGTAAATGAGCATGATCATTACTTGCCGGAATGGAATTGCCTGCCGCAATTACCTTTACCGGAATGCTAACCGTAAATGAACTTCCTTCGCCGATGACGCTTTCCACGCTGATGGTGCCATTGTGCAGCTTAACAAATTCTTTTGTTATTGACAAGCCTATGCCGCTGCCCTGGTTAACCATGGAAGTTGGAATATCGTCCTGGAAGAAAGGATCAAATATACGGCCGATCTTTTCTTTTGAAATTCCTATACCGGTGTCAATTATTCGTATTTGCAAATTAGAAGTGAATGCCTTAACAGGCATGGTTATATCTAATACCACGCTTACATGCCCGCCGGAGGGAGTGAATTTAAAGGCGTTAGAAAGAATGTTGAACAGGATACGTTCTATTTTATCATGATCGAAGCTGCAATATAATTCATTGATACCTGTATCAAAAGTATAGCTGATATTTTTCTTTTCGGCAATATCATTAAATGAATAAGCGACATCCTTTATAAATAAAATGAGTTCGCCTTCTTCCAGGTTCAGTTTTAATTCCTGTGATTCCATTTTTCTGAAATCAAGCAACTGGTTAACCATATTAAGCAGGCGCCGCGCATTACGGTTAGCAAATTCAAGTTGTTGCTTTATCCCGGGCGCACTGGTTTGTTTAATCACCTTATCTATCGGCGCCATAATAAGCGACAGTGGCGTTCTGAACTCATGACTGATATTGGTAAAAAATTTGATCTTCATCAGGTCAAGCTCATGTAAACGCCTGGCTTCCTCCCTCTCCTTTTCCAGTGCAAACTGCAGCTTAAGTTTTTTTATACCCCGCATGCGTATAAGGTACAAGCTGCCTGCAGCTAACATAAAATACAACAGATAGGCTTCAGAAGTCATCCAGAATGGCGGCAGAACATGGATAATCAGTGAAATTTCATTATTCGAAAACCGGTTATTCAGCGTTCTCACCCTGAAAGTATAGTCGCCCGCATCTAAATTGGTGTAGGTAGCTTTTTGCGATGAGTTGTCGGTTGTTATCCAATCATTATCAAACCCGTCCATCTTATACTGCATCCTTATCTTATCATTAAAATAATTTAAACAGGCAAATTCTATTGCTATCCTATTCTCATCATGCTTTAAAATAATGGATCTTACTGTTTGTACAGATTGCGGCAATATCACATGCCCGTTTACCTTTTCGCCCGCTTTTATAAGTTGGTTAAATACATCAAAGTCGGTAAAAACAAGGTTTAAAGCAGTATTATTGATATGAATTTTCAGAGGATCGAATAAGTTGAAACCGCTGCCGCCGCCAAATATCAATTCGCCTTCACGGGTTTTGCATGAGGCATTTTCGGTAAATTCACGCCCCTGTAAGCCGTCTATTTCATTATAATTAATAAAACGCAGGCTCACTTTGTTTAGCGGCCCTGAGACGACAATGTTTGATAACCCGTTTTGGGTGCTTGCCCAAATGTTGTGCGCATTATCCTCCTCCAAATCTATAACGGTATTATCAGGCAGGCCATCACTTTTTTTAAAGTTTTTAAATTTTTGCGTAACCGGGTCAAAAATACTCAGCCCCTCGCGCGTACTGATCCATATAAGTCCCCTGCTATCCTGCAAGATATTGTTGGTGTTATTATTAACCAGGCTGTTGGAATTATTATTGATGTGAATGTAATGGGTAAATTTGTGCTTACCATACGGCAGAACATCTACACCATACGATGTCAATATCCACATATTTTTATTCCTGTCTTTAACTATGGCGGAGATGTAATTGGAATGAATGGAGTTGGGTTCGCCGGCTTTAAAATGTGTAAACTTTTTCGTAGCCGGATCGAGCACATTTAAACCGCCCGCTAAAGTGCCAACCCAAAGTTTATACGCATCATCTTCATATATGGCGTATACCCTGTCATCAGATATGCTGCCCGGATCAGCATTAGTATGCCTGTAATGCGTAAATGTATGCCCGTCAAAGCAATCCAAACCGCCAAAATAGGTACCGATCCATAATTTTTGATTATGGTCCATACACATAGTCACAATAATATTATTGCACAGGCTATTGGCATTTTGGGGATCGTGCAGGTATGTTTTGAAGGTATTTTCCTTACGGTCGAAATAAATCAGGCCGCCACCATTTGTACCGAGCCACAGGTTCCCGCTTTTATCTTCGATGAATTTGTTAATATCGTTAAAGGGAAGACTATGGGGATCGGAAAAGTGATGCGTATAGAGCGGAAATTTGATAATACTTTCGTTGTAATAACTGATGCCCCTTTTGTATGTCCCTATCCAAATGATCCCTGTATTATCTTTATACATGCAAATGGTGCTATTCTGGCCCAGGCTCTTGTTGTCATCTTCCCTGTTAAGCACGAGTTTTACGGTAAAATTAGTTTTATTTACCACATTAATGCCGCCATGGTCGGTAGCTATCCACACCTGGTTTTTAGCATCCTGTATAATATTGTAAACGATATCGTTACTTAAACTGGCAGGCCCTGTACCTTTATCAAAATGCCGGTAAATATTTTTTACCGGATCGAAATAAAAAACCGCCGAGGAGTAGGTTGGTACAAAGGCCCAAAAGCCGTTATCATCATCAATAAAAAGTTTAAACGGCAGGTCAATCAGTGTGTTATTTTTGTTTATAACACCCCACCTGTAAACAACTTTATTTTGACTATCCAGCCGGTCAATAATACCGTTTCTGAAGATGAGGCAAGGATTGTTATTGTTGTCAAAAGCAACATCTGTTATATTATTGGAATAAATACTGGTGCTATCACCCGGAATATGCGCAATGTGGAAAGTTGTTTTTGATACAGGATTGTATTTGTAAATGCCATAAACCGCGTGAATAAACCAAAAATTACCTTTTTTGTCGCTTTTTACAGTCGTAATATTTGCATCTGGAATGTTTATAGATTTTAAATAACCTGCAATATCATGCCCGAAACAATCCTTTACCGGGTCGTAAATATTAAAGCCGTTGCGTGTTTCTACCCACATCTTATTGTCGGGCCCGGCGGCAATACTTGCAATAAAATCATCATTTAATGACGTACTATCAGTTTCGGAATGCTTTAATATTTCAAATTTGGAGCCATCATATTTATTCAGTCCCTGCGATGTACCAAACCACATGAAACCCGTTTTGTCCTTAAAAATACAGGTTACCTGGTTGTTGGATAAGCCGTTGCTGATATCAAGCCTCGAAAATTCAAACCTGTCGTACTGCGCTTTTGAACGGATGCCGCTAAACAATAAAGCAACAAATACAATAAGTGCTGAATAGCGCATAGGAGGAAATAAGTTGACAGAATTATAACTGGTTTACAAATATACAATAGCATGCCAGTAGCATGTAAAAGTAAATTAGTAAAATAACGATTTTGTGGAATAATAAGGGGGTAAATGTCAACCCAATCACCATAATGTACGTGGCCGACCCAGTTTGTTTATCTTCAAAGCGCCTCTGCCATGAGGATGCCATATTTTACCTGGGTGCGCCGACCATTACCTGAATACCTTATTTTCGTTTTTAAAACATCAAAGATGGCTTACCATTACACCACCGAACTGATAGATAATGCGCTCACCTATCCCGATTACCGCAAGCTGATACGCGAGTCGCTGGGGACGCCTGCGGCTGACGCAGCAGCTGAAAAAATGAAGCTATACACAGCCAAAAATGCGACATTGATGGATGAATATGATCAGGCCTACAGCATAACACCCGGTTTACTCGCTGCGGTAACTGCTGCCCCGCTTGCCACATGGCTGGTGATCACCGAGGGCTGGTGCGGCGATGCAGCTTTTAATGTACCCCTGTTTCACGTTCTTGAAAAACTGGTACCCGAAAAAGTCAGGTTACGCGTGGTTTTGCGCGATAGCAACCTGGAGTTGATGGATGCGAACCTTACCGATGGTGGCCGTTCAATTCCCAAACTGATCGTATTAAGTAACGAACTTGTACCGGTAGGTTTTTGGGGGCCGCGCCCGGCAGAACTACAGCAACTCATGAAACAATGGAAAAATGATGGGTTCGAGCTTAAGGAGCTTATCCATAAGGTACATGGCTGGTATGATGCCGATAAGACCCGCAGTTTACAGCAGGAACTGACCCGTATGATCAAACAATATTCCTGACATAAAACAAGTAAGGCCCCTGATGGGCAGGGGCCGTTACTAACCAATTATAAACCTAAATTATGAGAAGACTTGTTATAAATACTTAGTGTAAAAGTAACACTAACATTTATAACTTTTATTATTCATTTTGTTCTTTTACTTCTGAATGACTTAACGGCATTTATCCACCATCTTAAACAGCCATAATATTATTCGGAATTAAACAAACAATCCTTCAACCGATGCAGCAAAAACGCTTTTTCTTTCTTGTATTGATCCTGGGCACACTTACGGCTTTGAGCCCGTTTTCCATTGATATGTACTTGCCGGCTTTCCAGGACATCGCCCGGTCGCTGCGTACCGACACGGCGCATGTGGATAGGTCCCTTTCCAGCTACTTTATCGGCCTGGCCTTCGGCCAGTTATTATATGGGCCGCTGATGGATCGTTTTGGGCGTAAAAAACCTTTATATTTTGGTTTGGGGTTATATATTTTGGCATCGGTAGCCTGTTTATTATCTACATCAGTAGATACCCTTGTCATTGCACGTTTGTTCCAGGCGGTTGGCGGCTGCGCCGCTTCTGTAGCAGCCATTGCTATGGTTCGCGACCTTTTCCCTGTAGAGGATAATGCACGGGTGTTTGCTTTGTTATTTTTAGTGTTGGGCGCCTCACCCCTGCTTGCGCCTACGGCAGGCGGTTACCTAACCGGTGCTTTTGGCTGGCCTTCCGTGTTTATTGTATTACTTATTATTGCCGTGCTGATCTTCGTTGCTGTATTTTTTACATTGCCCGAAAGCTATCAGCCCGATGAGCAGTATTCGCTTAAGCCGGGCCCCATCTTGCGCAACTTCCTGCTGATTATCCGCGATGCGCAGTTTTATACCTACGCGATTGCCGGTTCACTGGCATTTTGCGGGCTGTTTGCTTATGTTGCCGGTTCGCCGCTGGTATTTATGGATGTTTACCACCTCAACAAAATACAGTATAGCTGGCTGTTCGCCGGGCTTTCCGTCGGTTTTATCGGCTTCAACCAGGTTAACAGCCTCTTGCTAAAGAAATACAAAAGCGAGCAGATCGTTCGCACGGCAATTGCAGCGCAGGTGCTGTTCTCGGCTATTTTTATCATTGGCGCTGCTGAAGGCTGGTTCGGACTCGCCGGCACTATTGTCATGATCTTCCTTATACTCTGTTGTATCGGGCTTTGCAATCCAAACACCTCTGCCCTGTCGATGGCACCATTTCCCAGGAACGCGGGCGTTGCTTCGGCACTGCTGGGTACATTGCAACTGGGCCTTGGCGCATTAGCGTCTTTTGCTGTTAGCCTGTTCAGTAGCCACTCGGCCATTCCACTAGCCGCAATTATGGCCGTTACAATCGGTTTATCGCAGTTGGTATTGCTCATAGGCCGCAGAAAAGTCCGGCTTGTTACCAGCAGTTCTACAATAGCGGCCGGGTTACATTAAAGTTTTCATCAAATAAAAACCTCATGGCTTGCAGGGCTAATGACATATTATTGTCATGTAAATTAAATTGTATACAATTTAATTTTATAAAATATATATTTGCCTGTCATTTAAAAACAATGGATTATTTAAAATTAGAAAATCAAGCCTGTTTCCCTGTATACGCATTGTCGAGAGTATTAACAGCGCACTACAAGCCCATTTTAGCGGGCATTGATCTTACCTATCCGCAATACCTGGTAATGCTTGTGCTATGGGAACACCGTGAGTTGTCTGTAAAAGAAATAGGTGAGAAACTACTGCTTGATTCCGGAACATTAACCCCGCTGCTGAAAAAGTTGGAAACCCGCAAACTGGTTACACGCACCAGGAGCAAGGCCGATGAACGGGTGGTAATGATCGGTTTGACAGAATCCGGCACCGCTTTAAGGGCTAAGGCCGTCACAATTCCCGAATCGTTTAAATGCAGCCTGGGGTTATCTGTTGAGGAAATGATATCGCTCCGCGACACGATTAGCATCATACTGGAAAGAACTAAACAATAAATATATAACATAAATAAACAAACGTCATGTCAGTAAAACCAATTTACACAGCAATAGCAACCGCAACAGGCGGCAGAAACGGACACGTAGTATCATCTGATAAAGTGCTCGACCTTGAAGTAAGAATGCCAAAAGAGTTAGGTGGCAGCGGTGGCGCCTATTCCAATCCCGAACAATTATTTGCAGCCGGGTATTCAGCTTGTTTCGACAGCGCATTGAACCACGTGATCAAAAACGAAAAGGCAACAACCGGAACTACTGCCGTACGGGCACATGTGGGTATCGGGTCAAATAATGCGGGGGGCTTTGCCCTTGTAGTTAACCTGGAAGCTAATGTGCCCGATGTTGACCAGGAAACAGCCAATGCCCTTGTTGAAAAGGCCCACCAGGTTTGTCCTTATTCCAATGCCACAAGGGGTAATGTCGAGGTAGCACTTACCATTACTATATTGAGCGCAGAAGCCTTTGCAGCAGCAAATTAACTAAAAACATCAATTCACTAATTTAATACATCACAACAATGAAAACGTTCAAAATGCTATCAATCCTGTTTGTTATGCTAACAGGTACATTCAGTTTTAGTGCACAAGCACAAAACACAAAACCAACCATCATCTTTGTCCACGGCATTTGGGCCGACGGCTCTTGTTTTGCTGCTCAAATAGAAGCGCTGCAAGCAAAAGGTTACCCGGTAGAATCGGTTCAAAATCCGATCACCTCGCTGGCCGACGATGTTGCCGCTACTAAACGGGCTATCGCGAGGGCAAAAGGCAATGTAATATTGGTAGGTCATTCATGGGGCGGGTTTGTTATTACACAAGCTGGTAACGACCCTAAAGTGATCGGCCTGGTATATGTGGCTGCATTCGCACCTGATTTAGGCGAAACCGTACCTACCTTATCAGCAAATGGCCCTGCAGGTACATTGTCTAACTATTTCGAGCCCCAGGATGGCTTTATTTATCTGTCAAAAGCGGGCGTTCAAACAGTTTTTGCACAAGATCTGGCCCCGAAACAACAGGATGTGATCTATGCCACGCAAATTCCGGCCTCACAAACAGTATTTGGTGATAAAAGCGGCGAGCCAGCCTGGAAAACTAAGCCGAGCTGGTTTATAGTAGCCAAAAACGATGGTGCGATTAGCCCCGTGTTGGAACGCTTTATGGCAAAAAGGATAAACGCCAAAACAACTGAAATTGAATCCAGCCACGTTGCCATGATCGCTCGTCCTAAAGAGGTTTTAGCGGTAATTGAAGAAGCTGCTAATACGCTGGCAAAATAAAAACGGTTAATGTATTGGTTAAGTATAAAGGAGGCGATCACTATAGTATGGCCTCCTTTTTTTGCGTCAGCTTCGAAGTACAATAGTGTTAAGCTGCGGAGAAAAATTATTTTTCCAGCTTCAAGGCGTCAACCAACAAGCGGAACGACTTTAGTTTAGCCTGGTGATCATAAATATGGGTTGTTGCCATAATTTCATCTACGCCATTTTCCTGCACAAAACCAGCGAGCTTAGTATGAACGGTTTCCTTGCTGCCGATAAAAGAGTAAGCAAGCATATCCATAAGTGCAGTTTCCTCAAAAGGGCTCCATATATCCTCCATGATCTCTACGGGCGGTTGAAATAATTTCCTTCTGCCCGTGATAA
>Ga0302315_10003723_pt1 | contig 13630 bp, 13 predicted proteins | sample III_Palsa_N3_1_FD_200532 | JGI IMG/M metagenome (GOLD analysis project Ga0302315, IMG submission 200532) | Peat permafrost microbial communities from Stordalen Mire near Abisko, Sweden - III_Palsa_N3_1 | ecosystem: Environmental > Terrestrial > Soil > Palsa > Peat permafrost | place: Sweden... | reverse complement strand
GACCTTGACATTCATCTCGTAAGCCCGTTGCGCGGTCATTAGATTAACCATCTCGCTTATCATGTTGACGTTGGACGTTTCAAGATAACCCTGCGAAATGGTGCCGAACCCGTTTTGACCAGGCTTCCCATAAACCGGCTCACCGGACCGTGCAGACGCCTGGTACAGATTCTGACCGAGCGGGACCAGACCGGACGTATCGGAGAAGTTTGCCATTTCAATACTACCTACCTGTGTCGGGTTACCCTGCCCGTTCGGTTGAACCATGACGGTACCATCGGTATTGATGGTGACGGTCTGCAGTCCGGTGCCAACATGGATAGCCGGTTTCAATACACTGCCATCGGGCGTGGCCAGGAATCCGTCAGCGGTCACTTGCAGACTGCCACCACGCGAATAGGCATGGGTGCCGTCCGCCAACGTCACTTCCAGGAAGCCGTTCCCTTGAATCGCCATATCGGTTGGGCCCGTACTTTGCACCAAGCTCCCCTGGGTAAACATGTTCGAAATCGACGAAATGTTGGTACCGGTCCCATGTGCCTGCCCAGCCAAGCTTGTCACGCCATCCTTGCCCGATTCAGCGGATGTCTGCGCCATTCTGTAGACCATGTCCTCAAAATTCACACGACCGGCCTTGTAGCCGTTCGTATTCAAATTGGCGAGATTGTTGGCAACGGTATCGACGAAAGTTTGTTGGGATTGCATGCCGGTTGCGGCAATATAAAGTGCGTCATTCATAATTTTTCCTAAAAATCCCCAAGTTTCGTGATTGCCTTCTGGAACACATCGTCATAACCCTGAAACACTTTTTGCATGGATTCGAAATGGCGCACCGTCTCCGTGAGATGGATCATCTCCTGCGGCGAACTGACATTCGATGCTTCCAGAAATCCAGCCTTGACTTGGGTCGCAACCGCTTTGTCTGAAAATTTTGCCGCTCCCTGCGCATACAAGCCGTTGCCGAGCGGTTGCAATTGTTGCGGGTTGGTGAACTGCACCAACTTCAATTGTCCGATAGTCTTGCCTGACTGCTGCAGCTTTCCGGTGTTATCGATCGTCATCCCGGTACCGGACACGTGAAGTTCGCCACCCAACCCGGAAACCGGAAATCCTTGGCTATTCGTCACGCGTCCGCTGGTATCGAGGCGCAAATTTCCCTGTCGCGTGTAGGCCACACCACTATCAGTCGTCACCTCAAGAAAGCCGTTGCTCTCAATGGCCAAGTCCATGGGGTTGTTCGTGGCACGCAACGCTCCGATTGTCGGATCAATCACCATCGACGCATCGCTGGCCGCTGTTGTTTCACCATTAGAGATCGCTTCAGCGCTGTCAATGTGCGAATCGAAAGCGCGACTGACCTGAATTTCACGTTTATAAGCAGGCGTGGAGATGTTTGCCAAATTTTGGCTCAATGTATTTAACTGCAACAGATCGTTTTGCATGCTGAGACCAGCAATTGTCAATGCATCCACTTCAGTTTTCCTTTTCTTCCAACGACATCCGATTTTTCTTACACTTCATTGAATTCACCATCTCAAGCCCGACAGCTACAAATTGACCGTTCCAAACGACTTCAAATTGACCGAATTCGGAATTTCCGACAGCGACAGAATGCGCATATGCGGAATGACCCGCTCCGATAACGCACGCATATGCCGTCTTAGGTCAGGCGAGCAAAGCAACACGGGTAACATATTGCCCTTCATCATTCGCTCAGATTGTGCGGCAAGCTTCGACAACAGTTGTTCAGCATATTTCGGCTCGACGACCATGCGCGTCACCGCATCGGCGTTGCGCACGCTTTGCAGCAAAGTTTGCTCAATGGCCGGGTCCAGGGTTAATACATGTAAAGCCGTCATTTCACCAAGCAGCGATTGGCAAATTGCGCCACCCAGTTTCTGACGCACTGCCTCGGTCAGAAATAAAAGATCCTTATTCGTACGGCCCATGTCCGACAACGTCTCAACGATTGCTTCCAGATTACGAATCGAGACTTTTTCTCTGAGCAGGTTTTGCAACACTTTCTGCACGTCGCCGATCGATAAAACAGTCGGTATCAAATCTTCCACTAAACCGGGCTGATTCTGTCGAACCCGTTGTAACAATTTTTCCGTTTCGACGCGCGTCAACAGGGTCGCCGATTGCTGCTTCAATACTTCGCTCAGATGCGTAATGAACACAGTCATCGGATCAACCAGCGTATATCTGGCCTTGCGCGCGTTGTCTTTTTCCGAGTCCTCGATCCAAACGGCGGGCAGACCATAGGTAGGCTCGCGTGTTTCGATTCCTTTAACGGCCTTTGCCTCGGCACCGCCTTGAATGGCAAGCGTCCGATCGATCAAAATCTCACCGCGCCCCGAGGAAACGCCAAACAAGTTGAGCTCATATGCATTAGGCCCCAGTTGTGGCGAATCGCGAAATCGGACCCGAGGCAAAACCATGCCGGAATCGAGCGCATATTGCTTGCGAATAGCGGCAATACGATCGGTGAAAATCGACTGCTCGCCATTGACCAGAGGTGTCAAGTTGGCGCCAACCAAGACTTCGATTGGATCAACCTGCAACATATCGTAGGTATCTTTTTGTTCCGGGACGCTTTTTTCCTCTGTATCCTGCGCAGCTTTTTCCAATTCTTTGGCTGCGCGCTTGCGCACGAAAACCGATACCCCCCCAAAAATCGCCATGATCATCAACACCGGCACCGGAGGAATACCGGGCATGAATAGAATGGCCGCCAATACGGCAATAACCATTAGCAGCGTTTTTGGAAAGGAAGTGATTTGCCGCAATACTTCAAGGCTCAAGTTGCCGTCGGACGCCGAGCGCGTGACGATCAAGCCGGTGCTCACTGCGATCACCAGCGCCGGCAACTGCGTGACGATCCCGTCGCCAACCGTGAGTAGCGTATAGGTTTGCAACGCCTGATCCCAGTGCATGCCCATCTGCATGACGCCAATCACCAGTCCGCCGACAATATTGATCAGCATGATGATGATACCGGCAATCGCATCGCCTTTAACGAACTTGCTGGCGCCATCCATGGCGCCGTAGAACGCGGTTTCTTTTTCCAAGTTTTTACGGCGACGTTTCGCTTCTTCCTGATCGATGAACCCCATATTCAGGTCCGCATCAATACTCATCTGTTGCCCAGGCATGCTATCGAGCGTAAAGCGCGCCGCAACTTCCGACACCCGCTGGGCGCCGTTGGTGACCACTACATATTGCACGACCACCAAGATCAGGAACACGATCAGGCCGATGACATAATTTCCGCCGACCACATAGGAGCCAATTGCCGCAATCACGTGTCCGGCGTCTGCATCACCCAAGATCAACCGCGTGGCGGCGACGTTAAGAGACAGGCGAAACAAGGTTGCAATCAATAGCAAGGAAGGGAATGTCGAAAACTCAACCGGTTTCGGTATGTAAAACGTCAACAACATGATCAACAGCGCAAAGCTGAAGTTGGTCAAGATCAGAAAATCCAACAAGCCTGAAGGAATCGGCGCAAACAAGACCGTCAGGATGCCCATCACCAGGCCGACCATGACCAGGTCGGCGTTGTTGGCGAATATTCTTCTCAAGGCAAACATCAAGCTGCCCCCGCCGCACGCAGACGCATTTGCCGAATGGTGTGAACCCAGACCATGATCTTGGCTAATTGCGGATACAGTTTCTCGGGCACGAAGCCGTCATAATCCACTTCGCGGAACAACACCCGCGCCAGCGTTTTGTTTTGCACAATAGGGATATTGTGGCGGGCTGCCACTTCGCGCATCTTCTGCGCCAAGTCTCCCGCGCCTTTCGCGACCAGCTTGGGTGCCGTGGATTCACCACGTTTATAGGTCAAGGCAACCGCGATGTGAGTCGGGTTCGTGATCAACACGTCCGCAGTCGGGATCTTTTTCATCGCTTTGCTGCGCCGGAGCATTTCCTTGCGGATTTCGCGGATCCGGGCGCGAATTCTCGGATCGCCTTCGCGTTGTTTCGATTCATCGCGTACATCGCGCCGGCTCATGCGCATGCGCTTGGCAAACTCCCACTTCGTATAGCTAAAGTCGATCAGCGCGATCACCAACATGACAAATAGCAATTTAACCAATAGGCCGCCGATCAAGCCCAGCAGAATCTGCCCGTATTCTTTTGGATCCAACGCGGATAACCCGACTAAACCGGGTATCAAGCCTTTGATGGCAAAATAGGTAACGGCACCAAGAACCGTGAGCTTCACGAAGCTTTTAAACGATTCGTAAATCGTGCGCATCGAAAAAATCCGCTTAAATCCCGTCGCGGGACTGATGCGATTGAAATCGGGGCTCAGCGGCTCGGCGCTGAAAATCGGTCCGGTTTGAAAGAGATTGGCAACAATGGCGGCGATCACCACCGCCATAAAAAGTGGCGCAAGTACGTGTAGCATGCCCATGGCAAGGTGACCAATGAGCTCGGAAACCCCGTTGGTGTTCCAATTCAGTCGTCCAACCTGAGACAAGGTCGTCAATTGCAGTCGCACGGACTCTTTGAACGAATCCCATCCAGTCGCAAAGAGTGTCGCCACCATAGCAGCAAGCACCGTCATTGCGGTGAATTCACTACTTTTTGCAACTGTCCCTTTCTTGCGTGCTTCCTCAAGCTTATAAGGTGTAGCAGACTCGCTTAGGTCAAAATCCTGATCTGCCATTTATACCAACACCTGTTCCCAATAAGTAAATATCGATGCATACACGCGTCCCATCGACGAGCCGAGCGTATTAATCGTTAATGCAAACATCACCAGTGCGACCACGATCTTCACGGGGATACTGACCACGAACACATTCATTTGCGGCAAGACCCTTGATATCACGGCAAAACCTGCCTCAACCAGAAACAGACAAATCATGACCGGCGCAATTAAGGCTGTTCCCAGCGAGAACATCAAGCCGAATTGATGAATCACTGCCTCTATCGGCAATGATGTCAACCCCGTCCCAGGAGGAACCTGATGCACGGAAAACATAATTCCTCGCATCAAAGCATGATGCGCATCCATGCCGAAAAACACAGTAACCGCCAACAAATTCAACATTGTCGAGAAGAGCGGAGATTCAGCCGCTGTGACGGGATCGAATACGCTCGCAATCCCGAAACCGCTTTGAATATCGAGAATCTTTCCGGCCACCGAAAATGCACCGAATGCAGTAAACACGCCAAAAGCCAAGGTGCTTCCCAATATAATCTCCGAAAATGAAGCAGAGATTAGCGAAGCGACCGACAGCGGCACGTGAATCGCATTCAAATCAAGCCCTGAGGCAATCACCACGCTCAACGCAAGCGTAAAAAGAACGCGAACGGAAAATACACCGGTCAAATGCGAAAAAATCGGGGTCAATACCAAGAGCGAGCCGATTCGCAGTGACAGCAGATAGACAGCACCCAGCCAGGCGGAATCGATTTCTAGCCCCATTTCCGCCCACCTCTCAGAAGTAGGAAGGAATGCCGCTGATCAAACCAGCGGAAAATGCCACCAGGCGTGTCAACATCCACGGACCGAAGGCAATCAATACGATAACCGCAGTAACAATTTTAGGAATGTGCGTCAGTGACATTTCTTGGACTTGCGTCACTACCTGGACGACGCTGACTATCAACCCGACAAGCAAGGTCGCCGCCAGCAAAGGAGCGGAAATGAGCAGCGCGTTCCACAGAACGTCCGCCAGCAGGTGCATTGCCACATCCGATTTCAAAATTCCCCCTGAACCACTTCATTTTCGGTTGGCAAATCGATTCCTGCTCTAACACAGATATAGGTTTTTTAACAAGCCTATTTTATCGCCAAAGTTTTGGAGGATATAGACATTGAACTACGCTGTCAAACCTTCTTGTGCGCTTATTGCCATAGGGAATTTAATATATAAAAATGATCAGGAAATTAGTATGAAAACTCAAAAAATACCTTGTTTATGGGATAGCTTTTCCTGAGCCTCTATATACAAATAAATTTTGAAATTCAATAGTTAATTGATTCGAATTTTCTATTTCACATTTCTACGCATTGCGCAAAACACAAGCAATGAACGTGACGACACCATTGCTCTATAAGTAAGAATTCAGTTCGGAGTGAACCTGCCATTGGAAATCCGCGTCGGGCGAGAATTGTCACTGCTAGATTCCAAACCACCGGTCAGCAGCACTATCTACACGGCAATGTCTGAATCCGGGTGATGTATCCAATCATTGAGCAAGTGGATGGTTCGCCGCTATTACCTATGCGTGTCGAAAAACGTATTGATCAAACTGCGTGACTAGATTCACCAAAACTCCGGAGTGAGCAAGTTCCCATCGCGGAACGGCTCAACCAATTGAATATGCTGCGTCAGGATGCCTTACGGTTGGGGCGGCTGCAGGCGCTCGCCACCTAGCGTAGGCGTTATTGCAAGAAGCTCTTGCTGATTCCGCCGAGACTAATCTTACCCATATGGGTAAGATTAAACGAGTGGAGCGAAACGTTACTTTTCTGAACATTCTGCGTATCACTAAAGCAGTTCAGTGCAAGCCATCCGACCTGCTTGTTGATGCCGATCTTTAACTTGGTTTAAGTTATAAACCAAATTGCGGTACCCCTAATGAACCGTTATGCGTCAATGTGTCAGGATCATGTGACACGATTGCGCCTTAGCTTTAATATCCCCTAAATTGATGCACTTGGATGAGATTGAGAATAAAACGCGGCAAGCGCCGTAAGTTACTGATTAATAAGAAAATATTTTAACGTATTTAGGCCTCTTAATACCTAGGTCGAGTGTTAGAGCCACTCACGGCCCACCAATGTACAGTGTAAGAGTGAAAATCAAGCCTTGTCGAGTAATCGACCGGGCTTTTTTTTCATCTTTCCCGTCCGGAATCAAATTAAAAACGGGCCTTGGCCGTAATGAAAGAATAGACCAAGCGCTTTATCAACGATTGGAGATTCTGGGATGGCAACGGCGCATGATAGGGTATCGGAAACAGCTCACGGTTTACAACATGTAAACTCGCAAGACTAGCGAAAATAGTGCCCTGCGCATTTTTTGCATCTGAAACCAGGCTTTCCCGGCATTTTTGACGACGCAATCCCGCATCCCGGCGATTTGATAGAATAAGCCTTGAATTGAAATAAATACTTACACTTCTCCTGTATTCCAACGGAACCATCCAAGCGTTTGCTGTGAAATAGGGACGCTTCAAAAAATCGTGACGAAGGGGGAATTACCGGGTCGCGCGATGGATTATTGGCGATGCCTGTCACGTTAGTAGTAACACAATGAGAGCATAGGATGAAATTTTTTCCGAGCCTTCCGAATCTTCCGATCCCTGCTTTGCTGGCGAGCATGCTATTGAGCGCTTGCGCCAGTACCGGTCATGGCGATGCAGGGATGCAATCGTTTCCTGATACCAAGGAAATTGATAACAGTGTCTATGGCAGGGTTGAAGCGATTCAAGTGACCAAAATACCGGGCAGCGACGATATCGGCGTGGGCAGCGTGGTTGGCGGCCTGATTGGCGGTTTGATTGCCAATCAGATGGGGGGCGGCAATGGCAAAACGCTGGCGACTGTTGCCGGGGTCGGCGGCGGCGCTATCATGGGCAACCAGTTTGAACAAAATAACCGTCCCCATGAAATCTACAAGATTCGTGTGCAGCTTGACAGCGGTGACTACCAAACCGTTTCGCAAGACAACGACACCGATCTAACCGTCGGCAATCGAGTCCATATCGACAATGGCCGCGTTTATCGTTACTGATTTCTCCTCCTGAAGTCACGACAGAAAACAAAAAATAAAGCACGCTGAGCCGAGCGCAATCGCTCGAATGCTCGAATGCTCAATAGCGGCTTTCATATTTGCTTTTCAAGAAACCGGAGACGGTATTGCTCATTTCCACTCAGGCCAGAGTCATGGAAATATGTTCTACCAATGCTTTGACCTTCGCCGAGTATTTCCGCTCGCGGGGGCTCACAAGGTGGATTGGCGATTGAGGGGATTCCCAATCAGGCATGAGGCGCACCACCTCGCCACTTGCCAATTCCGGTTCGAAAAGCCAGGTTGGTGAATAACCAATCCCCATCCCTGTGGTTATCGCAGCTCGGATCACCTCGCTGCTGTTGGTCCGCATGCGCCCTTCAATTCGTACGGTCCTGGTGACCCCGATCGCCTCAGCAGTACCTGCCCCAGCCTTAAAGGTCCATAAATTGCGATTGGCTAGCTCCGTGTAAACAATGCAGTTGTGTTTGGTCAAATCTTCCGGGTTCACAGGCGGTTTGATGCCCATGGGCAGGGTTCTCAAGTAGTCTCGATGAGCCAGCAGCATGCGGTGCGATGTCCCTACGCGCCTGGCAATCAATCCGCTGTCTGGCAGTTCGCCTATGCGAACCGATACATCGATCCCCTGCTCCACCAGGTCGATGAAACCGTCGTGCAGCCGCAGATCGATTTTCACGTCAGGGTGCGCCTCCATGAACGTCTTTACCAGCGGCATGATCTTCAAGCGGCCGAAGCCGACCGAGGCAGCCACACGCAACCATCCGCTCAATTGCCCCTCACCCTTGCGCAAATCCGACTCGGCTTCCGCGATCTCGGCAACCAGCCTGCGCGCCTGCTCGAAGTAGCGCTCGCCCTCTTCGGACAAGGCGAGCGAACGGGTCGTTCTGATCAACAGCTTTGTCCCAAGCTCCTTTTCCAGCGCCGCGACCTGCTTGCTAATGGCGCTTTGGGTCGCCCGCAGTTCATCGGCAACTGCCGAAAAGCTACCGGATTCGACCACTCTTATAAACGTCTTCATCGCTGAAAGCTTATCCATAGCGCCTCTATTTATTCCATTTACGACTAATTAATATCACAAAAACCTATCTATATCAACCAATTGGAATCAGTCATAGTAGAACCATCGAACAACCCACCACGTAAGGAGCAGATATGAAACAACCTACAGTCCTCATCACTGGCGCGCTGACTGGCATTGGCCGGGCCACCGCTGTCGCCTTCGCAAAGCTTGGCGCCAATGTCGTCGTCAGCGGTCGCCGCGAGGAGGCCGGCATGGCGTTGGCGACCGAACTTCGAGCCCTCGGCGCAAAGGCCGAATTCATCAAGGCAGATGTCGTCAACGAAACCGAAGTCCGGAACCTTGTCGAAAAAGCGGTCAGCCTGTTCGGCCAGGTGGATATCGCCGTGAACAATGCCGGTACTGAAGGCACATTGGGCGCGATCACCGAACAAAGCACGGACAACTTCCATGCGACGTTTGCCACGAACGTGCTAGGCACCCTATTGTCGATCAAGCACGAGATGCGCGCCATGCTGGCCCAAGGCCATGGCTCCATCGTCAACTTGTCATCCATTGCCGGACAGGTCGGCATCGCGGGAGCGTCCGTCTACGCCGCGAGCAAGCATGCGGTCGAAGGCCTCACCAAGAGCGCGGCATTGGAAGGCGCAGCATTTGGCGTGCGCGTCAACGCCGTGGCCCCAGGGCCTGTGGCGACCGACATGCTAGACCGTTTCGTTGGCCGTGACGAGAACGCCAAGGCCGGATTTCTTTCGAGCATTCCAGCAAAAAGGGCTGCGACCGTGGACGAAATCGTTGAAACCATCGTTTTCCTCTCTTCTGCAAAAGCGCCTTACCTCACAGGCCAGTCCATCGCTGTGGATGGCGGCTACACGGCTCAATAATCTCAAGTTGAATTTTTCACGTCAGTCTTTTTCATCAATAACCAGGAGATCATCATGACCACGATCAATGTTCCCACCCGAGAAGAAGTAAGCGCAACTAATCAAGTCATTTTTGATAGTCTCAAGAAGGGCTTGGGCATGGTTCCCAACCTCTACGCCACATTCGCCCACTCCGAGACGGCCCTGGCCACCTATATGGCTTTCCAAAACGCCAAGAGCAGTATTTCAGGCAAGGCGCGCGAGGTGGTCAACCTCGTCGTCAGCCAAGTCAATGAGTGTCAATATTGCTTGGCCGCGCACACCATGCTTGGAAAGATGAATGGCTTCACCGATGCGCAAATCATCGAAATCCGCCGCGGTCATGCCAGCTTCGACACCAAGTTAGACGCACTTGCGCGCCTGACCAAGGGAATCACACAGAGTCGTGGCCATGTGGAGCAAGCGCTGGTCGACGCATTCTTTGCCGCCGGCTGGACGAAAGAAAACCTGGTCGATGCAATCGTGATCATTGGCGATAAGACCGTGAGCAATTACCTGCACTCGACCACGAAAATTCCTGTGGACTTTCCGGCAGCTCCAGCACTCGACTAATCAAATTGAGCGAGAGGCGCGCGATACAAACTACTTTGCTAACTAACAGGAGATCAACATGCAAACACAAGAATCACTCACTGCCCAACTTGCTGCCTACAAGACCGAATTCATCAGTCGCGTACCTGCAGCACGCGTTTCGATTATGGACGGCGCGACCGCCAAACTGAAGGAAACGGGCATTGAATCCAACGCGAAAAAAGCAGGCGACCGTGCGCCTGACGTGAATCTGCCCAATGCAAAAGGCGAAATGGTCAGTCTTGAAAGCCTTTGGAAGAAGGGGCCGGTAATCGCAATCTTCTATCGTGGCGGTTGGTGCCCATATTGCAACCTGGAACTGCGCGCCTGGCAAACTCATCTGTCCGAACTGACGAGCCTTGGCGCAACATTGGTGGCGATTTCGCCCCAGACACCCGACCACTCTTTGAGCACTGCGGAAAAGAATGAGTTGGCTTTCCCGGTGCTAAGTGATTCAGCCATGGTTGCAGCCGACGGCTTTGGCATTGCCTTCACCCTTCCTCCGGAACTGGCGGAGCTGTATAGCTCCGTCGGGCACAACCTGCCTGAACTGAACGGCAACGGGCAGTGGATACTTCCCATCCCTGCGACCTTCGTGATCGATCAGACGGGCGTCATTCAATTTGCCCACGTGGAAGCTGACTATCGCAATCGTGCCGAACCGACCGAAGTGATGGAAGTAGTGCGTTCGTTGAAGTCTCTAACTCTGTAAATCTGACCGCCCTGTCGGCAGGCGGTCAGATTCAGCATGAATTGAAATGCAAAGTTCACCCAGGAATTTCTGGATAGCGTGTATTATTTTCCGCCTTTTGAGATGCCCACTTTAAGCCGCGTCGGGTTGGTTCTCCGGCGACGCCTTGACGAATGCATCGAGAGTCAGGCAATGCTCGTTGATGCGGTTAATGGTCGGCATCGCAGACAAATCGCAGTTGTAGCGACGCGCATTGTAAATCTGGGGCACCAGACAGCAATCGGCCAGCGTAGGCGAATCGCCGTAACAAAATTTGCCGATGCGCCCGTCGCGCGCCAGCGTTGTTTCCAGTGCTTGCAAGCCTTGCTCGCACCAGTGCCGATACCAAGCGTCCTTATCCGTATCGCTGACCTTCAGATTCCCGCTCAGGTAACGCAATACGCGCAGATTATTGAGTGGATGGATGTCGCAAGCGATCGATAGCGCCAGGCTGCGCACGAAGGCGCGGTCGAAGGCAGTCGACGGCATCAACGATGGCTGCGGATGGGCTTCGTCGAGGTATTCGATAATCGCCAAGGATTGCGTCAAGGTCAGTTCCGCCGTGCCATTGTCATCGACCAGCGACGGCACCAAGGCATCGGCATTGATGGCGCGATAGGCTGGCAATAACTGCTGCCCACCATCTTTCACCAGGTGAACCGGGATCTGCTCATAGGCGAGTCCCTTCAGGTTCAGTGCGATGCGTACCCGATAGGATGCGGAGCTGCGGTAATAGGTATAGAGTTTCATTGCATATTCCTGAATTGATGTCCTGTGTGTAGGAGGCGGCTCAGACGATTTTCACGCGCAAGGCGCCGAGGCCATCGATCCCGCCTTCCAGCAGATCGCCGCGCTTGACTGCCGCTACACCGGCCGGCGTTCCGGTAAAGATCAAGTCTCCTGCTTGCAGCGCAAAATACTTAGACAGCGTAGATATTGTCTCAGTGACGCTCCAGATCAGTTGACCGATATTCCCTTGCTGGCGCGGCTCGCCATTGACGTTCAATTGAATCGCGGCCTCCGGCTTCAGATCGAGGCCGGTAACTGGATAAATCGGACCGATCGGCGCGGAGTGATCAAAGCCCTTGCCGGTACTCCAGGGCCTGCCGAGTTTCTTTGCTTCACCTTGCAGGTCGCGCCGTGTCATATCCAGGCCGACTGCGTAACCCCAGATATGCGCAAGTGCGTCGGCGACCGCAATATCGCTCCCGCCCTTGCCGATTGCCACCACCAGTTCGATCTCATGCTGCAAATCCGCAGTCATCGGCGGATAAGGCATTTCGCCCACGCTGCCGCTTGCCACCGGCAGCACGGCATCGGCTGGTTTCATGAAAAAGAATGGCGCTTCGCGGCCGGTCGCGCCCATTTCCTTGGCATGCTCGACGTAATTGCGACCGACGCAGTAGATACGGTGCACGGGAAACGCTTGCGTGCTGCCCGCTACCGGCACGGCTGCAGTTGCAGCGGGTTGAATAACGAATTGCATGTTGGCTCCTAAGTCTGATGTCTGGCATCCGTATTCGCCTATATTAAGACAATTGCGCAATGCGCGCAGTTCACACTGTCGGCATACAAAAGCCGCATGCAAAAAAACGCCTTGCCGGGTTGACCCTGCAAGGCGTTTTCATGCGACCCGGTGTTAAAACCAAGTCAAATTATCATTCGCCGAGATACGCTGCCTTGACCCGCGGGTCGTCCAGCATTTCCTTGGCATTGCCGCTCATCGTGATCAATCCGGAGTCCATCACATAACCGCGATGTGCTGCCTGCAGAGCCAGTTTTGCGTTTTGTTCAACCAGCAAAATGGTCACGCCCTGAGATGAAACGGTACGTACGACTTCGAAGATTTTTTCCACCATGATCGGCGACAAGCCCATCGACGGCTCATCGAGCAGCAACAATTTCGGATGGCTCATCAGTGCCCGTGCCATGGCCAGCATTTGCTGTTCGCCACCGGACAATGTACCGGCCATTTGGGTTTGCCGTTCTTTCAAGCGCGGAAATACGCCAAACCATTTTTCGATGTCGGCATCGATCTCGGCCTTGTCGTCGCGAATGTAGGCGCCCATCAGCAGGTTTTCGTGAATCGACATGCGCGTGAAGACGCCACGCCCTTCCGGAACCATCGCCAGATTCTTCTTGACCAGGTTAAATGAACCCAGCCCCTTGATCGCCTGCCCCAGATATTCGACATGGCCTTCGACCTTGCAATTGGGCAAAGTGCCGGTAATTGCTTTCAAGGCCGTGGTCTTGCCGGCGCCATTGGCGCCAATCAAGGTAATCAGTTCACCTTTATTGACTTCAAGATCAATCCCCTTGACGGCCTTGATACCGCCGTAGGCGACCTTGAGGCCTTGTATTTTCAAGATATTCTCAGTCATTGCTGAATCGCTCCGATTCTCAGTCATTAGTGCCCCCCACCAAGATATGCCTCGATCACAGCCGGGTTCTTTTGAACATCGGCCGGCACACCTTCCGCAATCGGTTTACCGTAATCCAGCACGGTCATGCGGTCGCACAGGCCCATCACCAATTTGACGTCGTGCTCGATCAGCAGAATGGTTTTTCCTTCTGCCTTGATCTTGACCAGTAATTCACGCAAGCCCAGTTT
>Ga0302315_10003722_pt1 | contig 13631 bp, 15 predicted proteins | sample III_Palsa_N3_1_FD_200532 | JGI IMG/M metagenome (GOLD analysis project Ga0302315, IMG submission 200532) | Peat permafrost microbial communities from Stordalen Mire near Abisko, Sweden - III_Palsa_N3_1 | ecosystem: Environmental > Terrestrial > Soil > Palsa > Peat permafrost | place: Sweden... | reverse complement strand
TTCGCGGGAAGATTGGCCGCTTGGCCACGCTTAGCTGGAAACACGCTTGGCCAAACATTGGTGGAAGGTTGGGCGGCGCCGTGTGGCGCGTACCTCGATGTGTCTTCCCGCCTTCCTCGGCCTCGAGGGTTCGCGTGAACTGGTCGAGAAACAGCGGCACCCCGTTTGCGAGCTGTTCAGTGGTTGCCGCTCGTTGGGGCCGCGCGGCGACCTTGACCTTGCAGCGCTCGATGAGGTTGTCGCGGTTATTTGCGAGAAAAAAGTGCATCATCGAAGGCTTTCCTTGGGTTCACCCGTTCTGGCACGATGGGAACCTTGTGCTTCGGACGCATGAGCTTGAAAATACCCTCCAAAGTATGGTGCGTCTGTGCGGTAGCGAACACTCATCTGCAGCACCCATGCTTGTGCGGAATTCAGGGCTGGGCACTCAAGGACAAGCCCGGGCTGCTATCGCGTACCGCGCACGTGCTGGTCGTCGGGGCGGCTGCTGATAGCCTCGCCTACCAGAGCGGCGGTTGGAGCGTGGATTGGCAAGACCGCGACACGATGAACGCCGACTTCCCGCAAGGTACGACGTTGCTGGCCGCGTTGCGCCAGCGCCTGGGAACTGCACAGGTCGTGTTCGATGCCGACGGCACGCAGCAGGATCCGGCGCGCTTCGACGCTGTCGTCGCGGTCTTGGCCGAGGCGCCGTATGCAGAGGGCGCAGGCGACATACGCATCAACGAAAACCTGCGTCACAGCAGCCGTTACCCGCATGATCTGGCCGTGCTGCAGCGCGTCGCCGGCCGTGGCGCGCCGGTCGTCACGCTGCTGTACTCCGGCCGACCGCTTTATGTGAACGATCTGGCCAACCGCAGCGACGCTTTCATCGCCGCCTGGCTGCCGGGTACCGAGGGCGCGGGCATGGCCGACCTGCTAGTGGCGGCGCCCGCTGGCGAGCCTGCCTGGCCGGGCTTCAAGGGGCGTCTGCCGTTCCCCTGGCCTGCTGGCCCTTGCCAGTTCAGCTCGCACGAATCCAAGCCTTGGCACCCCCTCGGCGGCGGCCTGCGTGGCAAAGAGACGCAGACGAATGCCAGTCCGCTTCCTGAACCGCCTGATCCGCAGCCCATCTGCCCGCTCTGATTCAGTCCGCAGGTCCTGTTGACAACGCGGGTTGCGCCTGAAAGTCACTTGCGAAAAGCCCCGTGAGAACGATCAATCGAGATTGATCAGGGCGCGGGGCCTTTCGCGGCTGGCTTCGGTGCTGGCGGCACATGGATCGGCGGAACGCTCTTGAGATAGACGGCCATGGCATGGCGGTCAGCGTCGGTCAGTTTGGACGTGCCGCGGACGACAGCCTTCATGCCCGAGCCGACGAGGTCCGAATCTGGGGTCATGCCTGTCTTGAGCAGCAGCTGGATATCCGTGATCGACCAGTCGCCAATGCCAGTCGCAACGTCCGACGTGATGTTGGGCGCGTTCTGACCATCGGGGCCGCCCACGTTGCCGGAAAACGCCATGGACGACTTCGTCGCCCCGAGGGAGTTGCGCGGCGTGTGGCACTCCTCGCAATGGCCCACGGCATGGACAAGGTAGTCGCCGCGGTTCCATTCGGCGCTCCGCGTCGGCTCGGGCTTCTTCACGCCGCCGGTGAAGAACAGCGTGCGCCAGAACAGCAGCAGCGAGCGCCAGCCGAAGGGTGGCTTTGCCTCGTGCGGCTTGTTGGGCGCGGCCACGGGCGGCTGCGACATCAGGTACGCGTAGATGTCGGACGCATCGCCGTCGGTCATCCGCGTGAACGACGTGTACGGGAAGACGGGAAACAGGTACTCGCCATGCTTGCCGACGCCTTCGCGCAGTGCGCGCCGGAATTCGGCCTCGCTCCACAGGCCAATCCCGTACTGCTTGTCGGGCGTGATGTTGGGTGCCCGAAACTTGCCGAAGGGCGTGTCCAGGCCGAGCCCGCCCGACGGCGCCGCGCTCGTGCCGTTGCCTGCATGACAGCCGCTGCAGTCGCTGGCCTCGAACAGGTACTTGCCGCGTGCGACTGCCGCCGGGTCGGCGGCCTGCACACCTGCGGTGGCGCATACGAGCCAGGCTCCGGCGAGCCAGCGTGACGTTCTCATGGAGCAGATCCTCCCAGTCTTGACTGCGGTCGATCAGGCGAGGCCGCGGGTGGCCGGCTTCGCATCGCCGGCGTGTTCGGCCACCGTGCTGTACCCGATACCCTTGAACGGGTGAGTCGCATCCCAAGGCACGGGCGTCCTCTTGGGCTGCGTGCCCGCCAGCGGGAACGGAAAGATGAGCGATTCGGCCGCGTGGTGCGCGATCCTGCCGGTCATCTCGTGGTGTTCCTGGTGGATGTGGCCGAAGAACACGGTGGTGTTCTGGTACGGCGTGAGGATGTCGATCGCCTTGGCGCCGTCCTTGGTCGCCCAGTCCCACTGCGGGTAGAGGTCAAACAGCGGACGGTGGGCGAACACGACGACCGGGGCCGATTTGTCGAAGCGCGCCAGGTCGGCATGCAGCCATTCCAGCTGGTTCTCGCCGATCAGGCCATTCGGATCGGAGACGTTGTCGAGCGCGACGAAATGCACGCCCTTGTGATCGAAGCTGTAGTGCCCGTTGCCGAACATCTGCTTGTACATCTCGCCGTTGTCCAGGCCTGCATCGTTCTCGCCGGGAATGAAGCGGACATCCTTCACCTTGAGTTCGCTCACGATCGACTTGAACTCCTCCATGCGGCGCTGGCGCTCCTTGTCATCGGAAGCGGCGTGGGTCAGGTCGCCGGTGAACATGATGAAGTCGGGCTGGTGCTCGAGGCTGTTCACCGCCGCGACGGCCTTGCGCAACGTGTTCTTCGCTTCGGGATTCGGCGGCCCCTCGAAACCCCAATGACTGTCGGTCAGCTGCACGAAGGAAAAATCCTGCCCGGCTGCAGCCAGCGCCCGACCCCACGGACCCAGGCCAGACGCCAAAACGGCGCCGCCCAGGCCGGCAAGTTTGAGAAAATCGCGACGTTCGATTTGATTGCTCATGAGATTTGGTCCGATGAAGGGCGCCGGAACTCGACGCCTTACCCTGCAATACCGTCGGAGCTTCCGGTTTATTCCCGAAAGACCCCGAAGTCCGTCGGTGATCGTCGACCAGCACTCCCGTTCGAGGTGTTCGGGCCTCGCGCCACCGCTGTGTGCCTCAGTGCTGCTGGCTCGACTTGACCACTGACGCAATCGGGGTCATTCGCTGCTCGTGTGAAGAAGCGGTTGTTCCAAGCTACTGACCAAAGGGGAGCAGCGGATCGATGGTCGTGATTCGCGAGGGCGGCTTCACTGCCTGTTTCAGGGTCGGCCGCGACTCTTTCGGGTGGGACTGCGCCGCGTCTTCGTCGACCTTGATTGCCGATCCATGGTTTACAGGAGGGGATCCGGCACAGATCGCCGCGGCCGCTTCGGCGTTGCCTTGCTCGGCTGTCTTTTCGAGCTGGGCCTACGCGTTGGCACCAAGGGCGACGCTGAGCGCCAGCGTGGCGGCGATACGGATGATGTTCATGTCGAATCCTGGAAAGTTTGATCTTGAGAGGACAGCAGGTGTTGCATCCACGGCGAGCGACCTGCCGATCGAATAGCCGACTCAGTTTTCGGTGGGCACAGCCTTCGCGTGAAGGTCCAACTTCGGCAGGCGCCAATGCTTCAGACCGAATTCGTTGCCGGCAACGATGTCGCCGGTGCGACCGGGCTTTGCGGATTCGCCCTTGACCTGCGCACGGGTCGTCGCGGCTGCAGCCCGCGGAGGTGCAGCGTCGCCTGCCGCGTCGAAGACGCGCTCCGCGCTAGCCATGGAGCTGCCGCCCGTGCTGTCCAGGAACGGTTGGAACCGGCCGCGTTCCGAGAGTTGATTGGCAGCCGCGGAACTGAGTTTCGCGTGGTCGAGGAGGAACTCGACGCGTGCCACGGAGTTGCCGCCCGTGCTGTCTGCGTACGCCTGGAACGTGCTTTCGCCGGAGGGCTCGATATCCGGCGCGGTGCGCTTGAGCGCTCGCGACGAAGCTGCCGGAACGATGCCTGCCGGCGTGGTGACGAGCTCGCCATGAGTCTGCGAACTTCCGCCCGTGCTGTCGGCGAATGATTGTGCGCTGGCTTCGTCGATCAACGCGACATTCAGCGACGCGGCGAGCAGCGCTGAGACGGCGACGAAAATGGTGGTATTCATGATATTCCTTCGAGGTGTGAGAGGCCTGCGCTCAGAAGAAGGACGCAGGTCCGTTGTCGAATTCGATCTCTCGATGAGGAACGAAGCTATGGAGCTATGTCCTTCGAGCACGGGCCGACTGGCTTCCGCACTTCCACCCGGCGAGCCGGTCCGTCAGGTTCGCCAGGCAGTGCAGGTGGTATGGCCGGAAAGGCTTATCCGTTGAGGCAGGATTCGACCAACGGCCCCAGGAATTCGTGTCCGACAGCGCCGCGCACGAAGAGATAGTTCGCCAACGCCCTGTCGCTGAGCCTGTCCATGTTGACCTGACCTTGGGCATCACACGGAAACGCGTAGTCATGCCCCGCGCTGAAGAGTGATTGGAAGCGAAGTGCGAAATGATTGCGTTCGAGAGACAGTAGTTCGCTGTTCATGATGTTCTCCGGCGATCGGGTGAATCCATCCATGTCGCGTCGGGCCCGCGTGCGGAGGCCAGGTTTCAGCGCGCGACTGCGCTCGCCGCCATTGCAACCGACGCCTGCTGTTGGCGTTCCTGCGACGCGCGCACGTTGGCATAGCGCTGCGGGAACTCTTCGTTGAGCTTGATTCCGCTGTCGCCAGCGGCCAGCATGTCGCCGGTGCGAATCGCTTCCGCGAGTTCAGCCCTGACTTCTGCGCGCGCCTTCCGCGGTGCCGCGACCACAGCGGGATATCGTTGCGGAAACTCTTCGTTCAGCTTGAGTCCGCTGTCGCCGTCGCCGAGCATGTCACCGGTGCGCATCGCTTCCGCGAGTTCGGCCTTGACCTGCGCCCGGGTCACCGTGGGGCCTGCGGCGGGATGGGGATAGCGTTGCGGGTAGAGCTCGTTGAGCTTCATGCCGCTATCGCCGGGCGCGAGGATGTCGCCGGTGCGGATTGCATCGGCGAGTTCGGCCTTGACTTGCTCACGCGTCACTTCGGATTGAGCTTGAGCGGCGGTGCCGAGCGCTGCAAGCAGCACCAACGAGATGGTCGTACGTGCGATGTTCATTTTGAAGCCTCTGGATGATGATGTCTTGGGGAACGGCGATTTGTCGGCCGTCGGTGTGAGGCCGCGCTGGCCTCGTATGTCATACCGGCGCCGTGCTTCGGAAATTCCGGCCGGAGCAAATCCACCGTTTCGGCAAATGGCCTCTCTCTGGTTCGGGAATAACGCTGCGCTTTCTTCGGTCTTCTCAGAGCCGGCACTGTCATCAAGCGCCACCAAGGAATGAACCGATGGAATCCAGATTCGAATTGCAGCTCCTGAGCGCCTACGTGGATGAGGCGCTGGATCTTCCACAGCAATTGGAGATGCAGGTTCGCGTGGAGCGGGATGCCAGGCTGCGAGCGCAAGTGCAGAGGCTGCGACAACTGCGAGAAGCGATTCGCACGGACGCCTCCCGGCATTCGGCGCCCGAGGAGCTGGTACGACGCATTCGCGGGTCGACCGGAATTGGCGCGAAGGCGGATGCGCGGCTGCATCCCGTCAGGATCGACTGGCGGCGATGGTTCGTCTGGCAGCCCATGGCGCTGGCGCTTGGCGTCGCCGGCCTGGCAGCCTGGGGCTTGAACCTCACCCTATGGCAGCCCGCGCACGACGAGAGCTTGATGCAGGCGGCCGTCACGAGTCACCTGCGAGCGACGACGGGGCCACGACTCGTGGATGTTGCATCTGCGGAGCGCAATACGGTCGCTCCGTGGCTCTCGACGAGGCTTGCCTTCTCCGCCCCCGTACTCAACGCCGACAGCGTCGACGCCACCCTCGTCGGCGCGCGTATCGAGAGCCTGGACGGACGCTCCGCAGAGGCACTTGTCTACCGCTTGCGCGACCATATCGTCGATGTCTTCGTCTTGCCGATGACCGATGACGACGCCCCCGTGGTCACGGCTTCACTGCGAGGGTTCAACGTGAGCCATTGGTCACATGGCGGCTTGCGCTATTGCGTGGTGTCCGATTTGCCCCGACGGCAACTTGCAACGTTTGTGCGGGCTGTCGAGCGGGGCGACGAGGCAGGCTGACGACAAGCGCATCTCGCGATTGTCGGCCCCAATTCACGCATAGAACGCGGCCTGGAGCGGTGCCAGCGAACGCAGTGCCGCCATCCGCGGCGACGCGGCGCCCGGCATCTTGTGGATGGACAGCCCTTGCAGCAGCGCCGGCTGCGCTCCGGCGTGCTCGAGCACGTCGACCGACAGCAGGATGCGTGTGTCTTTGCTGGCTGCCACGGCGCGCAGCCGTCGAGCCGTGTCAACCGCGGGGCCCGCCGCCGTCAATCGACGCGACCCATCGGCGCCGATCTCGCCGAGCGCCGCCGATCCGGCGTGCACGCAGATTGCAAAGTCCGGCGTCACGCCGAACTCGGCTTCCCAATGATCGGACAGCTCGGACAGTGCGCTTTCGATGCGACGTGCGCCGGACAACGCGCTTCGACATGCGCGAGGAAGATCGACATCGATGCCGAACACGGCGACCGTGCTCCCGGCGCGCGGGTCGCACTCGATGCCTCCGGCCGCGGAAATCGCGGTGGTCACGGCGTTGGCGAACAGCCGCGACAGGAACACTGCGTCATGCGGCAGCAGGGTGCTCGCGATGGCCTCGCCGTTGCGCCAGTCCACGCAGACCAGGACGACCTCCTGCTCGACGGCCAGCGGCGGATGCGGTTGTTCCGCCGCACGATGGCGGGGTCGCAGCATTGGAACGACGGCGATGTCGCCGTCGGGCCGCAGCTGGCAGGCGAGCCGTATCCCGGCGCCGGCGTCGATGCGCGCCAGCGTGGCCTGTTCCATCGCTCCGGGCGGAGGACAGTGCTCTTCTCCGCCGGTCACGCGAACCCGGCAAGTCGAACAGCGTGCGCGCCCGCCACACAGCGCGACATGCGCCAGGTGATGGCTGCGGCTGGCCTCGAGCACCGTCCATCCGCGCGGCACGCGTACCGTTCGTTGTGGATACTCGATACTGACGAGCGTGCGGAAACGGCGTTCGACCCCAGCCCGGATCGCACGCGCTGCGAACACTGACGCGATGGCCAGAAGGTAGATGCCCAGCAGGTCCCCGCGCACCTGCTGCAAGAAGGTGTTTCCGGCCGCGGGCAGGGCGATGCTGGCTTCGAGATGTCCGCGGTTAGCCAGGTCCGCCGCCAGTTCCTTGCCCATGGCAAGAAAGCCCAGCCCACCCAGCACCGGCAACAACAAGGCGGCAGCGAACAACACGCGGTGCAGGCGCCGATACAGCGGCCGCTGGGCGAACGCGAGATGAATGCCGAGGCATCCATGCAGCCAACCGGGCGCCAGCAGTGCCAGCTGGCGCCCTTGGCCGTCGGTCGCCCAGAGCGACCACACCACGCGGGCGTACTGCGGCGACTGTCGATACATCTCCCAGGCCAGTCGCGTGCCCACTGCATGGCCGATCAAGAGCGTCGGAATGCCGAGCCCCAGCACGATCCGTAGCAGGTCGAGCGGTGCCATGCGCAGCGTGCGGCGGCTGTAGATGGCGTCGAAGGCCAGCGCCAAGTGAATGCTGACGGCGCCGTACAGAATCACGGTGCCTGGCACGCTGTGCCACAGCGCCAGCGTCAATGCCAGACCGCGTTCGGCGACGGCCACCGACACCAGCCCGAGCGAGTGGTTGACGAAGTGCAGGGCAACGTAGGCGAAGAGCACCAGTCCAGACGCCAGACGCAGGTCGCGTCGAGATGGATGAAGGCGCGTCATGAAGGCGCGATTCAGGTCTTGGGCTTCGGCGTGAATGCGAGGCAGTGGCCGTGGGGGTTGATGTCCCCTTCGACGAGCTTGCAGGTTCCGGTGTCCTTGGCGGTCTTGCCCGGCACGAACTGGCTGCAGTCATCGCAATCCTTGTCCGGCAAATTTCCGGCGTCCGTGTATTGCACGGCGGCCTTGGCCAGCTTGTTCGAGGCAGCAAACGCGCTGCTGTCGACCAACCAGACGATCCCGGCGCTGGCGACCCCGCCGAGCGCTCGCTGGAGTGCCTTGCGTCGCGACATGCCGTCGAGGTGATCCTGCTTCATGTGTCTTCACCTCTTGAATTCGCATGGGTTGGGCGACACCGTGGGTGTCGACGGACTTCGGCTCGTGAGCCTCGGATGTGATACCGAGCCATCGCCCGAAAAATTCCCGACGGATGCCAGTACCCATCCGATCCAGTCGGATTTGGGAATAAAGCGGCTCGTCGACCGGTCTCCCTGGTCAGAGAGGAACCGCAATGCCCGATGACGAGACCCGTCGGCGCTTCGAGTCGCTGGCAATGCCGCACTTGAATGCCGCCTACAACCTAGCGCGATGGCTGACGCACAACGACCATGACGCGCAAGACGTGGTGCAGGAAGCGCTCGAGCGTGCGATGCGCTACATGGGCACGTTCCGCGGCGACAACGCACGGGCGTGGCTGTTGCAGACCGTGCGCAACACCTGCTTTACCTGGATGAAAGAGAACCGCCCGGCGCAGAGGATGTTTCTCGACGAGGCCGACGACGCGGCGCACGAGCTCGCCGCGCCGGCCACGGAAGAGCCACCGGCCCTGGCCATGCGCAAGGCCGACCGCCAGCAGATCAACCAGGCCATCGCCGACCTGCCGGTCGTCTACCGCGAAGTGCTCGTGCTGCGCGAACTCGAGGACCTGTCCTACAACGACATCGCCCGCATCGCGGACATCCCCGTCGGCACGGTGATGTCGCGCCTGGCTCGCGCGCGCGGCCTGATGCGCGATGCCCTGGCGCCGGCCGCGCGTCCCGTGTTGCGTCCCGTCCCGCGGACCACGCAGGGTGGGGGAACACAATGATGAAACCGCAACTCGAAACCCAACGAATCAACGCCTTCGTCGACGGCGAGCTGGATCTTGTCAACCAGCTCGAGATCGAGGAACGGATCGAGCTGGACGCGGGCCTGCGAGCGCAGGTCGACGCGCTGCGCCAACTGCGGGCGGCCATTCGCGAGGAGGCCGAGTACCACGCCGCGCCCGACGCGTTGCGCAAGCGCATGGCGGCGATGCTGGCGCCGGAGCCCGCCGCACGCGCACGCGTGCGCCCGGCCAGCACGGCCGTGGCGCTCCAGCGCTGGTTCGGGTGGCGTCCGATGGCGACGTCGTTCGGCCTCGCGGCCATGCTGGCCCTGGCGTTGAACGTCGGCGGGGTGCACTTGGCGCAGGACGATCGCCTGGTGGACGATGTCGTCGCCAGCCATGTGCGCTCGACGCTCGGACAGCACCTGGTCGACATCGCCTCCTCGGAGCATCACGTCGTCAAGCCGTGGCTGTCCTCGAAGCTCGACTTCTCGCCGCCCGTCAACGAGCTGCAGATTCCCGGCTCCGTCTTCCTGGGCGGCCGCGTCGACTATCTGGACGGCCACCCGGTCGCCGCGCTGGTGTACCGGCAAGGCGAGCATGTCGTGAACTCCTTCGTGTGGCCGAACACGGGCAAGGACTCCCGGCCCGATTTCTCGAGCCAACGTGGGTTCCAGATGGCCCACTGGTCGCAGGCAGGCATGGCGCACTGGGTGATTTCGGATGTGAACCGCGAAGAGTTCAAGGTCGTCGTCAACGCCGTCCAGGCGGGTGGCGAGGATCACTGACGCAGGCGTCGGAATCGCGTCGGCGGATCGAGAGCGAATCGATCCGTCGGGCCCTGTCATTCAAGCCATCTTCAAATGAACCATCTCAAAGTCTCTGCGCGACTGACGATCCTGATCGGCTTTCTCTCGGCGCTGCTGGTTGCCGTGGGTGGCCTCGGGTTGTTCGGCATTGGCCAGTCCAACGACGCGCTGAAATCTGTCTATGAGCAAAGTACGGTGCCCGCCGCGCAGCTCGGGCGCATCAACTCCCTGTTGCTCCACAACCGGCTGGCCGTCTACGCGGCGCTGGTGAGCCCGACGCCCGAGAACATCGGGCAGCGGAGTGCGGAAGTCGAGTCCAACATGGCCGCGATCGGCAAGGAGTGGGCCGCGTACATGACATCGCAACTGGCGCCAGAAGAGGCTGCGCTGGCAAAGGGATTCGCCCAAGATCGCAAGACCTTCATGCAGGAAGCGATGCTGCCCGCCTTGGTGGCGCTGCGCGCCAACGACCTGAAGGAAGCGGAGCGCCTCGCGGCGGAAAAGATCGGCCCGTTGGCCGTTCCGATGGAGCGCGGTATCGATGCGCTCGTCAAGATCCAGGTCGACGATGCGCGCAGAGGCTACGACGAAGCGGCGAAGCGCTACACCGCGATCCGCACCGTCTCGATGGCGGCCATCGCAGGCGGCCTGTTGTTCGCCGTGTTGTTCGGCTCCCGGATGGTGAGCTCCATCACGCGCGAGCTGGGTGGCGAACCGGGTCAGGCCGCGGAATTGGCACGCAGCGTGGCCGCGGGTGATCTCAGCGCACGGGTCGCACTTCGGGCGGGCGACAGCACCAGCCTGATGGCACAGCTCAAGGAGATGCAGGTGCGGCTGGCCAAGGTGGTCGGCAGCGTGCGCGCGAACTCGGAGTCCGTGGCCACCGCGTCGGCCCAGATCGCCCAGGGCAACCTCGACTTGAGCCAACGCACCGAGGAACAGGCCTCGGTGCTGGAGAAGACGGCGGCCACGATGGAAGAGCTCAGCGCCACGGTTCGGCAGAACGCCGACAACGCCAGGCAGGCCAACCAGTTGGCGCTGGATGCGAGCAACGTGGCCATCCAGGGCGGCGAGGTGGTCGGCCAGGTCGTCGACACCATGAAGGCCATCAATGACAGCTCGAAGAGGATCGCCGACATCATCGGCGTCATCGACGGCATTGCCTTCCAGACCAACATCCTCGCGCTGAATGCGGCCGTGGAGGCTGCGCGCGCGGGCGAGCAGGGCCGCGGCTTCGCCGTTGTCGCCAGCGAGGTGCGCAGCCTTGCCGGCCGTTCGGCCGATGCGGCCAAGGAAATCAAGAGCCTGATCGGTGCGAGCGTGGAGCGCGTCGAGCAAGGGACGGCGCTGGTGGATCACGCTGGCGCGACCATGACGGAGGTAGTCGGCTCGATCAAGCGCGTGACCGACATCATGAGCAAGATCAGCGTCGCCAGCGCCGAACAAAGCGCCGGAATCGTACAGGTGGCCACGGCCGTCAGCCAGATGGACCAGGTCACGCAGCAGAACGCAGCGCTGGTCGAGGAAAGCGCGGCTGCTGCAGAGAGCCTGAAGGCGCAGGCCGTGGAACTCGTGCAGATCGTGGCGGTCTTCAAGCTCACGCAGGAAGACTCGGCGCGTCATGAGGCGCTCGACGAGGGGGTCGCGGCGCTTGTCGCCAAGGCCGGTTGCAACGAAGTGGACTGCAGTAGCCTGGATGGGCCGATCCCGGAGGCCTCAGGCGCGCAGTATCCGTAGCCTGAAGATTCGAGTTCGTCTCGCGTCTTTTGAGGGGTGTCTGGAAGCCAAACACCGCCGCTCGTCTGAGCGTCGGCCAATTGCTCGTCGAGCCCGAAGTTCCGGCGGACACGGATTTCCTTCATGCGAGGCCTCTTCTGTCGCGGTACAGACGATACTGTTCGCCCGTTGCCAGTCCTTCCGAATCGTTCGCGGCTCGGTCAAGAATTGACGAAGAGTGCGCTCGGTAAGTGATCGCGACCAAGCTCAAACGAAGCGCTGGTCGTTGTCGGTGAGCCGCCACCCAATGGGTGACGTCCAGTCCATCTTAACAAGATGTCCATCAACCCAGCTGCAGCCCACGCTTCATTGCTTAGGACGATTTGCTCCCGGCATTTCGCAGACGGACTCCACGAGGATCTCGCCCACGTCCACGATGGTGTAGTGGCAGACTGGCTTGTTGTCGGCAGCAACTTCGCCCGGCGTGGCGTTATTGGTTGAGGCGCAGGCACACAGGGACAGCGCCGCGCAGGCAAGAATCCAGTGACGCATGGGATGGTCTCCAATGAAGAGGTTGGGTTTGAAGTTGTGATCTCCGCCAAGCGGATAGGAGTCATACCGGCGCAACCCATCAGATATTCCAAGGTCGCCGCAAGTCATCGCCATCGTGCCGGGGCTCTTGCAAGTTCGGGAATGACGACCCCATGGCAATCCAACTTCTGGCTGCATGGTCGCTTCGGATTTGGCCCGTGAATGCGCTGTTCACGTCGCAAAGCCGCGCGCATCGGGTAGATCAGTTCGCGCGAGAGTTCGCGGCCTGCCTGCACGACGCCCTTCCAGGGGCTGATCTGCGATCAGGCTCAAACTTCAGCTTGCGCAACTATCTCCAAAGACAATGTCCAAGCTCATCGCAATCAGAAAGCAAATCGCAGCGCTCGAAGCCGAAGCCGAACGCATTGCCAAGCAGGAGATGTCGGAGGCCATCGCCAAGGTCAAGGAAATCATGTCGACCTTCGGCCTGACCATCGAACACCTTCAGTCCGCAGTTGCAGCCAAGACCCGCAAAGTTGCCAAAAAGGTGAAGGCCAGGCTTGAGTGCATCAAGATTCCACAAACGGTGTGCATCCGCCGTCGGCCGGCTTCATCCTTTCCGGTGTTGGCCTTGCCAGTGAATCCAACTTGTTCCGGCTCGTTACGCCGGTACGAGAACTCCGTGGTGTCCTGAAGGATGAGCAGCGGGTCCGAGCTGGCATTGGCACGTTCGCGCGTGGCCTGAAAGTGCCCGGCGAGGATGTTGTGCTCGTCGACATCGTCGTTGGACAAGAACCGATAGGCGGCCTTGGTGTTGGCCCAATCCTGGCACGCGAACGGGATCGTGCCACCGATGCTGCCGCCGAGTTGATGAAGCAGGCTGCCCAATCTCTTGCCCAGTCGTGCGTCGCGGAAATCGCAGCCGGCGACCTCGCCAGCTACCCATGACGCATTGTCGGCGGTCTCCTCACCACTCGCCCATTTCACTGAACTGCTCAATCGATCCCCGCGGCCGACTACCGTGTCGTGCCGGGATAACGGACCGAAGTCGCCGTTGGTGGACCGTCAGGGCTTCAAATTTGTGGGTAATTGCAAGACGGCGAACCCATCTTGAAATCGGGTTAGGAGCAAAGGATGCTCGTGTCCACTTCAACTCTTGATGGACACGTGGACACCATCGATTCCAAAGACGCGCCCGGCCGGCGGCGTCGGCGCCTGCATAGCGATGAGTTCGAGGCCGACGCCATCGCCGCCGCGGCACAGCCTGGCATGTCGATGGCGGCCGTGGCGATGGCCCGCGGCATCAATGCAAATCTGCTTCGCCGCTGGGTTCGCGAAGCCGAGGTACTTCCGGTCAAGGCACTTCCGAACTCCGCACCGGTCCATCACGGGCGGCGTTTTTGGCCGTGCAAATGCCTGCGGCCGCGCCTCCGGTGGGCGACATTCGCGTTGAGCTGCGGCGAGGTTCAACGACGATCACGGTGGCCTAGCCGATGGCTGCACTCGCTGAGTGCGCGAGCTGGATGCACGAGTTGCCGTAGTGATCCGCGTCGACGCCGTTTGGCTAGCGGCGGACCCGCTCGACATGC